>Ga0210407_10000814_pt1 | contig 32276 bp, 20 predicted proteins | sample IncBWC27MmetaG_FD_150860 | JGI IMG/M metagenome (GOLD analysis project Ga0210407, IMG submission 150860) | Forest soil microbial communities from Barre Woods Harvard Forest LTER site, Petersham, Massachusetts, United States - Inc-BW-C-27-M | ecosystem: Environmental > Terrestrial > Soil >...
AACATTCTCGTCTGTGACGACGAGCGCTCGATCTGCGAACTGCTCGACATTGCCCTGCGCCGCGATGGCCACAAGGTGGAAACCGTCACCGGTGGCGAAGCGGCCAAGCGCAAAATCGACAGCGCGCTGTTCGACGTGATTGTTACCGACATCAAGATGCCGGGCGTGGATGGAGTCGAAGTCCTGCGCCACGCGCACCAGATCTCGCCCGAATCCGCGGTCATTTTGATGACTGCGGTCGATGACTACGAAGCTGCGGTGCAGGCAGTCAAGGCGGGCGGCGCGACCGATTACATCCGCAAGAGTCCGGGGCTGGTGGACGAGGTCAAACTCGCCATTGCCCGCTCGCTGACGAAAGTTTCGCTGAGCCGTCAGAACTTTGCCCTGCGCCGCGATGCGGCCACGCGCAACTCGCTCGACAACATCGTGGGCGCCAGTCCGGCGCTCGAGAAACTGAAGCAGACCGTCCGCACCGTCGCTACCACCAGCAGCACGATTCTGATCTTCGGCGAAAGTGGAACGGGTAAAGAACTGGTTGCACGGGCCATCCATACCTGTTCGCCGCGAGCCGCCGAGGCCTTTGTTTCCGTCAACTGCGGCGCGTTTCCGGAGACGCTGCTCGAAAGCGAACTCTTCGGTTACGTCAAAGGCGCCTTCACGGGAGCGAACCAGAACCGGCGTGGACTGTTCGAAGTCGCCGACCAGGGCACCATCTTTCTCGACGAAATCAGCGAGATGACCATGCCCATGCAGGTCAAACTGCTGCGCGTGCTCCAGGAACGCACCGTCCGTCCGGTGGGCGGCACCAGCGAAATCCCAGTGGACGTGCGGGTCATTGCTGCAACCAACCGCGATCTCGACCGGCAGGTCACAGAAGGCACCTTTCGCGAGGACCTCTACTATCGCCTGAACGTCATTCCTATTCGCGTGCCGGGCTTGCGTGAGCGCCGCGAGGATGTACCGCTCCTGGCGAATCACTTCCTGAAAAAATATGCGCCCGGGGCGGGGAAGAGCATTCACGGCCTCGAAGCGGCTTCGCTCGAAACTCTGACCGGTTACGACTGGCCGGGCAACGTCCGCCAGCTGGAGAACACGATCGAACGCGCGGTAGCGCTGGAAACCACAAGCGAGCTGCGCGTCGAATTGCCGGCTGAACGTCCGAAGGCTCGCGCCGTGGCCGCCGGCGCGGAGACCGCTATTAGCACGACCATTGCCGCGGGCTCGGTTCTGCCCGACGGCGTGAACATGGAAAACTATGTCGCGCAGATCGAGCGTTCGCTCCTGCAGTCCGCGCTTGGACAAACCCACGGCGTGCAGGTCAGGGCCGCCGATGTGCTTGGCATCTCCTACCGGTCGTTTCGGCACTTGATGAAAAAGTACGAACTGTAGGAGCAGCATTCAGCACTCAGCAGTCAGCCCTCAGCTACCCCTCAAGTTGTCATCCTGAACGAGACCTCTGTACCTTTTTTACCCTTACCCAGCAAGGACACCTCAGGGCGTTCTCCTCCAGACATTGGTTTACCGCTGCGATAGGGCCTCGTTTCGAGACGGCTTCAGCCGCAGAGGTCACGGCTCTCGCCCCGGTGCTAGTGCTAATGAGCGGCTACATGCAGATCTCAGGAAATCCGCGCGACGGCAGGAGCCAGACTCCGGAACAAGTATGGACAGATTTGCGTACGAATGTCATAGAGGGAAGTGCAATGCTACGACTCGCTTTGCTGGTGCAAAGCGGCGCGACCGGTTGGGAACGGTTCGCCGTGTTCAGTGTTGTTGCATTTGTGGTTTTTGCGTCGGTACTCCGCCTGGCTCTTCGCAAGAGGAACGCCGCCGTCTGGCCCAGAATCCTGGTGGCGGGCGTGTTTATTGTTTTCGGGGGAATGCTTTTTGCGCGATGGACGTACGGCCCAGGTCTTCCGTGGTGGATCTTCTACGGTCTGCCTGCTCTCGCTACTTTTCTTGTCCCCCCTATCCTGTTCCGAATGTCGCGGCATGAGGCTGCCAAGTACGTCTCTATGGCGGTATTGATGGCGCCTGCCATCCATGTTTTCTTTTCCTTCTTCGTGGGCTGGCACGACTACATGCCACTGTTTTATGTGCCATCAGTCTGGGACCTTCTGCGATGACAAGTTAAGCCGACAAAGGAGCGAGAAGGGGAGGGCGTGTGAATCGTATGAAATGGAACCTTACGGCGTTTTTGATCATGTATCTCATCGCGACCTGTATGGGGTTCGCCACCTACCAGCTGTTGGGTCCTGTGGCCATGTGGATCGCCGTCTTTATAGTAATGCCCGTCATTGCCGCACTTTTGATCTGCTGGTTTCTTATGAAGATCAAATGTCCACCCGACCGCACTCTGCGGGAGATGCTGGTGCTGATTGTGATCTGGATCGCCCTCTCATTCAGCTTCGACGCGATCACTTATGTTTTGGTCGTGCCTGCTCTCAGCCACGCTTCCGCGCATTGGACGTTTTTTGTGGACCAATCTCCCTGGATATGGCTTTCATACGCTGTGCTCATCATTTCCGGCTATGCAGGGCGATGGTTGTACCTCAGACGGCTGTCGCTACAGTCCGAAGCCCGGTCCTCGGAAGCTTGACCTATCTGAAACAGTTTTTCCGCAACCTACCAAGGGCCGCGCCATCCGGACGCCACTGTCCAAGTCACACGTTTGCAACCATCGTCTGTCGGCTGCACCCGTTCCTATCTTCGCCTGACATTCGCTTTTACATAAAACCCAATAACTCCCGTATGTATAAGAAACAAAGGTGATAGCGGGATTGTGTACTTCACGCAAGGTGTGGAGTACAATCTCCGCCTATGCCACGACGGTCTCTGACCACCCAATTCTTCCAGACCTTCTCGAAGAGGTTTTTTGACACCATGTGGGAGAGTCGTCTCGATAAAGCGATACTTGTCGTAACTCTTATCTATATCGTTGTCCACAAACTGGCAACGGATCGATTGGAATTTATAGTAACGACGGTATGGGGAATATGCGCGATTGTAGTTGTTCATTCGTTTGAGGCTGCATGGGTCGTAAGTAAAGAAGTAAAGCAGGAAGGGCAGAATGCATTGCCAAAAGGGTTTGCGCCTACTTCGGATGAAAGGGTCTACCCAGCCCTTTACAAGCTCCGGCTTTATGGATTTGCGGGTGCGCTGTTACTGATATGTGCGTACTGTTCGTACCTAACTTGGATGAGAGGAAGGGTGGTTCCTATAACGCAACCACCACAATCAGAGACGCAAGCTCCAGTAAAACCGGAGCCTGTCAATGCGCCATCTTTGGATATGTTTTTTGTCGCTGGGGGAGCAGGTATAGAACCTGCTTTCAATTTCATCAACCGTGGTGAGACCAATCTCTATCCTTGGGGAGACAAGATCGGCAACGGCCCAAAATTGGTTTCGCCGCCGCCTCCGATAACAATCACAAAAAACGGAGGGACCTATCATCTCTGGGCGACAAAGTTTATCGCAGACACCCGCATACACATGCGTGACAGCGGGGATGTGAGAATTCCATTCCTGATATTTGTGTCTTCTGACGACAAGAAGAACTATGTTTTGCATTACCTCCTTTGGATGACAATGAAGGAGGGGAATCTGCGGATCGAGACGCAAAACCAAGGGGCGACCGAAGAGGATTTCACGAAGGCGGCACATCAACCTTTAACGTCTCCAACGAGGGGGCCTTGCAGGGAGGATAGTCTACAGAATTGTTCTCCGGCGGAGATCTACCAAAAAGTGATCAGACTTACACAGAATATTCAATTGTTGATTGATGACATGGAGAGGCGTAATAAGGACGCGATTCGCGTTTCAAATGCACATCTGAACGATCCGAATGGAGAGCAAATTCACCAGCTTCAAGGTAAGGTGCTAGCAAGGTTTGTTGACCTTGACATGGGTGAGTACAGAAACAACTACGGGGAGAGTGCCGTTAAATATCGGGCGGAAATGGTCGCTCGACTAGGGCCGCAAGCCGCCGCCCTTAACGGTGACCAAAAGATGCTCATGACTTACAGATTGTTGTTAGAGAACTGCGCAATATGGCGGATGAATTGAATCGTCGTACCCATTAGGCGGCTTTCGTCAGTTCCTTGTATTCGAGCTTTTTCAGAATGAATGAGCTTCAACATCGTGTCCCGAAACAGGAACGGATTTTTGCGGTCATTAAACCGCCACGTCATTTTCGTCAAGTTAGGCAGGAAGATGCTTCGCAGAGCCCGATGCCAAACTCCCATAATCCTGCGCCGAGTGCCCCACGGCTCGCGGCTTTCGAGATGTGCGACGCCGCGAGCGTTCTCATTTCCGCAACCTGACGCCGACCTTTTCATTACCTCTCAGGGGGCCGCGCAGGCGGGGACGATCTGATAACAACAGAGTGCTTCCAGCGGAACCGGCTATTTTTCATGGCCTAACGTTTCAATAGGGCATGCGGGTTTGACAATCAACAGCGAAATCGAAGCTAAGTCATATGTTATCAAAGACCTTACCCATAAGTCCTTTAGATTTAAAGACCGGACCGAAAATTTCGTCCTAACCCCATGATTCCAGGACACCAGGGGGAGGGGGGTATCCTACCTCACCGGTTATTACGTTAGCAGTAAATAGGTAGAAAGACGGGCCGCGCGCGGAAATTTCTAATGCGTCCTTGCCGCGGGAAAGGGTGTAGGGGTCTTTCGACTCCGCAGAGACTTCACTTCATGAAGTCCCCGCTCCGCTCAAGATGACATCCTTGGAGAGACTGGATGCCGCAATTTCTTCGCTTGACGGATGGGCGCTTCGGGCTATACTCAGGCGTTTACTGTGAGTCCGGATTCTGGCTCGAGGGGGCCCGGAAATTCGGAGGAGGCGGAACTTGCTGTGGCCGCAACGAGCGCTGCTTGTCCCCCCTGGAGTTCGTTGTTCCCGCCTGCAACAAATCTTGTTGGTCAAAACCTCGGTTGAACCTGCATTTACCTCGGGAGAGATGGCTATGTTCCGTTTAAGCAAGTGGGTGTTGTTGGTGCTTGCGGTGTGGATGCTGGCGGCGCAGGAGGCGAAGGCCGGTGTCGGGTTTCAGCCGGTTTCGCCCGATGAGCTTAAGCTGACCAGCGAACCGCAAGCACCCGGGGCGCCCGCGATCATTTTGTACCGGCAGGTGGACCGGGACGACAATGGCCACACTTCCCATGAGGACAACTATATTCGGATCAAGATCCTCACCGAAGAGGGGCGAAAGTATGGCAATGTCGAGATTCCATTCTTGAAGGGCAGCCAGAACGTTGTGGGCGTGAGAGCTCGGACTATCAGGCCGGACGGCTCGATCGCGGACTTCGGCGGTCAAGTTTTCGAAAAGAGCCTGGTCAAGGGCAGGGGAGTGAAATATCTGGCGAAGACTTTTACTCTCACGGATGTGCAGGTTGGGGGCATTATCGAATACTCCTACACGGTGGATTTGAGTGAGCAATATATCTTCGACTCGCACTGGATTCTGAGCGACGAGTTGTTCACCAAGAAAGCGCAATTTTCGCTGAAGCACTACAAAGGAACCTACGTGTCCTACTCGCTGCGGTGGAGTTGGCATCGCCTTCCTCCTGACGCCGTTCCCAAAGAGGGGCCCGACCACATTGTACGGATGGAAGTGCACGACATCCCGGCGTTCCAGACCGAAGACTATATGCCTCCGCCCAACGAATTGAGGTCGCGGGTGGATTTTATCTACGAGGAAGGCCTGGCCGAAAAAGACCAGGACAGTTTCTGGAAGAAATACGGTAAGCAGCGGAACGGGCAATTGGAAAGCTTCATTGGAAAGCGGAAGGCCATGGAGCAGGCGGTGGCGCAAATTGTCTCGCCGAATGACTCGCAGGACGTGAAGCTGCGAAAGATCTATGACCGGGTGCAGCAGATCCGGAACACAACGTACGAGCTGCGAAAAACCGAGCAGGAACAAAAGCGCGAAAAAGAAAAGCCGGTTGAGAACGTTGAAGAGATTTGGAAGCGAGGCTACGGCGACGGTTTCCACCTGACCTGGTTGTTCCTTGGTCTGGCGCGAGCTGCCGGTTTTGAAGCCTACGGCTGCTGGGTATCGAGTCGCGGCGCGTATTTTTTCAGTCCGATTACGATGCAAAGCTCCCAATTGAACGCCAATGTTGTGCTGGTCAAACTGAATGGAAAGGATCTCTACCTGGATCCCGGAGCAGCCTTCACGCCGTTCGGTCTGCTGACCTGGTATGAAACGGGCGTCGCGGGGCTGCGGCTGGATAAGGACGGCGGAAGCTGGATTCAGACCACACTCCCGCAAGCCTCGGAGTCGCGGATTGAACGAGTGGGAAAACTGAAGCTCTCAGACACGGGTGATCTGGAAGGAACGCTGACCGTCACCTACATCGGGCTGGAAGCCATGTACCACCGGATGGAAGAGCGAAACTCGGACGAAGTGGAGCGCAAGAAATCGCTGGAGGAACGGGTGACGTCCCAAATTGCGATGGCTGCGGACGCGGAACTGACCAACAAACCGGACTGGACCAGTTCGGAAACACCTCTGGTTGCCGAATTTCATCTCAAGATTCCCGGTTATGCCTCGAACGCCGGCAAACGTGTCGTGCTTCCCGCGGCGATCTTTACTACCGCGGAAAAAGGAATCTTTGAGCATGCTAACCGGGTACAGCCGATCTACTTCGAATATCCGCACGAGAAGTCCGATGACATGACCATCGAGCTTCCGCCGGGATGGCAGGTGAGCAGCGTGCCGGCGGTGCAAGATGACAATGCAAAAGTGGTGGTTTACGGTTTGAAAGTTGAGAAGACTCCAGAGGGGCTGCGGCTGACCAGAAAGCTAACCATCGATTTTTTGTTGATGGACCAGAAGTATTACGGCGCCTTGCGAAACTTCTTTCAGGCGGTGAGGAGCGGAGATGGAATGCAGATTGTTGTCCAGCCAGGGGAAATCCACGCGAGTAATTGAGATGCGAGCACTGCTGTTTCTGTTCTGGGTTGCGGTCAGCGTGGTAAGCAGCGTGCCACGAGCTGCGGCTAGTGGGGATGCTCCGCAATGGATGCACGCTTTGGTCGGAGTCACGTTGCCTGCTTACGACGAGAAGACCGATGCCGTGTTGCTCTATTCCGAAACGAACGTGACCGTTCTTTCAGTCGACAAAATCAAAACGCACGTGCGTGAGGCCTACAAGATTCTGCGGCCCGAAGGGCGGGAGCATGGCACAGTATATGTCCATTTCTATCCCCAGAGGAAAATCACAAATCTGCGTGCCTGGTGTATCCCGGCCCAAGGCAAGGACTACGAGGTGAAGGACAAGGACGCTGTCGATGTTGCTGCGCCAATCGAAGGCGGGGAATTAGTTTCGGACCTAAGGTACAGACTGCTGCATATTCCGGCGCCGGATGTGGGAAACATCGTTGGCTACGAATATGAAGTCGAGGAACGGCCGTTCTGGTTGCAGAACACGTGGTATTTCCAGGAAAGGGATCCAGTTCGGGAGAGCCGTTATTCGCTGCAGCTTCCTCCTGGCTGGGAGTACAAAGCCTCGTGGCTTTCTTATCCAGAAGTGAAGTCGACGGAAGCGGGAGGCAATGTGTCGCAATGGGTGGTGAGCGACGTGAAAGGGATCAGGCATGAACCGGACATGCCACCGTGGCGTGGGGTGGCAGGTCAGATGGTTGTGTCATTTTTTCCCGCGGGTGGGACATCTCGGAAGAACGAGTTCGCGAACTGGGGAAGTATGGGGAGTTGGCTCGGGAATCTGTACAGCGGACAGATGGACGCGTCTGAACCAATCAAACAAGAGGTCAGCAGGCTGGTGGCTGGGAAGACCACGCCGTTGCAGAAGATGCAAGCGATCGCCGGGTTCGTGCAGCACGACATTCGCTATGTGGCGATCGAACTGGGCATCGGTGGCTGGCAACCGCATGCCGCTCCTGATGTTTTCTCCCACCGGTACGGAGATTGCAAGGACAAAGCGACGCTGATGCGCACCATGTTGCGCGAGATCGGCGTGGACTCTTATCAGGTCTCGATCAACACGGTGCGCGGCGCGGTTACGCGTGATGCGCCAGCTCACAACGGGTTTAACCATGTGATTCTTGCGGTTAAGTTGCCGGATGAGCTGAAGGATCCGTCCCTGGTTGCAGTGATGCAACACCCCAAACTTGGGAGGATCCTATTCTTTGACCCGACCAGCGAATTAACACCATTTGGCCAGATTCGAGGGCACCTGCAAGCGAATTACGGCCTGCTGGTAACCCCGGACGGCGGCGAACTGGTGGAGTTGCCGCAACAGCCGTCGGCGATGAACAGCATCCAGCGGGTGGGCAAGCTCACTCTCGACGGGAACGGGATGTTGCAGGGCGACGTTAAAGAAGTACGGCTGGGAGATCGGGCTTGGTTGGAACGGGGGGAATTGCGCTTGGTAACCAACAACATCGATCGGATCAAGCCGATCGAAAGCCTGCTGGCAGGATCTTTGTCCAGCTTTCAAATCACGCGAGCGAGCTTGGTCAACCTCGACCACACGGACCAGCCTTTCGGTTTCAACTACACGTTCCAGTCCGACAACTACGCAAAGACTGCGGGAAGTCTGCTGTTGGTGAGGCCGCGGGTTCTGGGAAGCAAGTCGTCCGCGATATTGGAGACAAAGGAACCAAGAAAGTTTCCCATCGAATTCGAAGGACCGTCGCGCGACACAGACAGTTTCGATATCGCGCTGCCGCCCGGCTACGAGGTGGACGAGTTACCGACTCCGATGGACGTGGAGTATAGCTTTGGCAGCTATCACAGTAAAACTGAAGCGAGCGGACAAATGTTGCACTATACGCGTGCTCTGGAAATCAAGGAGCTGAGTGTTCCGCTCAGCAAAATGGACGAGCTGAAAAAGTTCTATCGAATGATTGCTGCCGACGAGCGGAATACGGCGGTGCTGAAACCGGCTGCGGGCAAGTAGCTCCTCTTTAACGCGCACCTCCCGAAGACCCGCCAGTGCTTGAGGGGCGAGCACGAGCGCCTGGCGGCCTGCAGAACCGTATTATTCCGTGTCATTCCCTGTCATTTCCGGGGCTCCCTGCCTGGCCAACCGGCCAAATTGGTGACCGTGGTTACCATGCACTAACGTGTTTGTCTTCGGCGAGATCGTCTGGATAAAATCACCGTACTTCACCTAGATTAAGCAGTCATGTGTGAAAGCAGCAAAAGCCCGCTCGGATCCTTTGCGGCATTCCACTTGACCTGCGAGCTATATAAAGGAGTCTCCGTTGCGCTTCAAAGCTATTATTCTTTCCAGCATCTTCCGATGGGTCGTTATCACAGCTTTGGTCGGGGTTTTCGCTGAGGCCCAAATCGCGGCACCCGGTTCCGTCAATCATCTTTACCGCATGCAGTTGTCCACGGGGCAGACCGTCGACGGCACTTGGCATGGAGCGCGGTTGCAGAGTGCGACCGGGCTTGCGTCAACCCCCGCCGCAGGATGGGTGTTGATCGGCGCAACGGCAAGCGATCGCAATGGCACGAAGAGACTCTTCTATTCCGACAAGTCGAGCGGCGCCCTGGCAGTCAATTTTTACGGCAAGGATGAGAGTTTTCTGGGATCGGTTTCACTGGCCGCCCTCGGAGCGGGATGGACGGCTCGAGCGGTAGCTGACTTTGGCGGCGACGGCAACCTGGATGTAATCGGCGTTCACTCGAGCACGGGACAAGTTGCTGTGCATTTCTTCGGCGGTCCTCAGGGAACTACTCTTCTGAGAAGCGAAACTATCAGCCCGCTATCTGCGATGGGATGGAACGTGGTCGGAGCCGCTGATCTTAACGGTGACGGTCATCCCGATCTCATCCTGCAGAATTCTTCCACGCGGCAGGTGATGGTCGCTTACCTGGGAGGATCAAGCGGTACCAGCGTTAGTGCTTCTCAGGAGCTGAATAGTAGCAGCTTCGGCGGATGGACCGCGGTGGGGATGCAAGACATGAATGGGGACGGCCATCCGGACCTGATTCTTGTCAACGATGCTACCGGCGAGAGTATCGTCAATTACTACGGCGGAGAACTGGGCGTCACTTACCTGGGATCGAGCTATTTGGATCGCTCCGGTTCCCCCGATTGGAAGCTTGTCGTTCCAAGCATTTCTGCGCCGGCGACGGTGGGGACGACAAACTCTGTCGCGTCTTCCCCTATCAGTGTCGGCTCCGATTCGTCGGCTGCGCAACAGGCAAATGCGAATGCGAATGTAACTCCTGTCCTTATTTTCAATGGGACGGGCACCAGCCCGAACGACGTAACGGCGGTCGAGAGCGTGGTTAAGTCCCTGGGACTTGCTTATCACACCGCAAATTCCAGTCAGCTCGATGGCATCAGCCAATCTGAACTCATGGCGTACAAGTTGTTCATTGTGCCTGGCGGGAATTCGATCACAATAGGAAAGAATCTCTCGTCGAAGGCTACGACAGCGGTTCGCGATGCTGTTGCGCAGGGCCTGAACTACCTCGGAATCTGTGCAGGTGGATTCTTCGGAGGATATTCCGAGTACAACGGATTGAACTTGACCTCTGGAAGATGGTTTACGTTGTACGCCGACTACTACAAGGGAATTCACAAGGAAGCCGTAGCTATTTCATTTCCTGGCGGGACTAAATTGGATATTTATTGGCAGGACGGTCCGAACCTTTCAGGCTGGGGACAAGTGGTCGGCAAGTATCCCAATGGCAATACCGCGCTAACTGAAGGGTACTGGGGAAAAGGATTTGTACTTCTTTCCGGCGTACATCCGGAAGCGCCCGCTGGGTGGAGATCGGGGATGCAGTTCTTTACCCCGCTGGATGTGGACCTTGCGTATGCGGGGACGCTTGTGACTTCTGCACTGAACCGCGTGACGTTGCCTCACTTCTAAAGTTAATAGTGAATCGGCGTGCAAGAAGCGATGGAACGATGGGCGTCTCGCCCGTCAAGCAGTTGGGTGGCCGGGCGAGGACGCCCGGCTCTCCACTAGCTCGTGGTCTCGAGCCACACCAAGCAATTGTTTAGAGCTGAGGTTGAGGGAGTCGGTAATCTTCCATGTGTTCTCTATGAGGAAATCCCCGTACGCGATTTTACCGGGCTCTACGCGCAGGGTTGCGCAGCGCTGGTGCACGTCAATCTCCAGGCCTTTCGATTCGATTGCCAGATCGATACGGTAGAGGCCGGGTACCACCGGCAGAGTGGGGCACTGAAACTCGATAACGCCCGTACCGGGCTCAAGTTGGAAGCCTCCGCTCAGGGACTCGGTTGTGAGTTGAGCGCATAAGTATCCGCTCGGCCAATAAATCGAGACTCTAAAGACCGCATCGGGGATACACTTCGAAGCTTTGTAGGCTAGCCGAGCTACGAGAGGGTAGCCGGTTCGAATCCCTTCGGGAGACTCAGGTGCGGAGAACGAGATGCCGGTGCACCTGGCCGGTATAGCGGCGTTGTTCTTGTCCTCGCCCTCGGACATACCTTGGTCGGCGAATGTCATCTGCTGATATTCGTCGATCACTTGCCGGGGAGGACCGTCGGAGAGGATGGAGCCGTGGCTCAGCAGGAGTGCCCGATCGCAGAGGCGATAAACGGCGGCGAGATCATGAGAAATGAAGACCATGGTGCGACCATCTTTTCGCAGTTCGGCAATCCGCTCGAGGCATTTCGCCTGAAAAGCGGCATCGCCGACGGCGAGGACTTCGTCGAGCAGGAGGATATCCGGATCGAGGTGTGCGGCAATGGAAAAACCCAGGCGGACAAACATGCCCGATGAGTACCGTTTGACGGGCACTTCGATGTATCTGCCGACGCCTGAAAACTCGATGATGCTGTCGAGCTTTCGGCGTATTTCTGAGCGCCGCATCCCGAGCATCGCCCCGTGGAGATAGATGTTTTCAAGGCCGGTAAGTTCCGGATGAAACCCCGAACTCACTTCGACCAGCGCGACCAGCCGCCCGCGGATTGTGATCTCGCCTGCTGTGGGCGCGGTAATGCCCGAAAGAACTTTCAGAATCGTAGTTTTGCCGGCGCCGTTGTGCCCGACTATTCCAAGCGCCTCACCTTCGTTGACTTGAAAGCTGACATTGCGCAGGGCCCACATCTGCCCCGGCTTATTTCTCCCGAGAAAGCCTCGCCCGTACCAACGTTTCGGAGTGTCGCCGTTGGCTCGGATGTTGTACTTCTTCGATACTTGGTTAAATTTGAGGTCGATCATTTCAGATCAGTTCTCAGAGTCACTGCTCAGATCAAATCCGCCATTGTCGCTTCCGAAGACTTGAAAAAGGCATAAGCCAGCGGCAGGCTCATGAGGGTTACGGCCCCGCAAAGAGCCAGGATGCGAAGATCGGGCGCTATGCCATGGATCACGACCAGGCGGAAAGCATCAATCAAACCCGCTACCGGATCGAGCAGATACAAGCCCCTGAACCGCTGCGGTACGGATTGCAAGGAGTACACAACCGGAACGGTGAACATCCACACCTGCAACAGAAAGGGCATGGCCAGCCCAACATCGCGAAAGCGGACTTGCAGTGCCGAGAAGAACAGAGCGATCGCGGCAGCGAAGCCAGCCAGGATGACGACGATCGGTATGGCATAAAGCAAATGCCAGGTGAGCGGGACTCTGTAGTAGACCATCAACCCACCGAGGATGGTCGAGGCGATGCAAAAATCCGCCAGGCTCGCGACCATGTACGAGAGTGGGATGATTTCTCTCGGGAAATACATCTTCGTAAGGAGGTTGGGATGGAGAACCAGGCCATTTACCGCACTAGAAATAGTGCTGGAAAAGAATATCCACGGCAGCAGTGCGGAAAAGACGAATACCGGGTAGGGAACTCCGCCCGTCGCGACGGTCGTGACTCGAGTGAAGATGATCGTGTATATGCCCATCAACGCGAGGGGTTGAAGAGCGGCCCATGTCCAGCCGAGAGCCGACTGTTTGTAGCGCACGCTAAGTCGAAACAGACTCAAGGTGTAGAGCAGATCGGAATACTGGACCAGGGTGCGCAGGCCGGCGGAGATTGTGCCAATGGAAAAGGCCGGCGGACGAATGACTTTGACGGGGCGGGTGGGAGTGCGCGCCATTCCGGTTGATGTTTCCCATGTGGTCGGATGTGCCATTGCCCCCGCGGAGCACGCTGTGATTTGCGAGGCTGCTACGGTTTCCGGAGTCGTACTCATTCGGGTTGCATAGCTCCTTGCTAGGCGGCGGTCTCCGCCCGCGTTCCGGAGTCAAATAAGCTGCGTGGATCGCTTGATGAAGCCCAGGACGCGGCGTGCACCTCTTGCTGGTTTCTTATTGCCTGCAAACGGTTCCCGAGGGTTTGACCAACGAGACGGACATGCGGATCACGGAGCATTTCGTAGTGTCCGCATTTGAGTTCACAAGTTTCAACACCTCCCATGGAGCGGGATCCCCAGCCCATTTGCGGGTCACGAACGTAGAAAAAAGGCTGTCGTGGGCGTTTGAATAGAAGCACTGGAGCCCAGAACCGAGGCGGTTGAAAGTCCTTGTCCGGCCAATATGCACGGTTCCAACCGCTCCCAGAATTGGTATCGGCTGGTACGGTTGTGCGTTGAAAGACTCGGCGGACAGTCTCGAATTGTTCGTTGAGGGTTAAGGCTCGAAAATTTCGGAAACGTTGCATGTAATAGTCGATGGCCCATAGAGAGCGGATCTGGGAATTTTCAAGGACCCAGGTGTCGAAAATGGTGAACAGCCCTACCTCTTCTCCTTCCGCTTCCAGTTGGAGAATCATTTGTTGAGCAATGAGGACTCCCTCGCACATAGCTCCGAGACAGTAGGGACCGCGTGGCTGCGCAGATCTCATGGCGGCTACATACTGTCCGGCCAATGTTTGCAGTTCGTCGCTGGTAAAGGGACGGCCCCACACAACTGGGGCCGACGCTTGCAACTTGTAAGTCGATTGGTCGGGCGGAAGGTGACGGGCCAGTTGCGCGAACCCAAATGTGTCCACCCCAGGTACTGCGACAGCGAAGAATGGGAGCGCATCGTTTCCATCTCCTTTATGAACTCCGTTATGAAGCTTCATGGCGATGGGATCGGGCTCGGCCAGCGAGTCTTCGCGGAGCAATTGCGCGAAAGCCCGGATGGTTGGGGCGCGGAAGACGGCCGACACCGCGATCTTGCGTCCGGTGGCACTCTGGACTTGGGCGATGAGTTGAGCGGCAAGAAGAGAATGGCCGCCGATTTCGAAAAAATTGTCGTCGATGCTGACTGCTGGAAGGTGGAGCAGGTCACTCCAAATGCCGACCAGCAGCTTTTCCTCCGCCTGGATCGGTTCGTCTGGTCGAAGGAGTTTCGGCCCAGGTGTTGACACTCGTGTGAACGTTTTCTGCTTGGAGCTAGACTTCACAGGCAATGAGCATGCCGCCGGTCGATCCACTGCCGTTTGCGCGATGGGAAGGTCCCCAATCGGAAGATCCGGGATGGCAAGATCAGCGATCCGTTTTTCAGGACTGCCAATAATGGCTTTCAGAAGGGTAGAGTAATCGGCAAGCATTCGGCTGACGTCTTCCGAGCGGAACAGGTCGGTGTTGTAGTCGATTTGAGCCCAGAACTGGCCGCCTTTCCCTTCGATAATCGTCATGCTCAGATCCAAGATCGACTTAGTTGGGGCTACCGTGTAGGAAAAGGCGGTCAAGTCGCCGAAAGTGTCGGATTGCACAGCGGCCTTGATCACTGAGAACATCACCTGGAAGATCGGGTTGTGACTTAGGTTGCGCTCAGGCTGAAGAAACTCCACCACCTTCTCGAAGGGAACGTCGGCATTGGCAAACGCCCGGAGGGTGGTTTCGCGGACTTGTGCCACCAAATCCGCAAAAGGCGGATTGAAAAAGAGGTCATCACGCAGGACAAGCGTGTTTACAAAGAACCCGACCAGACCTTCGGTTTCCACCGAGTTTCGACCGGCAACCGGCACTCCTACCAGCAGGTCCGGCTGTCCGCTGGCATGGTAGAGAAGAATCTTGAAGGCGGCGAGAAGCAACATGAACGGGGTCGCTTGGAGGCGAACTGCCAGCGCCTTAATGCCGGAAGTGACATCGTCACCTAACGGGATTTCCTGACTCGCGCCTTCAAATGTTTGTTCGGAAGAGCGCGGCCGCTGCGTTCGCAATTCCAGAACAGGAGGCGCATCTTCAAGTTCCTCTTTCCAAAAGTTCAGCTGCTGTTGAACTTTCGCGGTCTTAAACCATTTACGCTGCCACTCGGAATAGTCGCCGTAGCTGATGGGTAGTGCGGGAAGCGGGGATGGGCGCTGATTAGAAAACGCACCATAAAGGGCTGACAACTCCTTTGCCATGATCTGCACCGACCACGAATCGGTGACAATGTGATGCATGATGCAGAGAAGAACATGATCCGTGCTGGTGACGCGAATGAGTCGGGCACGAAACAGCGGGCCCTTGCTGAGGTCGAAGCTCTTTTCCACCTCCGCCTTCGCCAACTGATAGTGCTCACCATCGGGATTCGCGGAACGGGAGATATCAGTGATCGGAAGCCTCACGGCGAGGTGGCTAGCGACAACCTGGATCAGTTCGCCTCTTTCAAGTCTGAAGACGGTGCGCAGGCCGGCATGGCGATTCGTCAGTTCCTGCAGGCTGGACTGGAGCGCACGCAAGTCGAGTGGTCCGCGAAGCCACAGTCCGAAATGGACGTTGTAAGCCGCGGATTTGGGCCCCAGTTGATCGAGAAACCAGAGTCTCTGCTGAGCGAGAGAAGCAGGATAGACCTCCGTCTGAATCTCTGTCTGGTTGGACTGCAGAAGCAATTCAACAAGCAGTCTTTTTTGCTGTGCAACCCCGACATCGGAAGTTTTGACGCTGGACAGCATGGATTCAGAATCTCCTCGAGTCAATCCCGCGATTTGGTTCGCTGGCGCAGTCAGGTGGGAATGGTTGTGCCGGTCCGCTCAGGAGACCTTGAACGGCGACATTCAGTGCTACTGCGGGCACTTCGGCCGACACTAGTGGCGAGAGCGGCATCTGCACTCCTGAGCAATCCTGCAACTGGCAGTTCTGCAGCTGAAACCCGAGGGTGCAACCGTTTTGCACATCGAATTCGGGTACGAAGCGCCAATTAAGATGCCCCACCCCCAAATTTGGTTTGCGGGTTTAGGAATTTCTTCCGGGAAATAGGGGCTCCCGGGAGTGAGGGGTGCCGGCACGGAACTTGGTTCATCCCGAGCCTCGAAGAGAAGAAGCCAGCTAGGGTAAAGAGTTTACTGAAAAACGCGGTTTTCGCGGTTTTAAAATTAGGGGCTGCACATTGTGCAGCCCCTAAAGGGGCGCCTAATTTTGAGGAACTTATGGCACCGCTAAAGCGATGCCCTGATACGAAACGGAGTCTTTCAAGAGAACGTGAGTCTTTCAAAAAAAGGGAGTCTTTCAGGAGAACGTGAGTCTTTCCGTAAATGTGGGTCTTTCCGTAAACTGCAAAGCCACAAAATCGCCCCCAACCTTTTTCCTGTCATTGACATCCCATCTCCGCTACCGATTCTGGCCGTCCCTCAGGTAGCGGAAAAAATACGTCTAAGGAACACAAAAAGAAATGAGCCTCGCAGGACTGCCAGCTTCCTTCGCGCAAGACCGACTTTGGTTTCTCGATCAACTGGAGCCGGGAACGGCCGCTTACAACCTGGTTCGCGCCTTCCGGATCACCGGTCCTTTGAACGTCAACGCCCTGACCTCGGCCATTGGCGCGGTCATCCGGCGGCACGAATCATTGCGCACGATTTTCGAGAGCGTGGACGGCGAGGCGAGACAGGTCGTGATATCCGATATCAATGTCCAGGTTCCGATCTTGAATCTGGCGGATCTTCCGGAGAGCGAGCGTGAGCGGGAAGCGCTGAGGATTGCCAGCGAGGAGGGCAAGAAACCGTTTGATCTGACGCGGGGCCCGTTACTGCGAACGGCGGTGCTGCAACTCAGTCGAGACCGATACATCCTGGTGCTGGCGATGCATCACATTATTACCGATGGATGGTCGATCTCGATCCTTTTCCGCGAACTGGCTCATTGCTACGAAGCTTATGCGAGCGGACGGGAACCCCAGCTTCCCGAACTCCCGATTCAGTACGTAGAGTACGCACAATGGCAGCGCGAATACATCACCGGCGAGCCGCTGGCCAAGCAAGTTAAGTACTGGAAAAACAAGCTGGCCGGCGCGCAAACAATTCTCGATCTGCCCACGGACCGTCCGCGCCCGACGACGCACAGCTGGCACGGAGCGACCGAGGAACTGATCTTCGAAAGCCAGGTTCGCGCGGCGCTGAAGGAATTCGCGCAGACCGAGGGCGCCACCCTGTTCATGGTATCGATGGCGGCTTTCCAAGCGTTGCTCTGGCGCTATACCAGCCAGGACAGCATTCTGGTTGGCACTCCTACCGCAGCCCGCAGCCAGATCGAAATTGAAAACCTGGTCGGATTCTTCGTGAATACGCTGGTCTTTCGCGCCGATTTTACCCCTGACATGACTTTCCGCGATCTGGTTCGGCAAGTCCGCGCATGTGCGTTGGAGGCCTATGCGCATCAGGATGTTCCGTTCGAGAAATTAGTCGAAGAACTGGTTCCGCAGCGCTCGATGAACACCACTCCTCTGTTCCAGGTTATGTTCACGTTCCAGAATATCCCGAAGCAAGTATTTGAAATTTCGGGACTTAAAATGAAAGAACTGGAGTTCGAGACCGGCATCGCCAAGTTCGATCTGGCGGTGGAAGCCTTTGAAGATGACGAAGACAACGGGCTCCATTGCCGGTTCGAGTACAACACGGATCTGTTTGAGAAACAGACCATCCTCAGAGAGCTGGGCCACTTCCGCAACCTCGTGACCGCCGTCCTCAAGAGCCCGGACACGCCGCTGGCTCGGATACCGCTCATGGATGGTAGGGAACGAGAACAAACCGTGGTGCAGTGGAATAACACGGCCACGGATTATCCGCGAGATCTCCACATTCATAGCGCCTTCGAGCGCCAAGCCGCGCGCACGCCTGAAGCAACGGCGCTGGTCTTTCAAGGCAAGAAGATTCCTTACTGGCGGATCAACGAGGATGCGAACCGGCTGGCGCACTACCTGATAAAGAAGGGAGTGGGACCGGGCAATCTGGTCGGTGTTTCTGTTGAGCGGTCTCCGGAATTGACGGTTGCACTCCTGGGCGTACTCAAGACTGGAGCGGCCTATGTTCCGCTTGATCCTTCTTACCCACTCGAGCGGCTGGCCTCTACGCTCGAGGACACGTGTGCCGAGTGCGTTCTCTCTAACAACGGGAACGGGAAGAAACTGCCGCATACCGTTCGCAACCTGATCACGCTTGATGCGGAGGCGGAACTTATTCGGAATGAGTCTCCACTCAACCCTGTGATGAACATCATGGGATTGTCACGGGTTGAACGGGCCTACGTGCTGTACACCTCGGGATCGAGCGGGAGGCCGAAAGGTGTGGAAGGGACGCATCGCGGGGCGATGAATCGAATGAGGTGGATGTGGGAGAGATATCCGTTCGAGGCGGGAGAGGTGTGCTGTCAGAAGACGAATGTGGGATTTGTGGATTCGGTGTGGGAGATCTTCGGGCCGCTCCTGGCAGGGGTACCGAGCGTGATTCTGCCGCAGGAGGCAGTGCTGGATCCGGAGGAACTGTTGCAGGTTCTAGCCGAGCAGAGGGTGACGCGGATCGTGTTAGTGCCGTCGCTGTTGCGGGCACTGCTGGAGCACGCGCCGAATCTGGAGGAGAGGGTTCCTGAGCTGAAGCTGTGGTCGTGCAGCGGAGAAGTACTGACTTGGGAGTTGGCGCGGCGGTTTCGGAAGGGGTATCCAGGGGCGAAGCTGCTGAACATCTACGGATCGTCAGAAGTGGCGGCAGACGTGACCTGGCACGAGGTGGGCAAGGAAGAGGACGAGGCGCAGGGTACGGTGTCGGTTCCAATAGGGAGGCCGATCAACAACACGCAAGTGTACGTGCTGGATAGAAATCGAAATGCAGTGCCGGTGGGAGTGCGCGGGGAAATCTATGTTGGCGGGGATGGACTGGCGTTGGGGTATTGGCGGCAGCCGGAGATGACGGCGGAGCGATTTGTGGGTAACCCGATTGCACCGGAGCGCTCGCAGATGCTATACCGGACTGGGGATCTGGGGCGGTGGCGAAGTACGGGGGAGATCGAGTACCTGGGGCGAATGGATGGTGAGGTGAAGGTGCGCGGGATGCGCATCGAGTTGGGAGAAATTGAGACGGTCCTGGCCTCGCATCGCTGGGTGGAGGAAGCGGTGGTGGAGTTGAGCGGTGAGGGGGCGGAGCAGCGGTTGGTGGCGTACGTGGTGGCGGGAGAGGAGGGAGCGCCGAGCGCGCGGGAGCTGCGGCGTCATGTGCGGTCGAAGCTGCCAGAGCACATGGCCCCGGCGAGTTATGTGAAGGTAGAGGAGTTGCCGCTGCTGCCCAGTGGGAAGGTGAACCGGAGAGCGCTGGCGACGGTGGCGGGAGTGGCGTTGTCGGAGCAGGGGATGGTTGCGGCGCGGACGGAAGTGGAACAGAAGTTGGCAGGGATGTGGGCAGAAGTGCTGAAGGTAAAAGAAGTGGGAGTGGATCAGAACTTTTTTGAGCTCGGAGGGCACTCGCTGCTGGTGCTGCAAGTGATGGCGCGGATCCGGCGGGAGTTTGACGTGGAGTTAGGAGTGCGGACGATGTTCGAGGAGCCGACGATCGCGGGGCTGGCGAGCGAGGTGGAAAAGGCGCGGGCGATGGGGATGAAAGCGCAGACACCGATACTCGAGCGGCGACCGCGGGCGGCGGTGGAGAGCACGAGCCGGGAAACTCTGCTGGCGCAACTGGACACGCTGTCGGCCGATGACGTTCAAACCCTGCTTAAACGCGTCCTCGACGCTAAATTGTCAGCCGGAGCAGAAAGTCTTGCAGCAGAAACTCTTGGCAGAGAGCCAGAATTTCAATGAAGGATCCGCCACGAGTGGCCGACACGATTGGATAGTTTACTTATGTCAGATCTATGTGTACACGAACTGGTGCAATTGCAGGCGAGTGCGACGCCGGATTCCGTTGCGCTCGTATCCGGAAGTCGTCATGTCACTTATGGGGAACTGAATGCCCGCGCGAACCAACTCGCGCATCGCTTGCGCTCCGTCGGGATTGGGCCCGACATTCCGGTCGGGCTCTGCATGGAGCGGTCGGTCGAAATGCCCATTGCTGCTCTCGGTATCCTGAAAGCCGGGGGAGCCTACGTACCTCTGGACCCGAGTTATCCGTCGCGTCGACTCTCCATGCTCCTGGAGGATTCGGGAACTCCAGTGGTGGTAACGCAACCAGGCGTGGCCGGGAAGCTTCCCGCAGGCAAATGGGAAACGGTTGTTCTGGATGTAGATGGGATGCTTAGCAGTGGCGTCGATTCCACAGACCTTCCAGTTGCAAAGACCACGCCGGAGAATTTGGCGTACATCATCTTTACATCTGGCTCAACAGGTCGACCCAAGGGAGTGCAGATCACGCATGGAAGTTTGAATAACCTTGTGACTTGGCACCAACACGCCTTCAACGTATCGCCAGTGGACAGGGGGACTTTGCTGGCCAGCCCCGGATTTGACGCGGCAGTATGGGAAGTCTGGCCTTATCTGGCCGCCGGGGCGAGTCTGCACGTCGTTGACGAGGCAGTCCGCACTGCGCCTGCCGCTTTGCGGGACTGGATCGTGCGCAGCGGCATTACCATCAGCTTCCTTCCTACCGTCCTTGCCGAGAGCATGATCGGCCTGCAATGGCCGCCTAAGAGCGCGTTTCGAGTATTGCTCACAGGCGCAGACACTCTGCGCCGCTATCCGCCGCACGATTTGCCTTTCGCTCTCATAAATAACTATGGACCGACAGAGTGCGCCGTTGTCGCAACGTCGGGAAGAATTTATCCGAAGGAGAGCTCGGAGGAGAGTCGGGACAAACGCTCATGCAAGCTGCCATCCATCGGGCGGCCGATAGATGGCGTCAGCATCTACGTCGTCGATGAACACCTGCAGCGGGTTCCCAATGGTACTCCGGGAGAGTTGCTGATCGGCGGACGAGGCGTGGGGCGGGGTTATCTGAATGCTCCAGAGCTAACTGCCGAGAAGTTTGTAGCCGATTTGTTTGGGGGAGATCCGCGTGCCCGTTTGTATCGGACGGGCGACTTAGGACGTTTTCTACCTGATGGTCAAATTGCTTTTATGGGTCGCCTCGACGATCAGATCAAGGTGATGGGTCATCGCATTGAGCCTAACGAAATTGTTACCGTGCTCAACCGTCATCCCGAGATAGAAGCGAGTTTCGTCTGTACCTATTCAGACGCTTCTGGGGACCAGCGCCTGGTCGCGTATGTGGTACCGACAACGGATATGCCGCCCAAGCCTGGCGATCTGCGCAGTTACATGGGTAGTTATCTCCCGTCGCACATGCTGCCATCGGCGTTCGTGCAACTCGACCGTTTGCCATTGTCCACGCATGGAAAATTGGATCGGGCGGCTCTCCCTCAGCCGACCGCCGAGAATATTCTCCGAGACGATTCGGTCGAGGCGCCTCAATCTCCGATCGAAGAGCATTTGAGCGTTGTCTTGTCGGGTCTTCTTGGGGTGCCGCGCGTCGGGAGCGAAGACAATTTTTTTACGCTTGGCGGACACTCGCTCATGGGCGCGCAACTGATCGCGAAGATCCGTGAAAATTTCGGCGTGGAGCTCTCTTTGCGGTGCTTGTTTGACGAGCCGACTCCCCGAGGCATGTCCGCTGAAATCGAGAGACTCATCCATGCCAGGCTCGCAGCCATGAGTGAAGACGAAGCACAGCGCCTCCTCGCGTCGTCAGGAGAAGGAGCCTAGGTATGTCAACGACGACGACGAGTGTCAGCGCGGCGGGAGTGCCGCCGGGCGAGGACGCCCGGTTCTCCACCGACAACAGCCGGCCAGTCGCTGCCAAGACGAACAAGGCGCTTAGCCTTTACCATCTGCTGGACCCTGAGGTCCTGGCCGATCCCTATCCTCTCTATCACAGGCTGCGTAACGAAGATCCGGTGCATTGGGACCCGTTCCTGCACGCCTGGGTCGTGACCCGGTACGCGGACGTGATTCACGTCCTCCATCATTTCTCGGCGAATCGCACACCGACTCCGGAGCAACTGAGCGCGATGGGTTTGGCCGCGATGAACCCGATCGCACAGGTCATGGTGCGGCAAATGCTCTTTCTCGATCCACCGAATCATACCCGCTTGCGCGCTCTCGCTTCGGCGGCGTTCACGGTGCGCAGAGTGGAACGCATGCGCTCGCATATTCAGGAGATCATGGATCATCTGCTGGACGCGGTGGTCTCAAATGGACGCATGGATCTAATTGCCGACTTTGCCAGTCCCGCGCCAGCCATTGTTACCGCTGAACTGCTGGGCGTACCCGTTGAAGATCACCAGCAACTGAAGGAATGGTCGGCGGATTTTGCTGAGATGCTGGGCAACTTCCAACACAATCCGGATCGGTTTCCAAGAATCTTGCGCAGTGTGGAGAATATGTGCTCGTACTTCCGGTCGGCGATGCAGGAACAGCGGGTGAATCCACGTGACGGCCTGGTCAGCGCGATGATGGCCGCCGATGTGGATGGCGCAAAGCTGACCGAAGACGAAATTATCGCCAACCTGATTGTTACGATGGTTGGTGGACAGGAAACCACAACTAACCTGATCGGTAACGGCATGCTTACTTTGCTGCGCAATCCGGCCGTCATGGAACGTCTGCGAGCGGATTCTTCGCTGATGCCTTCCGCGGTAGAAGAACTGCTGCGCTACGAGAGTCCTAGCCAGCACACAGCGCGGCTCGCTCCCGAAGACGTCGAGATGGGAGGAAAGCATATCCGCAAGCGCCAGGCTGTGATCGCCGTCATGGGCGCAGCCAACCGCGATCCCGAGCGCTTTCCTGAGCCTGATCGCCTGGATATCGAGCGCAAAGACAATCGCCACGTGGCATTCGGATGGGCTGCTCATTTTTGTTTCGGTGCTGCCCTGGCGCGTATGGAAGGGCAAATTGCATTCGAGACCATTTTGCGGCGCTTACCCGGCTTGACTTTGGACACGTCAACACCGCTGGAGTGGCGGCACAATCTGGGATTACGCGGACTGACTCGGTTACCGATTACCTTTGCGGTAACTTAACATTTGACTTATGAAGATTGGTGTAGGTAGACATGCAGGGACTGAGCCAGTTATCGGATGCGAAGCGCATTCTGTTCGACCGATTGTTGCAAGGACGTGTTTCGTCCGGGCCTAAGATCGGGCGTAGGCCGCAGGGCATCCCGGCTCCTCTATCTCTAGTGCAGGAGCAACTCTACTCTCGCGAACTTGAGTATGCGGGGAACCCTCCCCTTTACAACGAGTGCGTTACTGTCCGCATGCTTGGCCCGCTGGACCCGGATGTTCTGGAGCGGAGCTTCAATGAGATCATCCGGCGTCATGAAGTGTGGCGCACCAGCTTTGAAACGAAGGCCGGACGGCCGGTACAGATCGTCCATCCCCACACGCCGATTCAGTTTTCCAGGATAGATCTACGCGGACTGGGTGAAGCGGAGCGCGAGACGGAGACGGTTCGACTGGTCAGTGAGGACGTCCGCCGTCCGTTCCGGCTCAACAACGAGCCGTTACTCCGTCCTACTCTGGTGAGGATGAGCGACGAGGACCATCGCCTTTTTCTTGCCGTACACCAGATTGTTGTGGATGGCCGGTCGGCGTACCAGATATATCCTTCCGAACTGGCCGCCCACTACAAGGCTTTTCTAGCGGGCCAACCTTCGCCTTTGCCGGAATTGAAAATTCAGTGCGTTGATTTCACATGGTGGCAGCGGGAATGTTTGAATGGGGAAGAGGCGAGACAGACGAACTACTGGCGGGAGCAACTCGGCGGTAACGTGCCGGTGCGCGGTTGGCCGACGGAGAAAGCTAACTCGGTTGCTCGATCTTATTATGGACGTATCCATCCGTTTGAATTCTCTCGACAACTGAGCACTCACATTAGGGATGTGAGCAGGCGACTCAATAGCACGCTCTTCCTTGTGTTACTAACCGGCCTGGCAACCGTGATTCATCGCTACGAAAAGCGCGGAGACATTGTGCTCGGCACACTTTCTCCGTCCGGCCGAAAACAGAGCGAGGTAATGGATCTGCTTGGATACTTCCTGAACCCGGTAACCCTGCGCCTGAACTGCGGCGCTCATACAACGTTTGGCGAACTCTTGCAGCACGCGCGCGGTGTCGTATCGGACGCGATCTCCAACGATGATGTTCCGATCGAGTCTCTCTCGCGAGCACTTGAGGGCCAGAATAACTCCGGCCCCAGCCCGTTTTTCAATGTAGCAGTCTCATTACAGCCTCCCACTCCGGACTTCGGTCTGCCTTGGAGTGTGACATCCATGGATGTTGACAGTGGCGGTTCTCCGTGGCCTCTCTATCTGGCATTCATTGATAGACCTGAAGAGATTATTGGTCGGGTTCAATTCAACCCCGACCTCTTCGAGATCAAGACTATTAAACGCATACTGCAGGAGTTGCAGTTATTCTTCGAGACGATATGTCTGTAGGAACCTTAGTTCGAGGTGCCTCCTCCACGCGGCCATGCGCCAGGAGCGCCGCCTGATGCCGGATCTCTCGCACCTATCAGACGCGAAGCGCATCCTGCTCGAAAAGTACCTGAGTGGGAATGCGGTGAGCTCCAGAGAGGGCAATCCTCAGATTACTCCTCGTCCGCGAGGAAACACGGCGCCTCTGTCGCTTGCGCAGGAGCAAGTTTGGCTACACGGCCAGATGGCTCCGCCGGGACTTCCCGTCTACAACGAAACTTTAACCATTCGTCGTTCAGGCCCGCTGAATCTGCACGCGCTGGAACGGACCTTTGCTGAAATTATCCGGCGACATGAAATCTGGCGAACCACTTTCGAACTGCGCGAGGGCCAAGCGGTGCAGGTGGTCCATCCCGCTGATGGCGGCTTCAAACTACCTCTGGTAGATCTGCGGAATATCCCAGAACTCGAACGTGAGCGAGAAGCGGTGCGAATCGCTCGCGAGGCGGCGCGGGTGCCCTTCGACTTCAAAGAAGGGCCATTGCTCCGAGCGACGTTGGTGAAACTGAGCGAGGGTGATCATCGCCTATTCCTGACTTTTCACCAGATGATATTCGATGGTGTAACTGCCTATCACGTATTCCTGCCGGAACTTTCCGCCATTTATCTCGCCTTCTCGCAGAACCAGCCTTCGCCGCTCCCTGAGCCTGGTATCCAGTACGCCGATTACGCGATCTGGCAACGGGAACGGGCGAATCCAGAGGTGATTGCGGCACAACTGGCTTATTGGCAAAAGAAACTCGCCGGGGAATTACCCGTGCTCGCCTGGCCCAGCGATCAATTCCGCCCGGCCGTACAAACCTACCGGGGAGAGATTCAGACAGCCGTGATGTCGAAGGAGCTGCTGCAGAGTTTGAAAACTCTTGGCCTCGAACAGCGCGTTTCGCTGTTCATGATCCTGGTCGCAGGGTTGGCCTCCGTGCTGCACCGCTACACCGGTCAGGTGGACATCATACTGGGCACGCCTACCGCGGGCCGTACGCTTCCGGAATTGGAGAAGATGGTGGGATATTTCTTGAACATCCTGCCGCTTCGAATCGACTTTTCGGGGGATCCGACATTTCAAGAACTCCTGGTCCGCGTACGGGAAACGGTTCTTGGCGCGTTGTCGAACAGCGACGTACCTCTTACGCAACTGGTCGAAACAATACGGCCCGCTCCCGATCCAGCGCGCAACCCATTTTTTCAAGCGGCGATCTCGATCGAGCCTCTAATCCAAACTGTCGACAGTGGATGGAGCGCGACTCAGTCTGACATTGCAACCGGCGCCTCTAAGCTCGATTTGTATGTAGACGTGGACGAGAGACCGGACGGCATTGTTGGCCCAGTTACGTACAACCCCGACGTCATCGAAGCTGATGAGATCAACCGCCTGATTCAACACTGGCGCACGTTCCTGGAAGGAGCTGCGGCGAATCCGGATCGTGCAGTCTCGAAATTGCCCATCCTGACCGCCAGTGAGCGAGGCCGGATCCTGGTGGACTGGAACCGGACGCGAGCGGATTATCCGCGAAACACAACCATCCACCAATACTCCGATGGGCAAGCCGGACGAACGCCGGAGGGGTTGGCCCTGCGAGAGCGGAACACTTGCCTCAGCTTTCGGGAACTGCGAGAGCGCAGTAACCAACTGGCACGTTTCCTGCAGAAAATGGGGGCGGGACGCGGAACGAGGGTTGCATTGTGTGTCGATCGGTCGATCGACATGGTGGTGGGCCTGCTTGGCATCCTGAAGACTGGAGCAGTTTATGTACCTCTGGACCCATCTCACCCCGTGGATCGGATGCGGTATGAGATTGCGGACGCGAAGGCCACATTAGTAGTGACGCAGCAAGGAGTCCTCGACAAGTTTCCAATTCGCAATACAAGAGCGGTGATTTTGGACACAGACTGGCACAAGATCGCGCGAGAAATCGTGGACGATTTGTCGACAGATGTTGGAGCTGGGGACCCAGCCTACGTGCTGTACACATCGGGATCGAGTGGCGGGCCAAAAGGAGTGGAAGGGACGCACGGGGGAGCGATCAATCGGTTCTGCTGGATGTGGGAACGGTATCCATTTCAGGAGGGCGAGGTGTGCTGCCAGAAGACGAATCTGGGATTTGTGGATTCGGTGTGGGAGATTTTCGGACCGCTGCTGGCGGGCGTTCCAAGTGTGATATTGCCTGCGGAAGTGGTACGAGATCCGGAAGAACTGCTGCAGAATTTGGCCGCGGAGGGAGTGACCCGGATCGTGTTGGTGCCATCGCTGCTGCGGGCCTTGCTCGATCATGCTCCGAACTTGCAGGAACGGGTGCCGCGACTGAAGCTGTGGTCGTGCAGCGGAGAGGTGCTGAGCGGGGAACTGGCGCGACGTTTTCGGCAAGGTCATCCGGAAGCAACGCTCTTGAACATTTACGGTGCGTCGGAAGTGGCGGCGGATGTGACGTGGCATGAAGTGGGAGAGGAAGACGGCGGCGCGACAGTTCCGATTGGCAAGCCGATCAGCAACACGCAGGTGTACGTGCTGGACCCCCATCGGAATCCGGTTCCGGTGGGAGTACGAGGGGAGATCTATGTTGGTGGGGATGGGCTGGCGCTGGGGTACTGGAATCGAGCGGTGCTGACGGCGGAGCGTTTCGTGGAGAATCCGATCGCGCCGGAGGAGTCGAAACGGCTGTACCGGACGGGGGACCTGGGGCGGTGGCGGGGCGATGGGGAGATCGAGTATCTGGGACGAGTGGACGGGGAAGTGAAGCTGCGAGGGATGCGGATTGATTTGGGAGAGATCGAATCGGTTCTGGCGTCGCATGCCGGGGTGCGGGAGGCGGCGGTGGAACGGGTGGAAGAAGGGGGTGAGGCTAGGCTGGTGGCGTACCTGGTGCGGGGGGATGGGGAACGGACGAATGGGCGTGAGTTGAGGCGACATCTGCGCTCTAAATTGCCGGAGCACATGATACCGGCGAGATTTGTGCAGGTGGCGGATCTGCCGCTGCTGCCGAGCGGGAAGGTGAACCGGAGAGCGCTGGCGACGGTGGAGGGAGTGGAGCTGACGGACCGGGGGGTGGTAGCGCCGCGGACGACGGTGGAACAGAAGCTGGCGGGGATGTGGAGCGAAGTGCTGAAGGTAGGCGAGGTGGGAGTGGATCAGAATTTTTTTGAGATGGGAGGGCACTCGCTGCTGGTGCTGCAGGTGATGGCGCGGATCCGGCGGGAGTTTGATGTGGAGTTGGGAGTGCGGACAATGTTCGAGGAGCCGACGATCGCGGAGCTGGCGAGCGAGGTGGAGAAGGCGCGGGCGACGGGGATGAAGGCGCAGACTCCGGTGCTGGAACGGCGGGCGCGGCCGCGGGTGACGGAGAGCGCGACGCGGGAAGCTCTGTTGGCGCAACTGAAGAGACTGTCAGCGGACGACGTTCAAACGTTGCTCAAAAGCGTCCTCGACGCTAAACAACTGCAGTAACAAGGCTGCCGTAGATCTTGTGCGTCATAACCTGACGCTGGAGGAAAAAGTATGTTGCACTTAGTCTGGTACGTTCTCATTGGGCTAATCTCGGGGGTTATCGCGAGATCGGTGATGCACGTGCACATGACGATCTTCTGGACGATCGTGCTCGGCATCATCGGATCGATCCTCGGCGGCGCCGTTACCCACATGTTTTCGCGCCCGTCGAATGAGCGATATCATCCGGCTGGACTCATTTTTTCCACACTGGGCGCGATCCTGATTCTCTACATTTGCTTTAAGCTCAAGATTCATTTTCCCCAAGTCAACCCGTTCTAGCTCATCGACGACTAACTTCGTATTCCGTTGAGACTGTCGAATTGAACATGACGACTAACGCATTGCCATCCTTTCGATCCGAGATTTTCCTTCCTGTGATCGAAGCCAAAGCTCGATGATCAGTGTATTGATCGAGAAACCAAGCCAGAACGCGATACCAAAGAACTGCTCCGGCGCAAGGTGGGTGATACGACTGGTGGCGAAGAATATTCCCATCACCGGGCGGGTGGTTGCAATGCCGAGAAGGACCGCGATTGCCCGGGTCATCCATCGCAATTTCAGTATGGGCTCGCGACGCAGTTGCCATGCCCGAAATAGCGAGAATAAAAAGAGCGTGTTGAAGAGCAGGACCGCAGACCGTTCTACCCAACCGCCAACGGAATAACCGCTCATCGCGTAGGCAGTAACACCCACTACCAGTCCGAGAGGAAACAGAAGGCGTTCGGGCCACGCCGCACCGGCGAACCGCCGAAGATAGACAAACGGAGCCAGAACTACAAAAGCCAGTGCCGGAATAATATGCGCCAGGGTGAGAGCTGCGTGCGATGCAAATGCGGCATCGAGTGCGGCCAACTCAGGTGGGGCTGATTGCGGCGGGTGCGCAAGTGCCACCGTGCGCCGAATCACCACGGCCACGGAAATCACAATGCAGATCCAAAACCCGATGCGCAGCCAGCGCCAGGAAGTTTGTGTTTCTGGCAAAATTACTCCGGTCCTTACGACCTCAGGGCTCATCTTCACTAGCCATTCTGGCTGAAACTAAGACTTATTGTGTCTGCTCGGCGGTGATCATTATTGTAGACGGGGGGTCGCGCCAATTATTGGACAGGTCAGTTCAAATTTCGAACTTTCCTGCAAACCGAAAGGTTGGAGAGCCGCCTCTGGACGTCCTGATTGTTGGTGTAATTGATCGTTGGTGTAATAGCCATGTTGGATTAATAATCGGCGCGAACATCGTGCTGCGGCCTTCACCAGGTTGCACCCATCAGAGAGAACGGCACGGCCAGCGTCAGATCGGTATGGCTGCAAGTCCCTGAAATGAGGGGATCGATTTGATTGGTCGGGGCGCGCGGATTTGAACCGCGGACCCCCTGCGCCCAAGGCAGGTGCGCTACCAGGCTGCGCTACGCCCCGACTGTCTTCGATTATAGGAGATTCGATTATAAATGATGCGATGCGGGTGACATTCGCGACACTCCCTAAAGGTGGAATGCCCCAGCTTGCCGCGTTCGGGCTATAATTTTGGTTTCGGAAGACATGCCCAGTTCACGCTACGCATTGGTAACGTACATCCGGAATCCGGTTGGCGAGTTCGTGGAACAACTACGCCGGGAACTCCACCCCACTACGGCCCACATGGCGGCCCATCTCTCGATCCTTCCTCCGCGGGAGTTGACCGGAACCGAAGCGGCGGCGGTGGAATTTCTGGAAGATGCTTGCAGCCGCGTGGTTCCGTTCAGTGTCGATCTGGGAGACGTGGAAACATTTTTGCCTGTGACTCCGACGGTGTACATCGAGGTGAAGCAAGCGGCTTATCGGATGCGTGAACTGCACGATCAACTCTGTGGAAGGGGGCTGCGCTGCCAGGAGAGTTGGCCCTATATTCCGCATCTGACGATTTTGAAAACGGAACGGGACGAGCAGGCGCGCGCGGCATACATGCTGGCGCGGGAGCGCTGGGCGCGGTTTCAGGGCAAGCGCCAGGTGCATGTGGACGAGTTGATGTTCGTCCGTGAGAAAGACGGCGGCTGGCATGATGTGGCGCTGGTGCCGCTGGGGCGCGGCCAACTGTCGTCCAAGTCGTAGTCTCGGCATTATCCGCATCTGTCCCCAGCCCCTAACGGGCGGCTGGTTTGGAAGAGCTTGCGGTATCGCTGAAGCGATACCCTGATACGAAACGCCAAAACAATCCACTCTGCAATAACCCCTGAAAACCCGCAACTAGCAGCCTGTTTCACTGATCGGCGGGACATGTACTTCCTACCCGTTGCCAAGTCCATTAGCCGGATTACCATAGATTTACGGGCTGCACACCAGGCGCCGGATCCCAGGCTGCGGGTTTGAATCGGAAGAGAGAATATGCAAATTGGGGTTTATGGGTCCGGCTACCTCGCAACTGTTATTTCCGCTTGTCTCGCCGATTTCGGCACTCCGGTCTGCTGCTGTCATGCCGATGGCACGCGCATCATGGAAGTGGCGAAAGGCAACATACCTTTTTTCGAAAAGAATCTTCAGGAAGTGATTCGGCGCAACGTGCGTTCTGGGCGGCTGGTGTATTCCGTGGACCCGGAAGAATTGGCGCGCCGGGCCCAGGTGATTTTTCTCGCCGAAGATTCCGCCCAGGGACTGGAAGAACTTGTAGTCCGCCTGGCGGGCGCGGCTGGCCGCTTCCAGGTGCTATCGATTGTCACGCCGGTACGAGTGGGTTCGACCACAAAGATTGAAAAAATGCTGAAGGGAAAAGGGCTGAAGAGCCTGCTGGTGTGCCAACCGATGTTTTTCACCAACGGATGCGCGGTCGAAGACTTCAACTGGCCCGACCGGATCATCCTTGGGACGCCTTCGAGCGAAGCCGTTTCTTCACTGAAACAGATTTTTCATCCGCTGGTAATGCGCGGGGTTCCGGTGCTGGTCACGAATTACGAAACGGCGGAGTTGACGCGCGAAGCGACGACTGCCTTTCTGGCTACCAAGATTTCTTTCATCAACGAAATTGCGAGCCTCTGCGAACACGTGAATGCCGATGCCGTCAGCCTGGCACTCGCCATGGGGCTGGACAAGAAAATCGCGCCGCGCTGCCTGCAACCCGGCGCCGGCATGGGTGGAATTTTCGCCGAGACTGACATGGACTCGCTGACCGGGCTGGCGCGCGAGAACCGCGTCGATCTGAAAGTGCTGAATGCTGCCCGCGAGGTGAATCTGAACCTAGCCGACCGGCTTTTGCAGAAGGTCGCCGTTGCGCTCAACAGCGTGCAGAACAAAGACGTCGGCATTCTGGGGCTGGCTTTCAAGCCGAACACCAACTCCGTTGCGGGATCGGCTTCGCTTCAACTGACGCAGAATTTGCTGGCCGGGGGAGCGCGCGTGCGGGCATACGATCCGGCGGCGATTCCCGATGCGCGGCTGCAACTGAATGGCATGGTGAAGTATTGCGAATCGGCCTACGGGGTCGCCGAAGGGGTGGACGCACTAGTCGTGGCCACCGGCTGGCCTGAGTTCCGGACGCTGGATTTCGCGAGGATCCGCCACCTGGTGAAACAGCCAATCATCATTGACACCAAGAATCTGCTCGACTCGTCGCGCTTGCGCGCCATGGGGTTCCAGTACATGGGCGTGGGCAGAGGGTAGCTAAGGCGACTGTCGGGCAGGGCGCCCGTCTCTCCACTAGTCACTACGCTTCCCAGGTCCCAACAGCGCGCGGCCAGGGAACACATCCGGCACGATCTTGCCTTCATCTACGACTACGGTTCCTCCTACCACCAAATAGCGAACGCCTACACTTGGCTCCATCGGCTTCTCGAACGTGGAGTGGTCGCTGATGGTGCCTGCATCGAAAACAACGATGTCGGCGTCAGCGCCCTCCTGCAATCTGCCTTTTTGTCGCGCTGCGGGAGTTGAACGCTCCAGCATCTGCGCCGGCATCAGGCTCATCTTACGGATCGCGTCCATGAGCGTGATAGTTCCTTTCCCGCGTACGTATTGTGCCAGCACGCGAGAGTAGGTTCCGGCGTTGCGGGGATGGCCTTCAGCGCCATCGCTCGCGATCATCACCAGAGGGTGGGGAATTACTTTGTCCACCACTTCCTGCGTATTGGCGAAAATCAGCACCGAGCGCGTCGTGCTGGAATTATGCAGCTCCTCGAAGCGCGCCTTGGTGAGGTGCTCGCCCGTCTCTGGAAGCACGAG
>Ga0210407_10000817_pt1 | contig 32208 bp, 24 predicted proteins | sample IncBWC27MmetaG_FD_150860 | JGI IMG/M metagenome (GOLD analysis project Ga0210407, IMG submission 150860) | Forest soil microbial communities from Barre Woods Harvard Forest LTER site, Petersham, Massachusetts, United States - Inc-BW-C-27-M | ecosystem: Environmental > Terrestrial > Soil >...
CGGTGGTAACAAATGGAAGGAACTTTTCGCTGCGACCGATCTTCCACCTGGCGAGGTAGTAGCCGAACCCGTTTTGAGGTTGGCCCACGGCCCGATGTAGCCTCCTTCAAGCTGGAAGCGAGCCCACTTATTAGGTGTGGCCTGACCGATCGATGCGCCTAGTTGCATCGCGCCTTGCGAATGACCTTGTGAGAAATTCGCGCCGGCGCCGCCGAACAGCACGAACTGCGGACTATCCACGAATTCAGGACTATTCGCGGATTGCGCGCCGGCATCTGGCGCGGCTGCGAGCATGAGTGAGATCGCAATACCACAAAGGATTGCGATTTTTCTGGCGGCAATTCGAATCGAAAAGTTTGCCGGGCTGATTTGCACAGTCGCCTCCCGCAGCCGATGTAGGATCGAAACTGCAATTTCAAAACCGCATTGATGCAACGGGAGTGCCACTTACTTGCGTGTGCAAACTCGCGAAAATATGGGATTTTCGAGCAGACGCGGCGGGGAGGAACGGCGCAACACGGAAGAATTGGCTGTCACTGTCAGCGAGTGCAGGCAGCTTGCGTGGAGATTACTTGGCGTTGATGAGCTTTTCGAATTGAGATTCGGTGAGGATTGTGACGCCTAGGGCCTTGGCTTTGTCAAGCTTGGAGCCGGCATCTTCGCCTACCACGACGTAGGTGGTTTTTTTGCTGACGGAACCACCGGGTTTGCCGCCGTGGGAGACTACCAGGGCTTCGGCTTCTTCGCGGGAGCGTTTGGCTAGGGTGCCGGTGAAGACGAAAGTCAAACCTGCGAAGCGCGCAGACACCGGGGCCTGGCGTTCCTCTTTCATGTTCACTCCAACCGCGCGGAGATGTTCGATGAGCTTGCGATTCGCGGATTCGGAGAAAAATTCGCGCACGCCTTCGGCTACTTTCGGACCCACTTCGGGGACCTCGATCAATTCTTCCTGGGTGGCTTCGGTTAGCTTGGCCATCGAGCCGAAATGTTCAGCGAGGAGTTGCGCGGTGCGTTCGCCGACGAAGGGCATGCCGATGGCGTAGAGCAAGCGGGCCAGGCTGTTCTTTTTGCTGCCGGCGATTTCGTCCAAGAGATTTTGCGCGGATTTTTCCCCCATGCGGTCGAGATTTTCCAGCGTTTTCAGATCGAGTTTGTAAAGTCCGGCGAAATCCCTCACCAAATCCTTTTCGAGCAGCTGGTCCACGATTTTTTCGCCTAGTCCGTCAATGTTCATCGCGTGGCGGCTGGCGAAATGCAGCAGCGATTCCCTTTTGCGCGCGGGGCACGAAACGTTGACGCAGCGGTAGGCGACTTCGCCTTCGGTGTGATGGACGCGTGTGCCGCACACCGGGCATTTTTCCGGCATCTTGAATTCTTTTTCTTCTTTGCCGTGCTTTACTACTTTCAGCACGTGGGGGATTACTTCGCCGGCGCGCTCCACCAGTACTGTATCGCCCGCATGGACGCCGAGGCGCTGCACTTCATCCATATTGTGGAGAGTGGATTTTGTGACGGTGACGCCGCCGATTTGCACCGGCTCGAAAACCGCGAACGGAGTGAGCACGCCCGTGCGGCCTACACTTACTTCAATTTGTTTCAGGACCGTAGTTTCCTGGTGCGCCTGATATTTGTAGGCGATTGCCCAGCGCGGAGCCTTCGAGGTGAAGCCCAGCTCGTTCTGCAGGCCGACTTCGTTTACTTTTACCACGATTCCATCAATGTCGTAGCCAAGCTTCTCGCGCTTGGCGTCCCACTTGGTGATGTAGTCCTCCACTTCCGCCACGCCGTGGCAGAGCGCCCAGTCCGCGCTGACTTTGAAGCGCAAATCGTTCAGCGCTTCGAGGATTTCGGAGTGGCGTTTTTTGGGCACGCGGCCATCCACGAGCAAGTAGTAGGCGAAGAATCCCAGGTTGCGCGAGGCGGTGATGTTGGGATCGAGAACGCGCACGGAACCTGCAGCAGCGTTACGCGGATTCTTGTAGCGATTTTCGCCTTTGGCGTCTTGTTGCTCGTTCATGGCTTCGAAAGCCTTGCGGGTCATGATGGCTTCGCCGCGGACTTCGAAGTTGCCTGCGAGACCGGCCTTCTTGAGTTGGGCTGCGCCAATCCATAGCGGGATCGAGCGAATGGTGCGCACGTTGGGAGTGACGTCTTCGCCCGTGATTCCGTCTCCGCGCGTGACACCGCGCACTAACGCACCTTTTTCGTAAATCAAGGACATGCTCAGCCCGTCGAATTTGTGTTCCGTGACGTATTCGACTTTTTCGCGGCCAGTGAGTTCGCGCACGCGGCGATCGAAATTCGCAAGCTCCTCAAACGAGAAAGCGTTGTCGAGGCTGATCATCGGCGTTTTGTGCCGCACGGTCTGGAAGCCTTCGCGCGGAACGCCGCCGACACGTTTGGTGGGCGAATCCGGCGTGACCAGCTTCGGATTTTCGGCTTCCAGCTCCTTCAACTGGTTCATCAGCTTGTCGAAAGCTGCGTCGGAAATTTCCGGATCGTCATTCACGTAGTACAAATGTTCATGATGCCGGATTTTCTCGCGCAGACGATCGATTTCTTTCGCAGCCGAGCTGTTCTTAGCCATGAACACTCCGTGCCAATGCCGTCGGTGAATTGCGCCGGGTATTATACAATGGCCGTTTAGTTTCACAGGATGAACGCAAACCTATGCCGGAAGGAATTCATGACGCGCTGCTGATCTACAACCCCACGAGCGGGGGGCGGCGGCACCGACGCTTTTTGGAAATCGAGCAGGCCGTGCGGATTCTAAAGGAAGCGGGGATCACGACGGAGATCGCCGCTACTACCGAGGCGGGAGCGGCGCAAGGGATCGCCCGCCAGGCGGTGCAGCAACGCCGCGGCATGGTGATTGCCTGCGGCGGCGATGGCACGATCAATGAAATCATCAACGGACTCGCGGGTAGCGCGGTGCCGATGGCGCTGCTTCCGGCCGGAACGGCGAATATTTTGGCGAAAGAGCTGCGCATTCCCTGGGACATTCCGCACGCGGCGCGACTGATTCCTGGTGGCGTAATTCGACGGGTTGCTCTGGGACTGGCCACTTCGACGAACGGATCGCATTCTGCTGACATGCCTTCTGGTGGGCGCTATTTTCTCAGCGTGGGCGGCGCGGGCCCAGATGGCGCGATCGTGAATGCGGTGAACGGCGAATTGAAAAAGCGCGCTGGGGTTTTGGCTTATTGGGCGGAGGGGATTCGCCAACTGGTTCGCTACGATTTTCCCGAGATGCGGGTGCGCTCGGACGGACAGGAACATCTGGCGTCGATTCTGGTGGTCGGCAGGACCGTTAATTATGGCGGGCCGTTCAAGATCACTACCGGGGCAAACCTGTTTGAGGATTCGTTTGAGTTCTTGACGAATTCCACGCGTAGCCGGCTGCGTTACATGCTTTGCTTGCCCGCTTTGTGGATGGGAAAACTTCGCAGCATGGAAGGCATCGCGGCGTGGAAGCACACCGAAGTGATTTGCGAATCGGCGAACGGGGCCGTGGTGTACGCGCAGGTGGATGGCGAGCCGATTGGGCCTTTGCCGCTGGCGTTTCGGATTGTGCCAGACGCGCTTTCGCTAGTTACGCCGGCTACATTGAAATAGTAGCGTTGCGCTCGGAAAAACGCGATGGGTTCGCTGTGCTAGCTGCGCGCTGAATATACTACCGTGGAGATTCTCAATCACGCGTTGCTATCTTTGATGCTGGCGCGGGCTGGCCAGGCATTTTTGCCGCGTTACGGCGCGGCGATGCTGACTGTGTCCAGCGTCGTGGCGGATTTTGATTTCGTAAGTTACCTCGGCGGTCCCTCGGCGTTTTTGCGATTTCATCGCGGTGTGCTGCACTCAGTCCCCTGCTCTGTTGTGCTGGTCTGTGCGATCGCGCTTGCATTCTGGGCCGTTGCTAGGCGGCATGCTGCAACAAATCCGGATGCGAAATTTTGCCCCCTGAGTTTCATTGAGGTGCTTGCGGTTTGTGCCGTCGGCGTGGCGGCGCATTTGCTTTTGGATCTCGCAAGCGGGATTGGCGTGCAATTGCTTTGGCCGCTTCGGCAGGGCTGGACCGCGTGGAATCTGCTCAGCAATCTCGATCCCTGGATTTTGGCGCTTCTTGTGTTGGGCTTGCTGTTGCCCGAGGTGTTTCGCTTAGTCAGCGAGGAGATTGGGGAGCGGGAGAAACGGCCGCGGGGGCAGCGCGCCGCCGTTGTCACTTTGCTGCTGCTTCTGATTTACGTCGGAGCGCGATCCGGACTGCACAGCCGCGCCGTGGACGAACTGAATTCGCGCGAGTATCGCGGAGCTGCGCCGCTCGCTACCGGAGCCTTCCCTTCCGCGCTTTCGCTGTTTGCGTGGCGAGGGTTGGTTTCTACTGACAACTCCATTGTCCAGATTGAGATTTCGCTTGCGCCTGGCGCGGGATTTGATCCGGATCAAGCCGTGCCGCACTTCAAGCCTGAAGATTCAGCCGCGCTGGAGGTGGCGGAAAACACGCCGGCTGCGAAGACATTTTTGCGGTATGCGCGCTTTCCGCTGGCCAGTTTGGAGCGCGACGATGAGGGTTATCGGTTCGCACTGCGCGACATGCGGTTTGCGTCCAGCGACTACGGTGCGGAAAACATTGTTGTCCGCGTGGAGCTGAACGCCGATTTGCGGGTGACGCGGCAGGAATTTCGCTACGCCAACTCTGTGGCTCGCTAACGACAACTTTGTGAGCTGTTCGAAGGTCGAACAGGAATTACGGTTTCGCCGAAGAAGAGCGGAATACGAAGTGGCTGAGGACGTACAGCAGCAACATGAGCGCCAGCACGGCTATCGCGAAGGTCCCGCCATGGGATTTCAGGTATCCGAGCGCGGCGTCGCCGTAGCGCACCGCGAGAATTCCTTCGCCGCCGTAGCGCAGGCCGCGGCCCAGGAGAATGGCGAGGATGAAGGTGCGTGGCGGGATCTGGAAAACTCCCTCGGCCAGAACAAAGGGCTTGAATGGCATCGGCGGCGGGAGCACGGCGGGAATAAACGCGCTGAGAAATCCGTTGTTATCAACCCACTCTTTGATTTTTTCCGCCTTGCCGCCCGCATGCTTGCGAAAAAAGGCCTCGCCGGCTTTTTCCGCGAGGAAATAGAGGACCAAGCAGCCGGAGAGCGAGCCGAACGCCGCCATCGCTGCGTAATAGGGCATCCGCGCGTGGTTGGCGATGCATAGTTCGATCAGGACCGCATCCGGAAAGAATGGGAAGGAAAGCAGCGACGAATCAAAGAAGGTGACGACAAATAATCCGCCGCCGCCGAGGGCCATCACCAGGCCTTGCAGCCACACGAATATTTTTCGCCGCCCCATATTTGCAAATTGCTCCTGGAATTTCGAACGATTGTAACAGACTTTCCCCGTCGCTCCGGCGCACCCGCAAGTCCGTCGCGCATCGTAAAATTGCTCTATCGCATCCGCTCAGTTAGAATTTGCGCTTGAACAATTCCACTTCATCTTCAACCTTGCTCGACAAACTGAACGACCGGCAGCGCGAAGCGGTGCTGGCCACCGAAGGGCCGCTGTTGTTGCTGGCCGGAGCGGGCACGGGCAAGACCCGCGTGATCACCTATCGCGTCGCCCACCTCATCGAACTGGGCGTGCCGGGTAGCGACAACAGCGGCCCCACCTTCACCAACAAAGCCGCAAGCGTGATGAAAGAGCGCATCAGCGACCTGCTGCGCTCGACTGGACGCGATGCTTCCGACGTGTGGGTCTCGACATTTCATTCATTCTGCGCGCGCTTGATTCGGCGGGAATCGCAGCATCTGGGGCTGCCTCGCGATTTCGCAATTTACGATGATGACGACCAGACCGCGGCCGTAAAACGCGCCCTGGCGCAGCTGGACCTATCCACCGACGATTACCCTCCGCGCAGCATGCGCGCGCAGATCAGTTACGCGAAAAATCACGCACTCACCGCGGACGATATGGCCGCCGCGGCCGCCGAAGCCCGCGATGACGCGCGCAAACAGGCCGCTGAAGTTTTCCGCGTTTACAACGAGATTTTGCGCAAGGCTGCGGCGTTGGATTTTGACGATTTGCTGCTGCGCGCGGTGGAGTTGCTGCGCGAACATGCGGATGTCCGCGCTGCGTGGAATGCGCGTTTCCATTATTTGATGGTGGATGAATTTCAGGACACCAATCGCTCGCAGGAAGAGCTGGTGCGCCTGCTCGCCGGGACGCTCAAGAACGTGTGCGTGGTGGGCGATGAAGACCAGTCCATTTACGCGTGGCGCGGCGCTCGGGCTGGAAACTTGAAGCGCTTCACGACCGATTTTCCGGAGGCGAAGCTGATTCGGCTGGAGGAAAATTACCGCTCGACGCAGACGATTCTGGACGCGGCTGCGGCGGTGGTGAAAAACAATTCCGACCGGCTGGGCAAAAATCTGCAAGCGACGTTGGGCGCGGGAGCGCGACTGAAATTTTTTGAGGCGCCGGATTCTTCGGCGGAGGCAGAGTTCATCTGCGGCCAGTTGTCCACGCTGGTGCGCAACGATCCAGATGCACGGATCGCTGTGCTGTATCGCACGGGCGCGCAGTCGCGTTCTTTTGAGGAAGTGCTGCGGCGGCAGGGCGTGCGCTATCGGGTGGTGGGCGGATTCAGCTTTTACGAGCGCGCAGAGGTTCGCAACGCACTTGCATACGTGCGCCTGATTTTTCATCCGGAGGACGATGTCGCTTTGCTGCGGGTGCTGAACGTGCCGCCGCGCGGCATCGGCGCCGTCACCGTCGCTGCACTGGAAGCGCGCGCAAAGGAAACCGCGCAATCGCTCTGGTCGGTGATTTCCAGCGGTGAATTTCTTACGGGCAAGAAATTCAGCGGGGCGCTACGCTCTTTCTGCAAATTGATTGAAGACCTGCAGAAAGATTGTCAGGACATGCAGCCCACGCAATTGATCGAGCGCGTCCTCGGCAGCACGGGGTATCTGGATTGGGTGGAGCAGCAGGACAATCTGGAACACACTTCGCGGGCGGAAAATCTTCGCGAGCTAGCCAACGCGATGGCCGAAGCTACCGAGCAGGGGCAGACGCTCGAAGATGTGCTCGATCAGGCGGCGCTAGCAAGCGATTCGGACCAGTATGACGACACGATTCCTGTTTCGCTGATGACTTTACACAGTGCAAAAGGCCTGGAATTCGACGCCGTATTTCTCGCCGGACTCGAAGAGGGTCTTTTGCCGCACGGGCGCGCGCTCGGTAGCAATGCCGAGGTGGAAGAGGAGCGGCGGCTATTTTACGTGGGTATGACGCGCGCGAAGCAGTCGTTGGTTCTCTCTCGCGCGGTGTACCGGCGCACTTACGGCGAAGAGCGCTTGCGTGCGGCTCTGCCTTCCCGTTTTCTGGCGGAAATTCCCGGAGATTTGATTGAGGCGGCGCTCGGTTCGCAATCCGAGCCTGGCGAAACGCGGCGCTACGAGCCCGACCCGGAATTTTCGGAGAATTATGCTTACCGGCAGAAAACGCGGACGCCTTACGGTCAGGCGCCACGTGGCGCACGGCGCGCGTCGAAGGATCCTCTAATTGGCGCACGCGTCCGCCATTCCAAATATGGCGTTGGCACGATCATCGAAGTCGAAGGCGAAGGCGAAGACCGCAAGCTGACCGTGAGCTTCCAGGACCACGGAGCGAAGAAGCTCATCGAGCGCTACGCCAACCTGCAGCTGGCGTAAGGCACGGTTTCACGAAACGCCCATCCGCAACACAAACACGCTAGGACGAACGCGCTCTGCTGTAGGATGATGTCGCCGACGGGTGATGGTCGCGTCGGCCGGGGCGCGTTCCAGGCGAACGTGAAGTCGGGCAGAGCTTTAGACGGGCGGTTGGAGGACAAGGCTAATGATGCAGGCGCGCAAGCCCCATCCCTACAAGGCGTTTGAAGGAAGCGTCCTTTGGCGGTCAGTCGAAAAACAAATCGCGACTCTCGTCAAAAATCACGACATACAAGAAATGACGGCGCGCGAATACATCGTGGGCTCAATTTGTAAGGCCATCGCTGGCAGGCAAGGTCTCGCCTGAGCGGCGGCGCACAAGGTTGCATGAAGGCTTTTCGCAGGGTAAAGTTTCTCGCTCTCTCACGGGGAAGGTGACGATTGGGCGCACAGCTTTTCCGCAAGAAGAACATTGACCAGCTTATTTCCGACTCGGAACGGCCTGAACACCGGCTCAAGAAATCGCTCGGCTGGTTGAGCCTCACGTCGCTGGGCATTGGCGCGGTGATCGGCTCGGGAATTTTCACGATCATCGGAACGGCGATCGCCGGGCAAAAGCTGCAATTCAAATCCGTACTGAACGCTCCCTTGTTGGAATATCTGATTTATCACTCGGCGTCGTTCGGCCGTCCTGGTGCGGGTCCGGCGATTGCGCTGTCGTTCGTGCTGGTGGGAGTTGTGTGCGCGTTTGCGGCGCTTTGTTACGCCGAGCTTGCGGCGATGATTCCGATCGCGGGCAGCGCTTACACGTACACATACGCGACCATGGGCGAACTGATCGCTTGGATTATTGGCTGGGATTTGATTTTGGAATATGCCGTCTCGAATATGGCTGTGAGCGTCGGATTTTCGGCGCACGTGGTGAATTTGCTGGATTGGTTTGGAGTTCACCCCAGTCTGCGCTGGATTACGCCGGCGTATCTTCCCGCGGGACTTGCAGATCTGCAGGGAAATCCTCTCTACGATCCTGGCTGGCATTTCGGATTCAACTGGCCGGCTTTTATTATCGTGATGCTGCTCACAGTGATCCTGGTGCGCGGGATCCGCGAGTCGGCAAACGCCAACAATATTATGGTGCTGTTGAAGATAACCGCGATCATGGTGTTTGTGATTTTTGCTTCGCGTTACGTGCATCCGGCGAACTGGCATCCCTTCGCGCCAAACGGCTGGCCGGGGATTCTGACGGGCGGCTCGATTATTTTCTTCACGTACATTGGGTTTGATTCTGTTTCGACGGCGGCGGAAGAATGCAAGAACGCCAAGCGGGATGTGCCCGTCGGAATTATCGCGACGCTGGTGATTTGCACGATCTTGTACATCGCGGTCGTGGTGGTGTTAACGGGGCTGGTGCGCTGGGAGACGCTGCTGGACGACGCGGCGCCGGTCGTGAACACCCTGAAACGGCTGGGCTTCAGAAATATTCAACTGATCGTGCTGCTGGGCGCGCTGACCGGAATGATTTCTTCTTTGCTGGTATTTCAACTCGGGCAGGCGCGGGTTTGGTTCGCCATGTCACGCGACGGCTTGTTGCCTGGCGTTTTTGGCCACGTTCACAAAATCTTCCGCACACCGGATTTTTCTACGATTGTTGCCGGTTTTCTGGTGGGTATTCCGGCCGGGCTGCTGGATATCGGCACGCTCGCTGATCTTTCCAACATCGGAACGCTGTTCGCCTTCGCGTTGGTGGCGGGAGGCGTGCTGATTCTGCGTTATAAGCAGCCGGACCGTCCGCGGGCGTTTCGCGCGCCGGGCGGAATCCTGGCGCCGGTGATTACGATTCTCACGTGCCTGCTCTTGATGGCCGGGTTGCCGATTACCAACTGGATTCGATTCATCGTGTGGCTACTGATCGGGTTGTGCTTTTATTATTTCTACGGGCGCCGCCACAGCCAGCTTTCCGATGCGAATATCAAGGCGGATGCCGATAAGGGTAAAGCGAGGTAATGCGCCGTTCGCTGCAACGTGCCTTGATTCTGTCGGCGGGGATTTTAATCCTCGGATTGGCGCCGCTCTTTGGTTGGGGCGAAACTGCGGACCGCCTGGTGACCAATCGGGCGGTGGACACTCTGCCGCAGGAAATGCAGCCGTTTTTCTACGCCAACCGGCAGTTTCTGGTGGAGCACGTGGGCGCGGCGGACGATACGGACGCGAAAAATGGGACCGCGCGTCACACAGATTTCATTCAGCTGGATCACTACGGGCCATTTCCCTTCTCCGCTTTGCCGCGCGAGTACAATGCCGCGATCACAAAATTCAACCGGCGCGTTCTGGAGCAATATGGAATTCTTCCTTGGGAGATCGGTTTTTACAGCAAGAAGCTTACCGACGCGTTTCGCGAGCATGATTGGAACCAGGTGAGAATGTACGCCGCTACTTTGGCGCACTACGTGAACGCGGCGCATGATCCTTTCAACACCACGATTAACACGGATGGGAAGCTTTCAGCGCAGCCCGGCGTTAATGAGCGCTTCTCCAGTGGGTTGGTGGACCGCTATCAATTGTTTTTCTTCGTGCAGCCGAACGAAGCCGTGTTCATTCACGATCCCACGGACCATGCTTTCGAACTTTGCCTGACTTCGCATTCCTGGCTGGAAAACGTGCTGCTCGCCGATCGGCGCGCGCACCAGGGGCTCTCCGCTTACTCGCAGGACTACTACGACAAGTTTTATTCGCTGGCTGGAGCGATTCTGGTCCGCCAGCTTTCGGACGCCTCCACCGATGTGGGCTCGTATTGGTTGACGGCCTGGATCAATGCCGGGCGGCCGCAATTGCCGCAGCAATAGAATGGACCTCAAAACAAAGCCCGCTCGACCGCCCATGGCGATTGATGCCTTGCCGAAAGCGGAATTGCATTTGCATCTGGAAGGATCGATTCGCCCGGAGACCGCCATAAAACTGGCGGCGCGCCATGGCGTCGTTGTGAAGCCCGAGGAAGTGGCGGCGCGTTACGATTTCTCCAACTTCAACGGATTTCTGGAAACGTTCAAGTGGGTGACTTCTTTTCTGCGCACTCCGGATGACTATGCGCTGATCACCCGGCAGTTGTGCGAAGAGCTGGTGCGCCAGAACGTCGTGTATGCCGAACTGACGATTTCAGCGGGCGTGATCTTGCGCCGGACGCAAAATCTGGAAGCGACCGTTACGGCGATTCGCGATGCCACGCAGTCCGCACCTTTTGCGCGCTTGCGTACGGCGTTCATCCTGGATGCCGCCCGGCAATTCGGTCACGATCCAGCGAAGGAAGTTGCTTTCTGCGCTGCCAAGCTGCAGCCTTTGGGCGTCGTGGCGTTTGGCATGGGCGGCGACGAGCTCGCCTATCCGACAATCAATTTTCGCCCGGCCTTTGATCTGGCGCGACACGACGGACTGCACATTGTGTGCCACGCCGGAGAGATTGGCGGGCCGGATTCGGTGCGCGAGGCCATCGAACTGCTGGGCGCGGAGCGGATTGGGCATGGCATTGCGGTGATGCGCGATACGGCCTTCGCGGACACTCTGGCGATGCGGCGCGTGGTGCTGGAAATTTGCCCTACCAGTAATTTGTGTACCGGCGCGTTGGCCCGGCAGACGGAAAAAGTCGACGCTTCACTGCGAGATCATCCGCTGCCGGATTTCATCAAGCGCGGAATTGCGGTTACGCTTTCGACGGATGATCCCGGTATGTTTGATACTGATCTGCTTACGGAGTATTCCAACGTGGCGTCGCTGGGTGTGTCCACGCAGCACCTGGTGCAGCTGATGGAACAGAGTTTTCACGCCGCATTCCTGCCACCGGATGAGAAGCGAAAATATTTGGTGGATTTTCGTGCGGCGGCGGATTCGGCCGGGCTGCTATAATCCGAGCGATGAAAGCACACGTCTGGGTAATGCTGAAGTCCACGGTTCTCGATCCACAGGGTCAAACCATTCAACGCGCGTTGTCGTCCTTGGGATATTCCACGGTGCAAGATGTGCGCCAGGGCAAATTTTTTGTGCTGGCGCTGGATGGCCTGAGCCGCGAGGAAGCACAAACGCAGGTGGAACGGATAGCGAAGGACGTCCTCACCAATCCCGTGATTGAGGAATTCCGCTTCGAAATTCTGGAGTGACGGGCCTGCGGGTTCCTGGGCCGTTCTATGTGCCGCGTAACGTCCGCCGCACTCGTGCTGGTCGCCGCCGTTGTCTGATTCTGCCGATATGCTAACCTTATTCTAGGCGCAGCTGCCCATCGCTTCGATCCCAAGGCAGCTTCCAGGAGCAAGTTCTCGTGTGCGGAATTGTCGGTTACATTGGCAACAAGCCCGTTGTGCCGTTGATTCTCGACGGGCTGAAGCGCCTGGAATATCGCGGCTATGATTCCGCCGGGATTGCCGTGGTGCAAAAAAACGGCAAGCTCGAAATTCGTCGCGCGCCCGGCAAGCTGCACAATCTGGAAGAATCCATCCGAATCACGCCGCTGGAAGGCGTTTACGGCATCGGCCACACGCGCTGGGCCACGCACGGACGCCCCACCGAAGAAAACGCTCACCCTCATCGCGATTGCAGCGGTGAAATTGTCGTCGTGCACAACGGCATCATCGAAAACTACCTCGAACTGAAGCACCAGCTCATCGCCGAAGGGCACAAATTCCTCACCGAGACCGACACGGAAATCATTGCCCACCTGATCGAGAAGTTTTCTCCGGGCGCCTCGCTCGAAGCGGCGGTGCTGAAGTCTGTAAAGCTGATGACCGGCGCATTTGCGCTGGTGGCTTTATCCACGCGCGATCCTTTGAAGATTGTCGCCGCGCGGCTGGGCCCGCCGATTGTCGTGGGGCTGGGTGAAAAGGAATTCTTCGTCGCCAGCGACATCCCCGCAATTCTGCAGCACACGCGCAGCGTATTTTTTCTGGGCGATGGCGAACTCGCGGTGCTAACCCCGCAGGGCGTTTGTGTGACGGATTTTCAGGGTCGGCCGGTGAAGCGCGAGCCACAGCAGGTGACCTGGGACCCGATCATGGCGGAAAAGGGCGGGTTCAAACATTTCATGCAGAAGGAAATCTTCGAGCAGCCGCGCGCGGTGCGCGACACTCTGCTGGGGAGAATTTCGCAGGACACCGGCAAAGTGTTCCTCGACCAGATGGACATCAGCGAGCAGGAATTCCAGAATTTTCAAGGCGTGAAGATCATCGCCTGCGGTACAAGCTGGCATTCGGCGCTGGCCGGCAAGTTCATGATCGAACGCCTGGCGCACCTGCCCGTGGAAGTGGATTACGGCAGCGAATTTCGTTATCGCGATCCAATCGTTAATAAGCATCATCTGGTGATCGCCATCAGCCAATCGGGCGAGACCGCCGATACGCTGGCGGCGCAACGGGAATCGCGCCAGAAAGGCGCGAAGATTCTGGGGATCTGCAACGTGGTCGGTTCGATGCTGACGCGCGAGGCCAACGGAACGATTTACACGCACGCCGGACCGGAAATCGGCGTCGCGTCCACCAAAGCATTTACCGGGCAATTGACCGCGCTGATGCTCACGGCGCTTTACCTGGCGCAGGTGCGCGGCAAACACACGCCGGCGGCTGCGAGAACGTTAATGCAGGAACTGACGCGCATCCCACTCAAAATCGAAACGATTCTGCAGCACGACGCGGAGCTGGAAGAGCTGGGGCGGCTCTTTTTCCGCCACACGGATTTTCTGTACCTGGGACGCGGAATCCATTACCCCATCGCGCTGGAAGGCGCGTTGAAGCTCAAGGAAATTTCCTATATTCATGCGGAGGGATATCCGGCAGGAGAAATGAAGCACGGGCCGAACGCGTTAATTGACGAGGATCTGCCCGTCGTGGTGATCGCCACGCGCGACGAATCGGACCCGGGTTCCATGACGCGCTACGAAAAAACTATTTCAAACATGCAGGAAGTGAAAGCGCGCGACGGAATCGTGATCGCCGTGATTACCGAAGGCGACCGCCAGGCGCGCGAAATCGCCAATCACGTGGTGGAAGTGCCGGAGGCGCCTGAGCTGCTTGCGCCGATACTTGAAATTATTCCGTTGCAACTGCTGGCGTATCACATCGCGGTGCGGCGCGGTTGTGACGTGGACCAGCCGCGCAACCTCGCGAAATCCGTCACTGTCGAATAGCGGATTCGCGGTTCTTTCCGGCCATTTGTTTCGCGGCTCGTAATTCACAGGTTCCCCTTCCTGTTGCTGTGTTCTAGAATTACAAGATGATGCGCCACCACCTCTTCCACAAGTTCTCGTCGTTCATCTGCGCGGGCCTTCTATTCGGTATCGCATTCGCGCCGTTGTCTGCGTCTCGTCCTCTCGCGGCGCCGCAAAATGCTCGTCCCGGAACAGCACGCCTGGATTCCGTGCTGGTTGCGGGCTCCATGCGATTTACTTCGGAGCAGATCACGGCGGCTATCGGCCTGCATCCCGGCGCGACCGTTGGCCGCGAGGAATTACAGGGCGCCGCCGACAAATTGGCGGCGCTCGGATTGTTCTCCAACATCCAATACCGTTTTGCGACTGTCGCGAACGGTGTGAAGGTCACGTATCAGGTCTCGGATGTGCCGGCGCTGCCAGTCACCTTCGATAATTTTCCGTGGTTCACCGATGAAGAATTGGCCGCTGGGTTAAAAAGCTCGGGAATCCTGTTCGATGGCGGAGCGCCGTTGAAAGGCACGATTCTGGATGCGATCTCGGACGCGCTCGAAAAGATTCTGGATGCACACAACGTGCATGCGCGCGTCTCCCACGAAGTCATCGCGCATCCCTTCAACAATCAAACCGTGCAGGAATTTCGCGTGGCGAACACGGATTTGACGATTCAGAAGATTGATTTTTCCGATCCTCTGGCGCAGAACGACCGAGTGGTGCAGGAGCGCCTTCCCGATCTGATCGGCAAGCCCTACTCGCGCAGCCGTGTGGAACTTTTTGAGTTCGAACAGGTGCGCCCGGTGTATCTGACGCATGCGTATTTGAATGTGCAATTCGGGCAGCCAGTCGCGCATTTTGCCGCGAATCCGGCGAGTCCTCTTTCCGGACAATTGATCGTCGCGGCGCCGATAAATGTGGGCGTCCCCTATCTATGGGCCGGCGTGGAATGGAAGGGCAACGATTCCGTTCCGGCGCAGGATCTGAACAAATTTTCCGCGCTGCTGTCCGGCGATCCAGCGGACGGAAATAAAATTCAGTCCATCTGGGAAACGGCGCGGGCGGCGTACGCGCAACTCGGATTTCTGGATGCCGCTTTGAATCCCGCGCCAAAGTTCGATGATCAGACCAAACGCGTGACGTATGTGGTGGAGGTCACCGAAGGCCCGCAATATCACATGGGAAAACTTGTGCTCACCGGCCTCTCGATTGAGGGTGAGCGCCGGCTTAGGAAAGCGTGGAGCATCGCGCCCGGCGCGGTTTTCGATAAGAGCGTGTACGAAGATTTCGTCAACACGCGAATTAAGGCCGCGTTTGTGGGGCTGCCGGTTCATTACGAAAAGACTGGCAAGTTTCTGCAGCTCGATCCGCAAAATGCGAAAGTGGATGTGCTGCTGGATTTTCAGTAGGCGGAATTCAGTTATACTGGCTCGACTATGTCCAGCGTGTCACGATTGCCGGTCACTAAAGCTGCCGCTGGTGCTCCGCTGTTGGATGCTTCGCAGGCGCTTGCCAAGCAAGAAAACCTTTTTGTTGCTCTGCGCGGGCTTGATTCCATGCTCGTGGCGTTTTCCGGCGGAGCCGATTCGGCTTATCTTGCGTGGGCGGCGCACCAAGTGTTGGGGGAGCGCGCGCTGGCTATCACGGCGCTGTCCGCCAGTTTTTCTCGTCACGATCGCGAGCAGACTGAGGCTTTTATTGCCGCGACCGGGCTGCGTCACGAATTCATCGAAACGCACGAGCTGGAAAATCCTCTGTACGTCGCCAACAACGCCGACCGCTGCTACCACTGTAAGGACGAACTGTTCGACCAGATGGATTCACTGGCGCGCACGCGCGAGTTTTCGGCCATCGCTTACGGAATCAACGCGGATGATACGCGCGATTTCCGGCCGGGGCATCGCGCGGCGCATGAACATCACGTGCTGGCCCCGCTGCTGGACGCCGCGCTGTACAAGGCGGAGATTCGGTTCCTCTCGCAGCGGGCTGGGTTGGCTACGTGGAACCGTCCCGCGTCGGCTTGTCTTTCTTCTCGCGTGCCGTACGGCACGCCGGTGACGCCTGAACTGCTTGCGAAAATCGATCGCGCGGAAGCGGTCCTGCGCGCGCTGGATTTCCGCCATTTTCGCGTGCGGGCGCATGGCGAGCTGGCGCGTATCGAGATTGCTGCGGACGAACTTGCGCGGGGATTCGAGCCCGCGATCGCGCGGCAGATTGCCGACGGCGTTAAGAGCGCTGGCTTCGCTTTCGTCACCGTGGATTTGGAAGGCTATCGCCAAGGCTCGCTTAATTCCCTCCTCAAAATCAAGTAACCTCGACCCTCGCCCCACACCGTCATCCTGCTTGCCCTGAGTGATTTTGCGAAGGGAGCGCAGCGAAGGATCTCTCTTCTACGTCCTCGTCGTTCCAACACCAAGCTTATCCGCCCAGTGCGCGCGGAACTTCTGGTTGCGCTTTCTCGTATATCTCTGATAGGAAGGATGGCCAGGCGCCATCACCATAGATGCCCGAGATGCCAGCTTTCAAACGGCGAACACACAAAATGACGCGTTCACACAAACTGGGTTGGATATCACTTGCAGTCTGCACAACATTGCTGCTCTCTGGTTGCAGGTCGCAACCCAGCGCCGAAGGAACGTTCGACAAGACCTTCACGGTGAATGGCCCTGTGCGCATCGAACTGACCAACGGCAGTGGCGACGCGCATATCAGCGCGGGTGCACCGGGCGACGTGCGCGTGCACGGCGAGATCGAGGCGCACTCGTGGTCTGAAAAAAACAGCCAGGAACGCGTGCAGGAAATCGCATCGAATCCCCCGCTCTCGCAGGAAAGCAACATGATCCGCATCGGCGGGTCGGGACAGCACACCAACAACGTTTCGATTGACTATACGATCGTCGTGCCGGCCGACGCGGAGATTCACGCGGCTACCGGCTCGGGCGATGTGGAAGTAGACGGTATCAAGGGCCCGGCAAATTTCGTTTCCGGCTCCGGCGGAATCACCGCGTCGAATATTTCCGGCGACGTGCAGGCCATGGCCGGCAGCGGCGAGATCAAATTTTCGCGGGTGCAAGGACAGGTGCAAGCGACTACCGGTTCTGGCGACATTAGGCTTGAGGATGTGCGGAATCAGGTGCGGCTGCACAGCGGCTCCGGCGGCATGGAGATCACGAATCCCGCTGACTCCTTGGAAGCCAGCACCGGAAGCGGAGATATTACGATCAAGGGCGCATCCGCGGATTTACGGCTGCGGACGGGTTCGGGCGACGTGGACATTGAGGGCAATCCCGCTGGTTCGAATTATTGGGACATTCGCACTAGTTCGGGCGACGTGGTGCTGCAGGTTTCGCCATCCGCGAGCTTTCGTCTGATGGCTCATTCGAATTCGGGCGATATTGACGCGGCGATCCCCATCGTGATGGAAGGGACCACGCAAAAACATGAGCTGCGCGCGCGGCTCGGTGATGGGAAAGCGCGCGTTGAGGTACAGACGTCTTCTGGCAGCATTTCCTTGAAATGATCAGTGTTCGTAATTCCCCGCTGATTCGTCTGCTTTCGCGCTAGAATTGCGTTTCGAGTGTTTGCTACGCCGAGCATTCTGAGAGGATTTAGTTGTCATTCCCAGCCCGCGAAAGCCGATCTGCGATTCCCCGTCCTTTTTGCCTGCTTTGCATTTTCGGGATTTTTCTTGGTGGGGCGTGGTGTGCGCGCGCGCAAAATACTGCGCCACCGTCCAGTACGGAAAAAACGCCGTCTGACGCTATTTCCAAGAATGACGCCAATCCCGAGACTGAACTGCAAAAGACCATTGCGGATGCGGGCAACGATCGCGGAGCGCTGGTGCGCAATCTGAAGCGTTATCTGCAGCGTTTTCCGGACGCGCCTCGCAAGGCGGCGGTGTTTCGCGCGTTGGTGGAATCCTGCCAGCAGGTACAGGACGACGCTTGTGCACTGAAGTATTCCGAACAATTGATTGCGCTCCGCCCGGATGATTCCGAAATCATGATGCTGGCCGTCGGGCTGCTGCAGAAACAGGGAGACGAAGCCAGCCTGACGCGCGCCGCTGGATACGTGAGCCGCGTGCTGGACCGCATTGACAAATCCAGCGCGACGGAAAAACCTGCGCGGGTTTCGCTGGCGGAGTGGCTAGAGCATCACGACGAGTTGCGCGCGGCGCTCTACAACTTGCGCGGACAGATTGAGAAATCGCAACACGATGACGCGGCCGCGGCGATAGATTTGCGCATGAGCTACTCGGTGCGGCCAAATGCCGTCGCGGCGGAGCAACTTGGCGAGATCGCCGAAATGCGGCGGGACTTCGCGACTGCGGTGCAGGAATATTTGGTGGCGTTTGTGCTGCCGGAAGATGGGCCGGTGGGGAAAGTGAACCGGCGCGAAGTGCGTAAGCGATTGGGAAATGTGTGGCGGCAGCTACACGGGAGCGAGCAGGGACTGGGCGAGGCCGTGCTCGCGCAATACGATCTGCTGGGTGCGGCGCAAGCAGCTGCTAATCCGGGTGCGGTGAATAAGAATGCCAAGGACGCTTTCGCTTTTGTGCTGCGCAAGCTGGATGGGACGGCGGTTCCGCTGGCGGGTGATCGGGGGAAAGTTCTGGTGCTGAGTTTTTGGGCTACCTGGTGCGGGCCTTGCCGCGAACTGGAGCCGCAGTTTGTGCAGGTGGCTAAAAATTACGCGGGAAATACTGGGATTGTTTTCTACGCCGTGAACACGGATGAGGACGAATCGCTGGTAGCGCCTTTTCTAAGCCATGAGAAGTGGGATGTGCCGGTGGTTTATGCGGATGGGCTGGATGCCTTTGTGAAAGTGGAGTCGTTGCCCACAGTGATGATTCTCGATCGCGCAGGAAAAATCACCTACCGCATTAACGGATACCCGCCGGAAGGATTTGCCGAAAACCTCACAACCGCGATTCAAGCCGCAGACGCCTCCACATCATCCACGTCTTCACCCCGATAACTTTCGCCCGGTTTTACCGTTTGCCCGTCATCCTACTCCCCTGAGTGTTTTAACGAAGCGAGCGTAGCGAAGCCCGCCTACCGCAAGCAGGGATCTCTCTTCGCCGCGCGGCGTGTCGCAGGCACTAGCCTGCGGCGGCTTTTTTCCCTGCCGCATCCCGCGCCGCCAGAATCGTGCCCACATGAATCGCCACTGTGTCCTGCACCCGCCGCGCATAGCCTCCTGCAAGCGTGATCACGAGCGGACACTTGTTTCTGCGGGCATAATCCATCACGAGCGCATCGCGCCGCGCCAGTCCTTCCATTGTCAGCGCCAGGCCGCCTAGTTGGTCTTCGCGATAGGGGTCGGCTCCGGCAATGTAAAAGATAATTTGCGGCGAAAAAGCGGAGAACGCCTGGTGCAAGTGCTTTTCCAGAATCGCGACATAGTCTTCGTCTCCCACTCCGTCTGGTAAATTAATGTCGATCGTGGATGGCGGCTTCACGAATGGATAGTTGTGCTGCTGGTGAATTGAAAGCGTGAAGACGTCATCGTCGCCGCCGAAAATTGTGGCGGTGCCGTTGCCGTGGTGCACGTCGGTATCCACAACCATCGCTCGTTCGATCGCTTTGTCGAATTGCAGGCGCCGGATGGCGATGGCCACGTCGTGAATCACGCAGAATCCCTCTCCGTGGTCGGGACATGCGTGGTGAAATCCTCCGCCGATATTCGCAGACCAGCCTTCCCGATCCCGCAGCGCTCGCTGCCCCGCAAGGATCGAGCCGCCAGCCGCAAGCCAGCACGCTTCGATCAGTTCCTGGGAGTACGGGATTTCGAGCCGCTGGAGCTCGGCGCGAGAGAGCGAGGCCGTTTTTAGTTTGCGGACGTAGGCGGATGTGTGCACGCGCAGAACGTCTTCGTCAGTCGCGGGCGCGGGCGAGAGGAAATCGCTGCTGTCCGCGATTCCGCCCCGCAAGAGCTCTTCGTAAACCAGACGGTACTTCTGCGACGGAAACACGTGGTCACCCAGATTCAGGTCGTAACGATCGTCGTAAATCAATTTGAAGGGCAGCACGATGGAGCCAGCGTACCGCGATGTTTTTGCTGGTGCAAATCACACGCGAGGGCAGCTTGCGGCGCGAGTGTGGCTTGCGTATGCGAGGCTGCACAGGCTGTGGTAGAATTTTTGGCGATGCGCCGTGTGCAAGCTATTCTCGTGATCGTCGCGCTGCTGGCTACTCCGCTGGCATTGTTGGCGCGCGCGGACGATCCCGGAATGGCAGATTGCAACGGGATGTGCTGCTTGCCACATGGCGGGCATCATCATTCCCTGGCACGGAACACGGCGCCAGCTTCCCATGAGGAAGACATGGCGTGCCATCATGGCGCGTTGGGGCACATGATGGAGTGCAGCATGAGGTCCGGGCAACCGCGTATGGATTTCGGCCTGCTCGCGCCGTTTCCGCCGGCTCGCGCATCCGTGGTGATTTCGCTTGATTACCCCAGAGTTTCGCGCTTCCTTAATTCACAGTTCCCCGCCGGCAATTTGTCCGCCGGGTTCCTCGCTGGTCCTTATCAACCGCCGCGCAGCTAGCTTCGTCCGCAAGAACTGAAAAAAAATCCAGGACGGAGGCTTTGTGCGTAAGTTCTTTATTTTGTTCGCATGTCTGTTGTGTATTACCACGCCCTCATCTCTTCATGCCACTATCTACGGACGCATCACCGGAATCGTTCACGATCCGCAGCACCGTCCGGTCCAAAATGCTTCGGTTGTCCTCAAATCCACCACTTCCGATTACACCAGGGAGACGCAAACCAACGGCGATGGTGAATTCACATTCCAAGCCATCCCCATCGGCGATTACTCCGTCACCGTCTCGCAACCTGGCTTCGGCACGGAAGCGCAGACCCTCACTGTCACGTCCAGTGCGGCGCCCGTCTTGCACTTCCAACTCGCGATAGCCTCGGTGAATCAGACGACCATCGTCACCAGCGGAATTGATATTGCGAACGTCGAGTCTGTGACACCGACCACGCTGGTCTCGCGAGCAGACATCGCCAACACTCCGGGAGCCGACCGCACCAACAGCCTTCAAATGATCACTGACTACGTCCCCGGCTCCTACTTCACGCACGACCAACTTCACATTCGCGGCGGCCATCAAGTCAGCTGGCTCCTTGATGGCGTTCCCATCCCGAACACCAACATCGCCAGCAATCTTGGCCCGCAGATCGATCCCAAGGACATCGATTACCTCGAAGTTCAACGCGGCGGCTATTCTTCCGCATACGGCGACCGCACATACGGTGTCTTCAACGTCGTTCCTCGTTCCGGTTTCGAGCGAAACAATGAAGCTGAACTTGTTACGACCTTTGGGAATTGGTTTCAGACCAACGACCAACTCAATTTAGGCGGGCATACGGAGCGGTTCGCTTACTACGTCAGTCTCACAGGAAATCGCAGCAACCTTGGCCTTCAAACTCCCATCGGCCAAGTCTTTCACGACGCCGAAAATGGTATCGGCGGCTTTGGCTCATTCATCTACAACCTCACCCCGAAAGACCAGTTCCGCATCGTCACTTCGCTTCGCCGCGACTACTACCAAATCCCTTTCGACCCCAACCCGAATCCCGACTTCGATTCGAGCGGCCTTCGGGATAACCAGACTGAAGTCGACGGAATCGCCAGCGTCTCCTGGGTTCACACGTTCAACTCAGGTGCGTTTCTAACCGTCTCACCGTTCTACCATCACAACAGCGCCGACTATCACAGCTCGCCGAACGACACTCCGACGGCAGCCACCGATAATCGCACTTCGGATTACGCGGGAGGGCAGGTCTCGCTCACTTCGACTTTCTGGAAGAACAACCTGCAAGCGGGCGTTTACGCCTTCGGACAACGCGACAATGAATTCTTTGGCCTGATATTTAACGATGGCAGCGGGAATCCCACTATTTCGAATCCAGAAGCCGCAACTGGGAGTGTCATCGCAGGTTTCATCGACGACCGTTTCAACGTTACTTCCTGGCTCACGCTTATGGCGGGCATGCGTCCGACACATTTCTCCGGTGACATTTCGGAATCCACCATCAATCCTCGTTTCGGTGTAGCCTTCCGTGTCCCGAAAACGCAGATTGTCTTTCGCGCGTTTTACGGCCACTACTACCAGGCTCCGCCGCTCACTTCGCTCACCGGCCCGCTCCTCCAGGAAATCCAGAATACCGACCAGCTCACATTCATTCCTCTCCACGGCGAGCGCGACGAGGAGCACGAATTTGGCGTTACCATTCCCATCAAGGGCTGGACGCTCGACGCCGACACCTTCCAGACTCGCGTAAACAATTTCTTCGACCACAACAACGTCGGCGAGTCGAACATTTTCATTCCCGTCACCATCGATGGCGCGCTCATTAACGCTTGGGAAGTCACTCTCCGCTCGCCACGCATCGCGAACCGCGGCCAGTTCCATCTCGCCTATTCGAACCAGGTGGCTAAAGCGCGGGGCGCGATCACTGGCGGATTGATTTGTTTTCCGCCCACCGATCCCGCCTGTGCGCCGGACCTGGGATTTAGTCCGCTTGACCACGATCAGCGCAACACGCTCAACGTTGGCGGGGAGGCTTCACTCCCCTGGCGCTCGTTTGCATCGACCAACCTATACTACGGTTCGGGCTTCACCAATGGTTCGCCCAACGCCGAGTTCCCGGGTCCCTATCTACCCGGCCACACCACGGTCGACTTAACACTCGGAAAGAATTTCGGTGATAAATTCAGCGCCAGCGTCACCGGACTCAACATAGCCAACCGCCACCTCCTAATCGACAACAGCCTCACGTTCGGCGGGTTTCACTTCAACGATCCACGGGAAATCTACGTCGAATTCAAGTGGAAGTTCCACTACTGATGAAAAGTTTCAACAGCTTGGATATCATCAGAAGCGGACCGCGCCAACCGGCGGCACGAGGAAAATTGTGAAAGCGCTTTGTACGCGAATACTGTTGCTGGTGGCTATTCCCACGATCGCGCTGATCGCGGCATTTGGCTGGCTGGTCGCGACGGGCTTAAGTGCTCGCGACACGCCTGGTGCGTTGGAGACTCGGTTGGCGATAACTCTGAAACGCTTCGCCATTCCCCGTGGCGCTCGTGAGCTCAGCAATCCGATGCAAGCGACCCCGGAGGTTCTGCTGGAAGCGCGCCGCCATTTCGCGGACCACTGCGCCAGCTGCCACGGCAATGACGGCCGCGGCACCGCCGATATGGGCCGAAAGCTTTATCCACCCGCTCCGGACATGACATTACCTGCAACGCAGGATCTGACCGACGGCGAGTTGTACTACATCATCGAGAATGGCGTCCGATTTACGGGAATGCCTGCGTGGGGAAAGGGCGGCACGAACGATGACGACACCTGGCACCTCGTTTTATTTGTTCGTGATTTGCCGCGGATGACCCGCGAAGACCTGCTCGACATGGAGGACTACAACCCGCGCAGTCCGGCGGAGATGAAAGAAGAGGAGATGGAGAACGAGTTCTTGAATGAGCCGTCTGCTGCAGGTAGACGGCCGAAATCACACTCACATTAGAGGAGAAATCAATATGCGTAGAATCGGTTCGGCAATGCTGCTACTTTTGGCGTTTTCGTTCGTGGCGCTGGCTACGATGGCGCACGGCACGGACAAGCACGTGCTGGGGACGGTGACGAAAATCACTGACAGCGAAATCACGGTGCAGGCGCAGGACGGTTCGTTGCAGGTAGTGAAGATCGCACCGGAAACGTCGTTCGTGAAGAGCGGCGCGAGCGCGAGCATCAAGGATTTGAAGGTCGGCGATCGGGTGGTGATTCACGCAAAACCGGTGGGAAACGATTTGATCGCGCACGAAGTGCGCTTCGGCAAAACGCCCGCAACAGCGGCTGCTGCTGCGAAAGCTCAATGAGCTGACGATTTAATTTTCGCGTTCGAGGATGAAATCGGGGACGGCCAGCAGCGCGCGGCGATATTCCGTGTCTGGCAAAACTTCCAGGCTAGCTTTGGAGCGGCGGACATATTCTTTCGCCAGCTTCGTCGCGCGATCGAGCGCGCCCGTTTCGCGCACCAGCTTGGCGATTTCTTCGGCGCGGACGGTGCGGAAATCGCGCTCTTCCAGAACTTTTTCGACCAAGCGACGGCCTTCGCCGTTTGCGTGCGCTTGCCCATTGCCGTCAGATGCCGCGGCGTGTGCCTGCGCTTGCAGCGCGAAAATCAATGGCAGCGTGACTTTTCCTTCTTTCAAATCGCTCAACACGGGCTTGCCCAATTTTTCCGGCGACGCGGTGAAGTCCAGTAAGTCATCCACCAGCTGGAACGCGAGGCCGGCATTGCGTCCGTAATCCGCCAGACCGTCTTCGATTTCTTTGGGCTGTTTGCCCAGCACGGCGCCGAGGCGCGCGCATCCGCTGAAGAGACAGGCGGTCTTGCGATAAGCAAGCTCGGTGGCTTCGGCTTCGTTCAAATCCATGCGGCCCAGGTGCGTCAGTTGCAACAGCTCGCCTTCGACCATGTTCTGCGTGAGGTCAATCAGAATATCCAGCACCGCGAAATTGCGTTCGCGCAGGGCCATTTCGAACGACTGCATGTAGAGCCAGTCGCCCGCCAGGACGCTCATGTGATTTCCCCAACGGGCGTTGGCACTGGGGCGGCCGCGGCGGGTATTCGCGCCGTCAATCACGTCGTCGTGAATTAACGTGGCGCTGTGAATCATTTCGACCACGGCGCCGAGGCGAATGGCGCTCTCGCCGCGATAGCCCGAAGCGCCCGCAGCCAGCAACAGCAGGGCGGGACGCAGGCGTTTGCCGCCGCCTTCGCGCAGGTAACTGGAAATTTCGCAAACCGGCTCGATCGCCGCGCTGTTTTGCGCTGCAATTTCCTGTTCGACGAGCGCTAAATCGTCGCGTACCAGATCGAAAATGCCTTTTGCGATTTGGACAGCGAAAGCCATCCTGGGGTTCACCTTGGCCGGGCTGGAATCTCCTGGGCGCCTAGCCGGAAAAACCGTCTGAAATTCGCCGCCGTCGCGGCGGCGACTTCTTCGCGGCCCAAGTTTCTCACATTCGCAACCGTCTGCGCTACCTCCACGACGTTGGATGGCTCATTTCTTTTCCCGCGGCGGCCTTGGGGCGAAAGGAAAGGCGAATCGGTTTCGGTGAGGATTTGGTCGAGCGGCAGCTCCCGCGCCACATCGCGGATCAGCTGCGATTTCGGGTAGGTGATGTTCGCAGCGAAGGAAACGAGGAAGCCCATGTCCAGTCCGCGCTGCGCTTCGCGCAGCGTACCGCTGAAACAGTGAAAAATTCCGCCCAGGCCGGTGGGCTTCCAATCTTTTTCGAGGATCGCGAGGCAATCATCCCATGCATCGCGGCAGTGGATTACGATGGGGAGTCTTGCGGCGCGGGCTTGTTGCAGCTGGCGCCGGAAAACCGGATGCTGGATTTCCGGAGGCGGTTCTTCGTAGTGATAGTCGAGGCCCATTTCGCCCCAGGCGATTACCTTGGGATTTTTCGCCAGGGCGTCCAGTTGCGCGTAGTGCCGGTCTTGCGCTTCAGCTGCGTGTTGCGGATGGATTCCTATGGTGGCGTAAATCCAGTCGTAATCATTCGCTGCTGAAATTGCTGCGTCGAGTCGATCTGGGCCGGAGCCGCCGCTGCCGATGGCTAATATGGATTGCACACCAGCAGCCTGCGCGCGCTGGAGCATTTCGGCACGATCGGAATCGAATTCTTCGGATTCGAGATGCGCGTGTGAGTCGATGATTTCCAAATTCAGTCCTCACTTCACCTTCGCGCCTGCGGGAACGTCTTCCGCAAAGGTGCAGAGCACCGGCTTGCCGTCTGGACCTACGGACGCCGCCAGCAACATGCCGTTCGATTCTAGCCCGCGCATTTTCCGAGGCGCGAGATTGGCGACGATCACGACCTTGCGACCCACCAAATCTTCCGGCGCGTACGACAGCGCGATCCCCGCCAATACCTGCCGCACTTCGTCGCCGATATCCACCATCAGCTTCAGGAGCTTGTCCGCGCCCTGAATGCGCTCGGCGGATTTCACGACGCCGACGCGCAGCTCGACTTTGGCAAAATCTTCAATTCCAATTTTCGCAGCAACGGCAGGTGCAGCCGCCGCGCCCGCAGCGGCAGCACCCGCAGGCGAAGCAGCATCGCCAGCAGCAGGCTGGGTACTTCCCGGATTCCGTATCTCATTTTCCATGGTTTCGATCCTCTCCAGTATTTCTTTCTTATCTGCACGTGGGAAAACACCTTCGGGTTTTCCGATCCGCGTTCCAGGCTTTAATCCGCCCCACTGCAAATCATTGATGGCTACGTTTTCGATTTTCCCTGCTTGGCCAAGCTGCTCCCAAATCTTTTGCGTTGCATCGGAGATCACGGGATGAGCTAGGACGGAGACAATTCTGAGCGATTCCGCGGCAATGTACAGAACTTGTTCCAACCGTGCCTTTTGTGCGGGATCCTTCGCAAGAGCCCACGGCTTCTCTTCGGCCAGATATTTGTCGGCGATCGCTACAAAACTCCAGATTATTGTTAACGCATCCGAGAATTCGAATTTGTCATACGAATTGCGAATCGTATCGTAAAAGGTCGTGGAAGCTAACTCATGAAGATTCGGCGGCGCTGGAGCTTGGGCCGGGACAATGCCGCCGCAATAATTTTCGATCATCGTAAGCGTGCGACTAGAGAGATTGCCGAGACCATTTGCTAAATCTGCGTTGTAGCGGGTGATCAGCGCATCCTTGCTGAAATTTCCGTCTTGGCCGAAGACAACCTCGCGCAACAGGTAGTAGCGCAGCGCGTCGTTGCCCAGGGCTTTCACGATCGGCTCGGCGTAGGCTACGTTGCCCTTCGACTTGCTCATTTTTTCCTGTTCGAAGAGGAGCCAGCCGTGGGCTTGAATTCTTCCGGGCATGTACTCGGACATGGGCTTGTCTGGAAACGCGGCCATCAGGAACGCGGGCCAGTACACCGCGTGGAAGCGGATAATTTCTTTGCCGATCATGTGCACGTCGGCTGGCCAGAATTTCTTGAAGCGGTCGCTGTCTTTTTTGCTGGTGGTTTCGCCGTCCACGAAGCCGATGCCGCTCATGTAGCTGGTCAGCGCGTCGTACCAGACGTAGAAGACGTGCTCGGGATCGCCGGGCCAGGGAATGCCCCACTTGATCGTCTTGCGGCTGATCGAAAGGTCTTTCAGGCCGCTTTCGACGAAGCTTTTCACTTCGTTCAGGCGGAAATCCGGTTGCACGAAATCGGGCTGCTCCTTGTAGAGCTGCAGCAGCTTTTCCTGGTACGCCGAAAGCCGGAAAAAATAATTTTCTTCGGAAATCAGTTCCGCGGGACGGCCGCAGATCTGGCAGTCGGCGGGTTCGGGCGTGTCACTGACATATAAGTTGTCGTAAATACAGTAGCGGCCTTCGTATTTGCGTTTGAAAATCGCATCGGGCGAGACGCGTTGGGTGCGGCGGACCAGATTCTGCACCGCTACCGCGTGGCGCGGCTCTGTGGTGCGCACAAAATCGGTGTAGCTGATGCCGAGCAGCTTCCAGAGATCGCGGAAGATTTGCTGGTTGCGGTCCACCAGGTCGGCGGGGGATATCCCGAGTTTTTCCGCGGCGCGCTCGATGTTGACGCCGTGCTCGTCCGTGCCGGTGAGGTAGGCGACGTCATAGCCGCACATGCGTTTGTAGCGGGCGATCACGTCGCAGACGATGGTGGTGTAGGCCGAGCCAACGTGCGGGCGGGAGTTGGCGTAATAAATGGGAGTGGTGAGGTAGTACTTGGGCTTGGAATTATCCATGAAAGATCTGAGCCCCGGATTGGTGAGTAGTGGTTGGTGGCTTTTCATTTGTATCGAATAGAAAAATGGAAGTGCTTTGTTTTGTGTTCGTTGCAAAATTGGTGGTGCAAGAAAAGGGTTTATTTGTATCGAATAGAAATTGGGGTTTTGGGAGGCGGAGGGTGCCGGGGCGGTTGGCTGGGAACGCCGGGTTGGGGGCGCTGGATCGGCGGCTGGTGGTGTTCGACATTTTCACAGATTCATCATCCTCTGTTGGCGCGCGAAATGCAAAAGGTTGTGTGTGTATCTGGCCGCAGGCCGGTGAAGAGTCTGTGTGGCGACTCGAAATTCATGGACTCAGCGACTGGAGCCGTAACCTGACACAAAATATTGGTGCTGACAAAGACTTTGAAACCACACTGCTCGGACACAGCGGAATCCAGGCGCCGTCTCTACGGGCCGCCCTTTCGCTCGCGACTGGCCGCATCGGAAAATTCTGGTTGGGCTTCGACCCATTTCTGAAATTGGTAGGTAGCCGCTGCCAAGACGTCCTTCAGCGGGACCCCTTTTTGTGCGGCGATGCGGCGGCAGTCTTCGTATTCGGGCGTGGCGTTCAGTACGGAGCCGTGCATGCGCGAGATTTTCATGCGCACTTCGCCGAAGGGCGTTTCGACCGTGACTGATTCCCTGGCTAGCGTCTTGCGGCGGACTTCGTGGGTGCGGACGCCGATGGTGGTGGTTTCGCGGAATACCAAGTCGATCAGGCGGGTCACGTTGTGCGGCTCGCTTAGGATCGTTATTAGCTGGCCGGGTCTGTTCTTTTTCATTTGCACTGGCGCGGAGAAGACATCCAGTGCGCCGGCTTCCAGCGCGCGTTCCGCGAAATAGGCGTAAATTTGCGGGCTCATGTCGTCAATGTTGGTTTCGATTACGGTGACGGGCGCGTCCCAGTATTCGGCCGGCTCGGTGATTGCGGTTTCGCCAATCAGGATGCGCAGCACGTTGGCTTTTTCTTTCAGGTCTGCGCTGCCGGCGCCGTAGCCGATGGCTTTCAGCGTCATTTCCGGAATTTCGGCGTAGCGCGTCGCAAGAGTCGTGGCGATTGCCGCGCCCGTCGGCGTCACCAGTTCCTTAGCGATTCCGCTGGTAAACATGGGCGCACCCTTCAGCAGTTCGGCGGTTGCCGGAGCCGGCACGGGCAGCAAACCATGCGCGGTCTGTACTTGTCCTGCGCCTACGTCGAGCGCGGAGCAGGCGAACTCGTCAATTCCCAACAACTCGAAGCCGATGGCGGCGCCTACGATGTCCACAATGGAATCTACCGCGCCTACTTCATGGAAATGTACTTGCTCGATGGGCAGCTGATGAACTTTGGCTTCGGCTTCGGCTAGGCGGGTGAAAATCTTGGTGGCTCTGGCTGCGACGCGTGGGGCGAGTTTGGCATTTTCGATTCTTTGCAGAATGATTGAGAGGCCGCGATGGTGATGGCCTTCGGTGGTTTCGACTTTTACGTGGGTGGCAAAAATTTCGCCGCGCTTCACTTTCGTGGTGGAGATTGACCAGCCTTCGAGGCCGAGTTTGCGCAGGTCGGCTTCGATGGCGCGCAGGTCGGCGCCTGCGTCTACCAGAGCGCCGAGAACCATGTCGCCGCTGATGCCGGAAAAACAGTCAAAATATGCGTGCCGGAGGCTTTTCATCTTGTGCTGGAACGAATCCAGTTGAAACGCGAAAAAATGATTCTAGTTTGGCGTCTGAATGCTGTCAAATGCGCGGGTGCGGGTGGCTTTGACGGTTTCTGCTGGTTTACCTATAATCGCCGGATTCAGTTTGCATAGGGAGCCACGTGTATAAAGCCGTCGAAGAGCGGTTTCGCAAAGCGCTGCGGCACCATATTCACGAGCGATACAAGACGGACGTGCCGATTGTAACGGAGCGGCCGCCGAAACTTTCGATGGGGGAAGCTGCGTCACCGGTGTGTTTCGAACTAGCGAAGCGTTTGAAAAAGCCGCCGCGCGCTTTGGCGCAGGAAATTGCAAATTCGCTGAAGCCGATTGCGGGGATCGCGCGGGTGGAAGTGGCGGGCGGCGGATATTTGAATGCGTTTTTCGATCGCGCTGCGTTCTTTCGGGCTGCCGCCGAGGAGGCTGGACGCCAGGCGGTGACTGCGGAGGTTGGCGCGACGAAGACTGTTGTCGAACACACCAGCATAAATCCGAACAAGGCGGCACACATTGGGCATCTGCGCAATGCGGTGTTGGGCGATACGTTTGCGCGCTTGTTGCGGCACTCGGGGCGGCGGGTGGAGGTGCAGAATTACATAGATAATACCGGCGTGCAGGTTGCGGACGTAGTGCTCGGATTTCTGCACGTGGAGAAAAAGTCGCTCGCGGAAGTGAAGGCGCTAACGGAGGCGCCGAAATTCGATTATCTGTGCTGGGATTTGTACACGCGTGTGACTTTATTTCTGGCGGAGGACAAGGCGCGGCTGGAGTTGCGCAACCACACGCTGAAGGAAATCGAAGAAGGGCGCGGCGACGCAGCGAAGATGGGGGAAATCGTGGCTTCGGCGATCAATTACTGCCACCTCCACACGCTGGACCGGTTGGGGATTGACTACGACTTGCTGACGCAGGAGAGCGACATCCTGCATTTGAAGTTCTGGGATGCGGCGTTTGAGATGTTGAAACGCAGCGGGGCGGTGCAGCTGGCAACTTCAGGGAAGAATGCAGGGTGCTGGGTGATGCAGCTGCCTTCTGACAAGGAGCCTGCGGCGAAGCCACCGGCGGAGGGCGCGGATGGTGCGGCTGCGTCCGGCGAAACGGCTGACGAACCGCCGGAAGAAGCTGAGGCGAAAATTATCGTGCGCTCGACTGGCACGGTGACTTATGTCGGCAAAGACATTGCGCTACATCTCTGGAAGTTCGGATTGCTCGACCGCGATTTTCACTATCACCGTTTTTATGAGCATCCCGATGGGCATCAGGCTTGGATTACAGCGAGTGAGCGGGACGATCCTGGGGCGCCGGGCTTCGGGCACGCGCATGAAGTATTTAACGTGATTGACTCGCGTCAGTCGTATCCGCAGCAAGTGGTCGTCGCAGGGCTGCGCGCGCTTGGCTACAACGCCGAAGCGGATCACTTGAAGCATTTCGCTTACAACGTGGTGGCGCTGACTCCACGATGCGCTCTGGAGATGGGCTACGAAATTCCTCCAGAGGATGCCAAGCGGCCGTACGTTGAAGTGAGTGGACGCAAGGGACAGGGTGTGAAGGCTGACGATCTAATCGACAGACTGATCGTGCGAGCACGTGAAGAGACTGAGAAGCGGCATCCGGAAATGACGGATACAGTCGAGTTCCATGACATGGTCAACAAGATTGCGATCGGGTCACTTCGCTATTATCTCCTGCGCTTCACGCGCTCCACGGTAATTGCCTTCGACTTTGAGGATGCGCTCAGCTTCGAGGGCGAAACTGGACCCTACGTGCAGTATGCGGTAGTCCGCGTGAACGGAATTCTGCGCAAGGGTACGGAAATGGATCCGGGCCTTGATTCTCCGAGAGCGATCGAGGACGCGACGAATCTAGTAAAACTGCGGAGCGGCGAACTCGATGCCGCGCGGTTCCTGACTTCGCCGGAGTATGAGGATATTTGGGATCTGGTTTTGCTGGCTGGGTCGCTGGATGCGCGGTTGGAGTTGGCGTTGACGGCGCAGGAGCCGTCTTCGGTGGCGCGATTCGCGTTTGAATTGGCGCAGAGTTTCAATGGGTTTTATCACCTGCACAATATTAATCGGGAGTCGGACGGGGAGAAGCGGGCGTTGTTGCTTTATGTGACGACGTTGGTGCGGGAGCAGCTGGTTACCACGTTGGGATTGCTCGGCATCACCGCGCCGGAGAAGATGTGACGATTTTTCGCTGCAGCCGTCATCCTGAGCGCAGCGAACGATCGCTCTTCGTTGTTTGGGCCTTCGAGTCCGGCAGAATAGACGCTACAGCTTCATCGCGAAATCAACGATCGAGCGAATCGCCACGCCCGTGGGGCCCTTGGCCAGCCAAGGTTTTCCGTCATCTACCCAGCACGTCGCCGCGATGTCCAGATGGATCCACGGGGTGTCTTCGGCGAATTCTTTTATGAACCAGGCGCCGGTGATGGCGCCGCCGCCTTTGCCTGAGCCGGTGTTGCGGATGTCCGCGATATTACTTTTGATCATTTCCTCGTATTCGTCGTCCATGGGCATGGGCCACATTTTTTCGCCGACGGCTTTGGCGCTTTCCAGAAACTGATCCAGATATTCGCGCGGCGTGCCGAATGCGCCGACGTGCACGTTTGCTAGCGCTACTTGGATGGCGCCGGTGAGCGTGGCTGCGTCAATCAGGTGGGTGCAGCCGAGTTTGCGCGCGTAGAACACGCCGTCGGCGAGGACCATGCGGCCTTCGGCGTCGGTGTTGATCACTTCGATAGTCTTGCCGGACATGGCGACTTGCACGTCGCCCGGTTTCTGCGCGCGGCCTCCTGGCATGTTTTCGGTGGCGGGAATTACGGCGATCACCGAGACCGAAGGCTTCAGG
>Ga0210407_10000818_pt1 | contig 32199 bp, 22 predicted proteins | sample IncBWC27MmetaG_FD_150860 | JGI IMG/M metagenome (GOLD analysis project Ga0210407, IMG submission 150860) | Forest soil microbial communities from Barre Woods Harvard Forest LTER site, Petersham, Massachusetts, United States - Inc-BW-C-27-M | ecosystem: Environmental > Terrestrial > Soil >...
CACTGGGTGGATTTCTGATTGCGGTGTTAGGAATCGCCACAGTGTTTTCGCTGAATGCCGCATCGTATCTTGGCGTGCTATGGGTAATTGCACGGTGGAAGCGACCGCCACACCAGCCAGGCCCGCTGCGAGAGACCGTGTCGGGTGCAATCCGCGCGGCGGTTCGGTACACGAGAAACGCGCCTGAGATTCTGACCGTTCTCGGACGAATCGGATGCATTATGTTTTTCGCAAGCGCGTTTTGGGCGCTTCTGCCCACCGTCGCTCACGAATTGCGACGGAGTGCCACCCTTTATGGACTGCTCCTAACTGTCTTTGGCGCTGGCGCAGTGCTGGGTGCCTTGGCGCTACAGCGAACGCGTTCGTTGTTCTCGTCTGATGCGATGCTCGGACTGGGAACCACCGTCTTTGCTGGGGCCCTCTGGGGCGTGGCGGCTTTCAAATCCGTAGCACTTCTGTCCGTTGCCATTTTGTTTGGAGGGGCTGCATGGACCGCGATCATGTCTTTAATGACCACGGTTATGCAGAACCTAGCGCCGGACTGGGTGCGCGCGCGTGCCATGGCTGTGTTCATGCTCGTCTATATGGGAACGTGGACAGCCGGCAGCGCTTTCTGGGGATATATCGCGGGCCGGCAAGGTACACACATTTCTTTGATTAGCGCGGCTATTGGCACCGCCGTTTGTCCAATATTGGTTTTGATTTCGCGCTTGCCGGATACGCCTGTGGATCTGGGGGCTTGGGATCACTGGGGCAAGCCGATGCTGGTCGGAGAAGTAGACCCAAGTCAAGGACCTGTACTGGTTACAGTGGAATATGAGGTTGAGCCGAAGAAAGCGGACGAGTTCCTGGAGGCTCTCAACAAATTTGCACGAGTGCGGAGGCGGGACGGAGCATCAAGGTGGGGCGTCTATCGCGATACCGAGCATCCGGCGCACTTCGTCGAAACGTTCATCGTCGAATCTTGGGCGGAGCACTTGCGACAGCACGAGCGAGTGACGAGAGGAGACCGCGACCTTGAGGAAAACGTGCGTCGTTTTGAATCCAAGCCCATCAAGGTGAGGCATTTCATCTATGCGCGCAGCAAGCGTGGGCGGCATTAATCGCAATGCGACGTGCAGAGGAGCGGATTAGTAACTAGAAGTCGGCTTGTAGGAAGTGAATCGCGACTGCTTCCGGCTGAAGTAATCCACATGCCCGATTAACGCGGTTACCGTACAAGTGAAATCTGCCCGATCCTCAATGTCCGGTTAGGCGACTTATCGTCCACTGGCAGGCAGGTAGGTCTGGTAGGCAGGTCGACATACTTATCGAAGAGTTTCGGCCCGGTACTATGGAATGTCGATACGTTGAAACTCCGTGCCTTGGGAATACCAGAGTGCAGTGGGCGCATTCCGAATGAATTTCATATCCGTGCTGGAAGAATGCTCCTTATCAACAATGGGTTTCCCATCTATTGCAAAGGCGAGTTCTTTCCCCTGCCCGCTCAGATGTGCCCAGTACTCGCCATTCCCGCTAGGATAAGGGTGAGCTGCACGGAGCCACCAGTCCGTGGTGTATTCATAAATGCCCTTGCTGCGAAAACTAGCTAGCAACGATCCCGATTCAGTAGACGCAAGCGTTTCACACTCGCCGGGTACATCTAGTTTTGCAATCCCCTGTGGCGTTACTTTCAGCACGAGCCCGTCTCTCGTACAGACATAACCACTCTCATCCGCGACAACCCAATTTTCCGCAAAGAATTTGACTCCCGAGCCGTTCGGGGTGGCGCTCCCATCGCCATCACTCATAACAACGGTATCGGACGCGAAATCTTCCGAATTTTTTACCAAGAATGAAAGCGACTGATGACGGACTATGAATAATAGCTTCGAGCCTATCGGCAATACACCGATGATGGTATTTGCGTCTTGCGAGTTGTAGTTCGATGTCCGCTGGTTCTCGAAAACCCAAGTATTCTTGGCGGAGTCCCATCGCCAAACGCTTCCGCCAGCTTGCAGCCAAAAGCCCTTTGCGCTAGTAGTAGGCTTAATCCCTTCGAGAACATCCCCTCGGCTGTAATATCCTTTTTGAGGTTTAGGCAAATCCACCCGATGCCAAACCATTCCATCATAATTCAGCAACTGATTTGTGTGGTCATCCAGCACCCAGAGGAGCTGATTTGCCGTGTCGAGCCACGGACCAGACACGACGGAGTCAGTGTTCTGAAATCGGTAGACTCTACCGAGCCTTCCTTCTTCCATTTCAAGCAAGCCTAGATTCGTGGCCGCGTAGAGCTTTCCTTTGTACGACGCTAACCCCGAATAGCTAAACTGGACGTAGTCTGGTTGCGCTTTTATCAACGCGGATATTTGGCTGGCGGGTAAGATGGTAGGAGGGCCGTTGTTTGGAGCTTGCGCACGATTAATGGCGGACACCGCCAGTAGAACCAGAACGAAAGGTATGGGTGCAAGCCAATAAGCTCTGTTGCCGATCTTGCGCTTAACCCTTCGCACGAGCCAAACAGTGAACCAAACGAGCCCCAAGGTGAGCAGTCCGAGAAGGGCAAAAAACCAAACCAATATCTGTTCACCGTGCAAGAAGAACGCAGAAATGAGCATAAGGAGAAGCACAGGCCTAACCTAGGTGTTCGAGAACGTTGAGGCTGCTAATGTCAACAAAGGACATAGGGCCCCTTGAAGAATCCTAGCACGGGCTAGTTCCTGGTAAACGCGCTTACCGGAGATGTGGAGTTCTAGGACTGGACTTTTCCGGTTTGGCGACTACACAGGCAAGTGGATTGAGACAGTCGTGATTTCCCACAATGGGGCTTCTGACCCTGATTACTTCCGGCTTGAACGTCAACCGGTCGGAGCGAACACATGCGTAAACACTACGCGACTTATCGGGACTGACCCGGAGACTATTACCACACCGAGCATCGCAGTTCCACCGGTCGCACCATGGCATCACCGGCCTTGCAACTAAATGCCTTCTGGAATTCAGGCAAATTACAAAGTGGACCGATGACGCGATATTTGCTGACGGGATGAGGATTGGTCAGCACATACTGGCGTTGCGCGTCGGGACGCATTTCGTCTCCGCGCGATTGTCCCCAGGAGATAAAAAATTGTTGTTCCGGCGTGAAGCCATCCTGGTCGGGCGGGCGAGGCTTGCCTTCCATTGATTTCTGGAACGCGAGGTAGGCAAGCTTTACGCCACCAAGGTCACCGATGCTCTCACCCAATACCAATTTGCCATTTTCGTGCAAACCGCCATCTACTGTGTAGGCGGAAAACTGGTCGACCACACACTGTCCACGGCTCTGGAATTCCTTGTAGTCTGCGGGAGTCCACCAGTTTTTGAGTTCGCCTGTGGCGTCAAACTTGGCGCCTTGATCGTCAAAACCGTGGGATATTTCGTGCCCGATCACCGGGCCAATGCCGCCGTAGTTGACTGCATCGGTGGCATTCACATCGAACATCGGCGGTAAAAGGATCCCCGCTGCGAATACGATCTCATTCAGCCTCGGATCGTAATAAGCATTTGAGGTCGGTGTAGTCATTCCCCACCTGAGGCGGTCCACCGGCTTGCCAATCAGTTGTGCGTCATCGCGGACGCCAAACCGCCTCGCCTCAACCACGTCGTTCCAATAAGAGTCCCGAGTGATTTCGACGCTGCTGTAGTCCTTCCATTTGTCGGATAGCCGACTTTGGGGTTAAAAGTGGAAAGTTTTTCCAGGGCCTTCTGCTTGGTTCCGTCGCTCATCCAAGTGAGCGTCAAAATATCGGCATGCAGAGCTAGCAGAATGTTCTTGACCATCTCTTGAATGCGCGCTTTTGCTTCCGGCGAAAATGTCTTTTCGATGTATTTTTTTCCTAAGGCCTCGCCCAGATTTGCATCCGTCGATTCCACGCACCGCTTCCAGCGCGGTTTCATTTCTATGGCGCCTTGCAAGTACTGCTGGTTAAAAGCGAAATCTTCCTGGACGAAGGGTGTTGAAAGAGCAGGAGCAGCCGTCGACAGCACCTGCCATGTCAAATAGGTTTTCCAGTCAGCAAGGGACGTTTCCTGCAGTTGCCGCTGAAACTCCTGCATGAATTTGGGTTGCTCAACGTTGAGCACGACACGGGGATCGACATTCGATGCCCTGAAATACTCCCCCCAGTTAAAATCGGGTGTGAGCTTCTGTACCTCATCCAGTTTCATTGGGTGATCCCTGGCGTAGGGATCGCGCAACTCCACTTTCGTAAGGGATGCGCCAGCCAGCGAGGTTTCCATACGCATCACAACTTGTGCCGCCGCCGCGGCCACCTTGTCGGAACCAGCCAACACGAATATGGCGGCAACATGCTCCACGTACTTCTGACGTGTTTCTTTGGACTTATCATCATCCTTGAAATAGTAGTCCCGATCAGGAAGGCCGAGGCCGCGCGCACCGGCATCGGCGATGACGCGCTGCGGGTTGTGGGAATCCTGCGTCGACCGGAAGACGAATGGCGCAAAGATTGCTTCCTTGTGCAAACGGGCGATGACGCGCTGCAGATCAGCCATTGAACCGATAGATTGGATGAGCTCAAGTTCCCGGTTGATCGCCTTCACGCCCTGGGCATCAATTTGCTTCTCGTTCATGCAGGCGCCGTAATAATCGCCAATCAAGCGCTCTGTGGATTTTGGCGGCACCGTAGAGGAATGAGCGGCAGCGTCCTCGAGAATGCCATGCAGCACTTCCTTGGTGGATTCGCCAGCTGCCCAGCGTTTGCTCCACATCACCATCGAAGGCGGTATGGGGTTGTTCGCCCGCCAGTTGCCGTTTGCAAATTCATAAAAGTCTTGGCAGGGATTGGCTTTGCGATCGATGTCGTTGACGTCGATCCCATGCAAGGGTTTGTCCTGGGCGCAAAGGGCGGAGGTGCAGAACATCGCTGCCAGACCAAAATACTGAAGTCGCATGAGAACCTCTTGCGCGTTGTCACGCTAACCGCTGCGAGGAGGTTACCTATGAAGTCGAGAGATATCAACACGCAGACTCACAAACCGCGTGCGGTCGGAAGGGACTGCTAAAACCTGTCGATAACTGGGCTAATCGCGAGCTAATCCGACTCAATGCCTGATACACGCGCTAAGGTTGACCGAACCAATCAACCCCCGAGTGGTCGGCTACACGGAAGTTATCCTCGCAACCGCGTTCGAGAAGTAATCGAAGCGAACCGTCGCGGCACTTGGACGATTAACGCCGTTATCGTACAAGTGAAATCGGCCCAGATCCCATTGTCCGGTTAGGCGGGCGGTTTCAATGGGTCGACGCAACACTAGCTCGAAGTCTTCTTTTAGGAGTCCACGAAGCAGATTTCGTTCGCGAGTGTTGATTCAAAAAGAACAGTGCCCTGCTTAGGTTCTGATTGAGTCTCGCCGCATAGAACGATTCTCTTGGGGAAGTATTGTCGGATCAACTGGTTAGATGGTGTTGCATCGACCGTCTGAACTGGCACGACTTATCGGGAGTTAGCCTACCAATGACGTACAAGATGATCGCCGAACTGGGATTCGTTAGCGGCGGTTAACCTGTTTGCATGGGAACTGCGCAAGCATGAGTCCAATCATCCGGATGAATACGTGGGCTTGCAGGGAATGGGGCAAGGGGCGTATGCTCTGCGGCACATTCAATCGCAGCTTCCGATTCGATACACGAGAGAGCAAGACAAGTGATCCGTTTTCTGACTTCGCGGAGGGCCGCCCCCTCGATGGGAGAAACATGCCATGGGACTGATGCCTGACGGTGGAAACCCATTTACCAAATTGGACAAACAGACTGTCATTGGGACGTTAAAGGCTACGGGGTCGCGCGATGCGGACATTCTTCATGCCCAAAAGGAAAAATTGCTCGCTCCTGCCAAAAACCTGAAAATACTGGCGATCATCTTGATGGTCGGCGGTGGTCTGCTTGCAATCACCGTCATTCTTGCTATCGCTGGTATACCCTTGGCGTTGTTTGGAGTGTGGCTCTGGCGATTCAGTTCCAAGAATATTGCGGCTGTAGAGGCTGGCTACACCGAATACCTCGCATCTAGTCAAGCTTGAATCCAACGGCTTCCTGTGTCGCTAATCGGACAAGTGCCGATCATCGATTCCACTTGTCCGGTGGTTCAATTCGACGAATCTAAACGTCGAACGCTAAGTGCAAAGGCGTTAGACGAGATAGTGCCTGATTAACGCGGTCACCAGACAAGTGGAATTTGCCATCGGCAGCTCTCGGGCAGATGTCCGGTCTGCGCTTATGACGTTCGTTTATTGTGGTGATTCCACCGCTTGGCCGCTTTCCGTTGCGCTTTTTGTTGGGCCTTGTTGTATTTCTTGATTGCTTTCTGCTGCTTCCTGCCCGCCTTCCGATCCATCTTTTGCTGCTTCTCGGCCGTTTTCCGTGACAGTCGTGCGCTTTCAGCCATATTGAGGCGTTGAGCTTTAGCCGGTATCGACCATCCAGCACTCAACACGACCAGAAGTGTCAAGCAGCGATTCGTTTCATCCAGGATTCCATTTTGGTTCTAAGAACGGCACAAGTCTATACCCATCTCGCCCGTTCGTGACATCGTGAAACGGTATATGCATATACTACGCCATTCGCGCCACACGACTTGGCCAGAACCGAAACCCAGCGAGTATGGAAAAACTCTCATTCGAGGAAACTCTTATTGATGTCTGGCGGCAAGCCCTTCTGGAAAACGCCAAGACGGTCAAAGTAGGTGGAGAAAGTTACCCCGTTCATCGGACTCCCAAGCGCGGTTTGCGACAGGTGGATTTCACGTTCGACAGGACAGAGATTCGTGGACTAGAGCAGAATCCCGAAACGAAATCACGATGGGCGCAGTTGGCACGATCCGGCAAGAAGGTCATGCAGTTTCTCAGTGAAGGCCGCTACGTTGCGAACGTGGTCGATGGGAAGGTGACGCTCTATGGTGGGCAAGCGGCGCGGTGAACGGACACATTCGGCACCGAGTGTGCAACTACGACTCCAATGGTATTCATTTATGCAGGTGAGGAGGTTTCGAAATTCACTGATTTCCACATACTTTGACCTTTAGCCAATCGCTGTACCTTGCTCCCGACCCGCGTTGAGGATGGTACTCGTTCAATGTTAGCCGACCGTAAAAAATCCCGTTCTGATCGACGATCACCGGTGGGTCCGATGCGTAAGGTTTACACGCACTATAGCTGGAGTAAGGCGAACCGTACTCGCTGTAGTGACTCCAAATGCTCTGTGTCGAAAAAGGACTTCCGCTGTTCCCATACGAATTATAAACGGAATCAGATGCATACTCGTTGCAGCTTAAGCAGCCAAGGTACGTCTTGTGATCCTGTCCCCCAAAAATCATCACCTTAGAAAACGATTGCGGGGCGGAGGCTTCAGCGGCACCTGTCGCAGCTCCACTAATGGCCGCACCAGTACGCTGTCGAGCAGCAGGACTACACGCGCCTATGTTGATGACTAGGACCCCCGAGAATGGAAAACGTTGCAAAATGTTTGTAGGACATTTGTATCCTTTTCGTGCAGCGAGTTGTTGGGTCACTCAAACCCACAAGCGGAGTTATCTGCTCGATTCAACCGCGATCTGATTCGGATTATCCGCGACAACCTCCGGCGGTCCCGCATAGGCCGTAATTTTGCCGCTAACGCAATTTGCTTTCCTTTGTAATCGTCTTCAGGCGTTCCAAACGTACTCCGAATGTTCCCCCGATTATGAGGGTGAAAACCTACTTCTGAAATACACGAAGTTCGGCCGCTCGAATAATCATAACAGTGTCCAAATTGCACCTAAGGAATCCGTATTTTAGGCAGCTCCAATCGCATCCTGCTCGGGTCTGGCTAGGATTGCTGCGACAAGTCCGCACCCAGCGGCTAAAGATAGCCACAACCCTGGAACGGCACGGTTCCCGGTGAGATGAATCAAGTAGGTGCTAATCGCCGGTGTAAAGCCGCCAAAGATGGCGGTGGCCAGGCTATAGGCGAGCGAGAAAGCTGAGGTACGTACCTCGATTGGCATAATCTCCGTCAAGAAAACGACCATCGCACCGTTGTAACTGCCATAGATAAACGAAAGCCAGAGTTCGACGGTCAGTAGGCGCGTGAACGAGGGCTCGCGCACCAGCCACAGCATCGCTGGATAAGCTGTGACCAGCATCAATACTGTGAAAACGAGAAGTAAAGGCCGCCGACCGATCCTATCGGAGAGCGCTCCCATGATTGGTAGCCAGAAGAGATTCGATGCGCCGACGCATAAAGTCACAACCAAACTGTCGATGTTCGCCAAATGTAGCACGGAGTTACCGAACGTGGGGGTATAGGCGGTGATCATATAGAAAGAAACCGTCGTCATCGTCACCATCATGGTTCCGATCAACACCTTGCCCCAGTTGGTCGTGAGCGAACGAAGAATCTCTGAGGTTGTTGGCCGGTGCTTGCGCGCGACGAACTCATCCGTTTCCTGCAAGGAGCGCCTGAGTCGAAATAAAAAAGGAATAATTCCGCAGCCGAGGAGAAGCGGGACGCGCCATCCCCAGGCCGTCATTTTCTCGGGCGGAAGGATGGAACTGAGCACAACTCCCACGAGAGCAGCGAACATCACCGCTACCTGCTGGCTGCCCGATTGCCAGCTTACGTAGAAGCCTTTGTGTCCCGGCGTGGCAATTTCGGATAAATAGACGGAGACGCCGCCCAGTTCCATTCCCGCTGAAAATCCCTGCAGGAGCCGGCCGACTAAAACAAGCAGCGGAGCCAGCAATCCAATCGTTGAGTATGCCGGAGTGCAGGCAATCGAAAAAATGCCCACGGACATGAGAGTCAGGGTCAGAATGAGGCCCGCGCGGCGGCCATGGTGATCGGTGTACGCGCCAAGCACGACAGCGCCAAGCGGGCGCATCAGAAATCCCGCCCCAAATGTCATCAGCGACAACATGAGTGATAGGAAAGGATTGCCGCTGGGAAAGAAGGCGTTGCCGATGGCTGTGGCGTAGTAGCCAAAGACCATAAAGTCGTACATCTCCAGAAAGTTTCCGCTGGAGACGCGAATCACGGACCAAATTTTTGCATTTCGATCTGAGGGGGCGATCATAGGATTATACTATTCGGAAGACTCACCCTAATGCCGTTTGAGTGAAAGCCCGAAAACGAACTGGAGTGAGCACGAATACACCATGTACTTCCGTTCAAGGGATGCTGGGTATACGAGCTAGTTCTCTCTGCTCACTCGTGAAGCGATTGCCGCCCCCAACTCCTCGGTTGTTGCATGGCCCCCGATATCGGGCGTACGGACTTTCGCGTGAGCCAGAACCTGCTCGATGGCGTTCTCGACGGCGTCCGCGGATTCTGAAGCGCCAAGATGCCGCAGCATCATTGCGCCAGACCAGATTTGCCCGATGGGGTTGGCGATGCCCTGGCCCGCGATATCAGGCGCCGAGCCGTGGACAGGCTCAAACATGGATGGAAATTCCCTTTCTGGATTGAGATTTGCAGAGGGGGCAATGCCGATCGATCCGACAACGGCGGGACCCAAGTCGGAGAGAATATCACCGAATAGATTGGAGGCCACGACCACATCAAACCAATCCGGATGACGCACAAAATGAGCAGTCAAGATATCGATATGATATTGGTCCGTGCGGATATCGGGATACTCGGCGGTGATGGCATGAAAACATTCATCCCAGAACGGCATCGTGTGAATTATGCCGTTTGACTTTGTCGCCGAGGTGAGATGTTTGCTCCTCTTGCGCGCAAGTTCGAGCGCAAAGCGCATCACGCGGTTCACTCCGCGGCGCGTGAAGACGGTTTGTTGGACGGCCATCTCTTCGTCAGTACCTTCATAAAGACGTCCGCCGATATTTGAATACTCCCCCTCGTTGTTTTCTCGAACGATACAGAAATCAATTTGACCGGGCTTCCAGTTTTTCAGCGGCGTCTCAATGCCCTCAAAAAGACGCACGGGCCGCAGATTCACGCATTGCCGGAAGGTGCGCCGGATGGGGATCAGCAAACCCCAAAGCGAGACGTGATCCGCCACGCTAGGGTGTCCCACAGCTCCAAGAAAAATCGCATCGAACGGCCGCAACTGCTGAAGGCCGTCGACGGGCATCATCTTTCCTGTTTTCACGTACGTTTCGCAACTCCAATCGAATTTATGCCAGTTGAATTGGAATCCAAAACGCTTTCCCGCCGCTTCGAGCACGCGGATGCCTTCCGGAACGACCTCTTTCCCGATACCATCTCCAGCGATGACGGCAATGTTGAACGTTTTCATTTACGTTGGACTATATCTCTTCTCAGCCGAAAGAAGCGGCAAAATGGCGCTGACATCGCGTGCCGAATCCAGCGCCTTTACGTAAGTGATGATTTTCCCGGTCTTGTCCCCAGGCCACTCTGCATATTGCGCACATCCTCTGACCTTGGCCGCTGTCTCGTCAAAGCTCATGGGGTTCGATGGGCTGCCTTTGGCAAATTCCGCGCGGCCGCTGATGGTCCGCCCGTCCTTTAGGTAAATTTTCAAGAGCGATGTCATCTTGTCATAGCCAGCGCTCTCCGCTTCCGGATCCACATAGAAGTTGACGCGGCCAATCATCTCTTGCACGTCCGCTCTTTGTACAACTTGATCCGAGAATTCTCCCAATCCTGCTTTGCCGCGCAAAAGAAGAATCGCCATACAGAATTCCATACTGAACTTGGCTTCCAAACCGTTCTTTGGTCGATGGTGAAGAAGAGTTGTCGTCATTTGATGGTTGGCGCCGACGTCGAGCTTTTCCACCTGAGCCGCCTGCACTTTGTTGACATCGATCAGGCGCGCCAACTCGGTCATTGCGGGATGAGCGAGGGAGCCGGAAGGGTACGGCTTCAGAGATATTCCGGGTGAGGTAAATGTCCATGGTTTTCCCAGGCGATCCACAATTGCACCTGAATCGAACGATCCGCCGAACGCATGGAAAAATCCGCGCTCCGCTTCCAGTATTTGCTCCGCTGCAGTCCATCCCAAGGCAACAAGTTCCGCTGACGCCAGACCGCTCTCGGCAGCATGACCGGCCTGAAAAGGCTTGGTCATCGTGCCGAAATTTTCTCGCAGCCCACCAGACTGACTCGCCACCAGGCCAAACGTATTCAGTATTTTCGGAAGATCAAATCGAAGTAATTTCGCGCAGGCCGCCGCTGAACCGAATGGGCCGCAGGTCCCCGTGGAATGAAATCCATCCTGGTAATGGCGAGGGGAGATGGCCTCCGCGATCTTGCATTCCACCTCAACACCCAAATGATAGGCGAGCATGAAGTCCTTGCCGGAAATCGCCTTGCCTTCAGCCAGCGCCAGCAGCGCGGGCAGCACCGGCACGGTAGGGTGCACCAAGAGCCCATACACGCGGTCTTTAGCGGCGGAAAGTTGCGTATCGTCGAAATCATCCGCATGAATGGATACGCCGTTTACGAAAGCGGCGAAGCGAGGAGAAGTTTTTTTCGAAGATCCGATGATGCTGGCTTTTCCGTCGCAGATCCCAAGATGCTCGACATATTCCCGGCAAATCGCTCCCGTTTGGGCGCGAGACCCGGCTAGCGCCAGTCCCAATCCATCGAGGATGGATTTCTTGCCCAGTTCGATGACGTCTTGTGGAATATCCTCGTACTTTGTTGACGCAATAAATTTCCCGACATATTCGGTCAGGCCGGGAGCCTTTGCGAAATCGCCGACGGGAATCTCGGCGCCCTCTGCCGATCGGAGAAAGGCGGCCGAAGCAATCGCGCCCAAAGAAGACTTTCCAAAATCACGCCTTCGCATAGGTCACCTGAAACTTCACGCTTCATTTTTGGCCGCATCCCTTTTCGCCGGGAGAGTTCAAGTCATTGCGCACGACCTGGCCTCCCTTCATGACGAACTTCACCCGCTCGAGTTCCGTAATATCGGCCAGTGGGTCGCCGCAGACGGCCACGATATCAGCGAATTTTCTGCGTTCGAGGGAGCCGATATTGGCCTCCCAGCCCATCATTTGGGCGTCGACGATCGTCGCGGCGCGGATGACTTGCGCAGGAGTCATGCCAAATTTGACCATATAACCAAACTCTTTTGTCTGCGTGCCGTGTGGAAAAGGCCCGACGCCCGTCCCGAAACCAATTTTCACACCGGCAGCCACGGCGCGCCGGAAGTTGGGCTCCGATACTTCGGCGACGGTATGGCCGCCGTATTTCTTCGCGTCGTGTTCCCTGTCGAGCTGGTAATGATACAGCGTCGGAATGAGGTAAATGCCCTTGGTCTTGAACTGCTGGATGTCGTCATCGGAGAGTTCCACGCCGTGCTCGATCGTGTCCACCCCGGCAGCGAGGCAGTTGCGCAGGCCCTTTCCTCCGAACGCGTGGCAGGAAACCTTATGCCCCTTATCATGCGCTTCTTCAACGAATGCCTGGACTTCCTCGAGGGTGAAGGTGGGCGGAACCATCATTTTACCGTCGGGTGCAAACGTGAATTCATACGCGGCATATAATTTGATCCAGTCGGCTCCATTTGTGAGATGCTCGCGTACAGCCTTGCGTGCTTCCCAAGGTGAATCGACGGTTTCCAGCATCGATGGCAAAGGAATATCGCGTGAGTAGCCCTTGGGACGAAACCCACCAGTCGTCTGGAAGCCTCGGCCGGAGACTTGCATGCGCGGGCCCTGCACCAGCCCGTTGTTGATGGCATTGCGCAAATCCACATCACCAAACATCCCACCAAGCGTCTTCAGATCGCGCAGCGTGGTGAATCCCACGTAGAGGTCGCGTTGCGCATTGACTAACGCTTCCAAAGTCCGGTATTGCAGCGGCTCCTTCATCATCTGTTCGTCAAGGTCAGGTCCGCTGGTGAAAACATGCGTGTGCCCGTCAATCAGCCCCGGCAAAACCGTCGCGTTGCTCAGGTCGAGGACATCGTAACCCGGCGGAACTTGCACCTCATTCGCTGGCCCCACCTGTACGATGCGTGCTCCCTCGATGAGAATGACCTGTTGTTTCTTCAGCACGTCCGATTTCGAGTCAAAGAGCCGCCCCGCTCGTATGGCCACTCTCTCTTTCATTCTGGCGCGCGGCGGCGGAAGCGGTGGGGGCGGTGGAGTCGCGGGCTCTTGGGCGAAACCCGTAGCCGGAAACAAGCAAAGCGCAAGAAACATCGCGACCCCAAGAATCGAAACTCCCACGCGAAGCTGCTTAGCTTGAACTCTCATCTCCCCTCCCCAATTTGCGCCGCAGGAGCAACTGGCGCAGTCTTCAAAAACATCGCCAACCCCGCAGCCACCACGGTAATCAATCCGAGATAGGTGAATCCCGATAGAAAATTGCCGGTTTTCTTGTTGAGAAGGCCGACGATAAGCGGCGCAAAGTAAGCGCCCAGATTGCCAATGGCGTTCGCAAAACCCATCACCGAGCCAACAATCTTCGCGGGCAGTGTTTCGGTGGGGATGGCCCAAAACGCTCCCATGGGGCCGTATGCACCGATGCCGCTTAGCGCGATGAATGCAAATGCAATCGGCAGCGAATAAGGAATGGTTGCCACAGCCAACAGGATGCAACATCCCCCGATGAACATCGCGCCCGCTGCGTGCCTCCGGCGCTCGTGCATCTTGTCGGAATGGCGGGAGACGATCAATAGAGAAGTAGCTCCCATAATGAATGGAAGCGTGTACAGCAACCCGGTGTGGAGACCGCTCAATTTTTTGAACTTTTCCATGGCGCTGGGCAGCCAAAACAGCAATCCCATTTGCCCGCTGACAAAACAGAAATAAACGGCGGCCAGAAGAAATACCTGGGGGCGCAGGAGCGCCTGCAAATAGGGAATGTTCTGCGTTCCTTCCAGGTCGAGGGACTCTCGGCGCAAAGTTGCCACCAAAGTATTGCGCTCTCGCTCCGGTAACCAGGCCGCTTCCTCCGGATGGTCTTGAATGAACAAGAGCCATATGCCAAGCCACAGGAACGGCAGCGATCCCTCGGCGACCAGCATCACGCGCCAGTTCCAATGGTCGAGCATCCATCCCGAAAAGGGCGATGCCACGATGACCGCTCCCGGCAGACAGAGCAGCCAGAAAGCGTTGGCGCGGGCGCGCTCGGCACGCGAGAACCAATGTGACAATAGAATCAGAGTCGCCGGAAAGACCCCACTCTCGGCCACTCCCAGCAGCAGCCGAAGGGTGAGCAACTGGTGATACGTGCGGACGAGTCCGCAGCATACTGCAAACGTCGCCCATGCCACCAGCAGCACGCTGATAAATTTCTTTGGGCTCCAATATTTTGCCAAATGGCCGCCAGGGATTTGCAAAGCAAGGTATCCCCAGAAAAAGATGCCGGCAACCGTTCCCGCTTGTTGCGGATCCAGATGAAGGTCGCGGCTAATCCGCGGCAGAGCCAGGGAGATGTTGGTGCGATCGATAAACGCAATCGTGTACATCACCAGCGCGACGGGAATAATTCGAATCCAACGCGGCGACGCGCCAAGCAAACTCATTTCCTGCCGCGCGTCGGGGTCCCGCGCTTGCTCTTGGATGTGAGAAGAAGTTTCCATCGGCGAATGTACTTCACTTCAAGCTGCCAGCCACGCCTTCCTTAGGGCTGCACCTCGTACACCCGCACTTCGGCGTCCTTTTTTTCGTGATGGGGGACGGCCAGATAATAGCGATTGAACTCCGGAACCAGGACGGCGGTTTTGGCGCGGAAGCCGCCCGGAATTTTAGTCAGCAAAGCGTAACGGTCGGCGTCCTTCTGCTCAAAGACATCCACAAACTGATCTCCCGCCAGGTACAAGCGCTTGTTTTTTGCATCGTAACTCATGTCGTCGACAAAGCCCACGGCGGGCAAATCGGCGATCACTTTTCCATCATCGGAATTGAGGACCACTAACTTCCCCGGCTTACGAGTTACAACAAACAGCCGGTGATTCGCTTCGTCGAGGGCCATCGCCACGTTCTGCGTATCGCCAGCCGGAAGAGGCCAAGTGGCCTGCAACGAAGATTTGTCGCGATCCATCACCCCGATGGCATTCAGCCCAGTGATGTTACAAAACAGGCGCGGCCCGGATTTTTCCAGCACGATGGCTTCGACGTGATTGGAATTGATTTTGATATCGCGCAGCTTTTTCATGCTGGTCGTATCCACCACGCTGATCAGTGAATACGGCGTGTGCGCTTCGCGGCCGCCATTGACGACATACAAATAATGCGTTGTTTCATCGTAGGCAATCGAATCCGCGTCGATGGAAACTTTAATTTCCCCGGCCGGTTTGTAGTTGTCGCTATCGTAGACTCGCACTGCGGAAGCGTCACCTTCCACGATGAAAAGCTTTTTCAAATCGGGGCGGTACAGGATGGCATGCGGCGCTTTGATGTCTTCCATGGTGTGAATCACGGTGTTCGCATTGGTGTCTAAGACCACCACTTTTTCATTTTCCTCGCCGGTGAGAAACAAACGGTGCCCGGCGATATCAGGTGCAAAGTGGTCAAAATCGCCATCATGCAGCCCCGGCAATGGGATAGTGGCCACCAATTTCAAGGGGGCGTGATCCTGAGCCCTCGAGCTCGATGCCAGCGCGGCGACCAGTGCAAACATGAAAAAAAGTGCTCTCTTCATTTTCTCTCCCTCAGAAGTTGAAGCAGGAATTCCACGCCTCTTTTTGAAACAAAATGTTTCTGACCCGCCGGATGCTACCCTTCCTGACGAAATGAGTCAACGACACCTCTAGGGAGGGCACGGCTACTTCAAGAACTCGTTGGACAAACGGCCTGTCTTGATTCCTTCCGCTCCATCAGGTTCATGCATTCGTTACGGATACTTCGCCTACGCAGAAATTGGTCTTGAGTTAAGGCATCCCCTGGGTGTATGTCCTAATCTGCGCTCGATCTCTGGAGGTGAGTCCTTGTCCTCTGAAAGAATTCGGGAATTCGATTCGTCTGCACGAGTCATCATCATCTTTTTGATTTTTGTGACTTTATTTTCAATTCCCAGTGGCGCGCAGGTAGCTGGGGGAACGCTCTCCGGTACGATAACTGACCCATCCGAAAAGCTTGTGCCGCAAGCCCAGGTTTCGATTACCAACGTCGCGACGGGGATTACCACCACGGTTACCACAAACTCCGACGGCTTCTACATCGCCCCCAACCTGCTCCCCGGAGAATACCAAGTCACGGTCTCCGCAAAGGGCTTCAGCACGGAGACCAGAAAAGGGATCTCGCTCACCGTCGGTTCGCAGCAAGTCTTTAATCTCACGTTGCAAGTTGGCTCTGCTGCGAAGATAGTGGTCGAGGTTACTACCGAAGCCCCGGCGGTCCAACTCACTAGCTCTGATATCAGCGCGGTAGTGAACGCCACCACGGTTCGCGAACTTCCCCTGAACGGCCGCAGTTGGACGGATCTGGCTGCCCTCCAGCCTGGTGTGGACACCATCCATGCGCAGCCGGACTTTTCAAGCGGTCCGGACCGCGGTAACCGCGGATTTGGTCAACAGTTGACGATTTCCGGCGCGCGTCCGCAACAAAATAACTACCGCTTGGACGGCGTCAGCCTCAACGATTACGCCAACGGCGCGCCTGGCAGCGTCTTGGGAGGAAACCTGGGGGTAGACGCAATTCAGGAGTTTTCGGTTCTTACCAGCAACTACTCCGCGGAATACGGCAAGACTTCAGGCGGGGTCATCAACGCCGTTACGCGCACCGGCACCAATGGATTTCATGGCAGCGTGTACGAGTTTCTGCGCAACAGCGCGCTCGATGCAAAGAATTTCTTCGAGCAGGACCCCACACTTCCAAAGGCTTCCTTTAGAAGAAACCAATTTGGCGGGGCTATCGGAGGCCCCATCGTCAAGAAACGCACTTTCTTCTTCGCGGACTATGAAGGCATTCGCCAAGCAAAAGGCATTCCCAATGTGCTTACCGTGCCGTCTCCGGAACTCCAAAATGGCACTGATCCAACTCCAGTCGATCCCGCCATTAAGAAATTATTTGCGCTATATCCCATACCGAAGAGTTGTGGCAATCAAAGATGCCCCTTCCTCTTTATCGCCAACCAAGTAATCAGGGAAGACTTCCTTACCAGCCGCGTCGACCATAAGTTTTCCGAGAAAGACAGCGTATTCGGTACCTATCTCTACGACAGGACTCCCTACCACTCCCCGGATCCGTTCGGAAACGTTGGGCTCTTTTCGCTAACCTCCAGGCAGATCCTGGCGGTCGAGGAGACGCACAGTTTCACGCCCACCTTCGTCAATGCCGCGCGATTCGGCTTCAACCACCAAAATACCAACAACAATCAGAGCGTGGCGGACCTCTCGCCAGGAAAGATTGCGTCAGACACGACTCTAGGCGCCTTTCAGGCCAGTCAGGGGTTTCAGGATAGGGCCGCGCCTTCGTTGATCGGCACGGGTTTGACTCCCTTCTCGGGAGGTTTCGGGGGAAGTCCCACCTATTTTTATGGTTGGAATTCGTTTCAGGGTTATGACGACGCCTTTCTCGTGCGTGGCACGCATTCCATAAAGTTCGGGGCCGCCGTCGAACGAATGCAGATGGAAGCAGACGCGCTTACCGACGTCAATGGCATCTGGATCTTTGGAGGTTTTGACTCCTTTCTCGCAAACAAGCCTACTCATTTTAACGGTGGTGTCGCGAGTACTCTCAAGCCGCGCAACTTCCGCCAGACGATTTTCGGGGCCTACGTGCAGGACGACTGGCGGTGGAAGCCGAATTTGACTCTAAACCTTGGCTTGCGCTATGAGATGGCCACAGTAATGACGGAAACCAATGGCCGCCTCGTTAACTTGCAAGATCTCAGACAGGCGCCACTGATTTGCGGTACAGCCGATCCGAAATGCGCGAGTGTTGGCCCGTTGTTCGCGAATCCAACTCTGGGCAATGTCGAGCCGCGAATTGGTTTTTCGTGGGACCCTCTTAAGACCGGACGAATGGCTGTCCGCGGCGGAGCGGGATTGTTTGATGTTCTTCCCCTGCCGTACCAGTTCATTCTCCTCGAGACTCAGTCGGTCCCATTTTTCGATTATTTGTCTCTGAGCGCCAATACTGACGGAAGTGCTCTGAAAGTGGGCGCACTGCCGCAGATGGACGCCGGCGGTACAAGATTGCGCACCACTTTTATCGATTCGCATCCAAAGAGAAACTACGTAATGCAATGGAATTTAAATCTGCAGTACAGCCTGACTCCTAATCTAGCCGCCATGGTGGCTTATGTGGGCTCGCGCGGCGTTCACCAACCCTTCAGGGTGGACGAAGCCAATCTGACGATACCGGTGATGACTTCGGCGGGATACCTTTGGCCGCAAGTCGATGTCAACGGTAATTTAACGTCCGGCCCCAATGCGGGCCTGCCTCCGACCCCTCTTAACACCAACTACAGCTCCATTCGCGGTATGTTCTACAAGGGACGCTCCTATTACAACGCCCTCGAAACGCAGCTAGCCAAGCGCATGAGTCACGGTTTTCAGGCGCAGGGCACGTTCACGTGGGCCAAAAGCATTGACACCAGTTCGGCCACCCTCGCCGGCGACGCGTTTGGCAATTCCATCTCCAGCTTGCACTATTTCGATATGCGGTTGACTCGAGCACTATCTGATTTCAACGTAGGACGCACCTTGGTCCTCAACGCCAATTGGGAAGTGCCCGGCGCGAAATCCTGGAGCGGGCCGGCGAAATGGATGACCGATGGCTGGGAACTCGGGATGATTTTCACGGCGAGTGACGGTATTCCGTTCACTCCTACTTGGGGAACGGGTTCCGATCCGGCCAACACGCTTAGCCAGGACGATTTTGCCTTTCCCAATGTCGTCCCCGGGGCACCGGGATGCAACAATCGTCTTACGAATCCCGGCAATCCCAGCAATTACATCAACACCAACTGCTTCGCCATTCCCACCGCGCCAGCGTCAGATCCGACTTTTTGGGGTAAGAACTGCAACCAGTTTCCGGCAAGCGTCCAGCAGCCTAACCAGCCGCCGATCGCTGTTGCACCCCCGCTATGTTTCAACCTTCGCGGAAATGCCGGGCGCAATATCTTGATTGGCCCCGGTGTCACCAGTTTGGATTTCTCGGTTTTCAAGAACAATCGCATCAAGAGAATCTCCGAGAATTTCAATGTCCAGTTCCGAGCCGAGATCTTTAATATCCTTAACCATCCGAATTTTGGGGTTCCGTCCACGACCGGAGATGCCAATACGGACATCTTCGACGGAACTGGGGCGCTACAATCTCCGGCCAACGGGGGAATAGCGGGCGTACTAGTCCGCACAACTGTTTCGGAGCGCCAAATACAATTTGCCCTTAAGTTCATCTTCTAATTTGGGACCTCCGGTTCGCTGACAACGAACAAGCTCGGATGAAGCCATTTGAAGTTTTCGGATTTTCAGTCCGAGGAGAAGGCCTGCGCTGCGGCCACTCTTGATTTTCTCCGCAGTTATATCCGCGATCCCTGAAAATACGCGAGCGCTCGCATGCAGAAGACTCTCACGGTAGATGCTCATTCCCATCATAACCCTTCCCGTCTCCTGCTAGTTCTTTTCGCCCTCTGGGTGCTCTCCCCTTCATAGCCCTCGTTTTGGCCAACATGGTTTCGAAGCGTTGGTCGGTTCTTACCCGAGCGACGCTCTATACCGTCTGCGGTCGCTTGATAGCCTGGTGATCGCCTCGGACATGCCTCCCTCCCGCGCGCGAGAAAATTATCACATTTCGCTTGACTCTTGATAACCTAAACGTTTAGGATACTATAATGGCCAAAAAACAACTCAGCGAGGCAGCAAGCCTGCTCGGAAGACGCAGCTACCAATCCCGTTTGCAGAGGCTGGGGATCGAAAGGCTTCGGGCAATTGCACGCGAGAACGGAAAGTTAGGCGGACGCCCGTCAAAGCGGAAGGATGGTGCGCAGTGATCTACAAGCGCGGCGAAGTCTACTGGTATAAGTTCGCGTGGCAAGGGAAGCTCATCCGCGAGTCCACCAAACAAGGCAACGGTAAGGTTGCGCGACAGATGGAAGCAGCTCATCGCACGTCGCTCGCAAAAGGTGAAGTAGGGATTCGCGAGAGGAAGGCTGTGCCCACGCTGAAGGAATTTCTGAAGCACGAGTTCCTTCCGTATGCCGAGACGCGGCATGCGGGGAAACAAAACACTCTGCGGTATTACGCCGACGGCAGCGCGATGCTGACAAGATCAGCACTGGCAGGACTTCGACTGGACGAATTGACTGACCAGCACGCACAGCAGTTCGCTAGGCAACACTCAAGTCTTTCGCCTTCCGGCATCAATCGAGGTTTGCGGACACTGCGCCGTGCATTGAATCTTGCGTTCCAGTGGAAGAGCCTGGACAGGCCAGTAAAAGTTACACTTGCGACAGGTGAACGCCAGCGCGACCGCGTGCTGAACGAGAACGACGTTAAGAAGTACCTAAATGCCTGTCCGCAGCCTTGGAAGGACTGCGCCACAATCATCTTGGACGAAGGCTTCCGGCCTAGTGAAGTGTTCGCTTTGCGATGGTCACACGTCTTCTTTAACGAGGACGGCACGGGGTTAATTCAGGTCATGGAAGGAAAGTCGAAAGCGGCTCAACGAATGCTTCCGATGACCTTCAGAGTCTATGAATTGCTGCGGGGTCTTCACGAGGCAAACGGTCTCAGGAGCGAGGGGTGGATTTTCCCGAGCACCAGCGAATGCGGACATTTCACAGGTGACGCGGCGAAAGATCAGCATAAGAAAGCCCTAACCGATTCTGGCGTGAAAGCTTTCGTGCCGTACACGTTGCGACATACGGCGCTGACCAATCTCGGGGAAAAAGCAGGTGGTGATGTGTTCGTGCTTGCGCGAATCGCCGGGCACAGTTCGATAACGGTCACCCAACGCTACATCCATCCGCAGGCAGACGCTATCAATCGCGTATTCGCTGCATCGCAATTGCGGGTAGGCACAAAATTGGGCACACCGAGAGAAACGCCGAAACTTGAGCGGAGCAAAGACTTCAGCGTGATACTGCGTAAACGCTTGAACACAAAGAAGAAAATGGTGCCCGGGGTGGGAGTCGAACCCACATGAGGAAAAATCCCCGGAGGATTTTAAGTCCTCAGCGTCTGCCATTCCGCCACCCGGGCGACTGGCAGTACAAAGTTAGCGAATTCAGGTATTTCCTGCAACATCGCCACTGGACGGACTTACGTTGCTGCCATTGAACTACTGGGGTTTGTAGTTCGGAGACAATTGTGCACCGTAGTGCCCCGCAACCAACGCCGCGATGCGGGCGATTGCATCATGCAGCGTTTCCGTTTCGCCGCGATGATGCCCCGTGAAAACGACCAGCACAACCGACTGATCCTTAAGGAACAGGATGCCAGCGTCATTGGCGATGAAAGGCTGACCATCCCCGGTTTTGTGCGCTACAAGAACGCCGCGGAGGTATTTGGGGAAGCGATTGTTGACTTGTTGCTTCTCCAAGGTCGCAAGCATGAATTCGCTGGAGGATTTCGATACGAGCTTGTTTTGTTGAATCATTTCAAGCAAGCGACCGATTTCCCGCGCGGTGCTGTGGCCAAAGTAGATTCCTGCATCGTAGATGGTTTGGCCAAACGCGGACTGGATTTGCTCTTCAGAATACTTGCCAAACGGAAATTGGATGGTTTTGTCCCCGGCCGCATTCTTGTAACTCGGATCGAGTGTTCCCAGCCAAATGCGGTCCCAATCCAAGTCTGAGAACTTGATCGATGTGTCTTTCAAGCCGAGTTCGTGCATATAGCCAGTTATGTTGGTGCGCCCGACTTTGTCGGCGAGCAGATCCGTGGCGACATTGTCGCTGATAATGATCATCAGCGTGATCAGATCCCGGATCGTCGGGTTCAGGCCTGGCTGCAGGGTGTAAAGCAAACCAGATGGAAGGCGTTCATCCGCCGCCTTCAAAGTAATACGATCGTCAAGAGAGAGCTTTCCTTCTTCAGCCTGACGCAGGACTGTCGCCATAATGGGAATTTTGATGACACTGAAAGTCTCGTAAATCGAATCTGCATCGATGGCAATCTCTTCCCCGGTTTTCAAATTTTTCATATATACAGCCATGTCCCCGGGAAACGCCTGGCGGATGTTCTGAATTTGCGATTTCAGTTTTTCTAATTCGACATTCGGGTCAGGCTTGGACTGAGCATGTGCGGAGGAACACAGCAGAACAAGCGATAGCCCAGCGGTGACTGCGTGTGAAACAACTCTCATACGGTTCTCACCTCAATTTCAAGGAACAATGCGTTCTGTTAGAAGAGTCCGGCCCTTCGAGTCAGGTCACTCATTATAGTTGGCAGGAATCTTTCAAATTATCCGTGTCTCTGCTAGCCTCACGTGAGCAAGGCGTTTCATTTTAGCGTAAAATCCCTTCACCCGATCGGTAGCACGGTGCATCTAAAATCTGTTCGGCGTCAGCGGGAGCCCTCCTACCCGCCACAGGAGCGAATGTGAGCCAGCCGCAAACTCAACTGGACCTCGATCAACTGAGCATCAATACGATTCGAACGCTGGCGATCGACGCCGTGCAGCAGGCGAATTCCGGGCATCCGGGCGCGCCGATGGGGCTGGCGCCGGTGGTTTACGCGCTGTGGCAGCGCTATTTGCGTTACGACCCGGCGGATCCGACTTGGCCGAACCGCGACCGCTTTGTGCTTTCCGCGGGGCATGCGTCGATGCTGCTGTACGCGACGCTACACTTGACGGGTGTGCGCGCTGTTGATTCGAACGGCAAAGTTACAAGCGATGCGGCCGTGTCGATGGATGAGATCAAGCGCTTCCGGCAGATCGGGAGCAAGACGCCGGGGCATCCGGAGTCGCACATCACCTCGGGAGTGGAAACAACGACTGGACCGCTGGGGCAAGGTGCGGGAAACAGCGTGGGGATGGCGATCGCCGGCAAGTGGCTGGGAGAGAATTTCAACCGGCCCGGTTTCGACATTTTCAATTTTAATGTTTACACGGTTTGCGGGGACGGCGACTTGATGGAAGGCGTGGCGTCGGAAGCCGCTTCGCTGGCGGGCCACTTGAAGCTTTCGAACCTTTGCTGGATTTACGACAACAACCGGGTGACGCTGGACGGCCCGGCGGAGTGGTCGTTCAGCGAAGATGTGATGACGCGGTTCGTGGGCTACGGTTGGAACGTGACGCGCGTGGCAGACGCGAACGACTTGAGAACGCTGGGACATGGGTATGAAACTTTTTTGAAGACGAAGGACCGTCCGACGCTGATTGTGGTGGATAGCCACATTGGTTACGGCTCGCCGCACAAGCAGGACTCCTATGAGGCGCACGGTGAACCGCTAGGTGAAGCGGAAATCAAGCTGGTGAAACAGAACTATGGCTGGCCGGAAGATGCGAAGTTTCTGGTGCCCGATGGCGTTTACGATCAATTCAAAAATGGCATCGGCAAGCGCGGGGCGGAAGCGCACGCGGCGTGGAATGCGAAATTCGAGGAGTACAAAAAGCAGTTCGCGCAACAGGCGGATCAATTGAACCGGATGCAAACGGGACGTTTGCCAGACGGATGGGACAAGGATTTGCCGAATTTCCCAGCCGATGCGAAAGGCATGGCGACGCGCGAATCTTCTGGAAAAACGCTCAACGCACTGGCAAAGAATATTCCATGGCTGATTGGCGGTTCGGCGGACCTGGCCAAGTCCAACAAGACGAACTTGACGTTTGAAGGCGCAGGCGAGTTTTATCCGGAACAGTATCGCGGACGCAACATTCACTTTGGCGTCCGAGAGCATGCCATGGGCGCGATCGTGAACGGGATGACGCTGTCCAAGCTGCGGGCATTCAGCGCGACATTTTTCAACTTCAGCGATTACATGCGGCCGAGCATGCGGCTGGGCGCGTTGATGGAAATCCCGGCGATGTACATTTTCACGCACGACTCGATTGGCGTGGGAGAAGACGGGCCGACGCATCAGCCGATCGAGCAGGTGGCGTCTTTGCGGGCGATGCCGAACATGCTGGTACTGCGGCCGGGCGATGCGAATGAAGTGGTGGAAGCGTACAAGATCATGCTGCAGCAGACGCATGGGCCGTCGACGCTGGTGCTGACCCGGCAGGCGATGCCGACTTTTGATAGGACAAAATATGGGGCGGCGTCGGGCGTCGCGAAGGGCGCCTACGTTTTGGCGGAGGCTCCGGGTGGAAAACCGGATGTGATTCTGATGGGCAGCGGGAGCGAAGTATCACTGTGCATGGAAGCGGGCGAAAAGCTGAACGCGGCAGGGATCAAGGCGCGGGTCGTAAGCATGCCTTCCTGGGAACTTTTCGAACGGCAGGATGCGGCGTATAAGGAGAGCGTGTTTCCGGCCAATGTGGCCGCACGGGTTTCTGTGGAGATGGCGTCGACGTTTGGATGGGAGCGGTACGTTGGGAGCAGAGGCAAGATCATTGGCATGCACAGCTTCGGCGCATCGGCGCCGTTGAAAGACCTGGTGAAAAAATTTGGGTTTGAGGTGGACAAGGTCGTGGCAGCGGCGAAGGAAGTCCTCGGAAAGTGAGCCGGCAATGAAGATTGTAATTGGCTCGGACCACGCCGGATTTCAATTGAAAGTGTCGATGGGGGATTTGTTGCGCGCACTCGGACATGACGTATTGGATGTCGGCGCGTTCAATGAAAACCCTTCGGACTATCCGGATTTTGCCGAAGCGGTGGGGCGAGCGGTGCTGGACGGCAAAGCCGAGCGTGGCGTGTTGATCTGCGGCAGTGGGGTGGGCGCGAGCGTGGCGGCAAACAAGCTGCCGGGGATTCGGGCGGGGATGTGCCATGACACGTATTCGGCACATCAAGGCGTCGAGCACGACGACATTAATGTGCTGGTGCTGGGTTCGCGAGTGATTGGCGTGAAGCTAGCGGAAGAGCTTGTTAAGGCTTTTCTTGGGGCAAAGTTTACCAACGAAGAGAGGCATGTGCGGCGGCTGGGAAAAGTGAAGGCGTTGGAAGCAAAGTTCGCGGCGAGCTTCAAACATTAAAAGAATTTAATACGGCGTGTGGCACGAGCACTGCACGCATTCCCAGGCGTACAATGGGATTTCGAGGGTTTTTCAGTGTGAAGGAGAACCAGGATGACAACGACAACAACGATTCCAAACATATCGACGGGCGGGGCAACGAACCCCTTGAAGGGACTACTGGCGTACGGGCAATCGCCTTGGATGGACTACATCCGCAGAGATTTGCTTACCAGCGGCCAGTTGAAAAAATATATTGATAATGATGGCCTTCGCGGGATGACCTCCAATCCCGCTATTTTCGAAAAAGCCATAACCAGCAGCAACCTGTACGACGACATCCTGACTGCGCCTGACGCGAAGAAACTCGACGCCAACGGTCTTTTCGAAAAAATCGCTTTTCGCGACGTTCAGGATGCGTGCGATATTTTCAAACCGGTCTACACGGAATCAAAGCGGCGCGACGGTTACGTCAGCATCGAAGTTTCGCCGTTTCTTGGGTTTGACACGAAAGCCTCGCTGGAAGAAGCTCGCCGCTTGTGGAAGGCTGTGAATCGCCCGAATGTCATGGTCAAGATTCCCGGCACGCCTGAAGGGGTCCCGGCGATACGCCAGGCTCTCGAAGAAGGCATCAACATCAATATCACCCTGCTCTTCGCACAGTCTGCGTATGAGCAAGTGGCCGAAGCGTTCCTCTCCGCTCTGGAAGCGCGCGTCGCCAAAGGCCAGGACATCAGCCAAATCGCCAGCGTTGCAAGCTTTTTCGTCAGCCGCATCGATACCCTGATTGATGGCAAGATCGACGAAAAGCTGAAGACCGCTTCGGACGCCGGGCAAAAGGCGCTGCTCGAAAGTCTGCACGGCAAGGTGGCCATCGCAAACGCCAGACTTACCTACAAGAAATATCAAGAACTCTTCGGCGGAACGCGCTGGAAGGCACTGGCGGCCAAGGGCGCTCAGACGCAACGGCTACTCTGGGCCAGCACCAGCACCAAAAATCCCAAGTATCGCGACGTTGTATATGTTGAAGAACTGATCGGTGCGGACACCGTAGACACCATTCCTCCGGCAACCATCGATGCCTTCCGCGATCATGGAAAGCTGCGTCCGAGCCTGACCGAGAACGTCGAAGGGGCGGCAAAGACGATGGCGGATCTTGCAAAGGCCGGCGTTTCCATGAAGGAAGTGACGGAGAAGCTGATGGTGGATGGCGTCAAGCTCTTCTCTGACGCTTTCAAAACTCTATTGGATGCCGTTGGTAAGACCGCCGGAGTCAAGGTGTGAGCGTCAACAAACAAACCTACAAATTGCCGAGCTCGCTGCAAGGCGCATTTGCCGCATCCCTTGACGATTGGAAGAAGAACAACAAGGTCGCGCGGCTATGGCAGAAAGATGCTTCGCTGTGGAGCGGCACGGATGAAAGCAATTGGCTTGGCTGGCTGAGCATCACGGAAGAACAGATCGCGCACATTGACGCACTCAAAGCGATCGCCGCGGATGTGAAGAAGGCGCGATTCAAGCATGCGCTCTTGCTGGGCATGGGCGGCTCCAGCCTTTGCCCGGAAGTTCTGCGCATGACGTTTGGCAAGGTCAAAGGTCATCCGGAACTTCATGTTCTGGATTCTACGGATCCCGCGCAAATTAAGGCCATCGAAGCGAAGGTGGACCTCAAGAGCACGATCTGCATCGTGTCGAGCAAATCGGGAAGCACGCTGGAACCCAACATCTATAAACAGTACTTTTTCGAGCGCGTGAAGGCCAAGGTAGGTGAGAAGGAGGTTGGCAATCGCTTTATCGCTATTACCGATCCCGGCTCGAAGATGCAACAAGTGGCTGAAGCGGACAAGTTTCGAAAGATTTTCTTCGGAGTGCCGAGCATTGGCGGCCGGTATTCGGCGATTTCCAACTTCGGGATGGTTCCCGGGGCTGTGATGGGCCTGGACGTTGCAAAATTTCTGAAGAATGCGGAAGAGATGGTGAACGCTTGCGGCGCTTCCGTGGCCGCCGATTCGAATCCCGGCGTTATTCTTGGCAATATCCTGGGCGTGGCTGCAAATCACGGACGGGACAAGGTCACCATCATCGCCTCTCCCGGAATCTCCGACCTTGGTGCGTGGCTTGAACAATTGATCGCCGAATCCACGGGAAAAATCGGCAAGGGCATCATTCCTGTAGATCGCGAACGACCTGCCAAGCCGGCGGTTTATGGGAACGATCGGGTGTTCGCCTACTTGCGGCTGGCATCGAAGCCGAACAAGGCGCAGGATGCAGCGGTTGCGGCGTTGGAAAAAGCCGGGCATCCGGTGGTACGCATCACGCTGCCGAATATTTACAACCTAGGCCAGGAGTTTTTCCGCTGGGAAATTGCGACGGCGGTGGCCGGCTCGATTATCGGCATCAATGCGTTTAACCAGCCGGACGTCGAGGCGAGCAAAATCGAAACCAAGAAACTGACGAGTCAATACGAAGCAACGGGAAGCCTTCCGCCTGAGCCGCCCTTCTTTGAAGACCAGGGCATCAAGCTTTTTGCTGATGAAAAGAACACCGCAGCATTGAAGGGCGGCGCGAAGCTTGTCGACGTTCTGAGAGCACATCTTGCGCGCGCGGGGGCGGGGGATTATTTCGCGGTCCTCGGGTACATCACGATGAATGCCGCGCATGAAAAAGCCTTGCAGGGCATCCGGCATGCCGTGCGCGACAAGAAAAAAGTGGCCACCGTCCTCGGATTCGGCCCGCGATTCCTGCATTCCACGGGACAAGCCTACAAGGGCGGCCCGAACAGCGGCGTCTTTCTGCAGATTACCTGCGATGATGCCAAGGACTTGCCGGTCCCAGGTCAGAAGTACACATTTGGAATTGTGAAGGCCGCGCAGGCGCGTGGTGATTTTGCCGTTCTCGCCGAACGCGGACGGCGCGCTTTGCGGGTCCATCTCGGGAAGAATGTGAAGGCGGGACTCGCGACGCTCGCAAAAGCGGTACAAAAAGCGGTTGCTTAGGATTGCGTGGGCTTGATTTTTCTTACCCACGACGCACAGGAGCGGACAAGATGCAGCTTGGGATGATCGGACTAGGCAGAATGGGCGCCAACATGGTGCGGCGCCTGCAAAAAAATGGGCACAAATGCGTCGTGTATGACCGCAGCGCAGAATCAGTAAAACAATTGGAGGGCGAGGGCGCGACAGGGTCGACTTCACTGGATGATTTCGTCAAGAAGCTGCAAAAGCCGCGGGCGATCTGGCTGATGGTGCCGGCGGCGGTGGTGGACTCCACGTTGCACGATCTGGTCGGCCAGCTGGAGAGGAACGACATTGTTATCGATGGTGGAAATTCTTATTACATCGATGACATCAGACGTGCGAAGGAGCTTTCCGCCAAGGGCATTCACTATTGCGACGTCGGTACAAGCGGTGGCGTTTGGGGCCTGGAACGCGGCTACTGCCAGATGATCGGCGGAGAGACTGGCATCGTGACGCACCTTGATCCTATTTTCAAGACGCTCGCGCCCGGGCGAGGCAACGTGGACCGCACGCCGGGCCGCGACAAGGTTGCCGACACCGCCGAAGAAGGCTACCTGCATTGCGGCCCCTCTGGCGCGGGGCACTTCGTCAAGATGGTGCACAACGGTATTGAATACGGCTTGATGGCCGCGTACGCCGAGGGATTGAACATCCTAAAGCACGCTAACGCCGGCAAGTCGCATCGCGAAGCCGATGCGGAAACTACGCCGCTGCGGAACCCAGAACACTACCAATACGATTTCAACCTGGCGGACATCACGGAAGTGTGGCGCCGCGGAAGCGTGGTGGCTTCGTGGCTGCTGGATCTGACGGCCATTTCCCTGCTGGATCAGCCCACACTCGAGCGTTTTTCCGGGCGCGTTTCGGACTCCGGCGAGGGGCGCTGGACGATTCTTGCGGCGATCGAATCGACAGCCCCCGCGCCGGTCTTGACTGCATCTCTATTCCAGCGGTTCACCTCGCGCGGTGAAGACGACTTCGCAGCGAAAGTGCTGTCCGCGATGCGTTTCCAGTTTGGCGGACACATCGAAAAGAAGTCCGGGCACTAGAGGTCAAGCAAGCTCTTCAAGGCTCGAAGACAGGAAGTTTCAGCGATGATTCCAAACCATCCAGATTCGAATCCCACTGCCGCGCCCTGCGTGATGGTTATTTTTGGCGCGAGCGGCGACCTGACGAAACGCAAGCTGATTCCTGCGCTGTGCAATCTTGCCGCGGACAATCTGCTGCCGAAACAGTTCGCCATAGTCGGCTTTGCCACCAACGACTTCACCACGGAGAGTTTCCGCAAGATGCTGGGCGAGGAGATTCCCAAATACTCTCCCGCACCGGTTGATCTCAAGTGCTGGGACTGGATGGCGGAGCGAATCTATTACGTCCGCGGCGATTTTCAGGACGGGGAGGCCTACAAGCGCCTGAAGGAGCAGATTGATCAAGCGGACAAAACTCATGCCACGCTGGGAAACAAGTTTTTTTACTTGGCGGTTGCCCCGCGATTCTTCTCTCCGATCGTCAGCAAACTGGGCGAATGCGACCTGACGAAAGAAGAGAACGGCCGATGGGCGCGTGTGATCGTTGAGAAGCCCTTTGGTCATGACGTCGAATCGGCGAAACAGCTGAACCAGGACTTGCAGAAGGTTTTGACGGAAAACCAGATCTACCGCATCGATCACTATCTCGGCAAAGAGACCGTGCAGAACGTGATGGTTTTCCGTTTCTCGAACAACATCATCGAGCCGTTGTGGAACCGCAATTACGTGGACCATGTACAGATCACGGCCGCGGAAACTGTCGGCGTGGAGCATCGCGGCGGTTTCTATGAGACCGCGGGCGCCCTGCGCGACATGGTACCGAATCATTTGTTCCAATTGCTGACCATGACCGCCATGGAGCCGCCGATTTCGTTCGATGCCGATCAAGTGCGCAATAAACAAGCGGAAGTGCTACACGCCATCCAACCTCTGAATCCAGAGGACGTGTTGAAGAACATGGTGCGCGGACAGTATGGCGGGGGCACCGCAGACGGTCAGCGCGTCGCGGGCTACCGCAGCGAACCGGATGTCGCGCCGGATTCGAACACAGAAACGTTTGTCGCCCTGAAACTGCAGATCGACAACTGGCGCTGGGCAGGTGTCCCGTTTTATCTGCGCACGGGAAAACGGCTGGCGCAGCGCACGACGGAGATCGTGATTCAGTTTCGCCGCACACCTTTCGTCTTATTCCGCAACACTACCGTGAAAAATCTAGAAACCAACCGGCTGGTCATCCACATTCAGCCGGAAGAAGGCATTTCGCTGAGCTTCGGCGCAAAGGTTCCCGGATCAATCATGAAGCTCGGCTTGGTGAACATGGATTTTGATTACAGCACCTATTTTGGGTTGGAGCACAGCACGGGCTACGAGCGGCTGCTGCGCGATTGCATGGCGGGCGATCCCACGCTCTTCCAGCGGTCGGACATGGTCGAAGCCGGGTGGAATGTGATTCAGCCCATCCTGGACGTGTGGCGCGCTTTGCCGGCACGTGGTTTTCCGAACTACGTGGCAGGCTCGTGGGGGCCCATCGAGGCGGACGACTTGCTGGAGCGCGACGGGCGCTCGTGGCGGCGCATCGGGGAAGAGGAAATCGACAAGCGCGGCAGGATTGCCGTTCCCGACCGAGCCGGAATCATCACCTGAGAGGGCCAAGCGTGGAACGTGAGATTCGAATCCTGCCAGACGGAGCGGCCATTGCGAGGCGCGCGGCGCAGGAATTTGTTCGAGCAGCGGCAGAGGCCGTCGGGCAGAGGGGTGTCTTTAACGTAGCCTTGGCTGGCGGCTCGACGCCCAAAGCGCTCTATGGCCTGCTGGCGACCGATGCGGCTCTGCGCGGGCATGTGCCCTGGGATAAAATGCATTTGTTCTTCGGCGACGAGCGTCACGTGGGGCCGGACCAGCCGGACAGCAACTTCCGCATGGTCACGGAAGCGCTGCTTTCGAAAGCGCCTCTGCAAGCGGCTCAGGTTTCGCGGATCAAAGGAGAATATTCGGACGCGGAACAGGCTGCGCTGGAATATGAAAAGGTTCTGCGCGAATACTTCAAGTTGAAGGATGGAGAGTATCCGAAGTTTGATCTTGTCCTGGTCGGAATGGGAAACGAGGGGCACACTCTTTCGCTCTTTCCCGGAACGAAAGCTCTGCATGCCGATGGGCGCGTTGTTGTGCGAAACTGGGTAGGTAAACTGTACACGGAGCGCATCACGCTCACCGCACCGGCGGCCAACAATGCCGCGCGTATCCTTTTTATGGTGGCGGGTGCGGACAAGAGCATGGCATTGAAGGCGGTGCTCGAAGGGCCTTACGAGCCGGAACAATTGCCGGCACAATTGCTTCAGCCAAAGAATGGAAAGCTGTTGTGGCTGGTGGACACCGCCGCGGGCAGCATGCTTACGACGGGAATTCGAGAATAGCCGGCTGGCCGCTCAGAGGCCGGAGATGAATCGAGGAGAAAGAGATGGCAACTACCGCAGGTCTGGGAAAAATTGAAACTTATCTTGGCGCAAAGGCCGAATCCCTGCTGGGATTCAACTCGCCGAAGATCGCGAAGGAGCGGTTGCATCTTCCCGGGCCGGATTTCGTCGACCGCGTTTATGCCGCGACGGATCGCAATGTGCGCGTGCTCACAAATCTGCAGCGCCTATTCGGCCACGGACGGTTGAGCGGCACGGGTTATCTTTCGATTCTGCCGGTGGACCAGGGCATCGAGCACTCCGGCGGCGCGAGCTTTGCGAAGAATCCTGATTATTTCGATGGCGGAAACATCGTTAAATTGGCCATCGAAGGCGGCTGCAATGCGGTGGCTTCGACCTACGGCGTGCTGGGCTCCGTCGCGCGCAAGTACGCCCACAAAATTCCGTTCATCGTGAAGATGAATCACAACGAGCTTCTGACCTTCCCGAACAAGGCGGACCAGATTCTCTTCGGTACCGTGCAGCAAGCCTACGACATGGGCGCGACAGCCGTCGGCGCTACGATTTATTTTGGTTCCGAGCAAAGCGGCCGCCAGATCGTGGAAATCAGCCAAGCCTTTGCACACGCCCACGAACTCGGCATGGCCACCGTCCTGTGGTGCTATCTGCGCAACAATGCGTTCAAGAAGGACAAGGACTATCATCTCTCCGCCGACCTTACCGGCCAGGCGAATCATCTCGGTGTGACCATCCAAGCCGATATCATTAAGCAGAAGCTCC
>Ga0210407_10000819_pt1 | contig 32195 bp, 30 predicted proteins | sample IncBWC27MmetaG_FD_150860 | JGI IMG/M metagenome (GOLD analysis project Ga0210407, IMG submission 150860) | Forest soil microbial communities from Barre Woods Harvard Forest LTER site, Petersham, Massachusetts, United States - Inc-BW-C-27-M | ecosystem: Environmental > Terrestrial > Soil >...
ATCAGCGGCGGCAGGGTCAATCCCTGCAGCACCAGCGTCACCAGAATCACGCTGAATGTCAGAAATAGGATCAGGTTGCGCTGCGGAAAAGCGCTTCCGTCCGCGAGCACCTCTGGAAGAGAAATCGCGGCCCCCAGCGCTACCACACCGCGCATCCCCGTCCAGCCCACCACGAAAGTCTGCCGCACCGACGGCCTGCTCACGGTCTGGTGTAGCAGCCGCGTTCGAATTACGTTGGCGATGTACGCGCCCGGAAACATCCAAATCATGCGCAGCACGATCACGATCCCGCTGAAGAGAGCTCCGTAGAGTAAGAGTTGCGGGAGGCTGTACTCGCGGATTCCCGCGAGCACGAATGGCAGTTGCAGACCGATCAGCACAAACACCAGTCCATTCAGAACGAACGTCAGGGCATCCCATACGGCCCATGCCTGTATACGCACGCTCGGTGAAAAAAAATGCGAACTCCTGTGACTCAAGAACAGTCCGCAGGCAACTACGGCCAGGACTCCCGAAGTGTGAATGGCCTCCGCCGACAGGTACGCCACGTAGGGAACCAAAATGGTTAGCGTTATCTCGATGGGGCCGTCGTCGATGTGTTTGTGGATTCGCTCCACGATTAAGCCGACGATCAGCCCGAGCGCCAGTCCCGCCAGCGTCAGATAAAGCAGCCGCAAGAAGCCTGCGCTCACCGTCGGCGTCTGCCCGCTTACCACCATGGCGACCCCAAATTCCAACGCCAGCAATCCTGTAGCATCATTCACCAGGCTCTCACCCTCGAGAATGTCTACGATGCGCTGTGGCAATCCGACACGCTTGGCAATCGAAGTCGCGGCGATAGCGTCCGTGGTTGCTACAACCGCCCCAAGGACGAAGCCCAGCCGCCAGTCGAATCCCGTGAAAGCCAGGTGCGCCGCCTCCGCAACCCCCAGCACCGTGAAGCCCACCAGCCCGAAGGCGAGCATGAAGATGCTGACGAGGTTGAACTTGAAATCCCGCCACGACGTCAGCCACGCGGCCGAGTACAACAGCGGCGGCAACACGATCAGAAAAATCACATCGGGGTCTAGCGAGATTTTTGGTATTCCGGGCACGAAGCTCAACAGCAAGCCGGCGATTACCAGAACAATGGGATACGGCGTTTGGAGTTTCCGCGCCAGCGCCGCAAAAACCACCACAAGCACCAGCAATAGAAGGAGGACAAGCTCGATCGCGTGAATTCCGCCGCCCTGCATCATCTCCGCTTCTTACCTCTGCCATCCATCGTTCAGAACATACCGCAGACTCGCGCCGGCCGTCTAATTCACCTACACCCATTCTGAGGGTGCGGCGGAGAGGGCATTGTGAAGGGACGGTTTTCGAATGCCGTGTGCTTCCTCTGCATGGCTGAAGCAGACATCGCGACGCGCATCTGTTATTTTTGCAGCGGCATAAGATCTGCTTGGAAAAGGGAATGGCCATCGCAATTTCGCTGCGCATCCTCTCGAAACGAATCTTGATAGGTGCTCTGGCAGCGCTGGCACTCGTTTATTGCGGCGACTACCTCTTTCTTCGTTTGCGTATGCTCAATCCCAAGCCTGCCAACCCTTTCGAATCCATGAAGAGCCTGCGCATCCTCGCCATTCCAGAAAAAAGTGGCAAAACGGAATATGAAGTGGACGCTCAGAATCCGGAGCAGACCGTCACGTGCGTTCATTCTCTTTTCCCGCACTCCGGGTTTTCGCCCTGCTGGTACGTCAAGCCGAGGCTCAATCGGCCCATCCCCATGTGATTGTTCTAGTTTCGGCTATTCCCGTTAGAGTGATCGAAAGGAAGGGAAGTATTTACTTTGCTGCGGGAAACTTTGGCGGGATTTCCGCGTAGCCCGGCGCAGCCTGCTTCAGATTCACATCCACTTGCGCGCTGGCATTTCCGATGCTCCATCGGATTCCGCCGGCCAGCGAATTCAGGAAAAACTCATTTTTCCAGTTTTCCGGCCGGTCGCCCATCGCCGTAAAAAACACGCGGCCTTTCCCGTGCATTCGCGCCCACATCACCGGATACGGCGCTCGCTGGTAGCACTCGCCCTTCATCCCCTGGGTGTCCAGCGTCAGGATCACGTGAAGATCGGGCATGAAATCTTTCAGCGAGTACCACTCTTCATTAAAGCTGACTGGCGAGATCACGCCTTCCAGCCCTGGGAATTTCGGGTCGTTCACGATCAGGTTGGCGTCCTGCAGCCGCGGTTCCCGCCCATGAACGATGAACTCCCCGCCCAGCATCTTCAAGTAAGGATCCTGCTGGTCTCCGTGAGCAATGTAGCGATTGGCCAAGTCAGGCGTATCCGGCGGCGTATGAAACGTGTCGCTCGCAGCATGAACGCCCACAAATCCCATCCCGCCCTTGACTGCATCCAGCATCCCCTGCTTGCCCTTCGCAGACATGGGCGGTTTGCCGTCCGTTCCCAGCGTCGTGAGATCGCCCGTCGTGAAAAACACCACCGCGGCGTAGGAGTGAAACTCTTTCGAATCGAAAATACGCCCATCTTTTGTCACGCCGACTTTGAATCCATGCCTGTTTCCGAGTTCGTTCACCGTGTCATCCATGATGCTTGGTTTCCCGTCCACTCTTTTCACCACGGTATGTTCGAATCCCGAGGATTTTGTGAACACCAGCACCGACTTTTCAGAGGCCCCGGCCAGGCGGTTTGAAAATGCCAGCCCCGCGCCCGTCAGCGTCGCGGCGCGAAGAAATTCCCTGCGGTTGGAAATTGCGTTCATGCCATCGCTCTCAGTGATGTCCTTCCGGATGCTCGCAACCAGGAAAGCTTGCAAATACCCGGTCCGCCGTCCAACCCAGCTCTTGCATTCCGATTTCCGAAGAGTAGTACGCTACGCTGACCCACCCCTTCAAGTTTTCAAAGTGTTCGTGGAGCCCCGCGATCTTTTTCCCCGCATCCGCACCCTCCGAATTCTTTCTCGCAGGAGCCGCTGACGCATCCCTCAGCAATTCGTTTTTCTGGTTTTCATCCAGGCCAGGGAAGCTCTTCGCGAACCGCTTCCGTGCCTCTCCATCGAACGCCGCAACCGCCGCCACAAACCCCGCCTTGTGATTCTCCGTGTCCACGCTCAGCAGCAGGTCAATGAACCGGTTCACTTGTGCTTTCGTCGATCCCGGCACGATACTCTCCGCAATCGCCGTCAAACTCTCACTCTGTTGTGCGTTCAGGAAAAGGGGTTTCCAATCTGCCGCCCCCAGTTTCTCCGCTTCGTCAAGAACAGCGTCATTTCTCAAAAGGCCGTGGATCGGATGTGATGCCGCCGCCAGTGGCCATGCCACCCCTGCGGCCGCCCCCCGCACGAGCCGGCGCACCATTTCCCGCCGCGTGAGCTGACCATCCGCTGCGACCGCTTCGCCAATCACCGTCAATGCGCTCTTTGCTGTTCCCATCGCAATTCCTCACCTTAGGGATTTCGCGCCGATGGTATCACTCACCAACAATCGTTCACAAGAACGACACAAATTCTTCTTTTTTCCTCGATTGACCCGCGGTACCGCAGTTGCTAGCATCCGATTCGGATTTTTATCCTATGCCCCAAAACAAGAACCCTTCTTTTGACGTCATCGTTGTCGGTTCCGGAGCGTCCGGCGGCTGGGCCTGCAAACGTCTCGCGGAAGCGGGCCTGAAAGTCGCGCTCCTTGAAGCCGGCCGCCCGCAGTCCGACAAGAATTTTACCGAACACCAGCCGGCGTTCGAACTCAAATACCGCAACCGCGCGCCCGAAATCGTCCGCAAGACCCGGCCCATCCAGGTCAAATTCGGCGTGTGCAACGAATACACGTACAAATGGTTCGTCAACGATCTCGAAGAGCCGTACACCACTCCCGCCGACAAGCCATTCAACTGGATGGGCCGCGTCCGCATGACTGGCGGCCGCACCAACGTCTGGGGACGCGTCAGTCTCCGCTTCAGCGATTGGGATTTCAAGTCAGCTTCTCTCGACGGCTACGGTGAAAATTGGCCGCTCCGTTACAAAGACATCGAGCCCTACTACGACCTCGTCGAGAAATACGTGGGCATCACCGGCTCCGCCGAAGGTCTCGAGCATCTTCCGGACGGCCAATTCCAGCCGCCAGTTCCGCTCACCTGCCAGGAAACTCTCTTTCGCAATCGCGTCAAGGAAAAGCTCGGCCGCACGATCATGCCCGCGCGTTCCGCCAATCTAACCAAGCCCACCAACGGCCGCGGCCCTTGCCACTACTGCGGCCCCTGCGAACGCGGCTGCATGACACATTCCTATTTCAATTCCGCGTTCACCACGGTCGCCGACGCTCTCGCCACCGACAACTGCACTCTCATTTCGAACGCTATGGCCTACAAAGTTCTGATGGACCCGGAGCGCAACCGCGCCCGGGGTGTTCTTTACATCGACCGCACCTCGCGACAGCCCCGCGAAATTTATGCTCGGGTCGTCATTCTTTGCGCGCAATCACAGGAATCCGTTCGCATCCTGCTCAATTCCGCCACGCCGCAGTATTCGAATGGTCTCGCCAATTCCAGCGGCGTCCTCGGCCATTACCTCACCGCGCATGTCCGCAGCGGCGGCGGTAGCGGCGAATTTCCCGCCTTCGGCGCAAAGCCTTCTCTTGGTGGTCCCAAGAAACCGCTGGGCATTTACATCGCGCGCTTCCGAAATCTGCCGAATACTCCTCCATACAAGAAGTTTTTACGTGGCTTCGGCTACGAAGGCGGATCCTCGGTGGGATTCAACTGGGGATCGCCCGGCTTCGGCGAAGCCTACAAAAAGGCTATTCTCGAACCTCGCACCAGCATCGAGATTACCGGTTTCGGCGAAGTCCTCCCGCGCTGGGACAATTTTGTCGAGCTCGACCCGAACGTCAAAGATATCTTTGGAATCCCCGTCCTTAAGATCCACATGTCGGACGGCGAGAACGAGCGCGCCATGATTCAGGACATGGGCGACTCGGCCGGAGAAATGCTCGAAACGGCCGGCGCAAAAAACATTCGCACGTATGCCCATCCCTCCGCCCCGCGCTGGGCGCTCCACGAAGCAGGCATCGCTCGCATGGGCGACGACCCGAAAAAGTCAGTCCTGAATCAATTTCAGCAGACTCACGACATCAAGAACCTTTTCGTAATGGATGCTTCCGGTTTCGCTTCGAATCCCTGCCAGAATCCTACTCTAACCATCATGGCTCTCTGTGTCCGCTCTTGCGACTACCTCATGTCCGAATTGAAGCGCAATGCCATTTGAGCTCACGTGCCGTCCACTCCTTGAAACGGGCGCAATGCCACCAAGCTCATGCTTGCGCTGAGTAATCTCTTGCCCTGATTCAGTCTTTATTGATGGATCGCTGCGATTGTGCCGCTGCTCGGATGGATTCTAAACCAACACGCAGGCCGAGACTTATACGCTCGGCATTATTTTGACTGTCTTTCTTTTTCCTTCTGTGCCTCATCCAGCCAGCGCTCTAGCGCTGCCTGAGACTCAGGCCCGATTTCGAGGAAGCCTACCCCCGCGCCCATATTCGGCTGTTCATAGATGATCTTTGCCTTGGCTTCGAAGAACGAATCCCCCGCGGCAATTTTTACCAGCACCAGCGTGCCCTTGGGGAAGGGATTCATCATGTCCAAATAGCATCCGTGCAAGCTCAGTTCGCTCACCCGAGACGCGATGCGCACATCCGCTTTGATTTCGATCAGCTCGGCGCTGGCGATGAATGAATATCGGGGACCGCGGCGTTTCTCTTGGTATGCGATGGCTGCCTCCGGCTGGAAACCTGCGAACATGATACGACGGTTTGGACGGGCAACTTCAAGACTTCCCCAAGGCCTTAACCAATCTACAACCTCCGTTTCAATCGCGTCGATTTGCTAACGCGTCCCGGCCTTAGGCGGCGGAGTCCGCAACCCCTTGAGCGTTGCCAGGTTTCCGAGATTGTGAAATAGCCGTTTTCTGTGGGCGATAAGCATCGCTTTTTGCAAGTCGTTCCGGGCGATCCAGCGCGTCGTCTGCTGCGCAGGAGCGCCCGTCGATGCAATGACCGGCAAATCCGCTCGCGGACTCGAACGTGTCAAAACGTTTCCGAAAGTCGGAGCGTGCTTAACTCGGGCGCTGCTCAGCATCTTCTCCTGCGGAATTTGCAGCCAATCACGAATCGTCGCCAGGATTGACGTGTGATCGTACGGCACGTCTGTCGGCGAGCGGAAGACTGTGCCGGCCTCAATATACGGCGAGATCAGTAAAGTGGGAATCCGCACTCCATACCGATCAAAGTGAAAGCCATTTTCACCTGGATCGCTCGCCGCATCCGGTGGAACCGCCGGTGGCGGCTCGACGTGGTCGTAGCAGCCGCCGTGCTCATCAAACGTAATCACCAGCAGCGTATTGTTCCAGTCTTTGCCTCCGCTGACCGTCTTCCACACGCGCAGAAGAAACTGTTCCCCAAAACTCATGTCGTGCGGCGGATGTTCATCGTTCGGATTAAGCTGAAAACTCGGCTCCACAAACGAATATTCCGGCAGCGTCCCGTCTCGGCAGTCCTCTTCAAACTCCTCCATCCCGTGGAAATGCGGCTGCAGCACTGGATCCCAAAGCTGCGGAAACTGCAGCCGCGCAAGCGACATGAGAAATGTATCGTTGTACACCTTCCAGCTGTGCCCCGTGGCTCCCAGCACCTCGAAAATCGTTTCCGCTTCATACAGCGGCTCGGGCTCGTTGTTCACTCTCCCCATCGACGTTCCCGCATGCACAAAAGCGCGGTTCGGCAGCGTTTGATTGGGCGTCGAGCAGAACCATCGGTCACTTACCGCAAAGTTCTTGGCCAGTTGGCTGATCACGCTCACCTGCTCCGGGCTATAGCACTCCATCAGCTGGCTGGCATTTTCCGGATGCCCGGGATCGGTCGTGATGTAGTCCACGAGAAACCCCTTCATGTTCGGCCCGGTCCACCCCTGCGGCCCCAGGATCTGAAACGTAATGTGATCGAACTCCTCGTGCGGGTCATGATTCGGCGCCAGGAACGGACTTGGTCCTTTGGTGCCCTTCGTGGCGAACACTTTCACGGGCGGCGCAGTCGCCGTGAAATACTCTGGATTGGACGGGTTCCAGAACGGGCTCTCCGGACTTGCATCCACCAGTCCATCAAACGTTGGTTGCCCTCCTGGCGATGCCGCCGGGATGTTCATGGGCGGCCGGTTGTTCACATCCGCATACAAGAAGCCCAGCAGGTTATCGAGCGATCGATTCTCCATCATCACCACAACCAGATGCTTGATCCGATCCATCCCATCGCCCGCCATCGTGCTCCTCCGCCAGGAATCCACTCTTCTCCGAATGCGCTATGGCCGATACTTTACTACCAAGTTTTATAGCAAGCGAATAGCAATCGCTCGGTTCGCAGGCGCCACCACGCTGATCTGCGGTTTGTTGACACCTTCAGGCAACCCTCACAGCGCTCCCATGATTCACACAGGGGTAACGAGCGTCGTCCGGGCTCTGTAATGGGAGAGCAAAGACGGTCGCTTCGCTTCTCCTGATTCTATTTACCTGTGAGGTGTCCTCATGGATCGTCGGAGTTTCCGGTTCCTTCATCTTGTCCTTTCCGCCAGCCTTCTTTGCCTTTCCTCTTCTGCCGCTCAAGATCAGCCCGCGCCGCAAGATGACTCGCCAAAGCCCCAGAGTGCAAAGGAACTTAAGAAACGGAACAGGAATCTTGTAAAAGAGCTGAACCCCGATGACACGAACTGGCTGCTGAACGAAGTCCCGGACATCATCACCGACGCGGAACGTCGCGCCTTCCTGGAACTCGGCACCGAGGAGGAGCGCGAGCAGTTCAAGGAAATCTTCTGGCGCGATCGCAATCCCGAACCGGAATCTCCCGTCAATTCCGTTCGCGAAGAGCATTACCGCCGCCTCGCCTACGCCGACGAGCACTTTGCCTCCGGCATCGCAGGCCGGAAAACGGATCGTGGCCGCATTTACATCATCTGGGGTCCGCCTGATGAGCTTGAATCGCATCCCACGGGCGGCACCTACGACCGTCCTCCCGAACAAGGCGGTGGCTCGACCTCAACATATCCCTGGGAGCTGTGGCGCTACCGCCATTTGGAAGGCATCGGCGAGAATATTGAAATTGAATTTGTGGACGCCACCGGCTCCGGCGAATACCGCATGGCGCTTGACCCCTGCGAAAAAGACGCGCTCGTGCACGTCCCTGGTGCTGGTTCGAGTCTGAGTGAACTCCTTGGCCGATCCTCAAAAGCCGGTCGTTTCACCAACAGCAACGGAACCACTTGTCCCATGCCGCTCGGCAGCCAGTCCGCCAGCATGAATGAATTCGACGCAATGGACCGCTACTTCCGCGTCCAACGCCCGCCCGAGCGCTTCAAGGATCTGGAGGAGAAAGTCAGCTCGCGCATCGTCCATAGCCAGATCCACATGGACTATCGAATCGATTTCCTTCGAGTGACCAGCAACACTGTTCTCGTGCCGATCACCGTGCAGGTTCCCAATAGTGACCTCAGTTTTCAGAGCAAGCAGGGCGTGCATTCCGCCGTCCTGAATGTCTATGGGCGCATTACGACGCCCGGCGGAGTCGTCGTTCAGACTCTTGAGGATGTCATTTCGCGCGATTTTCCTGAGTCTCTCTTTCTATCGTCGCTGAATCTCTCTTCCATCTATCAAAAGTCCGTCCCACTACGCTCCGGCCTCTATCGCCTCGATCTCGTTATCAAAGACACGCTGAGCGGCAAGATCGGCGTATTCAACGCCGCCCTGCGCGTTCCGCGCTTTGAAGATGGCAAGCTCGATGCCAGCTCCTTGATCCTCGCCGACCAAATCGAGAAAGTCGCCTCCTCGCAAACTGGCGCCGGCCAGTTCGTACTGAACTCTTACAAAGTTCGCCCGCGTCTCAGCCAGGAGTTTTGGAGCACTGACAAACTGGGCATTTTTCTTCAGCTGTACAACCTGAAGGTGGACGACTCCTTGCACAAAACGAACGTCTCAGTAGCCTATCGCATTACCAAAGACCAGCAGGAGATCTGGCGAGCCGTCGAAACCGCCGATCATCTTCACCAGGGCGGCGAGCAGCTCACCATCGAGCGCATGATCCCTGTGGCATCGCTTGTTCCCGGCCGCTATACCATCGAGGTCACTGCCATCGATCTGCTCACCAACGAAACCGTCATTCGTACCGCGGACTTCACCGTAAAATCCGCTTCGCCTGCAAAGCCTGCCTCAACAAATCGCACACCCACCTTGTAGTGGCAGGCGGCCCTTGGCATGCTCTATAAGACCACGTCAAATGAAAGACCGAACCCGAGCGCGTCAACTTGCCGCGGAATTCAATCGCAAGGGCGACCCTACCGGCTGGTTCGAGACGCTTTATCAGGAAGGCGAAGCTGGAAAGAGTGTTATTCCATGGGCCAATCTCTGCCCCAATTCTCGCTTGCTTGATTTTTGGAACGCACATCCTCTGCCAACCGCGGGAAAAAAGGCGCTGACAATCGGCTGCGGCCTGGGCGACGATGCCGAACAACTCGCCGCCTGGGGTTTCCAGACCACGGCCTTCGATATTTCAGAAACGGCGATTCGCGCTTCTCGCAAGCGTTTTCCGGCCACCAAAGTCGAATACCTCGCCGCCAACCTCCTCGACCCGCCTTCCACTTGGCGTCGCGCTTTCCAATTTGTATTTGAGGCCAACACACTCCAGGTGCTGCCGGCCGGCCTCCGCCCCCGGGCGATCGAAAAAATCGCGGAATTCCTTTGTCCCAGCGGCCTTCTCCTCGTCATCGCCCGAGGCCGCGAGCCATCCGACCCCGAAGGCCAAATTCCCTGGCCTCTCACTCGCGGCGAGCTCTCCGCTTTCACCGCTGCCGGCCTCCACGAGCTTTCGTTCGAAGACCTACTCGATCTCGAAGATCCCGCAGAACCCCCTGTCCGCCGTTTTCGAGTCCTGTACGCGGCCAAATCGGTGTAATATCTCCGCTTCCTGGAGTCCCATTTTCTCAAGTTAAGGAGGGCACGCATGTTCCGCAAGCTGATGAACACTTCCGACGATTTCGCCGTCACCATTCTTCGCTTGGTCCTCGGCGTCGTTTTTTTTGCCCACGGCGCTCAGAAGGCTCTCGGCTGGTTCGGTGGCTACGGCTTCACGGGCACAATGGGCTTCTTCACTCAACAGGCGCACATCCCAGCCCCGCTCGCATTTCTGGCTATCTGCGCCGAATTCCTTGGCGGCATCGGGCTACTCCTCGGACTCCTTGGCCGTGTCGGGGCGTTTGGAGTCGCCTGCAATATGGTGGTAGCCATCGCGTTGGTCCACAGGCATTTCGGTCTGTTTGCCAACTGGTACGGCACGCAGAAGGGGGAAGGCTACGAATATCACCTTCTGGCCATTGGCGCCGCCCTGGTCATCATGATCAGGGGCTCCGGTGCCTTTTCCATTGACCGCACGCTCTCAAAATCCTGAGCGCAGGTACTCGCAGTCACCTTCGCCGCATTCCGGTCAGTGGGCTGCAGTCGCTGCGCTGCCCAGGAACGCCATTACTGCCGCCAGAAACTCCTCCGTTTTCTCCATCGGCGGCACATGCCCGCATTTCTCAAAGCTGACGAACTTCGCCCCGGCGATTCCTGCGGCGTACCGTTCCCCAGACGCGATCGGCAACAATTTGTCCTGCTTTCCCCACACCACCAGCGTCGGTGCCTTGATGCTCGCCAGCCGGTCGTCCAGCCTCTCCTTCTCGCGCGCCGGATTTCCCAGGAAGCTCCGCACAGTGTAGCTATCTTTCACCGCCAGCTTGTCCGTGAAAATCTTCCGCAACGCGTCCTCGTTCAGCCAGCTCGTGTCGTAGAACACCGCCTCCATCAATCCACGCATCGCTGCCAGGGAACTCGGATTCAAATCTGGGATTGGCGTGTCCTGCTTCACGCCCGCCGCATCCACAAGCACCAGCTTCTCCACTGGTACCAGGTGCGCGCCTCCGCCCATCTCCGCCACATACAGCCCCGCGATCCATCCTCCCAGCGATTCGCCCACCAGGCTCGCCTTCTCTACTTTCAATTGCCGCAAGAACTCATTCAGAAAGTCCACATACGTCTGAACGCTGTAATCCAGCAGCGGCTTGTCCGATTTGCCGAAGCCGATCTGGTCCGGCACCAGCAACCGGTATTTCTGCGCCATCTGCTCCAGCACCGGAAGCCAATCGTCTTTCCGGCTCCCCAATCCGTGCAGCAGCACTACCACCGGCCCCGATCCCATATCAAAATAATGGATCGCTTGTCCAAACACCGTGATCGTCTTGTCCGCCGGTTGCCCCTGCCCAAATGCCGGAGCCTCGAACGCCATTACGACAAACACCGCTAACAGTAGGACGAGCCCGAATTTCCTCTTTCCGCGCATAATCCCTCCTGTCCTTGCGCGCCCTCTTTAACACACCCCTGCGCCGAATACTATCTCCCGCGTCTCTCGATCGCCGATTCTTCTGCTCGAGAGATTGCTTTCTCGCGGCCCTTGCGCCCCTGATTCGTACCGATAAAGTAATTGACAGCCGCAGAACACTTCCTTACATTCCTCTCATGGCCCCTCGAACCACTCTCCTCCGGAGAGGAATGCTCTGCCTATTGACCGCCATCGCCCTTTGCGGCCTCGCCGCACCCAAAGACAAAGAGCCCGCGCCCCGCTTTAACGCCACCACCACCACCGGCGAAAAATTCACCAATGACTCCATCAAAGGCAAAGTTGTCCTCCTCGAATTTTGGACCACCTGGTGCGGTTTCTGCGCCGATGAAGCCGCCTTCGTCGACAAAATCGGTCACGAACTGACCGATAAAGGGCTGATCCTTCTCGCCATTGACGTCGGCGAGTCCAGAAAGACCGTCAAGAAATATCTAGAGCAGCATCCCCGCAACTGCAAGATCGTCATGATGGAGGACACCAATCTCGCCGCCATGTACGCGGCCACCGTCTACCCCATCTACGTCGTTATTGACCGCGACGGCTTCATTGCCGGAACCCAGCGTGGCGCTGGGGGCGAGGAGGCTCTCCGCAGACTCATTGCTCGCGGCGGCATCGAATCCGCAGACTCAGAAGACTCCGATTCTGACTAGAGCACTTTGCATCCCCCGGCTACTCAGCCTGCCATTCTAAATCAATCATTCCAATGCTCTTATGAAGAAATCTTCATACTCGCCTGAAGTGCCTCGCCCATTCCTTCGTTTCCAATGACGCCCCGATTGCTCCGGAACAGCCGCTTTCCTCGTTTCTCTGGCCGGTGCCGCTTTGGAACAGCCTGACCCTCCGGCCAGTTTGCGGCACATATTTCCAAGCCTATAACGGTCTTAGTGGCTCGGTGTGTCCCCGGGCCGAGGAGGGGGCGATGCTCCGCAATCGATTCCTTATTCTCTTGGGTGCGAGCTTTCTTGCAGCTTCCACGGTTTTGGCCGACGACGTCGGCTTCATTGATTGTTCGAGCCATTCCGATGGCGCGCAAGTCTTCGGAAAGCCCAGGAGGAGTCCGGAAATAGTGGCAGCCCTGCCTTGCGGCGAGCGCTTCACCATTCTGGTTTACGGCTTCGTTTTCTCCCGGATTCAGACCGGCGACGGCAAGATTGGCTATGTCTACTCGAACCTGATCGCCGTCGATCGTTCCGGCGCATCTGTGCAACAGACGTCTTCCCCGCGAATGGTCTCAGCCTCAGAGAAAACTGTCATTAACACTGCTCCGGCGCCCGTCGCGCAGCCTAAAACGCAGGCGCCTGCACCAGTTCAGTCTGTGTCGGCACAGCTAGCCCCGGCTCAACCCCCGCCGGCGCAAATGCCCGAGCCCGCATCGCCCACAATGGCATCGTCCGCATCGGCATCCAACGTTCCAGAAGCAGCCGCGGCCGTCGCACAGCCGACTCCGGCAGCGCCTGCGCCCCCTGCGGCTGTGCAACCTCAACCGGCGCCCGCTCAGCCGGCACCACCTCAACCAGCCCCGGCACCTGCTTCCGAAGCCACTATGGCCGCAGCCCCTTCAAATGTCCCAGAAGCAGCTCCAGCTTCCGCGCAGCCTGACCCGCCTGCGGCTGCACAGCCTCAGCCCGCGCCGGCTCAACCGGCGGCGCCAGCCATTCGGCCCAAGGAGACAAGTGCGACGTGGGAGAAACGTAACCCGGGCGGCATTCGCCACACGCCTTTGATAGAAGTTTTTGGCGGCTACGCGTTTGCTCGCTTGGACGGCGGCGGTGGAACCGGCACCAACTTGAACGGCGGCATGGGATCGGTTGGCTGGAATTTCAAGCCCTGGTTACAGGTCGTTGCGGACAGCAGCTACAGCGTCGTAACGATCAGCGGCACCAAGAACGTCCTCTATGGAAACCATTTCGGGCCCCGCTACTTCCATCGCAGCCGAAATCGCTGGGGCGCCACGCCGTTTGTGGAAGCCCTAGTTGGCGGTTCGCGCGCGGACACGACCGTCACAGGTACCGGCGGTTACACGACTTCGGTGAACTGTTTGTCCTACAAAGTCGGCGGCGGCTTGGATCTCCGTCCCTCCCGCCACTGGGAAATCCGTGTCTTCAACGTCGACTATTACCGGACCGCCTTCGGCACCAACTTGCACCAGAACAACTATTGGGCTTCCGCCGGTATCGTCCTCCGCTTCTTCGGCGGATCATCCGACTACTAGCCCGTTGCACACACACCCGCGCGGTCGGTGAAAAGAGAGATCGCGGCCGTCGCAACTGGAAATCTCACGGTCATCCGGTTGCTGCTGCCAATTGACCGAAAGACTTAACGGCCGCGGCTTCATCGTCCATGATATCGAAGACGGTATACAGCCTTGTGATTTGCATCACATCTTGAACCTTATTCGTCAGTTTGAGCAGCTTCAGTTCTCCCCCCTGCTTTCGCACGCTCGTGAAAGCACTGACCAGATGGCCCAGGCCTGCGCTGTCGATGTAATTGACGTCGCCAAGGTTGAATAGAATCTTCTTCTGTCCCTTGCTCAACAGATCGCAAACCAAGTCGCGTAGTGCAGCGCTCTCTTCGCCGAGCACAATCCGTCCGCTGATATCCACAATGGTGACGCCACCTGCTTGTCGCGTGCTTGTAGTCATTTGCATTGGCAACCTCCTAAAGGCGCTTTGATGCTCGAAGACTTCACTTTCCAGCATCGCATGATACTCCACTCAGCCTTCCAGCCACCCTACATTAGCCCAAATCGTCGTATCGCGGTCGAGAAATCGCTCGTTCCCCAGGTACGAAATCGCCGTCGCACTTAAGGCTGCACACCTGCATAAGCGGGTATGGCCCCGCGCGAAACATTCTTGTAAACGACGCCGCTCTTCATCACAAAGACGACCCGTCGCACGGCCGTAATATCCTTCAAGGGATCACCATCCAGCGCGATAATGTCCGCCTGTAACCCCGGCGCAATCGTCCCAATCTGGTCCGCCATCCCCAGCGCTTCCGCCCCCAATGAGTTCGCGGACACCATCGCCGCCATGGGGTCCACTCCGCCGTCGCGCACGCGGTCAATGAACTCCTCCGCGTTGCGCCCATGCGCGCCCGCCACGGCATCCGTCCCAAAAACGATCTTCAGCCCCGGAGTTTTCACCGCGTGCTGCACCAGTTCATGGTTCATCGGCAGGATCTTCTCCATCGCCGCGAATCCCTCTTCCGTGTATCCGGGTGTACCAAGATACTGCTCTTTGTGCAGCAGGTAATTCTCAATAATCAGCCCGGCCTGCGAATCAAGATACGTGCCCTTCTCCGCCATCAATTTCAAGTCATCATCCGTCGCCATCGTTCCGTGCTCAATCTCTGTGCATCCCGCAAGAGTCGCCGCGCGCACCGCATCCTTATAAGCGTGCACCAGCGTGCGCAATCCCTGCTTCTTCGCTTCATCGCACGCCGAGTTCAATTGCTCCTGCGAAAGCGTCATCCCTCCGCCCTGGCGGATACTCTGCGACGCGAAAATCTTGATCACGTCCGCGCCCGCTGCCTTCTGTTTCCGCACGAACGCGCGGATTTCTTCCGGTGTGCCCGTCTTGTCTCCTTGCCCGAACAGCGGCTCCGCGGCCGTAAGTATCCGCGGCCCAGCCAGTTTTCCTTTTGCGATCGCGTCGCGCAGCGGAATATCGTTTGCCGCGCCCGGGCTTTGCACCGTCGTGAATCCCGCCATCAGCGTCACCCACGCATTCGACGCCGATTGATACGCATCCTCCTGCGAAGTTCCTCCCATCCCTGCGTTTTTCCCGTCTTTGCCGAAGTTCCACGTAATATGCGCGTGCGCGTCAATCCAACCTGGCAGCACCGTCAACCCGCGCAGGTCGTAGTCTACTAGCCCCGCCCCCTTGCCAACTTTTGTCTCAGTCTTTGTCTCCACCGCGGCAATCTTCGATCCTTCCACCACAATGCGCGCATCCCGCAGCACGCCACCCTTCCCGTCGAGCACCGTGCTCGCCGCAATCACAATCCGCTTGCCCCTTGCCGGCTCAGGAACTGGCGTCTGCGCGGAAACTCGCAGCCCCATCCCGCACACGCCAAGCACGCCGAGAATGCCCGCAACGACTTTCGCCGATCGCATAATCGTTCCTCCCGCCATTCGATAGCCCGCCCTCCTCTCTTATCACACCGTCGCGGACATGTGTACAATCCGTCGAATAGACAAGCCACGCACTATCTAGGGGCACGATACATCGTGCCCTTTCTTTTCTCTTTGTTTGTTTAGTGGTGGGTCTTCAGACCCGTGCTCTTACGACTTTTCTCTATTGCAGGGGCGGGTCTTGCCACGCCCGTTTCGCGCCCGCCCGCAATCATTCTCCCATGGACGATTCCAGAGACGCGCACTTGCGTCGATATTCCCTGGGAGCTACGCCCATCTCTCTCCTAAAGACACGGCTGAAGGAGCTTTCCGATCCGTATCCAACGGCTGACGCCACCTCAGAGAACGACGTATTGTTCAACCGAATCATGGCTCCTGCCCTGTACATCCGCCACTGCGTAAGGTATTCGAGAGGCGTCTGGCTCAAAACCGTCCTGAATTTTAAGGCAAAAGCAGACCTCGACATGCGTGCTTCGCGAGCTAGTGACGCGACAGACCAGCTCCGATCAATGCCCGAATGCATGGCTCCTATAGCCTTGGTGAGATGCTTGTCTGACATGGCCGCCAACCACCCTTTCGGTGGAGCCGCCGAGCTGCCTGCGTAAGCTCGAATGGCGTACACAAACAGTGATTCATAAAGACAACTGATCAAGCGCGATGAAGCTATACCGGGCTGAGCCGTTTCTGCCGCCAGAAGGTCCAGCACGGATTGGAAGGCGTGACTTCGATTCTGATCAAGCCGCAAGTGCAGATAACGAGGCAGAATCGCGGAAATGAGCGGAGCCTCGAATGCGCTCATGCGAAACGACCCGCTCACCAGAGTTGTCGGCGCGCCGCCACCTCCGTAATGAATCACGCAATCCACTTCCAATTTTCTTAATTCGCGGTAATCGGCGACGCGGGAACGCGGATGATCCACCAATGTAAAGGCCTCATCGCTGAGAATAAAGATGAAAACATCGCCGGCGGAGAGGGAGATGGCTCGCCGCTGGTTCTTGAACTTCAGAAGCCCCGATCCGCGAACCATTAGCCCGAAGCGTATCCGCGGAACCGTATCCCCCCCGTAGTGAAAACCCCACGGAGCTGTCGCCTCCAGGCGCGTATACACCGCTTCCTGAATTCTCATCGATCCAAAGACTTCAGACAGCGGGTCCATTCGGTGTTCAAGTGCTGGACGATCGGTCACGTTTTTTGGACGGATGACACTCACAAGTCCCAATTTTATCGCATCTACCTCTCGGGCCACCAAAACATTTCAATTGGAGAAAAGATGATCGTAAGAACGTATTGCTCTAAGCATTTCATTCGCGTGACTGGAATCGCCCTATGCCTTTCGGCCGCGTACTCGCCTCTTGTTGCATCACAGGAAACGAAAAGGGATGCTGATCTCTGTCGCAACTCTTCTGATGCGAAGTTGCCTTGTTCTTCCGCGGCGACGAAAGAAATCCCGGAAACAAAGACCCAACAGGCAGCCAACCTTCCTGACGCGCCGCAACCTCAAGGCCAAAGCAATCTGCCAAGCTCAGCGTCCCATCCGCAAGTGGAAAACAGCGCCGTGCTCTTCCTGCCTGTCAAGAGTTCTCGTAGTCTGTCCTTCGGCGATAAATTTACAATCTACGCCCATCAAACATTTGGGCCGCCTGCGCTTATCCTCCCGGCGTTCAAAGCCGGCATGGGCATGGCCAATCCGACAAATCATTACCCTCGCGAATGGAAGGACGGGCCCGGGGCGTTCGGCAGGCTCTATGGAGATTCCATCGCCATGGCCACTTCCCAGCGGACGGCGCGCTTTTTGACAGGCGTTGCCTTGCATGAAGATCCGCGCTACGTGCGGTCTACGAGCAAAAATCCTCTTATGCGAACCGCGCACGCGCTTGCGTTTACTTTAGTTGACAAGACCGACTCCGGGAGAAACACGATTGCCTTCTCCAATTTTGCCGGAGCGGCCGCCGGCGGTTTTGTCGGCAGGGCTTATCTGCCGCAAGGATACAACGATCTTACGCACGCAGAGCAAAGAATGGCCGCCCAGTTCGCGGGCATTGCCATTCAAAATATAGCCGCTGAATTTCAACCACAGTGGGGACCCATCGTGCGAAAGCTGCGCATCAACAAAATCATTCCCGAGTGGTGGGTTCCGCAGCACCACAAGTAAGCCGTAGTGGGGCGCCCCTGTGGCACAGCCACTCTCTTCTCCATCGCGCGATCTTTGCGCGATGAATCCTGGCTGTGCGCTTTTGACTTTGTTGTTTCTGCCTTTGCGACCACGCACTGTGTAGGGGCACGGTACACCGTGCCCTTTCTTTCCTTTCTCTTAAGTTTGTGTAGGGGCGGGGCTTCAGCCCCGCCCGTTTCGCTTTCTTTGCCCATACATCCAAATAGAAGGAGCGAGCCTTCGCACGCTCACAAACCAAAACAACACGGAGGGTGCCCCAGGTTCGTTGTTTGAACCTGGGTCTTGGGGTTGCTCTCTCTTCTCACTTTTCCAAGTCGAGTAGGTGGGTAGCCCGGGATGATGAATCCCCAATCTTTCAACTCGGTCCATCGAAGGAGGAAGCCTTCGCACACTCACAAATCAAAACAACACGGAGGGTGCCCCAGGTTCGTCGTGTGAACCTGGGTCTTGAGGTTGCTTTCTCTTCTCTCTTTTCCAAGTCGAGTAGCGTCATAATTCCCCCTAACCCCTGGAGGCGCATCCCCCCATGAAGACTCTCAGAAAAATGAAGACTCCCAGAAAAATCATCGTCCTCATCGCCACCAGCGCTGACGGCTACATCGCCCGCCCCGACGGCGACGTCGCCTGGCTCGACCGTCCCCGCCCCAAAGGCAATTACGGATATTCCGCCTTCTTCAAATCCATTGACACCATCCTCTGGGGCTACAAGACCTACGCCAAGGGCCTCGAGATGGGCATGGAGAAGCGCATGAAGTCCGCTGGCTTCGGCCCGAAAATCAAGAACTACGTCTTTTCCCGCCAGCCGCGCGAAGCGCCATTGCCCACCTTCGAATTCGTCAACGAGCCGGTCAAAACCTTCGCCCAGCGCCTGCGCGCCCAGCCCGGCAAAGATATCTGGATGATGGGCGGTGGCGAAATCATCGCCTCGTTCTTGGACGCCGGCGAAATCGACGAGTTCCGCATCCACGTCATCCCCATCCTGATCGGCGAAGGCATCCCCCTGATTCAGCCTCGCCATCGCTCCATCCGCCTCAACCTCCTCGCCGCCAAATCCTTCCCCGACGGCGTCGTCCTCCTCCATTACCGCGCCTCGCCTTACTCCTGAACTCCGCCGCAGCTGCGAATTTCTGCCTATGCACGGTGGTAGAATCCGAGAATGAGTGTTCTAGTGGATTGCTGCAACAGGGTGCTCCGAGTTTTTTCTTGCGGCATCATTAGCCTCCTCTTGAAGTTCCTGAAGGCCGCCCGGCAAGGTACCTGCATAATAATAGGCCACGAGGTCCCGTTTGGCCGCCGCCAACGGATAGTCTTCTTCGTCGTCGAATAGACTATCTTCTATAAAAGTTTTTGCTTTGTCGCGGCGGGTCTGCATTGCCACCCCAATAGTTTGAAAAGTTTGTTGGGCAAAGAAGTTCTTGTCGATAGAGAGATTGACGCCGGTGAAGGCCGTACCTAGAGCACTCAGGAGCGTCTTGGTCGGAGCATGCGTAGCTATCGTAGCTGCTGCCGTTAGCCCTAGCACCGTGCTATCCGCTCCGACGCCAAAGGCCCCTTTGCCCGTGTATAAGTTCTTGGTGAAATTCCCATAAGCATCGTCGATTTCACGCATGAGCCCTCTGACAATCTTGTCGCGCAAATGTTTGGCCTCAGTTGGGTCGTCGGGGCCGTCTGAGTTTTGTTTGTATTTCGTCAGGTCTTCTTTGTAGTCTTTGGAGCTATATGCGCTGTCGTCGTAAGTAGACGGCGGCGCTGGAGCTACTACTGAGAATCTCTTGGGACACCCGCAGAGCAAAAATACTGTTCCAATCCACACAGCTAGCAGGCGCACATTTTGATGGGCTGGCATATCGACCTCCGGGCCGAGACAAGGTAGGTCACTATACCTCTAAATGACCCAAGGTTAAATCAATTTATTGTGTATATAACAATTGAAGAGTAGCTTGTGATACGCTCTTTACGCTGTGACGAAACTTGACTTGGTTACCAGACTGGTTCGTGCTCGCCTACTTGTTATCTGGATGATGGCCGCGGCGAAGTCATTGCCTCCTTTTTGGACGCTGGCGAAATCGACGAGTTCCGCATCCACGTCATCCCCATCCTGATCGGCGAAGACATTCCCCTCATTCAGCCTCGCCATCGCTCCATCCGCCTCAACCTCCTCACCGCCAAATCCTTCCCCGACGGCGTCGTCCTCCTCCACTACCGCACCACGCCTCACACTTGAAACCGCATGGAATCTGAAAAATGATACCCTTAGCTAATTGCAGCCTGGTAAACCCGCTCAGCACCCGTCACAAAGTTTTGAGTTGAGTTCGATCCGTTGTACGATTCGATGAAATGACAACTTTTGAGACTGTCCAGTATTACGAAGGTAGTAGTTACCTCCAACTCGTCGAGTTGCAGTATCAGGTGATCCGAAATTTCACACGACTCGCGAGCTTACGCCTCAGAGAATTGCTAGAAACGAAGCACCTATACCAAAGAATTTCTATTGACCCAAAAGATATAATCTCCGGTTCGAGATCGCGCGCACTGTATGAAGAAGCGTTTGATACCTGGTGTGGAACCGAATTGCCCCACAAACGCCTGTTACTCGCAAGGGAGGAGCAATTTTCGGAAAAACCCTACTTCCCTCTGCCCACTCTGGTCTTACAGAACGTAAAGTTGTCTTGCAAAAAGTGCGAAAGTCGCCAAGCGTTTGTCCCTGCTTGGTACATGGATTTTGCGGCAGAGGCAAGAAAGAGCAGCGAAAGCCCTCTCGGAATTAAGTTCTCGTATCCATCCTCCCTTCCATGGGGATTCCAGCTACTCCTGTTGATCTATCAGTGCCAGAGCTGTCAAGGAGTACCAGAGGCTCTTCTGGTTCGGCGCACCGGCTGGGACCTAGAACTGCACGGACGTTCACTTATGGAACAGATTGAGGTGCCGAAATATATTCCGAAGACTGAATATAATCTGTTCCGCGATTCCTTGATAGCATTTAACTCAGGAAAGGTTCTGGCGGCTCTCTTCTATCTTCGCTCGTTCATAGAGCAGTTCGCGCGAAGAGTGACCAAGACGACCGGCAAGGTTACCGGCGATAAGATTATGGATGCCTACAATGAAACAATTCCACTCAAGCATAGGGATTCCATGCCTTCGTTACGCGAGTGGTACGACACGCTGAGCGGCCCGATTCATGAAGCCAAAGACGATGTACAAGTATTTGAATCAGCGCGCGAAAAGATAGAAAAACATTTTGAGATTAGAAAAGTCTTTGACATACCTGAGTCAACGCCAGGGGAACACACCGATAAAACCACCGTACCGACATCTCCCCGCCGGATGGGCGCCTAATAAGCAGCCTCACCGGCCGCCGGGTGCCGCAGGCGTCGGTTTCAGACCTAGGGTCTTTGCTTTTTTTCTATTCGTCTTGAGCGCGTGTTTTTGACTTGGCTGGTGGCAGCTTCAACCCATCCCGTATCTCTTAGGATAAAGGTGTCGCGTTGTGGGCGGCTCAATGCCCCCGAACGGATGTATGCTCCTTCTGATCCGGCATCCAGCCACGGAGGTCACACCATGAAAGTGTTATCTGCAATTGGCGTTCTACTATTTGTCTCGGTGCCCGCTCACGCACAAGCACAAGCGCAAGCGCCAGCGCCAGCCCCAGCTCCAGCACAAACTGCAAAGCCTTGTGAAGAGCTGAAAGATGAAATCACCAAGAAGCTCGACGCAAAAGGCGTGAAGGACTACACCCTGGATATCGTCGCCAAGGACAAGGACGCGGAAGGCAAAACCGTCGGAACTTGCGACGGCGGCACAAAAAAGATCATCTACAGCAAGACGTCAGCCCCCGCCGAAACCCCGGCGAAAGAACCACCCAAGCCCTAATCCACGGGCTGCCTGTGGTCTGGCGCAGAAGGCGGGTTCATCCCGTCATCCTTCTTTTTCTGTCATCTGCGTTTTTTGCATCCCGATTGGGTCTACGGGACCGAGCCGCCGGGGCGGGAGGGATCCGCTTTATTTCTATGTAGGGGCGGGGCTTCAGCCCCGTCCGCTTTAGCTTGCCTTTTCTTTCACGTCTTCCAGCATCGCTGCCCGCAGCAAAGCATTCGCTCTGGTCTGATAACCCTTGCCCTGCCGCCGCAGCCACGCAATCACATCGGCGTCCAGCCTCAGCGTGAGCTGCTTCTTCATCGGCCGGTAGAACGGATTCCGCACCGCGTTCCGCCAGAACTTTTCCGTCAGTTCCGGAATATCGGAAAAGTCGATCTCGCTGTCCGGCCGTTGCGCGATTTTCTTCAACCGCCGTAGTTGTTTGGTGCTCAGGCGGATGTCAGAAAGAGCTTTCTTCACGATTTTCGTCATAGCGTTTGCACTCCTTTCTCGCGGCTCTTCGGGCCGAAATGATGCGAATGATTTCATCCTCTCCCTCATCTCGCACCGTGTGTGCGACCATCAGCAGCACAAATCCTCCAACCGCACCGATGGTCTGCCAGCGCAATTCACCGCCTTCGATGCGGTCCTGTTCCGTGAGGGCATAAGGATCGGCAAAAACGAGCATGGCATCGTCGAACCGCACGCCATGCTTCCGTTCGTTCGCCTTAGCCTTGGCCTCATCCCACTCAAACCAGACCATGAACCCGATAGTATAACTCTGGAAGTGTGGCTATGCAAATGTAGCTACAATTGTGGAGCGCCGGGGCTTTGGGGCCATCCCGCTTCTTGTCACAACTTGCCAGGGTGTACATTTCACGGTACGTTAACCGTTCAACCCGCCCTGACGACCGTTCAACCCTCAATTTCTGCCGTTCAATGCTTTTCACTTAACAACTTAATACTGCCATGCTACCATTCCGCGTGTTTGCAAGCCTCCATCCTCGACTTGATCCCCCTATCGCGCCCCATCGCGCCACTCCCATTTCTCTAGCTGCGCCAAGGTCCGCTAAGTCCTTACCGCTCAATCCTTTTGCCGACCCCCACCCTCTAACCCCAATCGCGTCAATCTTTTACAAAAACATAGGGGGCAGGGTCGAGATTTCCACATGTTTCGAGCTATCCCCTTATATTTTATATTCTTGCGCACTCTTTTGCGCTTTTTTGCATCACCGCAAAACGCAACCCCTTTCGTTTCAGACAGTTCCGCACTCTTTGCCAAAAACCACCCGGGGTGGGGGTACCTCCAACGTTCCACGTCCAAACGCTCAAACGCTCAAACGTTCAAACGTTCAAACGTTCAAACGTTCAAACACGTTCCCCCCGTCCCATTGCAGCGCAAAGCCTTTGGTGCAACAATTTGCAAAGGCACGGGATTTCTTCGCGATCCGGGGAAACAACTCCGCTCCCCCCGGTGTCTAAGATTACGAGAGCGGACATCGGGGACTGTTCGAGTTTGGTCCCCTATGCAAGTCGTGCCTGGGTCCAGCGTTCTAATACGGGTTTCAGGGTTTGTACTTACAAACCCTGAGCTAGCGGGTTTTAGGGTTTGTACTTGCAAACCCTAAGCTAAGCTGGACCGATCAGCAGGGTGGCCCGCCGTTCAGCAGCGGGCCGGAAAGGCCGGCAGTGTCCGATTGGGCTAGTGCCCTTTCATGGGGCCGCGATGAAGCCGAACTCGTCCATGAGCTGCAAGCCGGCTCGGAGACGGCCTTCGACTGGCTCGTCACGCACTACCATGCGCCGGTCTATAACCTCATCCTCGGCATGCTTGGCGACACTTCCGATGCCGCCGACGGCGCTCAGGAAGTTTTTTTGAAAGCCTTTCGCGGCATTCGCAATTTCCGCCAGGGCAGCTCTTTGAAAACGTGGCTCTACCGCATCGCCATTCGCGAAGCGCTGAATCATAAGCGCTGGTTCAAGCGTCATCTGCAGAAAAATGTTTCTATCGACGCCGAACCGGAAGAAGGCAAGGGCCACATCGAAATCGAGGATCTCTGCGCCACGCCTTTCGAGCAGCTTGCCTCGCTGGAAATTCAAGTGGCCGTCCACGGCGCTTTGCAGCAGATTCCCGAAGTTTTTCGCAGCGCGGTGATTTTGCGCGATCTCGAAGGCCTGAGTTACGAAGAAGTCGCCGAAGTTCTCGAATGCAGCGTAGGCACCGTGAAGTCCCGCATCCTTCGCGGACGCCGCGCACTGAAAGAAATTCTTGAGCCCCTTTTGGGGGCGCAGCAGATTCATGCGGGACGCGCGCAATCTTCTTCGCATGGCAATGTTTCCGAAGCCCAGCCGTCGCCTTTCGGGGATGCGTTTTCAGCCGCGCGGCGAGTCACACTTTCTTCCGAACGGTTGACGGATTTGCAGCCATCAGAAACGCTGGCCGCTTCGCGGTCACCGGAATCGAAGTCCCCGCGGGCAAGTTCTGCGGGCGAGGGTCTCCCATGAAGTGCACTACGGTACGAACTAAACTGGCTGGTTATCTCGACGATGCCATCACCGGCGGCGCGCGTGTTGCAGAGCGCGTCCAGATTCGGCAGCATCTCGAAGCATGCGGCGTTTGCCGCGAGGAATTGGAACGCTTCCGCAAGCTGGCCGTTATGCTTTCGCGTGTCCCCAAAAACATTCCGCCTGCCGATCTCGCTATCCGCATTAAAGTCGCCGCCGCTCAGGCGCAGCATTCGCGGGATTGGCCCAGCCGCATTCGCCGTATCAAGGACCGCGCCGAAATTCTGCTGGACAACGTTTTCCGCCCGCTGACCGTTCCAGCTACCGGCGGGTTTTTCTCCGCCATTCTCGTTTTTGTGCTGGTGCTCCAGATGATGATGCCAGGTACCATCGTGCGCGCCGTGCAGAACGACGTGGATCTCAATCTCATGCGTCCCGCCGAATTGGTTACTCTTTCGGACTACCCGCAATCCTGGGCGCCCGAGCAGCAGGACCTCGAACTTTCTTTGCCGCACGGCCTGCTGATTGATGTCACCGTGGACTCGCGCGGCCAGATGACCGACTACCAGATTCTCTCCGGACCGACGAGCTCGGAGCTTCGCCACCATCTCGACCAGATCCTGCTTTTCTCGCGCTTCAGCCCCATGCTGAGTTTCGGCCGTCCCACTTCCGGCGGCCACGTCGTGCTCAGCTTCAGCGCCGTCCGCGTTCGCGGCTGATTCCCATCGGCATGAGAAATTCAAAATTTCTCTTCGCAGCGGCAAAGCACTTTCTCGCCGCTATCAGAAGTCTAAAATTTCTCCTCGCGACCGCAATTCTTTTTTTCTTTCATCTATCCGCCAACGCGCAGCTTCAGCAAAATAACTCGGAGCGCCAGCTCTTCGAAGCTCTCAACCGCGAACGCACCGCGCAAGGCCTCTCCGCGCTCCAGTGGGACGCCGCTCTTTTCAAGGCCGCTCGCCTCCACGCTCTTCGCATGGCCAATTTGAATATGCTCGAGCACCAGCTCCCCAGCGAATCCAATCTCGAAACTCGTCTCGCGGAAGCCGGCGCGCGCTTCAGCGTCATCGCCGAAAACATCGCCGTCGGTTCGACTCCTCCAATCATTCATGCGGGGTGGATGGATTCGCCCGGCCACCGGAAAAACATTTTGGATCCTCGCCTCACTTCCGTTGGGATCGCAGCGGTGCACGGGCAGGGCGGCCTCTTTGCGGTCGAGGATTTTTCACAGCTGGTTCCGGAATTGAGTGTGGAGCAGCAGGAAAAGAGAGTGGTTTCTTTGCTCGCAGCGGAGGGATTCCGCTCTGCGAGCGCCACGGAAGAAGCGCGGAGAACGTGCCAAAGCGATGCAGGACTCACGGGGAATTCCGCAAAATCGATGATCCGTTTTGAAGCGTCTGACCTGAGCAAATTGCCGGAAGACATCGAGCGAAAAATTCGCAGCGGCCCTTACAGCAAAGTGGCGGTGGGGGCGTGCCGCGCGAATACTGCGGCGGGATTCTCGCACTATCGCATTGCGGTATTGCTTTTCTGAGTACGGAGCGAAATTCAGCGGCGGGCCGAGCGCGTAAAGAAACTGTTGAATCCGGGAACGAGAAGAAATACACTATGCGCACCATGAACGTTGCTCCCGCCAACTTTTATCGCTGGTATCGATTTACTTGGAATCCATCCAGGCGGCGGGGGGCGTTTCTGTAAGCGAATAAACAGAAAAAAGTTTCGACCCACTCGCCAGCCGAGTGGGTTTTTTGTTTTAGGGCGCAAAATAATTTTTGTTTTAAGGGACAAAAATAAATTGAGAGGGCCGGAAAGATGATCATCTCCATGAAACTGCACGCAACGCGGCAAGAGATCGATGAAGTTCGAAAACAGGTGGAACACTTCGGATACAAGGTGCATTCCATCGAAGGAGAGGAGCGCGTGGTGATCGGCGTCGTCGGGGTGGGGGATGTAACGGCGTGCATGGAATCGATCGAAGCCATGCCGCAAGTGGACAACGTCGTGCGGATTTCGGCGCCGTACAAATTCGTGAGCAAGGAATTCCGCGCGGGCAAGACCAAAATAAAAGTAAATGGAGCGGAAATCGGCGGCGCGGAATTCGTGGTGATGGCCGGGCCGTGCTCGGTCGAATCGGAGAAACAAATCATGCAGGCGGCGGAAGGCGTGGCGAAAGCGGGCGCAAAAATGTTGCGCGGCGGCGCGTTCAAGCCGCGGACTTCGCCGTACGATTTTCAGGGGATGGAAGAGGAAGGATTGAAGCTGCTGCAAAGAGCGAAGCAGGCGACGGGGCTGGCGATCATTACGGAAGTGATGAGCGACCGCGACGTTGATTTAGTGGCGAAATATGCTGATGTGATGCAAGTGGGCGCGCGGAACATGCAGAATTTCATGCTGCTGAAAGAGTTGGGAAAATGCGGGCGTCCGGTGCTGCTGAAACGCGGATTGAGCAGCACGGTAAAAGAACTGCTGATGTCCGCGGAATATATTACGGCGCACGGGAATGCCAACGTGATTTTGTGCGAGCGGGGAATTCGCACGTTTGAAACGGTGACCCGAAACACTTGCGACATTGCCGCGATACCCGCGCTGAATGAATTGACGCACTTGCCCGTGATTCTGGATCCAAGCCACGCGACGGGGAGGAGAAGCCTCGTGCCGGCGTTGTCGCGCGCGGGCGTGGCGATCGGCGCCGACGGACTAATCGTGGAGGTGCATCCCGCCCCGGAAAAGGCCATCAGCGACGGAGCGCAATCGCTGGACCTCCCACAATTCCAAAAGATGATGAAAGACCTGGAACCATACATTCGACTGTGGACTGAATCGCGGAGACTCGAGGCGGCAGCCTACGCGTCGGCTGGATGAGCTATTCTGCTGAGGAGGTTGCGCTGCCGATGCTTAAGGACGAGGGTTCGAATAAGCAATGCTAATGAGCGTTTCCTATATTGGGAGATCGGCGACGGATTTGGGCTACTTGCTGCACAAGAGCCCGTTTCGCGTGCACTCGTTCGAGCAGGTCTTCGGGAAGGCGCATGTCTTTTATCCCGAGGCTTCATCCGAACGATGCACAGCTGCGTTGCTCCTAGAAATCGACCCGATCGGGCTCGTGAGGAATCGGCGCGGGCCAAGTGGTGAGGGGCACGCTTTGGAGGAATACGTCAACGACCGGCCCTACGCGGCATCGTCGTTCCTGAGCGTTGCCATTGCCCGTACGTTCGGTACGGCAATAACCGGTAAGAGCAAGGAGCGTCAGGAACTGGCGGATACGCCGCTGGCACTGGAAGCGCGGATCACGGTGTTGCCTTGTCGCGGCGGTGAAAATCTCTTGCGCCGCTTGTTCGAGCCGTTGGGTTACGAAGTTAGTGCTACGCGCCATCCTCTGGATGAGAAATTCCCGGAGTGGGGAGAGAGTCCGTACTTTTCAGTCGGACTCAAGACCACAATTCGATTGAGTGATTTGCTGACGCATCTCTATGTCCTCGTTCCAGTTCTCGACGACGACAAACACTACTGGGTTGGTGACGAGGAAGTCGAAAAGCTGCTGCGTCATGGAGAGGGCTGGCTCCGCGAGCATCCCGAGCGCGAGTTGATTACCAATCGCTATTTGAAACACCAGAAGCGGCTGGCCCGCGAAGCGCTGAGTCGTCTCATTGGGGAGGAGGAGCCCGCCGCGGACGAAGTAGCGGAAACTCACACGCGCGAAGAGGAGGCCATAGAAAAACCGATTAGCCTGGCCGAACAACGCATGGGAGCTGTCATTGCAGCCCTTCGCAGCAGCGGTGCGAAGCGAGTTCTCGATCTTGGCTGTGGTGAGGGCCGGCTTCTGCGGGAGCTTCTGAAAGATAAAGCCTTCATAGAAATCGTGGGCTTGGACGTGTCGCACCGGGCCCTGGAGATTGCCTCGCAGAAACTGCGACTCGAGGACTTGCCTACGATGCAGAAGGATCGCATTCGTCTGATTCACGGATCACTGACTTATCGCGACAAACGCCTCAGCGGTTATGACGCTGCAACCGTGGTGGAAGTCATCGAGCACCAAGATCCGCCGCGTCTTGCGGCCTTTGAGCGAGTCCTCTTTGAATTCGCGCGCCCGCAAACTGCCGTGGTGACGACTCCGAATGCCGAGTACAACGTGAAATTCGACTCGTTGCCTGCCGGCAAGATGCGCCACAAAGATCATCGCTTCGAGTGGACACGCGCGGAGTTTCAATCGTGGGCTCGGGCGATTTCCGAGCGTTTTGGCTATAACGTCCGATTCATGCCGGTCGGACCTGAGGACCCAGTTGTTGGCAGCCCTACGCAGATGGGCATTTTCAATCGCCAATGAAGCTCACGATTCCAGAACTCGCGGTCGTTGCTCTTGTCGGCCCTTCGGGGTCCGGCAAGTCGAGTTTTGCCCGAAAGCATTTTCGACCGACTGAGGTGCTTTCTTCAGACTTCTGCCGTGGTCTGGTATCCGACGAGGAGAACAGCCAAGCGGCCACGAATGACGCCTTTGAGGTTCTGTATTTCATCGCTTCCAAACGGCTGACGACTGGCAAGCTGGTAGTGATTGATGCCACGAATGTGCAGGCCGAAGCTCGCAAACCAGTTATTGCCCTGGCTCGCCAGTTTCACTGTATTCCCGTCGCGATCGTTTTCGATTTGCCTGAAAAGCTATGCCACGAACGAAACCGTAACCGCCCAGACCGAGATTTCGGTCCACACGTCATACGTCAGCAGTCTCAGCAATTACGGCGATCTCTGCGCAACCTCCAGCGAGAGGGTTTTCGCAGGGTCCATGTTCTGCATTCACCCGAAGAGGTTGACGCGGCAGAAATTGTGCGTGAGCCCCTGTGGAACAATCTGAAGCACGAACACGGCCCGTTTGACATTATCGGCGATGTGCATGGATGCTTCGATGAGCTCGTCGAACTCCTAATGCAGCTTGGGTATTCGGTCGAAAAGCAATCGAACAATGCTGATTCCTTTACCTACTCCGTGAAGTCTCTGGAGGGTCGCAAGGTTGTCTTTCTTGGTGACCTTGTGGATCGTGGCCCAAAGGTTCCAGAGGTGCTCCGCCTTGCGATGAGCATGGTCAAAGCCGGAACAGCCCTTTGCGTTCCCGGCAACCACGATATCAAGCTAATGCGTAAGCTCCGAGGCAAAGACGTACAGATCACGCACGGGCTCGCGGATTCTCTGCAACAATTGGACAAGGAATCGCCGGAATTCCGCGCTCAGGTCTCGGATTTTCTCGATGAGCTTGTCAGCCACTATGTCTTGGATGAGGGAAAACTCGTCGTCGCTCACGCCGGCATGAAGGAAGAGATGCAAGGTCGTGGTTCAGGCAAAGTGCGCGATTTTGGCCTCTACGGGGAGACGACAGGCGAGACCGATGAATTCGGCCTTCCTGTTCGCTACAACTGGGCTGCGGAGTATCGTGGCAGGGCAATGGTGGTTTATGGCCATACCCCTGTGCCTCAGCCCGATTGGTTGAATCGCACGATTAACATCGATACGGGCTGTGTCTTCGGCGGCAACCTGACAGCACTTCGCTACCCGGAGAAGGAACTCGTCTCCGTGGCCGCTCGTGAGACCTATGCACAGCCGGTCAAACCGCTCGCTGCGGTTGCGGACTCAGAACCATCGCTCACCTCTCAGCAGGTTCACGACGATTTGCTCGATATCGACGATGTGATCGGCAAGCGAATTGTTACAACTCGCCTCCACCATAATGTCACCGTAAGGGAGGAGAACGCGCTGGCCGCTCTTGAAGTGATGAGCCGCTTCGCAGCGAATCCAAAGTGGCTGATCTACTTGCCACCCACGATGTCCCCCACAGAAACAACCGAAAAGCCAGGACTTCTGGAACATCCGGCGGAAGCCTTTGCCTACTTCCGCCGCGAAGGCGTCCCTCGCGTGGTGTGCGAGGAAAAGCACATGGGTTCGCGCGCCGTCGTGATTGTCTGCCGAGATGAAGATGCCGCTCGACGGCGTTTCGGAGTCGTCGGGGAGGACATCGGGATTTGCTACACACGAACAGGACGACGATTCTTCGATGACAGAACGATCGAAAGGGAATTTCTCGAAAAGGTACGGGGAGCCGTGGATGCTGCAGGATTCTGGCAGCAGTTTCAGACGGACTGGATTTGTCTCGACGCGGAATTGATGCCCTGGTCGGCGAAGGCTCAGGAACTATTGCGGCAGCAATACGCGGCTGTGGGCGCGGCTGCGAAAGCGTCTCTTACGGAAACAGTCGCGTCTCTGGAGCATCTTGCATCGAAGAATGGCGATGCTCTGCCTCTCATCAAGAAATATAAGCAACGGCTCGAAGCCACGAAGCTCTATATCGATTCTTATCGTCGCTACTGCTGGCCGGTTCAGTCGGTGAGCGACTTGGAACTCGCACCGTTTCACCTGTTGGCTACAGAAGGACAGGTTCATGTTCAGCGCGATCACGTGTGGCATATGGAGAAGCTGGCAGAGGTTTGCAAAGCCAGCGATGGTCTCTTGCTCGCAACGTCTTACCGACAGGTTGATGTGACCGATACAACGAGCGTTGAAGAAGCCACTCAGTGGTGGGAAGAGCTGGCCGAACGCGGTGGCGAAGGCATGGTCGTAAAGCCGCTGGACTTCATTATGCGCGGGCGACGCGGGTTGACGCAGCCCGCGGTCAAATGCCGCGGCCCTGAATACCTGAGAATTATCTATGGGCCTGAATACTTACTGCCCGAGAACTTAGAGCGTCTGCGCAGTCGTTCGGTTTCCACCAAGCGTTCCTTGGCACTCCGTGAGTTCGCCCTTGGCATCGAAGCCCTGGAGCGATTCGTCCGGCAGGAACCGCTTCGTCGCGTACATGAATGCGTCTTTGGAGTACTCGCCCTCGAAAGTGAGCCAGTTGATCCTCGTCTCTAATGTTGGATACCGATCCTTGGTCAGCTGAACAAACTGGGGACGCGACGAGGGCGTTTGCCCTCTCGCATCCCCTCTTTTTTATTGGGGCTACTCGGAGTCGGTGTCGACTCTGGTGTGGACTTCGTTGGCCCAGGCCGACAGGGCGGTGCTGGAGCGGAGCAGGGCTTTGGCCCGGAGCCGGGAATCGGCATCGGTGTTAACTTGGGTTTGCAGGTGAACGATTGCATCGCCGCCGGTGTCGAGGCGGCCGATCGTGACTACGACCTGGTTGCCTACTTGGGTTGCGTTGCCATCGGGGGAAGAGACGAAGGTTACGTCGCTGGGAAGTTCGAAAACGGCTTGGGTGCCGTTGAGGCCGTGCGACGAGCCGTTGTGAGCGGTTAGCGTGTAGATTAGCTGCGCGGCTGGGGCTACGGAGCGTGGAGCCGAGAGCTTGACGTGCAAGCGATCGCCAAGGTCGGGCTTGGTCACGGTGAACTTGTCGAGAAGGGCGGAAGGTCCGGTGGCTGACGGGGAGACAACGTCACCGGTGGTCGGGTCGACTAGAGTGTCCGGGATGGGGTCATTCATGGGAGTTCCATTCACGTCGGTGCCAAACGGTGCGGGATTGCTCGCGGTGGCGGAGGAGGACGAAGCGAGCGGCTCTGTGATTTGGTAGAGCGTCAGTTTATTGTCCCGCACGATCACATCCGCGAAGGAGAACACCTTGGCCTTGAACTTCGCCGTGATTTTGGGACCGCTTCCCGCGGCAGAAAACACCGGCGACATCGAGATGCTCGTCAGGTTCGTGTCGAGCCACGATGCGGGTCCATTCGGGAACATAAAGGTTCCGAGTGTGCCCTGGCCGGTCGCCGAATCGTCTTGGTCGATACCCAAGCCGGAACCGCGTGCGGGATTGAGGTCGCCGTCGAAATCACGATTTCCGCCAGCGCCTTCGACAATGTACAGAACGCCATCCGGCACCGTTTGCGTGACACCGTCGAACGAAGTGTCAATCGACACGGCCGCGGGCCCTGGCGTCGAAGGCCCAGCGGCGACGTTGGCGTTGGCACGGATGGGGAATGTGCGTTGGTAGTTGTGCTCGTGCCCATTGAAAACCATATTCACGCCATGATCCTCGAGGAACTTTGCGGCCGCACGCATTTGGTTATTCCGGACCGTAGCATTCCCGGAAGA
>Ga0210407_10000820_pt1 | contig 32192 bp, 37 predicted proteins | sample IncBWC27MmetaG_FD_150860 | JGI IMG/M metagenome (GOLD analysis project Ga0210407, IMG submission 150860) | Forest soil microbial communities from Barre Woods Harvard Forest LTER site, Petersham, Massachusetts, United States - Inc-BW-C-27-M | ecosystem: Environmental > Terrestrial > Soil >...
GCGTCAGCGGAAACTAGTGTGTCGGTAAAAATGCTTCGCGGGGAGGATCTACTCCCCGCGATCAGCAGCCGGCATCAGTCGAATTTAGGCAGGTCTACTCATGGCCCCTCGCACTGCTTTGCAGTAGTGGCGTCGCTCTGGAACGATTCCACGTACGCTCCATTGCAGGATGTTTCCACCGTTACCGATCCTTCACTTGCGATCCAGCCTTGTCGGCCTAGGCTTGCCCGCGTCTCAGTTTACGGTTTTGGGCCGTATGACAGCAGTCCGCGCGGAAAGGTTAGTCCCATGTCCATTGCTACGCATCTCAGTGACTCAGAGCATTGGCGCCAGCGAGCCGAAGCATCCCGCGTCTTGGCCGAGCTGATGACCGACGAAACATTGAAGAAGATGATGCATACGATCGCGGACGATTGCGAGAAGTTTGCTGCCAGAGCGTCGGAGCCACTCATCGACGAGTAGGAGAAATGTGCAGACAAGCAGCTGCATCCTTCGCAGTGGTGATGGTAGCCGTTGTAGCCGGGAGTAGATTTCGCGTTCTTCGGAAACCGACATCATTGCAGGCCGCGAACACCTGACGAGCGCATTTCAGCGAAGGTGATTTTTTGCGGGCGGTCCTGTCGCAACCTCCTTGTTGCGGGTAAATGCAAGACCCAGGAAGCCCATCGTTGCTAAAATAGCTCCCCCGATCATTAGCCAATGCGGCAATTCGATCGACGAAAGCAGGCCCATCTATTTTCCTTTCGCCTTCAGCCCTAGGATCGGGGCTGAACGCCAGTGGGGCCGCCCCAACGCTGAAAATCGGGGCGGCCCCTGCCAACTGCTCCAATTCCGGATCTGACAGTGCTGCAGCCGGCTCACCAATGATAACTAAAGAGTCGGATAGCTGCATTGATACGCATCACAAATCGGCTTATTACAAAGGCTAATTTGCCAGTTGTTGGAACAGGCCGCAAAATTGAAAGTCGAGTGGGACGTGCGCCAGCTCGCTATCCTGATCGCTATCCCGATCGCAGCCCTGATAACCTTCTCAGCCATTGCCCGGCCACACGAACATCATTTCGTGCTGCAAGCCACGGGATTGATGCCGCCTGTGAATGTTCCCTGACAACGAGGTTGAACCTCAGTGCCTGTTCGTCACTTCTTGCAGGAGGGTCGCACATGCCGGACATCGATTTCATTCGGACCGAAATAGAACACATGCGCATTCGGGTGCAGCGGCAGCGCGGTGAGATCAGGCAACTGCAACGAGAGGGGATACCGAGCATCTCGGCCGAGGCCCTACTGGACCGGATGCGCGACAAGATCGACGAGCTTTGCGCCGAACGCGACAGGCTCAAGCGAGAACAGCCAGGTCACAACAAGGGCAAAGTATTGAGTCGGCGATGGTGAGCCAAACCTCTGCGATGGTTGCTCCTAGCGGAGAAGGGAGATGAATATGGCAACAGGAATGTTCCGTACTGACGAGGGTTGGGTGCAGGTTGACTATGACGGCAGCAACATCCCCGTTCCACGCTCCAAGTATGAGGAAAATGGGTACAAGCCGGATTTCGATGAGCTGCCACTAGAAGCAGATTATTGGGCCGCTCAGGAAAAGGCGCAAAGAGCAGCGATGCTAAGAACAGTCAGATAACGGTCATAAAATGAGCATTCCGACGTTTCGGAGAGCTACTGGGAGGGCCTCCCGTGAAAAAGAAGCCAGTTCTCTCAATAAACGAGCGTGACCAGAAGGAGGCCTTGCGAGCCGACAGGCCTCCTACCGAAGGGTTCACGGTAGTTGTCGACGGCCATTTTTAAGTCAGAGTTTAAGACGCTCGATGCTGCCGAGGCATCAGGGCGAAAACTGAAGTCGACTTATCCGATGCTTAAGATCGAAATCTATGATGTCGCAAAGATGGTCCGGACTTTATCGAGCTGAAAACTTTGCTTGCTGTCGGAAACCGTCATCGTCGGGAGCAGAAAAATGGCTCTCCTCAAGCGAGAACTGCATCGTCAGGTGAAAGGACCTGAGGTCACTCACGCGGATCGTTGCACGCTGGTCTTCGATACGGACACCAAGAGCTTGTATGTCGAGCGCGAGGTGGCACATTTAGACGCACGCGTAGACGGCACGATTGAGATGCAAACCGCCACAATGGATATCGCGGATTATCTCAAGCAAGGCGGTCAAACTGCGGGGCACCGCGAACTATGGCGGTTGCTGAGGACGCTCTTCGAGGAAACTAATGATACCGACGAGCTGATCGACTAGCCGTAGCGTTTCGTCAGCCTTTTGGGCCTCTTAAGCAGCATCCGCTTGGCCTTCGCCTCCGAACGCTTTTTGATCTCGGCCTTGATGCTTTCAATCAAGGTTGTTGGTTCTGATTTCTGAACCTTAAGGGTAGAGTTCACTGCGTGCGCCCTCCCATAAATTCTGCTTAGCAGGCTAGCCCAATTTGGCCCGACGCAAAAGCCACCAAGGTTTCCCTCGAAGGCGGGTGCGTCTGACGGCGATACGCTTCAACCCCAGTGATGCTGTCCTATTGATGGTAGATGTCATCGCCCCTGGCACGGCTCGCGCGGAGCTGGGCGTCCGATCCTGGACTTCAATTCCACTAGGTCGGTGAAGACGTCAGCCTGGCGCCGCAACTCGTCGGCAATCATCGATAGGGTCGACACCACAGTAACGTGGACGCCTCGCCGCTGCACCGCTTCGACCAGCGAGCGGAAATCGCCGTCACCCGAAAACAGTACTATTTGATCGATATGGTTTGACAACTCTAAAGCATCGACAACCAGTTCGACGCTCATGTTGCACTTGATCTTACGTCGGCCCTCGCCATCGTCGAACTCTTTTGCCGGTTTTGAAACGACCGTATAGCCGTTGTAATCGAGCCAGTCGATCAGGGGGCGGATCGCCGAATATTCCTGATCTTCGAAGATCGCCGTGTAGTAAAGCGCGCGCAACAGGGTGCCACGGCTCTCGTATTCTTGCAGCAGGCGCTTGAAGTCGATGTCGAAGCCGAGCGACTTGGATGTCGCATATAGATTGGCGCCATCGATGAACAACGCAATCTTATTGGCGGAAGAACGCATTCAAAAATAAACCTACAAAGCTGAAAGAGGCAACGAAGTCGGCAACGAGGCCGCCCAAATAGTTTTCGCCGTTGGAGCGTCGCGAACGAGCGAATGCAATATTTTAAGTTCTAAATAATTGTTACAAAAAGCGCCGTGAGAAGCGAAATGCGCAAATGATGCTCGGCGATATAAGTCTGGCCGACGATGTGCTACAAAGTTGCCATGAAAATGCCGCCACGCTGCCGGGAGATGGGATTTCGAGACCGTGACGTCTGATCAGTTTCAAATTTTTGAAGTGGTCTTAAAGCAACGTCGCCGAAGATGGCTGTGGTACGTTTTCACGACCGACGGCGAGGCGATCATCGAGGGTTCGGAGAGTTGCCGACCCGCTGCCAAGTACAATGCTAATAGGGCGCTTTTCCAGCTGCTGCTTTGCGCGCCCTATCGAACGAGATCGGCCCAGAAATTCCCACGGCGCAAGCCGCTCGGCCGCACCGTGCGGGCCATCCGCGGATGACGTTGGACGGAGAGGGAAACGCCAATGAATTCCACACCGAATACAAGGGATGACTTGATCTCGCGCGCCGATGAACAAATCGCACGTGCCTACGAACAAATCGCGCGCGCCGATGAAGAGATTGCGCGAGTTTCTGAACAGTTTTCAAAGATTGAGCGCGGTGCCGCACACGATCCTCCGGTTGGATCCGCCGCGCAGGCACCGCATGGGAGGCTTACGCGGCGTGGCCTCGTCGGCCTGCTGTCGGCGATATGTATCGTCGGCCTCGTCGTCGTCTTCGTTTTGCAATCGTCTCATGGCGGCGTGATGCTGACTGGCGCCCAATGGGCGCCGCAGCTCATTTCAACGCCATCCCTGCCATCGAAAAACCCGCCGTTTCCTGCACAACCCGATCCATCGCCCGTTCAAGTGACCGCGGCGGAGGCAGCGCCGTCGCAAGCAGCACCGTTGTCCCACACTGGACCGCAGGACGCCGCTGCGGATGCCTCGGCGGCTTCAGAGCTGACACAGTTGCTGCAAAAGATGACGGGCGAGATCGCAAATCTAGAGCAAGCGATGGAACAGCTTAAGGCGAAGCAAGACCGAATAGCCAGCGACAATGCAAAAGCCATTGAGCAGCTCAAGACGAAGCAGGAAGACATGGCGCGCCTGCTCGCCAAGGCTTCCGAGCAAAGCGCGTTGCCCAAGACGTCTCCGCCTTCGGCAGGACCGACCCAGTCGCCGCAAGCCAGAATGCAGCCGCAGAGGCCACCGCCGCGCCGGCAGCACCCACCGGGGTGGCAGTACCCACCGCGGTTGCAGTACTACGACGACGAATGGTAATCGCAGTAAACGTAGCGATCGTCGAAGTCTGCCTCCATGCGGCCGTCCCGTCTTCAGGCCCGCTGGCTTCGGTCCGCTCGTGTCCGCATCGGGTCATTCGGGACCAAACCAGCCGGTCCTACCTGCCATTTGATGTCCGCTCTAATCCCCGAAAGCAGAACATTTCAGCTGCTCGCCCAGCACCATTCCGGTGAAGCCGCTACAGCCCGTCATCGACTGGAAAAAGCATTGCGTCGGCCGGCCTGTATTGCGGCCGAAAGTCTGAAAACTAGACATCCACCAATGGTCGATAGCCCCAAGCCGATCAAGAGCAGAGCGAGTCCCATGCGAGGGGGATCTACCGCGGTCTCCTCCCCAGAAAACTCCGCGACGTGTTCCGCTTCGGTGGCTTTGGGTTCGGGCAGCGACTCAGTCCGCGATTCGATCCTTGCTTGCCCATCGATGGCTCTGGTCTCGCTTGCCAACTCGCCAGTGTTTGGGGCAGGAGACGTTTCCGACGGGCTAACATCTCGCACGACTTCGGTGATTTTATCCGGGCTCAACATTCCAGCGGGGCCTAACCACTGTGGTGGTTCTGCGGATGTCGTTACAGGTGTCGTTGCGATCGGCAGTTCGGCGTGGGCATCTGCAAGCGATGTTTGGGCTGCTTCCGTCTGTCGCTGGGGAAGCGGTGGGGAAGAAGCAAGCGGTCGCGGCGATCCAGTCTGGCTGACCCGTTGGCCCTCATCTCCTAAATACCAGCACTTGCGGTTATGATCGAAGCGGTAGTACCAGTGGCCTCCGCGGGGAGTTTGGTGCTTTGGTTCGCTCAGGCAATCGTCGGTGGCGCGTGGCGCAGCGACGCATGGAATGGTCGTCGAGACCACACTAGCGAAAAGCATCGCAAAGACTGGCGACGGGACCGTTTTGATTCGGTTCGACATTGTCACCTCATGTCGCCCCTGATTCCCCAATTTGATTCTCTACAAAAATTTGGGTCGCAATGAGTCCGCAATCTCGCGCAACGCGCGACTTAATTCGGGCTCGCTTTTGCAGATCGTCGCACGTCCTCTTGAGGAAACCGTTTCCCACGGCGCTACAGTGTGCAGCAACATTCAATGACTGCTTTGGGTCACGTGTGGACGGCGCCCTGGCAAGAACTTTCTGACGTTTTTGCAGCATCGGTCGGGTGCGGTCACGTGTCCGGCCTGTCAATGCGGCAGGTGTGGCCGCTGGCCCTAATGCTCTGCGCGGATCGGGGCCCAAACAAAAACACGCACTTTACGAGAGGTGCGTTGACCCAAGCGGGTTCTCCCGATTGCGGCATTAACACATTGGTTATTTCTTTGCGGTCATTTTCGCGCTTCCACTTATCAGGGAGGCACCCATGACTGACGTCACCATTCCCGGCGGCAAGATTCGCGCGTTCGTCGAGCGGATCGAAAATCTTGACATTGAACTGCAGGAACTGAACGAACAGAAGAAGGAAGTGTTTGCGGAGGCCAAAGGCGAAGGGTTTGACGTGAAGATCCTCAAAGAGATCATCAAATTGCGAAAGCAAGACCAAGAAGAGCGCGATGAGCGCGAGAGTCTGCTCGATCTCTACATGCGCGCCATGGAGCATCTGGACCGGAGAAGGTCGCCAAGGCCGCATGAGAAGTATGGCGGGTTAGCGACAGCATAACCCGCCAACTGTCTGCGATTCTCCTTGAAACAGATGGTCTTTGGTCCGAAAGTCGTAGATATCCAGCGTCCTCGCGTGGCGGTCGCGGCTTGTCGTTTCACAACGTAAGCCGAAGCAGGAGATCACGCGCGAACTGTGAAAGCGAATCGTCGCGGGCTCCCATGACCACGATGCGGTCACCACGACGGGCCAACTTGACTAGGCTGTCGCCGCACGCACTCCGATCTGGAAGGGCCAGGGCCTTTCGACCACGTCGTTCGATCTCGCGAACGATGTCACTGCTGCCGACGCTGCGGTCGACCGTGCCGCCGAAATAGATGGGCTCGGGCATAAGCAGAACATCATCACCATGCAGACGGTTCGCAAAGCAGTCCACCAAGGCGTCCCTCATTAAACGAATCGGGCCATAACCATGTGGCTGAAACATCACCAGCAGGCGGCCGGGAAACGCGTGCATGGTCTCGAGCGTGGCCGATATCTTGTCAGGGTTGTGGGCAAAATCGTCAATCACCGTTATTTCATTTGCGGTGCCCACGACCTCCAGTCGCCGACGGATGCCACTGAATTCACCGAGATAGGCCGCGGCGTCTGCGAGGGCAACGCCACACGTCTTTGCTACACCCAGCGCGGCGAGCGCGTTGGCAACATTGTGCAGCCCCGGAACTTTCAGATTAACCTCGACGACCTCACCTGTATCGCGGGCCTTTACTTGAAACCTGATCCCGGTTGGCGACCGGACCGGTGAAAACGCGAGGAAATCGGCTTGCGCAGCAGCCAGACTGTAGGTTGCCGCTCGACCCGGCTTCAAATCGGGCAGGAGAGCCGCGGTTTCCGCGTTATCGAGATTCAGCACTACTGTCTCCGCCTTAGCGATGAAGCCTCGGAATAGGCTGCGCAGTTCGTCCAGCGATTTATGGTCCAGGGAGATGTTGTTCACGATCGCAACGCGCGGCTCAAAAAACGCAATTGAACCGTCGCTCTCGTCCACCTCACTTACGAACGCCTCGCCCTCGCCGATCTTGGCGCTGGCGAAAGGTGAATCCACCGCAACGAAGTTCTTCATATCAGCGCCGTTCATGATCGTAGGGCTCTTTCCAGCGGCATGCAGAATCCAGCCGATCATGCCGACCGTGGTGGACTTTCCGCTCGTGCCGGCAACACCGATGCTCAAGGCGGCGCCGTTGAAGAGTGCGGCGAGAAGCCTCGCCCGCGTGGTAACGACGGCGCCGATACGGCGCGCGGCTTGCACGTCGCGGACCGTCTCCTCGACAGCGGCGGAGGTGACTAAAATCTGATCGGCCCGGCGAACACCACTGCCATCCTGAGGATGGAGCAGCACACCACGCGCACGCAGAAAATCAAATCTTTCGGCACTGCGCCCTTGGTCGAGCGCGCGGTCAGAGCCCTCAACCCGCCCGCCCCTGGCTTGGATGATCAGAGCGAGGGGTGTCATGCCACTACCGCCGACACCGCAAAAAAAGTAATCTCCGAGTCGGGACATCGGCGGAATCTACGAGCGTAGCCGATGAAGTGCAACTCGGACGAGGCGAGGCGCTTGGATGAGTAAGGCGAAGTGCAGGATCGGCGTAGTTGCACCAGCTTCGCGCATGTCTCCGGAAGTTCCTGAAAAAGTGCGGACGTTGGCCGGGTCGCTGTACCCTGACGGGACGCCGGAGATCTTCTTCCACCCCCAATGCTTCGCCTCGCACGGACATTTCGCAGGCGATGACGGAACGCGCGCACAGGCCTTCCTCGATATCGCTAATGACGAGAGCTACAACGCGGTGTGGTGCGCCCGTGGCGGTTACGGCTGCTGCCGCGTGGTGGAGGCCGTCATGTGCGGGTTGAGGGAGCCGTCTCGACGAAAGGCCTACCTGGGCTACAGTGATGCGGGCATGCTGCTTGCCGCCATGTACCGGGATGGGTTCAAGACGGTGGCGCACGGTCCCGTGGCGCAGGACATTCTCCGAAACGAGGGTGACACGGCGATTGGGCGAGCGCTCGCCTGGATGGTCGATCGGGCGCCCGACACGTTGGAGCCGACGGCGAGGGGCGCGATGAAGACAGCGGCGTTTAACATGACGGTCCTTAGCCAGTTGCTCGGCACGCCGCTCCAACCTCACCTCGACGGACATGTGCTCATGTTGGAGGAGGTGGCGGAGGCAATGTATAGGATTGATAGGTCGTTATTTCACATCACCAGTAACTACGAGATCAGGCGGGTCGCTGGCATCATGCTTGGCCGTTGCAGCGAAATCACCCCGAACGAACCGGACTTTGGAATGAACGAAGAGGAAGTCGCCCGCTACTGGTGCCGGAGGTCTGGCATTCCATGGTTGGGCCGTGCCGACATAGGGCACGACGTTGACAACAAGGTCGTGCCCTTCGGAGGCACCGTATAAGGCTTGTATTCGCCGAGTTCGAGCACGCCATGATCGTTGAGCGCGTCAATGCCGACTCGACAGCTACAACACCTCGTTTAAGTTCTCATGCCATGTCCGGTTTGGGTCATTCGTTCGCGATACCGCGTTAGTCGGTCCTGCCCGCCACTTGATGTCCGCTTCTCTCCAAAAGCGACCTAATTGCTGCGCGGCCGCGAAATGACGCGAAGGGCCATTTCCGGACTCATGCACCGCAGCAAGAAGCGGCTATTCGATCACCTCGTTGGCGAGCTGCTGCAGCTGCAAGGGCACCTCAAGGCCGAGCGCTTTGGCTGTCGCGAGGTTGATAATCAGATCGAATTCAGTTGGCTGCTCTATCGGAAGCTCCGCGGGCTTGGCTCCGCGCAGTATCTTATCCACTAGATCGGCGGCTCGCCGCCACATGTTAGGCCAGTTCGGTCCATAGGACATCAGAGCGCCCGCTTCGACGTATTCCTGAACGAGGCATAATGTTGGTAAGCGCACGTCAAGCGCCAAACTAGCGATGCGTACCCGGTTGGCAAATAGCAGTGGCACATGCAGAACATACAACGCGTCTGTGCGTCCCTTGAGCGCACCGAATACCGAATCTATTTCTTCGGGCCGTCCGATTTCGAAGCTCGTCACCTCAATCCCGAGTGTGCGCGCCGCATCTTTGGTCACACTAAGATCGAATGCAGCCCAGGGATTGCCAATGTCGGCTATAGTCGCCAATCGGCGGAGACCGGGAACGGCTTGGCGCAAGAGTTCGAGTCTCTTGCCAACAATATCGGAAGCCTGACTCGACAACCCAGTTACGTTGCCGCCCGGTCGGGCTAAGCTCGAAACGAGACCCGTCTCAACTGGATCGCCAGCCGTTGCAAACACGATCGGGATTACCGATGTCGCGTGCTTTGCTGCAAGGGTTGGTGGGGTGTTGTGGGTGAGAATAATGCTGACATTGCGCTGGGCGAATTCGGCTGCGATCTCGGCGAAGCGTTCCGTGTTTCCTTCGGCCCAGCGATATTCGATGATGACGTTGCGCCCCTCCGACCAACCAAGCTCTCGTAGTCGTTGCACAAAAGCAGCGGTCATGCGGCTCTGTGATGCCGCGTTGTCGACGCCCATCAGTCCTATGACGGGGAGCGCTGGCTGCTGGGCACGTACCGCGAAGGGCAATGCGGTTACTGCACCGCCGACTAGCGTGATGAACTCCCGCCGCCTCATTGCCCCTCCCGACCCATGGCGTGGTGGCGGCTCAAACTAGCACAGTCAAAGGCGGATGCCGATGTCGCAGTTGGGTCATTCGCGACTGAGCCAGCGGGTCCTGCCTGCCATTTGATGTCCGCTTCCCTCCGAAAGCGACCGAAGCGCTTGCCAGTGCGCCGTCCACTCGTGGCCCGAGGCCGACCCAGCCACCCCGAAGGCAAGAGCTTGCGCACCACCAAAGCGCAGTGCCTTCTTTGCATTCAGGTGGGCGGTCTTTGTGGACCATCAAGTTCTCACCGCCTGAGACGGATCCGTGATGCGCTTGTTCTCATACGCCTTCATGCGCGCGATCGCCTCCTGGCTCCCGCATAGATCCATGAAGAGGTTGCGTTCAAGCTGCAATCCCTCATCCAGCGAGGTTTCCAGAGCGCTTCGAACCAGCCGCTTGATGTGGCGTACAGATTCCGGCGTATGGGTTGCGAGCCGCCGCGCGATTTCCAGAGCACGGTCGAGCGCGTTGCCGGGAACGGCTTCGTGTACCAAACCCTTTTGGGCGGCTTCAAACGGCGAGAGGGTCACGCCCATGAGGATGTGCATTAACGCCGCGGCTGTGCCGATAACTCGCGGTAGGCGTTGCGTGCCGCCGCCACCCGGCAGAACGCCAATGTTGATCTCGGGTAGCCCGATTTGGAAATCACCGAGTTGGGCAACTCTTACGTCGCAGGCGAGCGTGAACTCGAACGCGCCGCCCATCGCGGAGCCGGAGATCGCGGCGATCACCGGCTTCGGCATTTGTTCGGCGACGCGCATGGCGCTGGCAAAACTGCCGGGCTTGTAGGGTGTGTCCTCCGCCCATTTGCGCCCCGAACTCTGCAGCTGTTCACCCGTCTTCACTAGTTCCGCCACCGAATAGTGTCGCACGAAGTAGCCGGGCGCGCCGCCGGTCACGACGACGACGCGGACAGCCTCATCATTTGCAAGAGCGGTAAACACTTCCAGCAGGGCGTCGCTCATTTCGGGATCGAAGTAGATCCGCTTGGGACTGCCCAAGGTCACGACAGCGATGCTGTCCTCAATGTGCGTTGAAAGTACATCTGGATTCGCCATTGCTCACCTCCGTGGCTTCTCCCGCCAAATCCATGAGCGATAAAGATAAATACAACCAAGCCCCACCTACCAATTTTGCGACGTTTTCTTCAAGGGCCTAAGCATGTCGGCTTTGCTTTCGGAAACAGACATCGGAGCCGTTTTCCGTCACTTCAGCTTCGGTCGCCAGATGCTGACGTTTCTTGGGCCACAACGGTGGTGTAACTGCACGCATGTCCCCCGAAGGATCAGCGCGTCATTCGCAATCCGCGCTTCGTGAAGATGCTCTTGATCCATATCAATACGAACGCGCCAGCCCGCGAACTATCCTAAATCCAATACTGCGGATGGGATTGTAAGGCGCAAGAGAAAAGTACTGTGCTCGCGTCCCAATCCTCTGGCGGCTTTCGCCATCGGAAGCGCTGCCAGGACTGCAGCAGGCCGGATCGACACTCATGAGTTACAACCGAGCTGACGGGCTTAGCTCCATACCGACCGCTACCGGCGGAATTGCCCGCCTCGCTTGTGTACGGCTGCGCGAATTTGGCAAAGATGCAGGACCCATTCTCGCCCAGGCGGGGGCGACCGCCGAGCAGTCTTACAATGACTCGATACGTCTTGAGGTGTCCAAGGAAATCAGGATCTTGGACCTCATTGCCCAAGAACTCGGGGATGAACTCTTCGGATTTCACCTGGGCCGTGATTTCGACTTGCGCGAAATTGGACTGGTTTACTACGTGATCGCGTCGTCTGAGCGGCTTGCGGATGCGATTCGCAATGCCGAGAGATATAGCGGCATCATGAACGATGGCATCCGCTTGCATTTCCGTCAGGACGATCGTGCGGCTGCGATTGCTCTTGACTACGTCAACGTCGACCGGCAATCGGACCGCCATCAAATCGAGTTCTGGCTGGTGACGGCGATCCGAATTTGCCGGCAGATTACCGATACCCGCTTGGCACCGCGCCATTTGAGGGTCAGACACAATCGCGACGCGATACCTGCGGAGTTCAGGAAATTCTTCGGGATAGATGTAGAGTTCGGCGCGGGCGCCGACGAGATCGTCTTTCCCGCGCCTGTGGCTTCGCTGCCACTTGCCAAGCGTGACAATTATCTGAACGATCTGCTCCGGCGATATGCGGACGAAGCGCTTGCTGGCCGACCTCGACATCTTGGGCGCTTCCGTTCAGCCGTTGAGAACACACTTCCGCAACTGCTCCCCCACGGCAAAGCCAGCGCTTCTAAAGTGGCGCAGCGCCTTGGCGTGAGCGCGCGAACACTGGCGCGCAAGCTCAATGCCGAGGGCGTGGCGTTTGTGGACATCTTGGACCAATTGCGGTCCGCGCTGGCGCAGCGTTATCTTTCGGAACGCGCGTTGCCTATTTCTGAAATCAGCTGGCTATTGGGATACAGCGAGGTCAGCTCTTTCACTCACGCATTCAAACGTTGGACTGGAAAGACGCCAAGACAATTTCGATCGGAAGACACAACAGACGCGGCAGCCTAGCTCATGACCGCGCAAAGCGGGCTTCGGCGCTAGCGAAGTCAGCTACAGGTCAGGAGCGCCGCCGTTTTCCGTAGACTGCCGCGCCTCGACTTCCGCTATACGCCGTTAGCGACTAAACTCGCGCAGCGCCGCAATATGTCGCGATGGGCCAAAACCGGACTCATGCGCCGCAGCAAAGGAGATCATGCGCTTTTAGCTCGGCATTCGAAATCGAGCAGATCTCCACCGGTAATTTATGCTAACTAATTGATATTAATATCAGATTACTCCTAGCGCTGCCGTTATGCCCTATCAACCGCCCTAATGCTCGGAGCATTTTTGGGCCAGCGGTGAATGGTAGCGCGTTCCGTCACCTGCGCGACACTATGGACGCGCAGGGTCTCGGCTCCAAGTGCACTCGGTGTTGTGCGGACGCGGAACAGCGCGGATATATTTAGTTGGCGATAACGAGGGGATCGATTTGTGAAGACGAAAAAGTCAACGAAGTCTTCCGAGGTAGTGCTGTTTCCGCAGCAACCCGCCCTGCGACTGATTTACGACAACGCGCCGATTGGGCTCGCCTGCCTGTCCCTGGATTGCCGATACTTGCAGATTAACCAGCGCCTCACCGAGATCTGCGGGATTTCAGTGGAAGATCATCTTGGCCGCTCCGTCCGGGAATGCGTGCCGGCACTTGCGGATTCCGTCGAAGCGATCGTGCGCTCGATCATGGAGACTGGTGAACCGGTGATCGGGATCGAAGTCGCCGGGCAGCGCGCTGACCAAGTGGAGGGCCGTTATTGGGTGACCTATTGGCACCCGCTGCGCACACCCGGCGGCGAAATCGTCGCGGTCAATGTCGCGGCTGAAGAGATCACCGAGCGCAAGCGCGCAGAGGGACGCCTCCGCGTGCAGCACACGGTCGCGCAGATCTTGGCTGAAGCGGCCACGATCGAAGAGGTCACTCCGAGAATACTGCGGGCTATAGGCGATTGTCTGGGATGGGATGTGGGCGCGCTCTGGCGCGTGGACCGGGAGGCCGAGGCTCTGCGTTGTGTCGAGCTTTGGCATAAAGCGTCGATCGAAGTCCCAGAATTTGAAAGAGCAAGCCGGGAGTTCACGTTCGTTCGGGGTCTGGGACTACCGGGCCGGGTGTGGTCCAGCCTTGAGCCCGAATACATTCCCGATGTCGTTCCTGATGAAAACTTTCCGCGCGGACACAGCGCCCAACGCGAAGGAATACACGCGGCCTTCGCTTTTCCCATCCTGCTCGGGCGGGAAGTCTTGGGCGTGATCGAATTTTTCAGCCGCGAGATCAGGCAGCCCGATCAGGAGCTGCTCAACATGCTGGCTACCATCGGCAGCCAGATCGGTCAGTTCATCGAGCGCAAGCGCGCCGAGCGTGAGGTTCATCATGCCCGCGACGCAGCTGAGACTGCGTTGCGGCGTCTGCGCGAGACCCAAGATTCGCTGATCGAAGCCGAGAAGCTTGCGGCGCTTGGCCGGATGGTAGCAGGCATCGCCCACGAGGTGAACAGCCCCGTCGGCATCAGCCTCACCGTTGCCACCTCGCTGCAACAAAAGGCTGCCGAGTTTGCAGCCGAAGCCGCGCGAGGAGACCTCAGGCGTTCAAGTCTGAACGCGTTTTTGGACCTTGTGCAGGCTGCAACAGCCCAATTGGTGAAGAATCTAGGCCGCTCAGCCGAACGGATTCAATCCTTCAAGCAAGCAGCGCTCGATCAAAGTCAGGCGCATCGGCGGGATTTTGACGCGAGCGAACTGACTGAGCAGGTTCTGTCCCACCTCACGCGGGAATTGAAGCAACGCGCCATCGTGCTTAATCTTCACTGCGAGCCCGGACTGGTGATGGACAGCTATCCTGGTCCGTTTGGACAAGTGCTGACCCATCTTGTCGTCAACGCCATGACGCACGCATTCCCCGATGGGCTCGACGGAACGATCGACGTTAGAATAAGTGCGGCAGAGCCCGACCTTGTCGAGCTGCGGGTCGCAGACAATGGCTGCGGCATGGCGCCGGAGATCAAGCGGCTGGCGTTCGATCCGTTCTTCACCACCCGCCGCCATAACGGTGCAACCGGCCTTGGGTTGCACACTGTCTACAACATCGTCGCGGAACAACTGGGGGGGACCCTAAGCCTCGAAAGCGAACCGGGCTTGGGCACGACTGTTCAGCTCATATTGCCGAGATCTGCAGCGCGGTGATCAACGTGGCGAGATTAGCACCTCACGGCGCGGCCAGCCGCGACAAGCGCGCGCTAACTCGGAAAGTCCGATATGGGTCATTAGCGACTTTGCAAGCCGGCCCCGCCTGCCACTTAATGTCCGCTTCTCTCCGAAAGCGACCGGGCGACTTAGCGTGTGCAAAATGTCGCGAAGGGCCAAAAGCGGTCATTCGATCACGCTATCGGCAAGCGCAATAAGCTTCTCGGGAATTTCAAGGCCATGACTTTCGCTGTCTTGAAATTGATCCAGAATTCGAGCTTCGTTGGACGCTCGACCGGAATGTCGGCTGGCTTGGTACCCTTGAGTATCTTGTCAACGAGACCCGCCGCACGACGAAATAAATCGGTTGTGCTCACAGAGTAGGACATTAACCCCCCCCGCCATGACGGCTTCTCGGTAGGGATACATTGTCGGTATTCGTTGCGTGGCCACGAACTCGATAATGAGCTGTCTGTTGGCGTAGTTGACGGGGTGATACGCAACGAGCAGCGCGTCCGTCCTATCACGGACAATCTGGACGAAAGCCTCGGAATAATTGTCCGGGGAATGTTCGACATGGATCAGCCGCAGGCCCAGCATAAGCGCCGCATCCTGGGCTTGCTTGCCAGTCGGGCTTTCCCACACTTGCTTCATTGCAAGGTAGGCGACGCTGGTCGCGTTCGGAAGAGCTTCCTTCAACAACTGGAGCCGTTTCGTCTCAAACTCGGGACCGGTGTAAGCGACAAATCCGGTGACGTTGCCACCGGGATGCGAGAGGCTTTCTACAAGTCCCGCCCCAACAGGATCGTCGCCATACGGCGAGATGATCGGTACGGTTTTCGTCACGCGCCGCAATGCTTGAGCCATAAAATCACCTCCGCCCGTTATGATCACCTCGGGATGGAGACCCACGAGTTCCGCCGCGAACCTGTCAATCCGCTCAAGCTTGCCTTCTGCAGATCGGCGGTCCAATACCAGGTTCTGCCCTTCGATGTATCCGAGATCGAGCAAGCCGTGCACGAATGCGTTGCTGACGGGATCGACTGGGTCAGAGCCGCTCATGTCCTTGAGAGGAACCGCTGCAAATAGCCAGCCGACCCGGTAGACCTTGTTTGCCTGCTGCGCCCGCGACGCGAAGGGACAGGCCACCGCACCACCGAGCAGCGCTATGAACTCGCGTCGTTTCATCAGAAGATGAGCCCCAGGAGTTGGCGATCCTAGCATCATCAAGCTAGCACGGAACGGGCCGGTCGAGTCCCTGTAACGAACTAGGATTTTCATATCCTTGATGGGCGTTCTGAGTTCGGCTCAGGGTCAGCCGCTACCGAAATGGGCAGTCCCCGCCGTGTCGGCTTTCCCCCCGACAGCGACCGTATAGCGGACGTCGTGGATTGGCAGCTTCGGGCCACAAACGGACTCATGCATCGCAGCAAATTGCGTATTCTATTCGATCACTTCGTTGGCGAGCATGCTGAGCTTGTCCGGAATATCAATGCCGAGCGCCTTCGCCGTCCTGAGGTTGATCACCAGCTCGAACTTGGTCGGCTGGTCGACCGGCAGATCGGCCACTCTCGCTCCCTTCGCTATGCTGTCAACGTAGTCGGCAACCCGTCGGAAAATGGCGGGAAAGTCCGGACCGTAGGACACTAAACCTCCAGCATCCGCAAATTCGCGCGCAGCGAACATCGATGCAATTCGATGCTGAAGGCAGAATTGCGCCAGGCGCTCTCGGTCGCGGTAAAACGCGGGCGCGATGGGTATGATGAGGGTCCGTCGATGATCCTCTGGTACGCTCGCCAGAGCGGCCTCATAGTCATACGGCTGTCCCGTCAATTCTACACCAGCGAGCCGCAATCCGAACGGCGCAGCAATACTGCTGGTTGCCTGCCATTGATATTCCGACGGTGAGTCCCAAAACATCGTTGCCGCCTCGAAACTTGGAAGGGCGTCCTTCAACAGTTGGAGACGCTTCGAGGCGAGCTCGATTTGCTGCAAGAATACACCCGTGACACGCCCGCCAGGTCGAGCCAGGCTCTTAACGTATCCACGCGCAAGCGGATCATATTCAGTTCCGATCATTACGACCGGCACGGTGTCGCTGGCCGCAATTGCTGCCTTCACGGTGCTCTCGTAGGGAGCAACGATAATGTCGACTTTCCTGCGGAGCAGCTCCCTGATTGCTCCCGGAACACCTTCAGCCTGCTTTTCCGGGTTCAGATACTCGGTGACGAGATTTTGGCCTTCAATATAGCCGAGTTCTCGCAGGCGTTGGTCGAATGCCGAATAGATCGGTGTCGTCCGTGATTGGATTGTGACGATGCCAACGTGCAAACTTTTCGGCGACTGTGCTCGGGCCGCGAAAGGTCCCGTAGCCGCTGTTACCAGAAGCATGATGAATTCGCGTCGTCTCACGGCTTTCCTCCCGCTGAGACCTCTCCGCGACCTGAGGCTATCACATCCCAGGGCCATACCGAATATGCGTCACAGCGAAGGGGGATCAATGTCTCCCACGGGTCATTTGCGACTGACCCGAGACACCGCACGCTGATGCCATGACCCTAAAGGCAAACGCCTACACCTCGCGAAGCACGCTTACATGAACCTTACGAGATCGGTATATGTACAGAAGCGGCGAAATCATTTTCCGTCTGCTGTGGGTCATTCGCGACCGAACCGGCCGATCTTGCCTGCCAATTGATGTCCGCTTCTCTCCAAAAGCGACCTAATTGCTGCGCGGCCGCGAAATGACGCGAAGGGCCAATGGCGGACTCTCGAATTACGGAATTACGCGGGCCTTCGCATCATTGTAAAATCGGTCACACGCCGATTGTCGCGTGATAACCTGCACGACGTTGCGAGCCGCTATGAGCCCGTCTGCGGAGCAGATCAAATGGCAATCGGCATCGACAAACGTGGGTTCATAGCCGGACTCGGCGCCACGGCGCTCGCGTGGCCTTTTGCCGTACAAGCGCAGCAGCCGGCAATGCCAATGGTCGCGGTTATCGGCGGCGGATCGGCCAATACCGCCGCGCGTCTTGTGACCGCGTTCCGCAAGGGCCTCAACGAACCCGGCTATGTCGAAGGGCAAAATGTGACGGTCGAGTATCACTGGCTGGAGGGTCATTACGATCGCCTGCCAGCACTCATGATCGATCTGCTCCACCGACAGGTGGCCGTAATCGCTACGCCTGCCAGCAATGTCGCCTCGCTGGCGGCCAAAGCTGCAACTGCGACGGTCCCGATCGTGTTTGGTGTCGGCGAAGACCCGGTTCGGCTCGGTCTTGTCGCCAGTCTCGCCCGGCCCGGGGGCAACGCGACCGGGATCAATGCTTTCAGCCAAGAGGTGACGGCCAAACGGCTACGGCTCCTTATTGACTCGGTGCCCAAGGCTGTCCGCATTGCTGTGCTCGTCAATCCGGCCAATGCGTCGGCCGCTGAGAACGTCTTACGGGAGGTGCGGGAAGCCGCCACAATCATGGGGCTGCAAATCCAGATATTCGAGGCTACGACAATCGGCGAGATCGATGCGGCCTTTGCCAGCCTTGCGCGCGAGCGTCCCGACGCCCTCTTCGTCGGTGGCGACTCGTTCTTTAACAGCCGCGCCGTTCAGTTTGCCATCTTGACTGCGGCGAACAAAATTCCGGCGACTTATTCGCAGCGTGATTATGTCGTGGCCGGCGGGCTGATGAGCTACGGAAGCGACTACGCGGAGACATTTCATCAGGTCGGCGTCTATACCGGGCGCATACTCAAGGGCGCGAGGCCCTCCGATCTGCCGGTGTTGCAATCGACAAAGTTCGAGTTTTTCATCAATTTGCAAACGGCACGAACGCTCGGCATCGAGGTGCCGCCGGCAGTGCTTTCCATCGCCGACGAGGTAGTTGAATGAAGAGCCGGATGTCAGCTTCGGGTCATTCACGACTGACCCAACCTGTCCGGCCAGCTATCTGATGTCTGCTTTGTCCCTAAAAGCGACCCAACTTTTTGCAGACGCACACCAGTTACGACCTCGATCGCATCGTGGCTTGTATCCACTTCGCTCGAAAGCGCTCTAATGCCCTCCGCCGATTTGGATCGGCACCTCGTCCGATATCCCTACGCGGTACCAGACAAAGACCGCCAACAACGCGACCGGGATGCCGATGAGCGAGGTCCAGATGAAGAACCAGACGAAGCCCGTATGCTCGATCACGAAGCCCGAGAACCCAGCCAGAATGCTGCCCGGAAAGGCGCAGAGGGAGGTCAATAGGCCGAACTGGCTTGCCGCATGCTCCACTGACGCGAGCGTCGACATGTAAGTGATGAGTACGATCGACGCGAAGGCGTAGGCAAAGCCTTCAACGCCGACCGCCAGCGCGAAGGTCAACCTACGTTGCGAAAGCGTCGAGATGGTGTTCGTCGACCAAGCGGCGCCAGGGCGGCCAGAGGGGCGCGCGTTTCCGTCAGCGGGCCGGACCTGTGCGAGAAAAAGCCCCGCGAAGAGGGCGGGGCTAGGTTTGGGGGCAATGTCGTGAAGCGGCGCCAGGGGCACCGCAAGGGCGACGAAATACCCACCGGGCGGGTTAGTCCCGCCAGAAATCCTTAAATCTCGCCGGGCTCAACGCCGTGTAGCGGGTCGTGTGAGCGATCGAGACGTGCCCGAGCCAGTCCTGAATCGCTCGGGTATCAATGCCGTCGTTGGCGAGCTTATATCCGCAGGAATGCCGCAGCATGTGAAAATGCACCGGCAGCGCGAGACCAGCGCGCTGGCCGATAATCTTGACCAGCCTATTGATCGCATCCGGCGTAAATGGCGTGCCGCGCTCGGTGGTGAAGATGTAGCCGCTGTCTGGGTATTCCTTCCGAAGCGCCGTCAGCATGCGCAGCTCGTCGCCGCGGATAGGATGGACGGACGGCTTGCCCTTCTTGGCCCGGCGCACATGCAGGGAAGCCGATCGGCCAAACTCGACCTGGCTCCATTCCAGCTCGCAGGCCTCCTTGGCGCGCAGGCCGTGCCGATAGGCGACCATGATCAAGGTGGCATCCCGCAGCGACCAGCGGCCTTCCTTGGCCGCCTTTATCAGCCTCTCGATCTCCGCCGGGGTCAGGTATTCCCGACTGCGCATCTCGTCATTGGATACCCGGCCGGGTGCGACTTGCCGGAAAATGTTACTTGGCTCGACCAGGGCAAGCTTCGGTTTCATCGGCGAATCCCTCGGCTTTAGCAATCAACTTACCGGATAATGTACAAAGACCGGTAAGTCGTCAAGGGCTTCAAGACGGTTTGGTTAGGGCAGATTGCAACAAACATGACCGATTTAGACAAGACGGCCAGCGCGGTTAGGAGGGAGGGTGAATGACGATATGGAGGCGCCGCGATGGGCAAGCAAATCCTGGTCGAATTCATGTTCGGTATCAGCGCGTCAGCGGCGGGCGCCGCGATCGCGACCTTCGTCATGGTGCTGACCCGCTAGACCGGCGGCCGAGCCATGGTGTTCGCCAAGCTCGTCCTGATCTGGCTCCTGATCAACGCTCTTGTCGCGGTGCTATTATTGCCGCCAACCGACAGCGCGACTGCCCCAAGGGGTGACATAAGAAAGGCCCGGCGCTGAACGCCGGGCCAGTCACCATGTCTCCTACTGGGAAAGGCAGCCGGCCCGAGTGTCCCCCGACGTCAGGCCACGCCTCTCAACCATGGCCGGAACCCGCCAGCCACAGGTTCACTGCTCGGCGTCGCTGAACTCGTGAACGGTGCGGTGATCGTCGACCGTCGCGTCGACGACTTGGACGGGCTTGCCTTCAAGGCGATCGGCGATCTGTTGGAACGCCCAACTTTGCTTATCCTCGATCGCGCATTCGACGAGCTTCTCGGCCAGCCTGTTGACCTTCTTGCGCTTCTCCTTGTCGTTCGGATCGATCCGGTTCAGTTCGAGGCGCAGCGCGTCGGTGAATATCTTCTCGCGCGATTTGCCACCGGGATTTCCTGAGATGCCCTTTTTGAACGCCATTGCCTCAACACCCTACTAGATTGGAGAGAAAGATTATTTCGCGGTCCGCTTCATGCATGCGGTCGGAGGGCGCCCGATCTCCTCAAGTGATCAACGCCCCATACTTGAAGCAAGCCGTCGCCGTACCCGACCCGGACCATGATCGTCGGAGCATTAGCGCCGACTCGCCGCAGAAAGTGTAGCATACCTCTACTGACCTCGGCGCCGACGCGCGTCTGCTCGTCGCCCAGCGACTCCTCATAGAGCGCCTCAGCAACGCTGCGCGGGTCTTCCGGTCGCGACAGGCGAACCGCAACAGCTGGCACGCGGCCGGGAAGCATGGGCAAGCGGCTCATCCGGCGCGTGCTTGTTCGCCGGCCGGAACATCTTCCGATAAAATTCCTTGTCGGTCATTCCGCGGACACACCCTCGTTTCCTTTGGCATAAAACGGATTGTAACCCATCCGAAACGGCCACAGCGCGCAGGTGATCGCCACGCACTTTCGCGCCTCAGCAGCATACCCTCCCGAGCAGTCGATGCACTTTGCCCGGATTGCCTTGATCGGACTTTGCGGGCCACCCAGCGCCTGAAGCGCGGCTGTCGGAATTTCTCGCGGCAGTTTGCCCACTTTTTCCCCGCCATCCTCGGCGGCAGGCGAAGGGGCCAGATAAACATTGTCCGAAGAAAAAGCCCTCAGTTTGCCGTCTTTTTTCACCACGCCGTCCATCTTATCGTTGATCTCCATTTTCACGCCATCTCCGGCTGCTCGATCTTGCGCCGCTTGTGGTAGTCGCGCTGGCTCAGCCCGTACTGCACCGCCAGCAGAGCTCGGCCCTGCTGTCCGCGAGCGCATCGAGCGGATCGTCGACGGACTTGCGCCTGATCTCGGTCACGGGGCGCCAGGAATGAGATCTTCACCTGGGCGATATCGGGATAGCTCGACAGCAGCCGCCCGATCTTTTCGAGGGTGTACATGACAGCCTTGCGACCCTCGGCCCTCGCAAGTGAAGCACGCGCGTCATCGCGCTGCCGGTCAAACTTCTCGCGCAGCTCAGGTGACACCAGGAGCCTCAAGCGATCGGCTCCCCACTTCGTCTCCATCTCGCACGCCGTCTCGTCGGCGCCATCGATGTAGGCACGTCCAGCGAGGTAGGTGCCGTTGGTCCGCGCCCAGGATTTTTGGTCGCCAAGTGGTCTCGTATCCGCCGATGAAGCCTGCTTTACCCGTCCCATTTATCCCCCTATTCCCTTACCACTCTGTCCCCTCTACCTCGTGAGGGGGCCTCTCAAGGGCCCCCTCTTTAGAGGTGACTTGTCGTAGTTGTCGAAGTAGTTGATTTCATTGAGTTTCCGACAAGTTGTCGGGAAAATGCTCCCGACATCCGATTACTTGTCGGTGATCCCAATGATTTCAGTCACTTAACCCTCAAAAAGTTGTCGGAGCCAAAAAGTTGTCGGAAGACTTGTCGGAAGGTCTCCGACAACCCTCCGACTAGTTGTCGGAGCCTCCCGACAACTTGTCGGCAAGCCCGTATTTCGCCCTCGCATGCTCGGTGACCTCGTACCCCTTGTTCTTGCCAGCCGTCTTGCCTGCAACTACCAGCTGCTCGGTCAGAAGGCGGTTCAGGGCCTGCGCCAGGACGGTGGTTTTGACGTGCTTCATCTGCTCCTGCATCGCCCTGGGCAGGTAGTTCTCGTACCCCTTGTGCGAGCCGTAGGGGTGCTGGGCGGTGAACGCTGCATCGACCTTCTGGAGGATCTGCTGGATAGCGCTCCTAACGGCGACGTCGTCCTTTGCCTTCTCATCGACACTGGACAGCGGCACGATCGCGCCCTCCTTCCACAGGAGGTCGATCTTCTCGTCGTCGCCGGCTGCGGCGTAGTTCGACTTCTTGCGGATCAGAACGCGCTGATCAGGCAGCCCCTGCTCTGGCTTCGTCAGGTAGAGCCTCGACCGCACAGCGTTCGACCAGCCGGTGGATCCGCTCTCGCCCGATCCGCTGCTGCGGCCCGCCTGGGACGGGTGCGCCAGGATGAGGACCGACAGCGTCCAGCCCTCCTCCTTGGCGCGGCGAGCGTAGGCGCCGCAGACGGCCTTGATGAAATAGTTGACCTGATTGCGGATGATCTCGTTGCCGCCAAACAGGTCCGCCGCGGTGTCGAGGATCAGCAGCTCGATCTTCTCCTTGACCACGACATCCATGACGCGCTGAAACAGTGGCGACATAGTGGGCCGCTGGAGCTGGTCGAACGTCACCAGGAGATTGTCGAAGCCGACGCGAGGCCAGACCTTCGCCATACCCTTGAAGGGGTTCCCGACCTTGTGCCCCATCATGGCCTTGATGCTGTCGTGGCGGCGGTGGATCTCGTCGCGCTCGTCCTCGCAGCAGACGCCGAGCGACTTCACCTTGGGCACCGGCAGGCCGAGCCAGAACCCACCGATGGCGGTGGCATATTGCAGCTGCTGAGCGCACAGCGTCTTCCCGATGCCGCCATCACCATACAGGGAGGAGACGGCCCCGGCCGGGATCCAGGCTTGCACGAGCCATTCGCGCTTTGGCGCCTCGCCAACGAAGTCCCCAACGTCGAAGGGGCCGTCATCATCCGGCTTCTGCTCAGATGCCTTGTGCTTCGGCTGCGGAGCCGCTACGGAGGCCTGGGAGCGGGCCTGGGCCTTCTCCCTGTAGACCTCGATCGCCTTGTCTACGTTCTCCAGGCCGCGAATCTCTCCCCGCAGAAAACGTGCGATGGCGTACTCGCACTTCTTCATGAACTCATCGGGGCCGCGGCCGGCACGAGAGAAATCTACGTTGCGCTCGTACTGAGGCCAAGCGAGGTCGTACAGTTCCTGGACTGACGGCTCGGCGCCGGTCGTGCCCACATACTCAACGAGGCACGCCGCAATCGTGCGCGTCATGTAGGCTTCGCGACCATCCGTGATCTTGCCCGTGGGCAATCCGAGCGAGCTTGTGGTGCGCGTCGTTGCCGCTGGTGCTGGCGCGATCGTCGAGGTCGGTGGGAACAGCGACGCGAGGTGCTCGAACGCGTAGACGCTTTGCCCGCGCTCTTTGAGGGGCGCAATGTCCGTCACCTCGACGACGAGGCGCCCTTCCTTGACGGGCCACGCCACACTGCCGGCAAGACGCATGACGCGCGCCGGGTTCGTGACCGTGCTGTCGCCCTTCATGGCGGCAGCCATGCCCTTGAGCAGCTCCGGCCACCGCTTCGGGGCCGCCCAGGGGCTCCTCCAGGCGCCACCACATCTGCGCCCTTGTATGCGGATCACGGCCGGTCACGACGATCATGGTCGGCTTAGCCTTGCCATAGACATCCTTGGCGGCGCCGGCCGCACCAGGATCGTCCAGGTCGACATATCCACACGTCAGTGCGTACGCATCATCATCGGACGCGCGACCGAAGGGCGGCGTCCCAGGCTTGCGCAGTGCCGCGCCGATGTAGACATTGCACATCGGCTGGGAGTTGAGCCTCGCTGCCTCCTCGACCAGCTCATGCAGCTGATCGGTGCCGAAGAGCCGGGCGTACTTCAGCGCATATTTGCCGTTCTGGTCTGGCATCGTGGCAGTCCACGACAGCTCGATCAGGCCATCATGGTAGCCGTCCAGGTACCCACCAAAGAGGTGGTCGAGGTGGGCAAGCATCGCATCTGTGTTCGGCTTAACAATAGGCTGGACGATTGTCATTCTCACTCACCCAAGAAGCACCCGAGATAGAAGAGACAGCACCGTAGGGCGGCCTCAGCACGCACAACTTTCAGCGGCATCTGCTTGCGCAGCGCTCATGCCCCCCAAAGTGCTAGTGCGGCATCGTGGCGGGGGGTCATGCCGCACCTTCTTCCTTCGACGATGCGGCCCGCAATGCGGCCTGATTCGAGCAGCCGCTCCATTGCACGCAGCGGGACCCGGAGAAGGCGGCCGACACGGATTGTGGGGATGTCGCGGCGCTTCCGGCCGCGGATGTGGACATTCATTAAGCTGCCTCCACATCACCATTAGAAAACAGGCGCTCGAACGCTGCGACCGGCACCAAGAAGCGCTTGCCAATGCGGATTGTGGGGATGTCACCGCGGCGGGCGGCTTCGTATGCGAGATTGCGGGAAATGCCGAGCCGCTCGGCGGCTTCCGGCACGGTGATTGTCAACCGGATTGTTTTCATCTCTAGGTCTCCTGTTTAAGGGCCAGCTATACGCTACGTGCCGGCGTAGTTTCAGATATGACACTATGATCGGCCTGGCGCAATGATGTAGTTTCAGTTGTGCAACTATTATTTTCGTGCCATCTTGTCCCAACCAGTCAGCGGGGGAGGAAAGAATGGCAGCAAGGAAGGCCACAGAGTTGGTGCCAACCATGCTTCGGATGCGGGAGTCGCTGCGAAAACAATTGGAGCGATCCGCTGAACGTAACGACCGTTCAATGAATGCGGAAATCGTGCATCGGCTGGAGCGGTCGCTTCAAGATGAAGAAATCCTGACAGAAATTCGCAACGAGCTTGCCGCCGTGAAGAAAGCGATGATGGAAACGCAAGATGAGCAGTTCGAAAGATTTTTAAAAGAATGGCAAGAGCAGCAATTAGCCGATGCGCAAGGTTTGGACGACGGGGAGCCTAGATAAATGAAAGGGCACATCCAGCAGCGCGGCAAGAACTCGTGGCGCCTCAAGTTCGATGCCGGTCGCGACGAAAAGACGGGCAGGCGGAAAACGCAATTCCACACGTTCCGCGGCACCAAGCGGCAGGCGCAGGTCAAGCTCGCCGAACTAATCGCGTCGGTCGCTCAAGACAAGTACGTCGAGCCGAGCAAGATCACGGTTGGCGATTTTGTGACTGATCGTGTCGATCAGTGGGAGGCGAGGGGCGACATCACCGCCAGAACAGCGGCCCGTTATCGCGAGCTGATCGAAAACCAGATCGTGCCTCACATCGGCGTGAAGCATTTACAAAAGTTGCGAACGCTCGACATCGAGGAATGGCACGCCGCTTTGCGCAACGGCGGCCGTGCCGATGGCAAAGGCGGGCTCGCACCGCGCACGATAGGCCATGCCCACCGCGTGCTCGACAAGGCGTTTCGCGAAGCGGTCAAGAACGAACTGGTCGTGAAGAACGTCGTCGTCAATCAATCGGCGCCGAAGGTCGCCAGCGACGAGGAGATGGTGATCGTTCGGGACATCCCGGCCTTCATCGAGGCTCTGCGCGGACACCGTCTCTATGTTCCGGCAATGATCGGCTTGTTCACCGGCATGAGGATCGGCGAGGTGCTGGCGTTGAACTGGTCGCGCCTTGATCTTAACCGGAAGGTGATCGAGGTTCGCTCGGCGCTGGAACAGACGAAGGCGCACGGCATCCGCATCAAGGCGCCCAAGACGAAGGCCGGTCGCCGCGACATCACACTGCCCGATGTGCTGGTGACGGCATTGCGCGAGTTCCGCACGAAGCAGATGGAGCTTTGGTTCAAGCTCGGTGGCGGTCGCATCCCCAACGACGCCCTACTGTTCGCCAACGTTGATGGCTCGCTGCCCTCGCAGAAGGCTTACAGCAAGGCGTGGTCCGAGTTCGCGGCCAAGATCGACATGCCCGACCTGACGTTCCACTGCCTCCGGCACTCTCACGCCAGCCAGTTGATCGACGCCGGGGTGGACATCGTCACCATCAGCAAGCGCCTCGGCCACGCGAGCCCGACCGTTACGCTTGAGGTCTACGCCCACATGTTCAAGAACGACGACAGCAAAGCGGCGGCGGCGATCAACGCGGCGCTCTCACGCTGAAGTCCCGGTGCCGGTGCCAAAAGGGGCTCCGGTGCCAATCCGGTGCCAATTCCACGTTTTGTTCTCTGGGCGATGGCCGTAAGCCGTTGAAACTTCAGAAACGAACACGTCGATTAGCAATTCGGTAACCGGTTTCCCCAACCGGTGTGGCGGATTCATCAAACAAAGAGATGTGATGCGATCCCGCTTGATCGCATCATGATCTAAAGGTGCGCAGAAATTTGCTGAGACGAAATCGACCAGCATCGATCGGGGAGATGGCGTCGGCGCACTTTCCCGGCCTGGCCGACCGAGGGCGTTGCCGACCTCCCGCCAATCGGCTAAATGAACCCTCCACGCACCCGTAGCTCAGCTGGATAGAGCGTTGCCCTCCGAAGGCAAAGGTCACACGTTCGAATCGTGTCGGGTGCGCCAGCAAAATCAGCCATTTATTTAAAGATACAATTCGCAATATGGCGCTTGGGAAGCGCATGGGAAGCGGCTGGATCGCCCTCGGAGTCCATTTCAACTACGACGTAGAAGGATTACATCGGGCGTGAGCCCGACCAAACAATCTTGCTAAACTAACGCGGGAGCCGCTTTAACAGTCTGCCCAGCATGTTGATATGCCGAAGCAGCGCTAGCCCTTCCTTGGTGCTGCCGCCGTGTCGATAATTGCCGTTGCGCTGACCCTTGGGAGCGCCACCACCGGCACCACCGTGCATTCTGCACGTCCGCCTTCCGCGAACGGCAGGCCCTCGGCAACGCTCGCCAGACCGTTTAGATTTCGCCTGACAACGAGGGGCGGTATTTAGACGAAGAGTATCAAAACGTGCTGATTTCTTCGGGCGCATGGGGTTGAGTCTCAAACATAAAGCCGACGCGGCTTGGACCCACAATTCTAGCACCTTATGAGTCCGCCGTAATCTATTGCGGAAATACTCGGCGATGTTTTCTGCAATTTACTGCAACAGGCTTTTCAGCAATTCCATTGACTACACTCGTGCCGAACAACGCTACGGACGGATGCTCAACGGAAATCTATGAGGGCGGCCTGCGGGTATTTTTATAAAAAACCTCTGCGGGTATTTTTATAAAAAATATTCCTAACTGGGTCTCAAGAGTATTTTTTATAAAAATATATCGAGCCATATCCTGAAGACTGCCGAAGCCAAAACTCAAGGCCGCCGCCGGCCAGCTTATATCCCCCGGTAACGTGCCGGTCCCCTTTTCAGGACGAATCCGATATCCATTCTAGCGTCTCGCTGCATTTCGCCGCGATGCTAAATTTGGTCGCTACCGGGGCATAGCGGACATGACCAGGCTTGCTGGCGGCCCGACCAGGTCGCGAATGACCCGAAGCGGTCATAAATCGGGGCGAAATCCCGCAGCGAAGCAGTCTCCGGTCTGCGGCTGATGTGTTATCCTTTCAGTCGAAAGGGCGTGGGAGTGGGGCCGCAAAGGGTACCTCAGTTGAGTGTGAGACGGCGCGAGTTTGTCACGCTTATTGTTGGCGCGCTCGCTGCTTGGCCGCTTTCGGCGCTCGCGCAACAACGGAACCTAGCAACTGTTGGCGTCCTGATACGTGCTGCTCCGGGTTGGGAACGATTTTGGCAATTGTTTCCCGAGGCGTTGCGCGACCTTGGCTATATCGAGGGAAAAAACATTCATTTTGAATTCCGATCTGACCAAGGAGGGACGAGTAGGCTTCCCGAATTGGCAGCGGAACTGGTGCGGCTCAAGGTCGATGTGATCGTGCCCTGGTTCACACCGGCCGCAATTGCCGCCAAGCAGGCGACGCACGAGATTCCAATCATCTGCGCGGCCTGTGGAGACATGGTTGGAACAGGGCTAGTCAAGAGCCTCGACCGGCCGGGCGGAAATGTCACCGGCAACTCGAGCTTGAACGCCGAGCTCGCGGCCAAAACTGTCGACCTAATCCGCGAGATGATACCGGCTGCGAAGCGAGTCGCGGCCTTAGCCAATGCAACCGATGCCTTCTCGAAATCATTTCTGAAACAGATCCAGTTAGCTGGCGAAGCAACCGGCACGGTGATCGACCCGATCATGATTCACGGCGCCGAAGAACTCGACGCCGCCTTCGCGGTTATGGAGGGTCGACGAACCGACGCTATTATTGTCCAACCGAGTCTACCGACCAAACGAGCCGCGGAGCTGGCGCTCAGCTACCGGATACCCGCCGTTTGCGCCTGGCGACAGTTTCCTCGCGATGGTGGACTTGCGGCCTATTTCGGCGCCGAAGACGAAATGTACCGACGTGCCGCTGTTTTCGTAGACAAGATACTGAAGGGCTCCAAGCCGGCCGAGCTCCCGGTCGAGCAGCCGACCAAGTTTGAATTGGTGGTCAATATGAAAACTGCGAAAGCGCTCGGCATCACGATCAGCCCAGAGATCCTTTTTCGCGCCGACCAGCTGATCGAATAACGTCTGCCTTCCGCTTGTGATGCTGTGGACGGCTCCTCCACCCGGCACGCGAGTGCCATGGATTTGGGGCCTTTAGGGCTCCCACGATCTGGAGGAGCTACCCAATGCAAACAGTCACGACAATCGGTCTGGATATTGCGAAGTCGGTTTTTCAAGTGCACGGGACTGATGCCACCGGTCAGGTGGTAATCCGCCGTCAGTTGAAGCGTCGCTTTGTGCTTCTCCGCGCGGCGCGAGTTTTCACCTCATTTTACCCACCAGGTCGATGAATGCATAAGACGACCTTTGATTGATCAAACCTAAACGCATTGCTGTGACAAGACTGGCAATGAATTGGCGCTCGCCTGGTGTGGGCTGAATTTGGAGCATGATGCCTTCCCCCATGGATCAGGCGGGAGTACAACACTCTCAGTCACCGATGGATGCCGAGAATAGAGCGGTGATCGAAGTGTTGTGCCGCAGCGCAACGCGAGGTTATGGTCAAAATTGCTCATTCACGAAAATTTAATGAAACGGAATTTGCCATCAGATTAGGACGGCATCACTCATCACGGTGTCGCCCAAAGCTCCTCTAAGGGCATCGACTTCAGGTCGCTCGTTTCCATTGGACCCTCGCGAGTCCCACGTGACGTCATTCTGACGAAGTTCGACGATGATCGACTGAATGATTGAAAATCGAGATCGAGGGCCAAGCGCATGTAGGTACAGGCGCATGTAGGCATTCCTAACGCGACGGTCGGCAAACTACTCTGCTGGCGGCGCTTTGCCCTTCGCCTTTTCCTCAGCGAGCAATCGCAGCAGCATTTTGTGTCGAGCCGAGGTATTCTGCGCGCTCTCGGCGGGCAGCTTCACATAAAGCGCGATGTTTTCGTCGTGGGCGTAACTCGGCATTTCGACCTCCACGGGTCGTGCGCTGAAAATGAAGGATGCGCTCACGCAGCAACGGTGTCTGAGCTAGATTGCTCACCCGAGCAAGTTATTTTCGTGTCTCGCCCAAGGTCCTTCCGGTCGATCTGTTGACGAAATTCAGTCGCACCGTGACGGCGGAAAGCGATAACTCTGTCAGCAGCATTTTTTGCTGATCTTCGTCCCCGCGATTACGAAAGCGAGATCATCGCAAAACTGGGCAATATTGCTCAGCTGCGCGGCCATTTCCGATCTATATTGGTGAGATAATCGCCGCAGCAAACGAGGCGAGCCATGCAATTCCTATCCGCCGACGCCGTGTTTCTTACGGTTGCCGTCACAGGCGTCATCTTCCTGCTCGAGATCGGTATTTTCATCCTCGCGGGGATGATCTGAAGCACGGTGGTCGCGCTTGCATCGCGAAGGGAACGGTCGTGCACGCCGACGAAGCGGCATCATGGGATAACTTACATGAGCGTTTCGAGGTCAAGAGAATCAACCATCAGGAGGCATACAGCCTCGATGGCGCTTGCACTAACATGGCTGAGGAATACTTCTCACGCCTCCGTCGCGCCGAGATCGGCATTCACCACCATATCGCGGGGTCGTATCTCCTCCGCGCGCAAGAGTCCTCATGGCGCGAGGATAACCGCCGCGTCTCAAACGGGGATCAGGTGAACCGAATAGCTGCGCTGGCTTTGAAGCGCGGCAAGAGCGTCGATTTTATGGGTTATTGGCAGCGCCACATAACGATCTAGCCGCCTCAACTCACAACTCACGCTCTATTTGCCAAAAGTCCAAAAGCCGGATGAGGGTGGCGGGGCCGCCAATTGAGGCGGCCTTACTTCATCTAAATGCATCGTTCTTTGCTATGGTCTATGCGCCGCGATCTTCGGACCGATAGTTGTGCTTTCCTGAGCTGGTCGCGTAGCCTGTTTAATTCGCTTAATTGAGCTTCTAAATTAGCTGCAATGTCTGTGATGGCTGCAAGGCGCGTCGCGGTGGAGCTTGCGAGGCGCTGCTTTGAGCTACTCATTTGAACCCCCAACTATCTAAAATGGGACGCTACGATCTCACTCGGTGATGGGGCAGTATGCTTTTCCTATTCGGGAGTTGCTGTTCAATATTGCTCACATTGAAAAAATGAAGGCGAGTTAGGACACTGCTTCTTTTGGCCTAAGTCTAACCAGTCGAAATGAAGATTGAAATGGATAAGGCCGCCAACTGAGTCGGAATTACTTTCCTTTGTTAGGCATCGCGCCTGTCTATTTCCTTCTGAATGGCGATGGCACATCTTTCTATCTCTTTTTCCAAGAGGTGGGTTAGCGTCGTCTTGATTGCCGAGTCGGCCTCGATTGCCAGTCGTTTACGAAGACAGGCAAGCTTTTCGATGCTGACGAACTGATACATGCTGACTCCCGCGTTCCCGATTTCTTTGGAGGGGGAGGGTCTGCGCCTAATCGAGTCGATCACCTAAGCAATTAAATGCTGATCCTCCGACTTAGGACACTTGTAATCATCGAATTAGGACACTGGAGGTCAAATACGGACAGTACTCCGGCACCAGATCGAACACCGATAGGAGAAAAACTCGAGATCCACGAGCAGTGGAAGGATGTCCCTCGCGGGACGATGGATGAGGTGAGTTCGCATGTGCTGATTGCGGTCATTGAGATGAGCCTGTCGAGCTGGCTCGTTGCCGGTATCGTACCTGGCGTCGAGCGTCAGCCGTTGAAAAAGCTTGTGGTCGACGCGAGCGCATTGCTGAAGCTGCTGCATCGATGGCGAGAGGAAGCGGAGAAAGCAGGACGCAGGATCGAGCGCATTGCAGTCGCCTTCGAGGCTGGACGTGACGGCTTCTGGTTGGCGCGCTGGCTCAAGGCGCGCGACATCGAGGCCTACGTCATTCACGCATCGAGTGTAGCGGTGTCACGCGAGCATCGGCGCGCCAAGACTGACCGGCTCGACACCGAGTTGCTCAAACGCTCCTTTCTTGGCTGGCTGCGCGGCGAGCGTGATCATTGCAAGATGGTCGCGATCCCGACAGTGAAGGATGAGGATGCCAAGCGGCCCAACCGCGAGCATGACAGCCTCATCGGAGAGCGAAGTCGGATCGTCAACCGAATGAAGGCAGCGTTGGTTCGGCTCGGCATCCGCGGCTTCAATCCTAAGCTGAAAAGGGCCACCACGCGCCTTGACGGCTTGCGCACGCCTGAGGGCGAGCCAATCCCGCCCAACGCGCTGGCTGAGTTACGTCGCGACATGGAGCGCCGACGGCTCGTCAATAATCAAATCCGGCAGATTGAGGAGGAGCGCCTGGAGCGTATCGAACAAGCGCCCTGTGATGGACCGCACGTCATGGTGCGCCTGTTAGCGCGCGTGATGGGGGTCGGCATAGAGACAGCCGACATGCTGGTGCACGAGGTGTTGTCGCGAAACATGAGCGACCGACGAGCCGTAGCGCGTTATGCCGGCCTCACTGGTTCACCCGACGAGAGCGGAAGGAGACGCCGAGAGAAAGGGCTGGCCCGCTCGGGCAATACCCGGGTCCGGCGAGGCATGATTCAATTGGCGTGGCGGTTCCTTCTACACCAGAAGAACAGCGCCTTGACGAAGTGGTTTCGATCCCGCACCGAGAACGCTCGCGGTACTCGA
>Ga0210407_10000821_pt1 | contig 32176 bp, 25 predicted proteins | sample IncBWC27MmetaG_FD_150860 | JGI IMG/M metagenome (GOLD analysis project Ga0210407, IMG submission 150860) | Forest soil microbial communities from Barre Woods Harvard Forest LTER site, Petersham, Massachusetts, United States - Inc-BW-C-27-M | ecosystem: Environmental > Terrestrial > Soil >...
TCGGCTCATCGCATCCTGGGGCTGTAGAAGGTCCCAAGGGTTAGGCTGTTCGCCTATTAAAGCGGTACGTGAGCTGGGTTCAGAACGTCGCGAGACAGTTCGGTCCCTATCTGGTGTGGGCGCAGGAAACTTGAGAGGAGTTGTCCCTAGTACGAGAGGACCGGGATGAACAGATCTCTTGTGATCGAGCTGTCACGCCAGTGGCATCGCTCGGTAGCGAAATCTGGAAGAGATAATCGCTGAAAGCATCTAAGCGAGAAGCTCGCCTCAAGATAAGGTTTCCCAACCCGCCTGCGGGCGGGTAAGAAGGCCAGTCGAAGACTACGACTTTGATAGGCGGGGGGTGGAAGCGCAGTAATGCGTGCAGCTTACCCGTACTAATCGGCCGTTCGGCTTGACCATAAAATTTACTCAAGGTGTGACCATCCCAAGCGGATGGCCGCGCGTGGGTAGTCAAGCAAGCCTTTCCACATTGCATTGCTTTCAAGTGGAATTTGCGGTTTGTTTCGCCAACTTCTTCAGTTGATTCTGGACGCTGGAGACTGGAGGCTCGAAGCTGGAGCCCCTGTCCCGGCGTCGGAATAATAATTTTGTGGAGCGTGAGCTTCGAAGCTGGGTGCTTTTCAAGAATCCAGCTTCCAGCCTCAAGCTTCCAGACTTTCCTGGTGGTCTAACCGCAAGGGTCACACCCGTTCCCATCCCGAACACGGAAGTTAAGCCTTGCAGGGCCGATGATACTGCGCGGGTAACTGCGCGGGAACGTAGGTCGCCGCCAGGATTAAATTCGAAAAAAGGCTCCGAGCAATCGGAGCCTTTTCTGTTTTTGTGGGATCTTTTCAGCTGTTGCCATGTTCGCAATCCGCGAACTTTTGCGTTGACAAGTTCGCGTTTTGCGAATTCAATGGGAAGAGGGCGGGAATGTGCACGTAATCAGCAGGAAGAAACTGCTGGAGGCCGCCGAAAGGCACACCGATCTCGCCGGGCCATTGGATGCGTGGTACCGGGTGGCGAAGAAGGCGGATTGGAAAAACTTGGTGGACGTGAAGCGGATGTTCCCAACCGCAGATGCCGTCGAAGTGTTTACGGTGTTTAACATCAAGGGAAATTCATACCGTCTGATCACGGAAATCAATTATCAGACGAAGCGGATTTTCCTGCGGCACGTGCTGACTCACGCCGAATACAGCAAGGAAGGATGGAAGAAATGAGTTCTCTTACCGTCAGCCCGGAGTACTCCGCTCTGCTGAAGAAATTTCCTCCCAAGGTAATCCGCACAGAGGAGGAGAATGAAACCTATTCGGAAATTCTGTGCCAACTCGACCGGCGCAGCAAATCCCTGACGCGCGCGGAAAAAGAACTGGCGGAACTTCTGACGCTGCTCATCGAAGATTTTGAAGAAAAGCACTATCGGCTCCCACGTGCAAAGCCCGTCGAGGTGTTGCATTTTCTGATGGATCAGCACGGACTGAAGCAGAAAGATTTGGTGGGGGTGTTTGGCACGCCGAGTATCGTGTCGGAAGTTCTGGGCGGCAAGAGGGATTTGAACAAGGATCAGATCAAACGCTTGAGCGAGCGGTTTCACGTTTCCCCGGAGGTGTTTTTTTAGGGCGCCTCGATTTTCTTCCTGTTCACCACTAATTTCCCACCTTTCAGCAGACCAGGAGTGCTCGTAGCCCACTTCTGCGATATCTTATCGTCGGGGGCAGAATGCCTGCGGGGATCGAACAACTCGAACTGATTCTCCTGCTGCTGCTTGTTTTTGTGGTGGCTTTGGCGGCATTCGCCAAGCGGCTGGCGGTTCCCTATCCCATTGTTCTGGTGATCGGCGGGCTGGTGCTCAGCTTCATCCCGCACGTGCCGCGGATCGAGCTGAGCCCGAACGTCGTTTTCCTCGTGATCCTGCCGCCACTGGTTTTCTCCGCGGCAGCGGCCACATCGTGGCGCGATTTCCGCTACAACCTGGTGAGCATCACGATGCTGGCTCTGGGACTGGTGGCCTTCACGGTGTGGGGCGTGGCCTGGACGGCGCATTGGCTGCTTCCCAACTTCGGCTGGCAGTTGGGGCTGGTGCTTGGCGCCGTGGTGTGCACCACCGACGCGATTGCCGCCACCTCCATCATGCGAAGGCTGGGATTGCCCCAACGGTTGGTGGACATCCTCGAGGGCGAGAGCCTTGTAAATGACGCGAGCGGTCTGCTCGCGCTGCAACTGGCTACGGCCATTGTGATGACCGGCCACGTTCCGACGTTGGGCGAGCGCGTGACGGGGCTGATTTATTTGATCGCCAGCGGCATCGTGATCGGCCTATTGATCGGCAAAATCATCCGCTTCAGCATCCTGAAGATTGAGGATGCGCCCATTGAAATCACCTTAAGCATTATTGCTCCCTACTTTTCTTACCTTACGGCTGAGAGCCTGCATTCCTCGGGCGTGCTCGCGACCGTCGTCTGCGGGCTGTACCTGGGCCGCACCAGCAGCACCTACCTTTCCATGCCCGCAAGGTTGCAGGCCGGTGCCGTGTGGGACACGCTGACGTTCGTGCTCAACGGCATCGTCTTCATCCTCATCGGACTGCAACTGCCGTATATCCTGGAGGACATAAAACCGCTGAGTCTCGGCCGGTTGATTCTGCATGGGCTGACACTGAGCGCCATCGTCATCCTGCTGCGCATCATCTGGATGTATCCGGGCGCGTGGATCGCCAACCGGATTCGCAGGCACCTGCAGCAGCAACAGGAGCCGATGCCGGGCCCGCGGGCCATACTTGTGGCGGGCTGGGCGGGGATGCGCGGGGTCGTGGCGCTGGCAGCGGCCATCTCGCTGCCGGAAACGCTGCGGGACGGCTCGCCGTTTCCGCATCGCAGTGCCATCATTTTCCTCACCTACTGCGTCATCTTCGTGACCCTGGTCTTTCAGGGACTCACTTTGCCGCCAATGATTCGCCTTTTCGGGCTTGCCGGGGCTGCCGGCAGAAATGCGGAGGAGGAAACTGCGCGGCGCGCCATGATTGAGGCTGCTCTCGCCTACCTGCGCAGTTCACGCGAAGACGACAAGCCGGAATTTGCGCCCGCCTATGAAGACCTGATTCGCCAGCAAGTGGGCCGCTTGACCATTCTGGAAGGTGGCTCGCAGGAGGAGAGCGAATATGGATCTGAGAATTACCGCCGCTACACCGAATTGTACCGGCACGTGCTGGCGTTGCAGCGTGCCGTGATTCTGAAGCTCAGGAACGAGGAACATATCAATGATGAAGTGCTGCGCCGATTGGAGACCGAGATCGATTTGATTGCGGCGCGAAACGCCTCGCTCGAGGGGCGATGAGCACAAAATTCTTATTGGAATGATCGCGACGGCAACATACGACAATGAGTGTCCTGCTTCTTGCACCCCCTCCCCAGGCTGGGATAGCATCCTTACATGGCCGCCATAGACTTCAAAGTTCTGCTGGAGCGTGACGAAGACTACGACGGGTATGTCGTCACCTGCCCTACCCTCCCAGGGTGCTATTCGCAAGGGCACACAATCCCGGAAGCGCTTGCGAATATCCGCGAGGCCATCGAGTTGGTCCTAGAGGACATGCAGGAACATGGGGAGACCATCCCGGATCCCACGAACGTCCTGGTTGGAAGTGTAATCATCACTCGATGACACCGAAGCTCCCGGTCCTTTCGGGCGAGCAATTGATTCGAATCCTTCAGAAATTTGGGTATGTCCGCGTGCGGCAAAAGGGCAGTCACGTCCCGCTCCGTCACCCAGCGAATCCCCAGCGCAAGCCGGTAACCGTGCCGCTACATCCCTCCCTTGCCAGAGGCACATTGCAGAACATCCTTCGCGATGCGCAAATCGCACGAGATCCACTAGCTGCGGAATTATAGACGCCGGACCAAACGCGCCATGAAATCGCCTTCAGACCCAAAGAAGTTTCTCGCGACTATCTACAAGATCTGGATGATGCGATATGTGGATGTGCCGGAAGACGTGGGCCTGGCGCTGGCGCGGGAATCCGCCGGGGGTTCCGGGGGCAAGCGCGGGAAGGCGCTGCCGAAGCATATTCCTGTGATTGCCACTTCGAACGGACGCAGCACGCGCACGACGCTGGTTCCCGGCGGGGCTGGGCGCTACCGGCTGCAAGTGAATGCAACGCTGCGAAAAGCGGCGCGCGCGGACGTTGGCGAGGTGATTGGCGTCGCGCTCAAGCTGGATCTTGCGTCGCGCGAGTTGCCGGTGCCTTCAGAACTTGTTAATGCTCTGAAGACGCGCCCGCGCCTGAAAAAGGAATTCGACGGAATGACCGTGGCGGGACGCAGGCAGTTTGTGCGCTATTGCTCGGCGAAATCTCCTGAAGTGCGCCAGAAGCGGCTGGTTCGGGCGCTTGAGGTGCTACTCGAGCGCGCGGTGATGCGCCGTCCCAAAGCCGGCTCCGGGCGGAAGAAGACATGATGGCAATGATACTTCATCGGTTATGCCGGTGCGGTTTGCTGCTTTTGATCGTTTCCTTCACCGCGTCTGCGCAGAGCAAACCTGCAGCTAAAGCCGATCCCGACCGGCTGGGAAGGAGTTGCGCGCAGATTCTGTCACTGACTTCGTCTGATTGGGCGGCAAAATTCACCCAGGAAAAAGGTGCCACGCCGGACGCGACGGTCCGGGCAATTCACGCGTACGGCAAGTGCTACGACGCGCGGACGGATCGCCTGGCGGCATCGCTCGCGAAGAGTGGACAGGGACCGCGCTTGGTGGCGCGAAAGGAATTCGCAAGTCTTGAACAAGCGCTCAATGATTTCACAGCGAAAGCAATTGCCGCCACCGATCCTCCAGCCGATGCGGTGAGGACTGCCTATGCGACGCTCTACGAAAAGCAGTTCCGTGCTTCCTTCTACGAGAACTTCGTAGAACATATTTCTAGTCACGATTATTCTTCGGCTGCTCCCGAAGACGCAGGAGATATGGGAAAAGCAAAAAATCACTTCGGCAAGCTCCTAGAGACACTGCCGGAGGACAAGTTGCACGAAGTGCACAAAGCTTTTGCAAACGTGCTCAACCACGCTGTGTTCGGAGAGGAGGTAAGACTTCAGGTCTATCTGTACGCCATCTTTTGCCTTGAAACGGCTTTCGCCACTCCTTTCTCTGCTGCACCATTCTAACGTCCGGCACAGCGCTGGCGTCTAATAAGGCCGTCTGTTAGGCTTTCCGTTCGCAAATTGGGAGAGAAAATGAGACTTCGGGCCCTGGTTCCCTGCACCATTCTGCTCGGAATTGCTGCTGCAAGTGCGTTCGCGCAATCAAGCGACGCGACCAAACAGCTGGCACGAGAAATTTTCAAGCAGCTGATTGAAATCAACACCACGGATTCGGTCGGGAGCACGACGGTGGCCGCCGAAGCCATGGCCAAGCGGCTGCGCGAAGCCGGATTTGCAGAAAGCGACATCTACGTCGGCGGCCCGAACGCGCGAAAGGGCAACTTGGTGGCGCGGCTGCCCGGCACCGGCGCGCACAAGCCGATTCTGCTGATCTGTCACCTGGATGTCGTGGAAGCCAAGCGCGAAGACTGGTCCATGGATCCCTTCCAGTTCATCGAGAAGGACGGTTATTTTTACGGCCGCGGCACGCTTGACATAAAGTCCGGCGACGTCTTTCTGCTGATGGCGCTGATGCGCATGAAGCAGGAAGGCTTCCGGCCCGACCGCGACATTATCCTGGCATTGACAGCGGATGAAGAAGGAGGCCCGTCGAACGGCGTTGCCTGGCTGATTCTGAATCACCGCGACTTGATTGATGCGGAATACATCCTCAATCCCGACGCCGGGACGTTTCAACTGGTGGGCGATAAGAGATCCGTGGTGGCCATCCAGGCCAGCGAAAAGATGTACCAGGATTTTGAATTGAAGGTGACCAACCCGGGCGGGCACAGCTCGCTGCCAGTGGCCGACAATGCCATCTATCATCTGGCGCAAGGACTGACGCGCCTGGAGCGCTACAAATTTCCGTTTGAACTGAGCGAAGTGACGCGCGTCTATTTCGAGCGCATGTCCGGAATCGTCGGCGGCGCCACGGGCGCGGACATGAAAGCCATCACGCAGAATCCGCCGGACCAGGCGGCCCTGACGCGTCTATCGGGGTTTCCCTTCTACAACGGCATCACCCATACCACGTGCGTGGCCACGCGACTGGAAGCCGGGCATGCCAATAACGCGCTGCCGCAGATGGCGCGCGCCGTGGTGAATTGCAGAATTCTTCCGGGACACACGGCGGAAGAAACACGCGCGACCCTGGTGCATGTGATCGCCGACCCGCAAGTTTTAGTCAAACAGTTGATTGTGGGCGCCGGAGCAGGCGTGTCGAACCCCACCTCACCGCTGCGGCCGGACTTGATGAACACGCTCGAAAAAGTGAGCGCGCAGATGTGGCCGGGAACGACTGTGGTGCCGATCATGGAGGCAGGGGCAAGCGATGGCGCCATCTCGCGCGCCGCCGGTTATCCGACCTACGGAATTTCCGGGTTGTGGATGGATGTAAATGATGATCGTTCGCACGGGAAAGACGAGCGCCTGCTGGTGTGGTCTTTTTATGATGGCGTGGAATTTTATTACCGTTTCCTGAAAGCTCTCACTTCGCCTCAGTAGCAGACACCCGAAGGAATATCCATGAGCCTGGTGCGGCGGACCATTCTGATGGCTTCGCAGAACCGCTGGCTGCGCGAGCGCGCGCCGCAGTACTCGTTTTTCCGCCGCACCACGAAGCGATTCATGCCCGGGGAAAAAGTGGAAGACGCATTGGCCGCTGCCAACGAACTGGCAAAGCAGCAGATGGCCAGCGTCCTGACGCACCTGGGCGAAAACATCGCCGACCGCGCGGAAGCGGAAGCAGTGACGCAGCACTATCTGGATCTGCTCGAACGGATTCACGCAGCCGGGCTGCCGGTGGAAATTTCCGTCAAGCTCACGCAGTTGGGCCTCGATCTGGACCGCGAGTTTTGTTACGCGAACGTGGCGAAACTGATCGAGCATTGCCCTCCCGAAAAGACGCTGTGGATTGACATGGAGCAAAGTCCCTACGTGGACCCCACGCTGGAACTCTATCGCCGCGCACGGGCAGCTTATCGAAACGTGGGCGTGTGCGTGCAGGCTTATCTCTACCGGACGGTGAAGGACATCGAGTCGCTGATTTCAATGGGCGCGGCGGTGCGGCTGGTGAAAGGCGCGTACAACGAACCGTCGGAGATTGCGTATCCGATAAAACGTGACGTGGATGAAAGCTACTTCGCGCTGGCGACCAGGCTGCTTGCGCCCGATTCGCGCGCTGCGGGAGTGCGTGCGGCCATCGCCACGCACGACCGCGCGTTGGTCCAGCGAATTTCCGATTGGGCCGCGGCGCAGGGAATCCCGAAAAGCGGCGTGGAATTCCAGATGCTTTACGGAATCCAGCGCGGCGAGCAACTGCGGCTCACCCGGGATGGCTACCGCGTGGGCGTGCTGATTTCTTACGGGACGTTCTGGTTTCCGTGGTTCATGCGGCGGCTGGCAGAACGTCCCGCCAATGTGCTCTTCCTGGCCCGCAATTTCTTTTCCGCGTAAAGCTAACGCGCCTTCCCAAGGCTCGCGGCGCCAACGATGCCCGCGCCGTACTTGTCATGGTGGCGCACCCAGGCCATTCCGTGGGGAAGGCCTTCCTCATTGCGCCCCTTGGGAACCATGTCCAGGTAATGGTAGGCGCCGATGAGCGGGTCGAGACCACGCGAGTAAACCGAGTAGGTGTGAAACATCTCGCCCTTTGCGTTTTTGTAGAAGACGCTGGCGCCGGGGCGTTCTTCACTCGGGAAATCCTGCATTTCGTAGTTGTAGTAGGACTCCGTTGCGCCTGCGCCGTCTTTTTTGTACGAGGCTTGGTAGTCGTAATTGAAATCTGTGTCGGAAGATGAGACCCACTTGAAGCGCCAGCCCATGCGCTTCTTGAAAGCCTCGATCTGCGCCAAGGGGGCACGCGATACGGCCAGCAGCGTGACATCGCGTTGCGCCAGGTGGACCACGTTCGGGTCGATGGTGTCGGAGATGAACGAGCAGCTTGGGCAGCCTTCCTCCCATCCCGGCCCGAACATGAAGTGGTACACAACCAGTTGGCTGCGGCCGCCGAAAAGATCCGCGAGCGATTCCTTTCCACCGGGAGCGTCGAAGGTGTATTTCTTCTCCACGCGGACCCACGGCAATTCGCGGCGCAGGGTCGCGACGGTTTCACGGTCGTGAGTGAGCTGCTTTTCCTTGGCCAGCAATTCCTTGCGAGCGGTAACCCATTCGGCGTGCGAAACGATTTTCGGATTCTCTACCTGGTTCTTGGTCACGAAGCACTCTCCTGTGCTTTAGATTTTGCGGAGAAATTCCCTGAGCTTTTCCTGGTGCGCAGCTTGGCGATCAGAGCGGCTAGCCCGCTGGTTGATGCCGCGCCAGTGAGGATCATCGCTGTAGTTGCCAGACATGCTGGGCACATAATTCATCACCCTGAAATAAACTTGCGTTAGATTGCTTCACGGCGTACTGAAATATCTACCGGCCGGTCGCTTTTCCCGCGCGCTTCGCCTCGGCGCGCTTCTTCATGCCTTCGTTCATATGCTTCCAGCCTTTTACCACACCTTCTTTGTGCTGATCCTCAATGAGCCCCAACGCCGTGTGATGAAACTTAATCAGCGTTCCGCCGGTCTCTTCGCTAAGGCGATATTGCACGTTGGAAACTGCGGGGTACGACATGAACAGCGGCCCGGCGAATTCCAGCAATGTGGGCCTCTTGATCGCCTGCACCACCGCCCAGAAATGCCCGTTGCCGTCACCCAGGTCGCGATACCACCGCCCTCCGGGCCACGCCTCGATCTTCATCGGCATCGGCTGGCCCTCGCCGTTTTCGTTGTGCGGCCCCAGATATTCGAGCATGGCCTCAAATGTAGTTTCGAGCGACGCGCCAACATGAATTTCCTGATTGATGTTCAGAGTAAAATTCCCGAGCGGCGATGACTCCTTGGCCATGTCCTCTCCTCGAATCGAAATCTGCTGCAACCTTTACCAGCTTGCCATAAATCGGCGTCCTCGGAAGGGCGGGGTTTCAACCCCGCCGCAAGTCCCGCCTGCTCATCGGGGTTTTAACCCCTGAAGCCCGCCGAAAAAGTCGTTCTCCTTAGGGGGTCGGAGCTTGAGCTCCGACATAATCGCCTAGTCTGCATCGGGCTTTAGAGTCTGTGTGACGACGCCCGTTTTTCGTCAGGGCACGGCTTCAGCCGTGCCGTAAGTATTGCAAATTCAGTGCGGCTTCAGCCGCTGAGGGACTGATTTCAGAGTTCTCACACAGACTCTTTAGCCCCTGAGGAAACTTTTTCTGAATTTTTCCGCATGCTATCAGAGTCCGCTTTTCGCTTCGGCGCGCTCCTTGATGCGGCCCAATTGATGGCTCCAATATCGTTCAAATTTGCCGCTCCACTCGTGCACCGGCCGGATGGCCTCCGGGTTGGTGCGGTAGAGCATACGGCGTCCATGGCGGCGAACGCGCACCAAGCCGACGTCGCGGAGAACGCGAAGGTGCTTCGAAACGGATGGCTGCCCGATGCGCATGGCCGCGACGATGTCTCCCACCGGGCGCTCCTGGAGCACAAGAAAATTCAGGATTTCGCGCCGGCGTGGTTCCGCCACGGCGTTAAAAGCGTCCGAATTGGTCGAAGCGCGCGGCACGACTGGAACAATACATTCCTATATAGGAATATGTCAAGTTTTTTCCTGCCTGTCGCGCTGTCATCCCGACAGAGTCCGCACGCCTTTCGGCGGACGACGAGGGACCTGCTTTGCTCTTGCTCTGCCGCGCTCTTCTCTCCCGCCCGTCATCCTGAGTCCGCCGCGGCGGGAAGGGCAACACCGCCGCAAATTAACTTTCCCCGCAGACCAACGCGGGACAGGAAGCAAACCGGAGCCGAGGTAGAAGTCACAATCCCCACCTTTCGTTGGCCCTAACGAACACGAAAGATGGACATCCGAAAGCTCAAAATCAAGAACTAATCCCAATCAAACACACAAAGTGCTTAGGCCCCGCCCGCGCCAAGTGTATGCTACATGAGCTGTCAGTAATCAAATTAACCAACAGCGTAGACTCCTCATGAAGCGTCTTCCGCGCGACCCGATTCGCTTCGACATTATTAATGCCTTCGCAGAATTCGGGCGCGCTGAGAAGCTGTCGCTGCGTGATCCCTCAACCGCTGACGGTTTCGTAGAGCGTGCGCGCGCCTCCATAGACCGGTCGCTCGCGAACGAGAGATTCCTTCATGGAATCAGGACAGAACTAATGTTTGAGTCCTTGGTTGCTAGCCTCGGCGCAGTTGAAATTCTTAAACCAGAAGACTGCGGTGAAATTTATGTCTCCGACCAGAGCCTGAGGGTCCCGGATTTTCGGTTGGTGCTAGTAGACGGCTCCCAGATGCTAGTCGAGGTGAAGAATTTCTACCAAGCAAAGGATCTGACGGAATCCTTCGATCTAGATGCAGACTACCTTGAGGGGCTAGTTCGTTATTCGCGAGCGATGAGCTGCAACCTCCTGCTAGCAATTTATTGGGCAAGGTGGAATGTCTGGACGCTCGTGCGCCCGGACGTATTCAAGAGTCAAGGCGAGAAGCGGACGCTCGATATGTTCGACGCAATGAAGGCCAATCACATGGCAAGCCTCGGCGATTACAGCGTCGGCACCCGATTCCCTCTAAGCTTGGTCTTGCACGCGGACAAATCCAAGCCGCGATCCATTGGGGCGGATGGCAGCGCTTCGTTCACGATCGGACGCGTCGAGGTTTATTGTGGTGGGCAAATGATTGCTGATCCCGTAGAGCAAGGGATCGCTACATGTTTAATGTTTTACGGAAGATGGGAGTACGGAGTAGAGCCACGGGTCGCTGGGAATGAAATTGAAGCAGTGGAGCACAGATGGGTTCCAAAGGAGGATCACAATCAAGGATTTGAAATCGTTGCCTCGCTCAGCGAAATGTTTTGTACCTTCTACACGTTTGCGACGCAGGACGAAGGTCGAGTGGGAAAGCTGCGCCTGGATATCACTCCTGGTTCATGGGGAAGCCTGATTCCCGAGGACTACAAAGGAGGAAAACTTCCACTCTGGAGATTCAGGCTGGAACCGTCTTAGTATGGTGAGCCTTCGGGATGACACGCTAAAGGCAACCACTAAGAGCGCGGCGGAGTACTATTGCTCTGTGCATTTCCGCGTGCCATGCTACCGCCGGAGCGTTCTGGGGAGATGGCCGCGAGTCCAATCGTACGAGGGGGAAACGGAAGGGCGGGGACACCTACCCTCAGGGCCGCCGAGGGGATTACTAGCCACCAACCACTCGCCACTAGCCACTGCATTTCTAATCGTTACACCCCGCGATTAGAACCACCCGTAACCCACTCAAAACAAACGACGGTAGTACTTTCTAATCGTTACAAATTCGTCCCCTCGGGAGGAATGGCGTCCTGGTTAACACATCGCCCGCGTCGGCCTTTCTACCCGGTACAGCGCGCGAATAGAAATCGCCGTAACCTACTCAAAACAAACGACGGAGGCATTTTCTACTCGATACAAAAGGCCCTCCCCCGGGGGGTAGCTAACTTGCAAACACTTCGGCGAAAGCGCGCGGCGAACAGCAGGTCCGTCACCCCCATTCGCGAACTGCGCGACTGGGTTCGGGATGACAACGAAAGGGAAGGAGGCCCTGCTTCGCCCTGGGGACGGGCTACGGCGGGCAAACAGGAGGGAAGGAAGAGGGATCCTTCGTCCGCCGCGGCGGACTCAGGATGACGGGCAGGAGCGAAGAGCCGGCGGCACGCCAGCGCTACGACAGGCAGTTCGGCGGCTCAGCGGGTGCGTTCGTCTTTTTCGACTTTGCCGTCGCGCAGGCGAATGATGCGGTGGGCGTGCGCGGCGATGTCGGATTCGTGGGTGACCAGGATAATGGTATTGCCCTGCTGATGGAGGCGCGCGAAGAGGCCCATGATTTCTTCGCCGGTTTGCGAGTCGAGGTTGCCGGTAGGCTCGTCGGCCAGAAGGATGGAAGGCGCGTTGACCAGCGCCCGGGCGATGGCCACGCGCTGGCGCTGGCCGCCGGAAAGCTCGTTGGGCTTGTGCATCATGCGGTCGGCCAGATCCACCTGGGCCAGCGCTTTTTTGGCGCGCTCCAGGCGCTCTTCGGTGGGAGTGCCGTTATAAATCATGGGCAGCTCGACATTGTGGAGAGCGGTGGCGCGAGGGAGGAGGTTGAAAGTCTGGAAGACGAAACCGATTTCTTTGTTGCGGATGTAGGCGAGCTCGTCGTCGTTGAGCTCGCTGACCAGCCGGCCGGCCAGCCAGTAGCGGCCCTTCGACGGCGAATCGAGACATCCGATCAAATTCATGAGCGTGGATTTTCCCGAGCCGGACGGACCCATGATGGCCACGTATTCGCCGCGGTGAATTTCGATGCTCACGCCGCGCAAGGCGTGCAAATGCTCCTCGCCCATTTCGTAGGTTTTCCAGAGGTCTTCGGTGAGGATGGCGACCCTGGAGGCAACCAGGTCTTCGCGAAAATTGTGCGCCGCGCCGACGGCTTCGGCTGTCACGGGCATCAGGCTCCCTGGACTGGACATGAGTTTAGCTTGAGGACGAGGAGGAGTCCTCGGGTTTCGGCGGCGAGTTGTCCACCTTGATGCTGGAGCCGGGACGCAGCGAGCGCAGCGCCTTGAAATTGCCGGTGACGACTTCGTCGCCTTCCTGCAAGCCGCTGGTGACTTCGATTTCGGTGACGCCGCTGATGCCCGTTTGCACCGGAACGAATTGCACTTTTCTGCCGCGAATCACGAAGACGCCGGTGATTTCGTCCTTCTGGCCGGGAATGAGCGCCGGCTTCGAAGCGGCCAATGTGACGTTGGCGCCGCCATTGGCTTTTTGAGCTTGCTCGAGATCCTTGTGCGAGCGCATCGCCAGCGACTGGATGGGAATGGTCAGCGCAGCTTGTTTTTGCGCCGTCTGAATTTTGGCGTTGCAGGAAAGACCGGGGCGCAGCGAATCGGGAGGATTCTCGATGTAGATGACGACTTTGAAGTCGCGGGCTTCCTGGGTATTTGCGGTCGTTTGTGTGGTGGCAGCCTGGCCGGAAGAACGCAGGATGGCCAGCTCGCCGACTTCGGTGACGCGGCCGCTGTAGTGCTTCCCGGGGATGGCGTCGATGGTGACGTCGGCAGTCTGGCCGTTGCGCAGATTGGTGATGTCGGTCTCGTCCACTTTCACTTCCGCGGTGACGATGCTCATATCCGAAATGGTCAGCAGGAAGCTCCCGGTAGCGTTTTGGATTCCAGGGACGACGTTTTCGCCAACGCGCACGGCGATGTAGCTGACGATGCCGTCGATGGGCGCGGTGTAGGTGGTCTTGCGCAGCACGTCGGCTGTGTGCTTCAGCACCGCGCGAGCCTGATCGTGATTCGAGCGCGATTGCTCGCGGGCGGCGCGTGTTACTTCCACTTGTGCTTTGCTGGCGTTGAGTGCCGCAACGGCGCTGTCGTAGGTGGCCTTGTTGGCGTCAAATTCCTGCTTGGAGATAAGTTGTTCCTGGAAGAGCTTCTGCGCGCGTTCCCAATCGTATTTTGCCTTTTGCAAGTCCGCTTCGCGCTGGGCGAGTGTGGCCACGGCGGAGTCGTAGTTCGCGGCGGCCACGCGCGTGCCGGCTTCCATGGAGTCAATACTAGCCATCTGTGCCTGGACGTCCGCACCCGGCTGGATATTTTCCAGGTGAAGCAAGACGTCGCCCTTCTTCACGTGATCGCCTTCTTTGACTACGATGTCGGTATCTTGCCGAAGCCTTCGCCCAGCCACGTTGGTATAAGTCTTGGGACGGACCTCGCCAGTGCCGGAAACGATGGAGGTCAAATCCTGCCTGAGTACCTTGCCGCTTTGGACCGTGACGATGTCTTTGGTCAGGTAGTGATACACAACGGCCCCGCCGATGAGCAGGACGAGGCCTGCGCAGACACCGATGGCAATCTTTTTCCACTTCTTCATGGGATTCAGCGCCAGCCCCTCTCGCTGCGGGCAACGGCACCCCTCACTCAATCAGTACGACTGCGCCTTGCGGAATGTTTCAGACTTAGACGCAGGGTTGCGGATAAGGACAGGGCGGTTCAGGTACCGATAAAGGTCCTTGCTCCTTGGTTCTGCGGCGGCTCGAAACGCGCGGCCGACAAGCGCTATGTCGTTCGGCGAACTATTCTAATTCGAATTCGGTAGGAAGGAAATAGACGCGGGTTTTCTGAGGGAGGGTCAAACATTCTTGGGTGACCAACTGTGGCGAATGAGGGGCCACAGAATAGCCAATCGGCCACCTTGTGGGCATGGTGGTGAGGCAACCCATTGGCTGACAGGGGATTCCAACCCAGCACGGGACAGCCAGGGGGAAACTGTCGTTGACCTGTCCTTTGGGACAGGTTAAAATTTCCCACCAAATCGGGGAGTTGTACGCTTATGGGCCATGGGGCCAAGGTGTTTCTTTTCGGCATTTTAGCCGGAGGCTTGGCATTTTCGCCAAGCGTCTTTGCGCAGGATTCCGCGCGGGAAAAGTCTGACCCGAAAGCAGAGAAACAGGCCGCCAAGCAGAAGAGCAAGAGCGACAATCAGCTCAAGAAAGAACTGGACTCCCAATACAAGCGCTGGCTGGACCAGGATGTGGTGTACATCATTTCGGCCGAGGAGCGCAGCGCCTTTCTGCATCTTTCAACCAACGAAGAGCGCGAGCAGTTCATCGAACAGTTCTGGCAACGGCGCAGCCCGGATCCTGATTCACCCGAGAACACTTTCAAAGAAGAGCATTACCGCCGCATCGCCTACACCAATGAGCATTTTGCCTCGGGGATCCCCGGCTGGAAAACCGACCGCGGAAAGATTTACATCATGTGGGGAGCGCCGGATGAAATTGAATCTCATCCGAGCGGCGGGTCGTATGACCGGCCGGCCAATGAAGGCGGCGGACAAACTTCGACCTACCCGTTTGAGCAGTGGCGCTACCGCTACCTGGAAGGCATCGGCAATGACATAATTCTTGAGTTCGTGGATCCCTCCATGACCGGCGAGTTCCATCTGACCATGGACCCGAGTGAAAAAGACGCGCTCCTCTACGTGCCCGGTGCGGGACTGACGCAAATGGAGGCCATGGGCCTGGCGAGCAAGACCAGCCGCTTCAACAACACGGATGGCACGCACCTGGCGCAGCCGATCGGGGGGCGTCTGGAAGCCGACAGCGAATTTTCGCGGCTGGAGCGCTACGCCAAGGTGCAGCAGCCGCCGCCGGTGAAATTCAAGGACCTGGAAGCGGTGGTCACGTCGAGACTGGTGCGTGACCAGGTAAAATTCGATTACCGCTTCGATTTCATGCGCATTACCGCGGACACGGTGCTGGTGCCCATCACCGTGCAGATTCCGACACGGCAACTGAGTTTCCAGGAAAAAAACGGAGTGGATTCCGCGACGCTGAATTTATTCGCGCGCATCACCACGCTGAGCGGCCGCATGGTGCAGACGTTTGAAGACACCATCCACCGCGACCTGCCGGCGTCGCTGCTGCAGCAGTCGCTGAGCACTTCTTCGATTTACCAGAAGGCCGTGCCGCTGAGTCCCGGTCTGTACCGGCTGGACATCGTCATCAAAGACGTGAACAACGGAAACGTAGGGGTGGTAAACACGCGGCTGCCGGTGCCGAGATTCGAAGAAGACAGGCTGTCGACGAGTTCCCTCATATTGGCGGACCAGATTCAGCGCGTCTCGGCCAAAGATATCGGGCTGGGCCAATTTGTCGTTGGGGACGTGAAAGTACGCCCGAAGATGGACGGGACGTTCACGCCGAACGACAGCATGGGCGTGTTTCTTCAGGTCTATAATCTGAAGGTGGACGAGAAAACGCATAAAGCCGATGCCACCGTGCAGTTCCGGGTGCGCAGAGACAAAGAAACCGACCCCGTGCTGCATTTTGATCTCCCGCCGAGCAAGCTTCCGGAGCATGGCGAAGAGATGACGCTCGAGAATTTTGTCACGCTGGGGTCACTGGCTCCCGGAAAATACAATCTGGAAGTTGCAGTGACGGACAACTTGGCGAAGCAAACGATTTCAAAGGCCTCGGATTTCACAGTGAAAGCCGCATCGGGATCGGCACCACAGGGGAGGTGAAGCGTCGTGAGTATTAGAATGATACGCGCTCTCGGCCTTGGATTGCTCCTGAGCACCAGCGCGCTTCCGCTTAGCGCTGCGCCCAACCACGGAAAACTGTCCGGCGTTGTTGTGGACGCCAGTGGAACGCCGCAACTTGGCGCCACGGTTCTGGTCACCTCGGAGAGTCTCCTCAGCTCCGCACCGACGGAACTGCTGACCAACGATCGCGGCCGCTTCTCCGCGGAGACGCTTCCTGCAGGCGCTTATTCCATCCGTGTGACCCTGGCGGGCTTTCTGCCGGCCATAGAACAACACATTTTAATCAGCAGCGAGCACACCACGCTGCTTGAGATCGTGATGAATTCGGTGTTCACATCGCTGGAAAAGTTGCGCCGCGGCGCGGACCAACCCGTGCCAGCCGACGAGTGGATTTGGGTGCTGCGCAGCTCTTCCGCCACGCGGCCGGTGCTGCGGTGGCAGGATGGCGACATCGTGATTGATAGCGTACCGCGCCAGGTGGAAATTTCGCAGAGCCGCGGCAATCATGGACGGTTTGACCTGACTTCAGGCGCGGAACATCCCGGCTCGATCTCGAACCTGGCATCCTCGCCGAGCTCAGCGTTTGCCTACGAAATGGATTTGGGCTCGAATGGCCGGCTGTTGCTGGCTGGCCAAATGAGCTATGACGGGCAAGTGCCCGCCGGCGGCTTCGTCACACAATGGATTCCGTCCGGTGAGTTGGGGCGAGGCTCCGTGACGAGTGTTGTGGTCCGCGAATCGCGAGTCGGCCCCGAGGGCCCCACGTTCCGCGGGCTGCGCATGTCGCATGACAATCAATTTGCGGTGGGTGACCGCGTCAGCGTTCGCTACGGCAGCGATTACGTGGCCGCCGGATTGATCGGCATGACCATGGCGGTGCGTCCACGCGCCGAAGTGGGCGTGCAATTGCCCCGCGGATGGCTGGCTTCTGCGCTGGTGGCTGCGAGCCCATGGCAGAACCCGGATAATTCGGCGAGCGCGCTGCAATCGGCCATGGATTCGCTCGACGTATTCCCCACGCTCTTGATGCGCAATGGCCGCCCAGTACTTGAAAACGGCATGCACGAGGAAATCGCGGTGGAGCATGCTCTGAGCAGGAGTTCCTCGATCACCGCAGCCGTCTTTCACGACCGCTCCACGCACACAGCGGTTTTCGGACGCGGCTCGGCCAACGGTGCGGACTACTTGCGGGATTTTTTCTCCGACGTGTTTGCTTACGATGCGGGGATTTCCTCCTCGCTTGGCATGCGCGCCGTGTACCAACAGAAATTCACCGACAATTTGAGCGCGACAATGGTGTATGCGTATGCAGGCGCGTTGGCGATGAATGACAATGCCACCGAGGCGGCGTTGCGCGATCAACTGGCCACCAGATATCGTCACAGCCTTGCGGGACGGTTTACGGCCACCGTTCCACATACCGGGACGAAGGTCTCGGCGGGCTACAAATGGATTTCCGGAACCTCAATTTCTCATCAAGATGCGTTTGGAGAATCGCTGTACCATCTCGATCCCTACTTGAGTATGGAGATTCGACAGTCCCTGCCCAGCTTCTTCCCATGCCACATGCAGGCCCTGGCTGATTTCGGCAATCTGTTGGCTCAAGGGTATGTGCCGGTCGCCACGGGTGATGGCCCGGTGGTGCTTGTCCCCTCCTACCGGTATTTCCGAGGCGGTTTGAGCATCCAGTTTTAAGGATTAATGCATTACAGGAAATGGGAAGATGCCTTCCATAAACGGAATTGTCTCTTTTTTCATTGTTCGCACCCTCCGTAACATCTTTGAATCAAAGGCTTTGTTTGCCACCTCCCCTGTGATTCGCTGGAAGCCGACGTGCAGGTATTTTGATTTGAACGCCACGGGTGTTGCTGCATGAACGAAGGATTGCGAATGCGCTTGGGCGCGGTAGTGCTGGCCCTCCTGACGGTGGCGGCCATGATTTTTGCCGTCTTGAACTTTCAGCAGCGCTCGCGCGTGGTCCTTGCGCATGACGGCGTCACCTGGAATGACTCTCCTCAGGGGGTCTTCGCTTGGCATGTTGTTCCCGATTCGCCCGCTGCAAAAGCCGGAATCAAGCAGGGTGATATCGTACAGAGCGTTCGTGCGACCCCGATCCATCGCGTGACTGACGTCTCGCGAGTCCTGTATCACGTGGGACCCTGGGCGGAAATCCGGTATGGCATGCACCGGGCAGGAAGCTCCTTTGAAACCACGCTGGTCACCGCGCCGCAGGACAATTCCACGTCCCCCGAAAACTATCTGCGCATTACCGCGTTGCTCTACTTGTTTATCGGGCTGTTCATATTCGTTCGCCGGTGGAACGCGCCGCGGGCCATTCACTTCTACGTTTTCTGCCTGATTTCTTTCATTCTTTACAGCTTTCACTACACCGGAAAACTGAACGGATTCGACTGGACCATTTACTGGGCAAACGTTGTTACCATGCTCTTGCAGCCGGCATTGCTGGTCCATTTCGCGCTGGTGTTTCCGGAGCGCCGCGGCTGGTTGTGGCCGAAGCTCGTCGCAGTGTACGCGGCCCCCGGGGCACTCTTCATGCTTCACGTGTTCGTGGCCAGCGGGACGCTTGATTTTCTGCCCTCTGTCAGCAATCAAAGGTTCCTCGACAAACTGGAGTATGCGAATCTCGGAATCTATTTTCTAGTAGCCGCGGGAATCTTCCTGGCGAGCTACCGCCGCGCGCCAAGCGGCGTGCTACGGCAGCAATTAAAGTGGGTCACTGCCGGTACGATCGCTGGGACGCTACCGTTCCTGTTTTTCTATATCCTGCCTTTCGTCGCCAGTTGGGAGATCCAGCCCTGGATGAAGGCGTCGGCATATTCGCTGGCGCTGATACCGCTTTGTTTTGGCTACGCCATCATCCGCTACCGCTTGATGGATGTGGACATCATCTTTAAGCGCGGTTTGGCCTATACATTCGCGACCGCCGGAGTGGTGGCCATTTATTTCGCCGCGATCGCCCTGATCGGCGAGTTGTTCCACACTCGGCTGACGGCCAGTCCCGCCGGCAGCGTAATCGCCATCGTCGTGGCTGCATTTCTCATCCAGCCGCTTCGTGACGGCGTGCAGGCGCGGCTGGACCGCTTCTTCTACCGTGACCGCCTCAATTTCCGCCGCACGCTGATCGAATTCGGCCGCGCCCTGACCAACGAAGTGCGCCTGGAGCCGCTGGTCGGATCGGTGCTGGACCGCATCTCGCAAACGCTGCTGGTGGACCGCCTGGCCATGTTTCTGGAAGATCCAGCACACCCGGGCACCTTTGTGATGACGCGGTCCATGGGCGTGCACCCTGAATCTGCCCTCGATTTGAGCTTCCTCGATCCGGCGCGCCCGGCATTCGAGCGCGGCGGCTGCCTGTTCTTTGAATCCGCGCGCGCCGCGGTGCAGGAAAGCGAATCGGTGCGCCGCACCATTGACGAGCTGGACCTGAATTATTTCATCGCCTGCCGCTTCCGCGACCGCACCGTTGCCGTCCTGGGCCTGGGCAAAACCGTGGACGGCGATTACCTTTCGAGCGACGATTTGGAATTGCTCTCCACCATCGCCGGCTACGTGGCTGTGGCCATCGAGAACGCGCGGCTCTATCAATCGCTGGAACAAAAGGCCATGCAGGTGGAGCGGTTGAAGGATTTCAGCGAAAACATCGTCGAGTCGCTGAACATCGGCGTAGTCACTGTGGACCTCGAAGACCGCGTGGAGTCCTGGAATCCGCAACTCGAAGGACTGCTCGAAATTCCGCGGCGCGATGCCCTGGGCAAGAAACTTCAGCAAGTGCTGCCAACGGATCTGGTGGCGGAAATTGCCGCGCGCGCCGCCGGCGATCACGTCTCCGGAATCTATAAATTCCGGCTGAACACACGCGGCAGCCGCCAACTGGTGATCAACGCCTCGATCGCCCCATTGGTGGGCAAGAATGGCGCGCGGCTGGGCCGACTAATTCTGCTCGACGACATCACGCAGCGCGTGCGCTTGGAAGAGCAAATGGTGCAGACCGAAAAGCTTACTTCTCTCGGTTTGCTCGCCGCGGGCGTGGCGCATGAAGTGAACACGCCGCTGGCGGTCATCTCGAACTACATCCAAATGCTGGCCAAACAGATTCCCGTGGACGATCCGCGGCAAAAAACCATCGAGCGCATCGTGAAACAGACTTTCCGCGCCAGCGAAATCGTCAACAACCTGCTGAATTTCTCACGCACCGGGGCCGCCGAATTCGTCGAAATTGATCTGAACACGGTCTTGGACGAGACGCTCACGCTGGCGCAGCACCCCTTGAAGACCGCGCAAGTAAAAGTGGTGAAGAACTATGCAGACCAATTGCCGTTTGTGCTCGGCTCGGTAACGCGGCTGCAACAGGTGTTTCTGAACCTGTTCATGAATGCGCGCGACGCCATGCCCAGCGGCGGGATGCTGGAAGTGCGAACCGGCGCGCAGAACGGGTCCGTGGAAGTGGAAGTAACCGACACCGGACAGGGCATTCCCGCGGAGCATCTGCACCGGATTTTCGATCCGTTTTTTACGACCAAAGCCACCGGCAGAGGCACCGGCCTGGGTCTTTCTGTCAGCTACGGCATCATAAAAGAGCATGCGGGCAAAGTGGATGTCCGCTCCACGCCGGGGCAAGGCACCTCGTTCCGGCTGGAATTTCCCGTAGCCAGAAAAGCGGTCCATGCATAGAGGCACGATACTTGTGGTTGACGACGAAGTGGAGATTCGCGAAGGGCTCGAGGCCCTTCTCACCTCCGAAAGCTTCGACGTAACTCTCGCGGAAACCGGCGAGGCCGGCCTCCAGCGACTCGAAGATCGTCCCTTCGACCTGATGCTGCTGGACGTGAGCCTGCCCGACCGCAACGGCCTCGACCTGCTGCGCGAAATTCGCCGCCGTGACCCGCAGCTCTCCATCATTTTAATCACCGCCTTCGGTTCGATTGACATGGCCCGGCAAGCGTTTAAGGGCGGCGCGCAGGATTACATCACCAAGCCGTGGTCGAACGACGAGTTGATCGCCCAGGTATCGCTGGCCATCGAGGGCCGGCGGCTGCGTGATGAAAACGTACAACTGAAGCGCGCGTTGAAGCAGCGCTACAATTTCCCCAACATCGTCGGCAAAAGCGAAAAGATGCTGGCGGTTTTCGACCTGGTCACTCAGGTCGCTCCGTCGCGCTCCACGATCTTGATTAACGGCGAAAGCGGCACAGGTAAAGAGCTGATTGCCAAGGCCATCCATTCCGCCTCGACGCGCGCCGACAAATCTTTTATTCCGGTGAACACCGGGTCGATTCCCGCCGACCTGCTGGAATCGCAACTGTTCGGCCACGTGAAGGGCGCCTTTACGAGCGCCATCGCGTCGAAGAAGGGCCTGTTCGAAGTGGCTGACCAGGGCACGATTTTCTTCGATGAAATTTCCACAGTCAGCCCGGAAACACAGGCGAAACTCCTGCGCGTGATTCAGGAGCGCGAGTTCATGCGTTTGGGCGGCACGGACACGATTAAGGTAGACGTGCGCATCGTGGCGGCCTCCAATGAAGATTTGATGAAGCTGGTCCGCGACGGCCGTTTCCGCGAAGACCTGTATCACCGCTTGAATGTGATTTCCATACAGTTGCCGCCGTTGCGGGACCGCAAGGAAGACATTCCGTTGCTGGTCGACCGCTTCCTCGTGCAATTCTGCGAGGAGAACGGCAAGCCGCCGCGCCGCTTCACGAACGCAGCGATGAAGCTGCTGATGGATTACGAGTGGCCGGGTAATGTGCGTGAGCTTGAAAACGTGGTCGAACGCGCCGTGGTGCTTTCCAACCAGGAGTCGGTGGACTCCGAGTTGCTGCCGGAGACGGTGCGCACCCGTGAAATTGTTCGAGGCGTGCGCCTGCAGCTCGCTGAATTTCTGCCGCCGCTGCCGGGTGAATCGGGCGCCCGCGCGGATGCTCCGGCGCCCTCCTTGTTCGAAATTCTGGAGGAGATTGAGCGCCGCATCATTGTGGATATGCTCGAACGCACGAATTGGAACCAGACCGAAGCGTCGGAGCGGTTCCAGGTCCCGCTTTCCACCCTCAACCAGAAGATCAAGCGGTTGGGCATCGAGACTCGCCGCCGGGCGGGTGTGCCCCGTGGCGCTGCCGCCGGCTTTGGTGACTCCGCCGCAGATTTCTCCGCCGGGAAGTAATACATCCCCGCAAAGGTTCAACGACTCAGTAACGGTACGCCTATTCCTATCAAACTCCACTAAAGCACTAAAATTCGTTTGACACTCGTTGTCCGTAAGTGGACAATCTCGTCGTTCGCCTCCAATTTCGGACAGTCCCCGTCCTGAAGCGCGCTCCCCCTGCGCGAGGCGCGCAACTCTCCAAGTGAACTGGTGTGAACAAATCTAACTCTAACCACCCTGCTCTGCAGGAGTCTTCTAGGAGGCAACAAATGGGCGTTGCAAAGAGAGAGGGACGCAGCAGCACAGCCGCGATTTTCAGAATCGGCTTCGCTGCTCTCGTCCTGATTGCAGTCGCATTGGCTTTCTCGTTTACTCAGGAGCGCGCGACGGGTTTGTCTGCCGCCGCTCCGCAAACAATTCAACATTTGACACGAATCGGCACGAGCACAATCCACGCAACTGCGATCGGCAGCGGTGCTGTTGCTGATCCCGAAATTGACAACCGGCCGGAGCTTGGCGATGAGCCAGGAATTAAAACCGGAGATTCTTTTGCCGCAGCGATCATCCACCCATTCGCGGCGCCTCAATCGCGCGGGCCGGCCCATCGCGCTAATTACCGTATTCCGAGCAAGGAAGCTGCCCGCCGCGGTTTCGCGGCAAACAACGCTACGCGAGAGACTTCTTCCACGTTTCCACCGCCCGAACCGAACGTCCCCTCTAGCTTCGTTGTTGGTTTTCAGGCGCCCGGCTTTCGCGGCTTCAACGGCCTGAGCCACGTGGATCAGCGCACGGCGAACAATGGAAATCAATTCAGCCTCGAGCCCCCTGATCAGGGCTTGTGCGCCGGCAATGGCTTCGTGGTAGAGACGGTCAACGACGTCATCCAAGTTTACAACCAGCGCGGCCTGCCTCTCACGGGCGTCGAGGATATGAATACCTTTTTCGGTTTTGTTGCTGCGGTTGATCGGACTGTAACTCCCCGAATCTTCGGGCCGTTCTTAAGCGACCCGAAATGCTACTACGACCATCAAACACAGCGATGGTTCGTCAGCGAGCTCGCGCAAGACAACGGGACAAATGTTGGCGCAACGGGACGGAACTTCAATCTCCTCGCCGTCAGCGTGACCAGCGATCCAACGCAGGGTTTCGCCATCTTCAGCTACGATGTAACCGACGACGGCCTGAATGGGACTCCAAACCATGCCGGTTGCCCCTGCTTTGGCGACCAGCCGTTGCTTGGCGCTGATAGGTTCGGCGTGTACCAAACAACTAACGAGTTCGGAGCGGCGACCTTTAACGGGGCGCAGATCTATGCCATTTCCAAAGATCAATTGATCGATGCGGCGGATGGCACTGGGCCGATCCCTGTAGTGGTTCAACTCGATGCTTCCCAGGAATTGCTTCCCTTTGGTGGCCTCTCGTACTCAATTCAGCCGGCCACCTCACCTGGGGGCGAGGACTCGGAGGACGTAGATAGTGGCGCTGAGTATTTCCTGAGCGCCCTCCAGTTCATCGACACATTCGACAACAGGATCGCCGTCTGGGCACTCACCAATACACGATCCCTGAACTCGAATGCGCCGACATTGGCTCTGTCCTTCGCCGTACTCAAGTCGGAAACTTACGGCCAGCCAAATCCGGCTAACCAAAAGGCGGGCGAGAATCCGCTCGGCGCCTCGTTTCCGACGCCGGAGGGGATAGGCCAGCTCAACACCAACGACGACCGCATGAATCAAGTAGTCTTCGCCAACGGCATCTTGTACGGCGGGGTGAACTCGCTGCTCAAGGTGAAAGGCGAAGAACACCAGGGTATCGCCTGGTTCGGCGTGAAGCCGCACTTCGACGGGCCAACGCTGAAAGGCCGTGTAGTCCGGCAGGGGTACGTTGCGGTCGCCGGTGAGGATGTATTGTTCCCGTCACTCGGAATCAACAGCGAAGGGAACGGCGTCATTGCGTTCACTCTCGCGGGCAAGGATCATTTCCCAAGCGCTGCCTACACCGACGTCGTCGAAGGGTTTGGCCTGCCGTTCGTGCACGTAGCCGGCGCCGGGCAGGATCCCGATGATGGATTCACAATCTATGTAGCGGAAGGTGGCAACGGCGTGGGCCGTTGGGGCGACTATTCTGCTGCGGTCGCAGATGGCGAACGCATCTGGATGGCCACGGAATATATCCCCAAGGCGTGCTCGGGGCTCACTCTTCCCTGCCGTACGTTGCTTGCAAACTGGGGTACGTTTTTCTCGACCGTACATCCTTTTGACTAAATTCACTCCAGCCTCGCACATCTGCCACGAGGTGGTTCACCGAGGGCAACGGATTAATCCGTTGCCCTTCTTTTTTGCTTCCAGGGGATCCCGTTTTTGGAAGCCATGAATTACAAGTCAAGTAACGGTACTTGCGCTCCATCGGATTTTCACAGCTGCGCCTAAATTTCAGTTGACACGGTTCGTCCCCAAACGCAAAATCCCCTCAGCGTTACTCCTTACCCAGACTGTCCCCGTATGAACGTGTACTACGTGTTCACGCAAGGCGCGGAACTGTCCACCTGTCTATTTGTGTACAAACCTAACTTCGACGACCCTGCTTTTCAGGGACCTCTCAGGAGGCAACACATGGAATCTGAACACGTGAAAGGAGGGCGCCGCACTCGACTGGGCATCAACCCTGCCCGTCTCTGTGCGGCGTTTGCTGTCGGCCTGGCAATGCTGTTGCTGTTCGTCAATCCTTCCTGGGCCCAGACGCGTCAACCCGTATTTCCGGGCGGTAGTTTCTGCGACGACGTGAACTCGGGCCTCTGTACAGACCTGGCCAGCGGAGTGAATTACGAGGGCCAGTATTCGGGCCACGATGAACCCGCTGTGGTCTTCTACTCGGACAAACCCGGCTCCGGCAATTCCAGCCTCTACCTGATCCGCATCCCCAAGGACGCACCGGTCAAGCCCAAGCAGGACGGCACGGGAGGCACCTGGAATTTCCAACTGCATCCCGCGTTCTGGTTCAGCATGGCCATCTGCGACAGCCAGTCTGACCCGAACTTCACCAATGTCTGCAATCCCGACACGGATGCCAACATCTTTGATAATCCCGATCCTACAGCTCCCGATTTCATCGGCAAGCATCCCGGAGTCTCCCTAATGGAGTTCCAGTTCTACCCTCCGGGCTGGTCCAATGACTGCTTCGCGACAACCTGGTGCTCGGCGATGACTATCGACAGCTTGTCGGCCAAGGAATCCACCGGCCAATTGAACAACAACGACTGCCTCAGCAAAGTGGGTGAGGAATACGTGAATTTCGCGTTTCTCACCTTCAACGGAAAGACCCAGGCCGCCGCGGATCCTTTGGCGCGGGCTTTGGATCCCAATCAGACGGCAGGCATTCCTGATCCCGCGCAGGTGCTGCAGTACAATCCCGGCGACGTGCTCTTGGTCTTCCTCCATGACACGCCGGACGGATTCCGGGTTGACGTCGTGGACCTTACCACGGGCCAGCGCGGCTCCATGACTGCAAGCATTGCCAATGGGTTCGCGCAGATCAACTTCGATCCCAGCGCCAGCGTGTGTTCCTCTAATCCGTACGCATTCCATCCCATGTACTCAACCTCCAGCGAGCATACCCGCGTGGTGTGGGCAGCCCATACACTCAGCATCGCTTTCTCGGATGAGATCGGCCACTTTGAGTTTTGTGACGCCATCGCATTCGAAGGCGGGCCGTGCACACTCGCTGGCATAAACGATCCCGGCGGCCTGGACCGAGATGACCGCTTCTGCTTCGACAACTTCGGAGATCCAACTCTCATCCCCGTCACCGCTTGCCTCACCACGGAGCGGGATTTCGATGGTGTCCCGTACTTGGCGAACTCATGGCCGGGCGGCACAAAGGACCGGGAGGCTGACGAAGATCTTCGGCCCCAACCGGTTCAATTCACCAGCCCGCTCTTTGTGGACAAGCACGGCCACTTGAGGAACTACAAGCGGGTCGCGTTTGAGGCGGACATTCCGGCCATCACCTCGAATCCACCTTGCAGCCACCGCACCGGCGTGGGTTGCACCAATCCTCCGCCGGGAGCTCAGTTCTATCCCATCTACAGCACGACTGAGTTCTTCGATGGCGTCTGCGGATGGCAGTTGGGCGGCGGGAACATCAAGGGGACGATCAACAACTTCGGCGGTACTTCCACCGCGGAGTACGGACCGTTGCTGTTCAGCCCCTACATCAATGGGACCGGCTCGATCACCCTGGTGGAGAACAACCGCCAGATACTCAACCACAATCCGTGCAAATCCGGCTTCGGCGAAGATGACGACCACGAGGACGATTAGCTCAAGCCGCATTTGAAACCAACTCCGGGGGAGCCGATTTCCGGCTCCCCCCTTTTTTATTTTTGGCCGCTGCGCAGGCCAGAGAAACAAAGGCCGGGAGAACCGCTGCTTCGGCGGCCTCCCGGCCCGATTGACAACTGTTCGTTGAAGTCCCCGCGGTGAGTGCTACTGCGCGATAGACTCCACGATGCCCAGCAATCCTTCCGCTTCCTGAGTCAGCTGCCGTTCCTTCCCCCCGGAGATTTTCTTGCCGTTGAACTCGGCGTCGTTCAGACGCGTAATCATGTCCGAGGCCAGCGCATCTCTCAGGAGAGTAATTTCCGACAACTGGTTCTCGAGATTGATGTAGGTGGAGTCGTCACCCGGACTGCCGGAAGCCAGCGCGCGAGTGGAAATACGCAGGCTGAGCTGCCCGAGTTTCGCGTTGGGCGCGTTGATCTTTTTGTACGCTCGCGCCAGCTCAACGAATTCATCGCCGCTGTCCCGGATGGCATCCGGAAGCGCCCAGTGGTGAATTTCTTCAACCAGCGCGCGCCCGTCGGAGATGTAATCGTCCTTGAGGCCGGCGAGAAGCAACATCGTCGGGCGAATGTCGGTATGGTCGGACCACACGTCGTCATCGATGCGGTTGTTCTTTACGCCCGGGCCTACCAACCCCAGGAAAGTCGTAACGATTTCCTTGTCGATGCCGCCGTGGTTCCACACGAACCCGGGGTCCTCATTGACGCATGGAGTGTTGCAATTCGGATCGCCGGTCGTATGGAAGTAGTCGGGGTCACCGAACATTACAAAGGTCGGCGTCCGCTGTGGGTCGCCGGTGACCATGTGCAACAATTTCAGTTCCACCGGGTCGGCCAGCGCTTCCGTCAGATTGTCCGTTTTCCCGGTGATCGGGCTCACCGCCGTCAATTTCGCGGCAGCGCGCTCGAAGCTCCGGGCCAGGGGATCGCCGACCGGCGGGTTGCCCTTGATGTAGAAGACCGGGACCATGTCGAACTGAATATCGAATACGTCGGTGATGTTCGCTTCTGTTGCCAGCAGCCCGGTGAGATTGCTGTCGATTTCGCCGAGCTTATCGTAGCTGCAGAAGACGTTCACGCCGTCGCAGTTCGCCGGAGTCGGGGGACCGGCAGCCTGGTGGTCGTTTTCGTCGGACGTGATGATGAAAAGAGTGTTGTGCTTGTTGATGCCGTCTGCCGCAAGGCGCTTGAAGAATTCGCCGAAGGCTCGGTTATAGGCCTTGAGCTGCTCGTGGTAGCACTGGTTGCCGGACCCAAGACCGCCCTGTTCAGGGTCGGTCTGGCATTCCATTGGCCCATAAAGGTTGTCCGGGGGTGTGCCCGCTTCGTGATTGTCATGCGCGTCCGAGATGTACGCGTAGGTGACCGGAACACCGTGCTCATGCATGGCAGCGACGTAGGAGAGGGTCTGCGCCGCGGAAATCCCACCGAAACCAGGGAATCCCGGGTTTGGAGGCGTGTCGGCGTCGGTCATGGGGTTGCCGTCGAGATCCGTAAGCTGTTTGCCCGGGCTGATCACCGGAGCTACAAACTTGTTGCCAAACAGCGCGTTAAATCCCGTATAACCGCCCGGTTCTTGCGACAAGACATCGGGTACCCCGCCGTTGTCCTTCGAGCAGACCGGATTGCCTGCGGCGCAGTGTATGGCGATTCCTTCATAATCTGCCACGGCTCCATCAAAGTTGGCGTTCCGCTTATTGATTGCCTCGGTCAGCTTGGCGGGATCATTCGCAAAGACCGTCGAAATGTCGCCGAACACATTTTCCAGCTCGATGTTGGCGATGGAGACGGCTCCCACATTGCAGCCGGCGCGCGTCCAAGCGACCCACGGGGCGGGCGCATTCTTTCCGTCTGGGGTAAGCATGAAGAGAGTCGGGTCGCTGCCCCCGACCGGGTCGGTCCAATACTGGAACGAGGACCGAAAACCGTCGAAGAATTTGCTGCCCGGAGGATTGAAAAATCCGAAGGCGTTGGAGATGGGCATTCCATGACGGTCGCCGTACACGCCTGTCTCCGAAGTGATGATGTCGTCCGCCGTGTGCGATTTCAGCGGCGTGTGGTGGTTGGTCATCAATGTGCCGTTGTCGGTGATGAAATCCAGCAGGTTGGGCATTTGCTCGAGGTCGGATGGCACGTTGGGATTATCACGGGTGAAGTGGACGTTATCGAACTGGATGTAGATGACGTGCTTGATGTCGCCGTGAGCAGAATGGAGGTCGCAGTCGCCGATTGAATTGTTGGAACCTGCCGGTACCGGCAGGGGCTTTGCGTCCGCAGAAGGAACCAATACTTGAACCGCGGGACTAAACGTAAATGTGAAAGCGACCAACAGCGCCAAGACTTGGCGCAGACCTGTCCTAAGACACGTAGGGCTGAATCGCACAGGGTTCTCCTTTCGAGATGGCACAACTTCGCTGCGCATACTCTCGGCGGGCTGGGTTAAACGTGGGAGAACTTACCATTAATAGATTGCGAACGATATGGCCTCCATATTTTTCTGTGGAAATCCTGTGAACGCAGTTGCGCCACCCAAGTGCAAGCGTCGCGAGCGTCTGGGAGGCTGAGGGGGGCGGAATGGGGCAAAATGGTTGCAAAGTAGTACTCCCCCCGGGGGGTGGCTTTTTGTACCGGGTAGAAAAAATCATGTTGTTGACCGGGAAGGGTTTACGGCGAATTCTACTTTCACGGTGTACCGGGTAGAAATGCAGAGGGTCGGGCGATGGGGTAACCATGTTGCCACTCCCCCGGGGGGTGTCTTTTTGTTGCGATTAGAAATTACCGCCGTCGTTTGTTTTGTTGGGGTTACGGCGAATCCGGTTTGCACGGTGTCGCGATTAGAAACGCGGCGAAAAGCGCCAAATAGTGAGTGACTAGTAACGCCGGAGGTACGGGGACAAGGAGGCAGAGAGACGAGGACGCCGGGAGGCAAGGATGCGGGGAAGCAGAGAGGAGGCGGGCCGGTGCGATCGAATTTTCGGGGATGAGCGCGAAGCTTGCGCACGGCGGACATGAGCATTTGTAGCACGAAAGGAAGCGAGCGGTAGGACAGAAAGAGTACAGAGCGCGGATGGATTTGGTCCAGTTATAGTACGCCTGTACGGAAGGACAGGTTCTGGAAATTGAGAAAAATGCATCTCATACATACGCCACAACTCCCCAAGAACCTTCCCTCAGGGGCTAAAGCCCAATTTTTCTTGACTCCTTATGTCGGAGCTAAAGCTCCGACCCCCTAAAACGCGTTAATGAGATGAGTTCAGTTCAGAGCTAAAAGCTGAGAGTTGAATTGGGGGAGTCAGTCGGAATTCGGATCCTTTCAAGAGACTTGCCGCGTGGATAGTTCTAGCAGTCTTGGTCCTCTCTCGCCCCGATATTGAATCTGCCTTTGGCCCCGCACGTGGAATGAAAAATTGGCCCCCGCGCGCGGGAAGGGGCGGAACATTTCAGTTCCAGGCGCGGGGGCCATTTTGTTTGCAGCAGCGGCTCGAGGACTGGGTTTGGCCGCGGTTGCCAACAATTCGCTGCCTTCCTTTCGACCGGGTTACACGTCCCTCCGGGCCTCATCCGCGTCTTCGGCCAGATCGTTCACGAAATCGAAGAATGCTTTTGACTGCCCGTTGAAGAGGCCGTCGGCGGTGAGTCCCGCGACGGCGCCCTTTGCCGCGTTCTTGGTTTCGGTGGGGCGAATGATCGAGACGATCGGGAATTTGCGCTTGGGGCTGAGGAAGTGTGTCGGTTCCGGCATGATCAGGTTGGTCTGGAAATCGTCCTGATTAAATTTTGTGGCATCGTTGAGGTTCCCGAAGGTCAAGCCGGGATCGTCGGGATCAGCCAACGGTCCCAGAGTCGGCTGCACGGCATTGCCGGCCTTGTCGTGCCAGGTCTGGAAGTGGGACGTTTCCGTGGGTCCAATGCTGAGCAGGATGCGCAACACTTCCACGTCGGAGACACGCTGGGCCAGGCTGGGATAGAGGCTGCTGCCGCCTTGTTCGATGAATGCGAAGTGGAACGCGGCGGTATTGGCGATGACCTGAATTTTATCCTGCCGGTTCGTGTCGCTGCTGTCGCGCGGGATGGCCGTGTGCGGCTTGGCGAGAAGGCCGGGGACGGCCTGCTGAAATCCCGGGTTGGCATCGAGATCGGGATTTTTAGAGTCGCTGCGATAGCGGGTCCACCACGAGGTATCAACAGTGAGCTCCATGAGATTGGTGAGGCGCCCGATTTGATTGGGAGCCAGCGGGCTGCTTTTCAGATTGCGGAATCCATCGAAGGTTTTCGCCACCTGGTCGCCGCCGGCACCCTTGGAATTGAGATAGGCGCGCAGGAAATTCATGTGGCTGAATTCGTCGTCGGTATTGTCGGCGATGTATTGGGCCATATCACCGTCGAGGTTTGACAAGGCGTTGATGTACTGCTGGTTTCCGCTGACGGTGAACGGGAGATCAAGCTTGGAGCCGCCGGTCTGGAACGAGCCAAGCTCGGCGTACTGCTGCCACAAATCGCTCTCGAGGATCTCCGCGGCCAGCAAGAAGCGGAGAATAGCCGCGTCGCCCCGGCGAAGACTTCCCGAGGGCTCATCTTCGGCAAATACCCGCGAGGCTCCGCCGAGCAAGCCGGTGCCTACCGCTGCGGCGCCCGCCGCCAGTGCTCCTTTTTGAAGGAACGAGCGCCGATTCCACGTGTTGCGAAACGCATCCTTCTTTCCCTTCATTGTCTTTCTCCTTTTTTCCCTATTTCGGATGAATGGGTTACACCACCGTCTCCGGAAGACGGTTGGCACCGATCGAATTGGGCATTCCTGGTTGAAATCAGGCTGCGGGGTAAGGCACGCCTGTTGACGCTGCATGCTTCGATGCCGGCGGTTGCCTGGGGGAAAATGAAGATTGCAACAAGACTCGCTGAACTTCCAAGGCTTTCGCAGAACAAGCCTTGCAACCAAATCTGAAGGGCCGCATCCAATATCCCAGCGATTTTTTCCAACCCGGATTTACCAAAAACGTAGGGAACGGTGTACGAATGAATGGTACGAAGGCTCTAAGCGCTGTGTTGCGCTTTGGAACATTTGAGGTGGACCTTCAATTAAGGGAGGTCCGCAAGCACGGCTTACATATGCGGTTGGAGGAAAAGCCTTTTCAAATTCTGGAACTGCTGCTGGAAAAGCCCGGCGAACTCATTACCCGAGGCGCACTGCGGAAAAGACTTTGGCCGGACACCATCGTGGGCTACGAGCATGGGCTGAACACCGCGGTGCGCAAACTACGGGAGCTGCTCGGCGATTCCGCCCAAAGCCCCCGCTTCGTCGAAACCATTCCCCGGCGCGGCTATCGTTTCATCGCTCCGGTTGAGAATCCTTCTAAAGTCGCAGCAGCCGGAGGCAAATTGATGCTCGTGGTTCTGCCGTTTCAGAATCTGGGCGGCGATGCCGAACAGGAATTTTTCGCCGATGGCCTGACGGAAGAAATCATTGC
>Ga0210407_10000823_pt1 | contig 32135 bp, 33 predicted proteins | sample IncBWC27MmetaG_FD_150860 | JGI IMG/M metagenome (GOLD analysis project Ga0210407, IMG submission 150860) | Forest soil microbial communities from Barre Woods Harvard Forest LTER site, Petersham, Massachusetts, United States - Inc-BW-C-27-M | ecosystem: Environmental > Terrestrial > Soil >...
ACCAGGCCTTCGCTGCATCCAGCGGTAAGCAGACATCGCGGGTATTGATGAGGCCAGTGACGGCCTTATTGGGTCTCGGCTTTTTCTGGGTCGTCTTATCAAGAACTGCCAATTTCGGAACAAGCACGATCACCGGCAAGTAACGCGATAGCTTACGAAACTCTTCCGGGATGCCAGAAGCTGGCACGGACGCCAAGTCTTCATTGAGGAGGTGTATCGGATTTGAATCGACTTCGGTCCTGGTTTGCGCAAAAGGAGAAATTGCCGCCTTGATTGTTGGTATCATTGAGATGCCTCTTTACTCAGCTTGTCTGACACAATTGGAGCTGCCGACTCTTTGCCGGGCATTCGATGCAGCGCGATTTTCGCGTGAAACATCCGCGTCTTTACTGCCCGGGCGAAAGGCACTGCTGGCGCGGAAGCCGTCGGCGCGGAGAGCGCGCTACTGCTCACTTGCATATGAAGAACTAGTCGGGAAAACAGAAACACCACACAGTAGAAGCCAGTGATGCCAACGCACAGGGTAATAACTAGCGGCAGGTCCTGACTGAATGCCTTGCGCGACGTCATAACGGTTCCGGTAAAAAGGGTCAGCGGTACTGCGTATTGAAGCACCATCCGATTCAGGGTCGAGGCATCCTTTGACCCAAAATCGCGTCGCCAAGCCGCCACGAAACCAAGCAAGATGCTGACGACCATGGGTAGAAGTGCGCCCAAGATAGTACTTAGGATGGCCAAACCAGTCTCCTTTTCCGCTGAACACGATCGACCATCGCTCGGGAGTTTCTGCGGTTTCGCACTTAGGTAAGCAGGCATCATGCCAATTGCTAAGGTGCTGAAAAGAGACAGGGCCATGATCAGAGTCATGCTGCACGCTCAGCAAAATGACGAACGCTCAGCAGGACGTGCTGGAATCGAAGACTGACCGGCGACGGATGGACTTACATTTCGAAGTGAATTGGTCCAAGAAGGGGAAGAGAATCTGATGGCAGGAGCCGCTCTTCGAGAGCGACGTAGTATTCCAATTAAGAGGGGTGGCGTTTCAGACCATACTTATTGATTCCCAAACGTCTGAGTTTCGATTCAAGCGTCTGCCGCGGAATCCCGAGTTTGGCAGCCGCGCCGGAAGGCCCGGAAATGCGGCCATGGCACTCAGCCAGAGCAGCTTCGATCATCTCTACTTCACGATCTGCCAGCGTCGAACGCTTTTCGCGCGACTTACCAGACTCTGCCGATTCGAGTTTCAGCCAGCTCTCATCAACGAAGAAGGTGTCCGTCTCACTCAGAATGATCGCGCGTTCCACGACGTTCTGCAATTCACGGATATTCCCTGGCCAATTGTAGGCTGTTAACTGCTCCAGTGTTCGCTTACCGATATGTCGGATTGTCTTGCCGGCGGCCTTGGCGTAACGCCCAACGAAATATTCCACGAGCAATGGAATATCCGCCGCTCGCTCGCGGAGCGGCGGAACGGCAATCGGCACAACATTGAGTCTGTAGAAAAGGTCCTGGCGGAAGGTTCCGGCAGCGACGGCAGCAGGCAGATCCCGATTCGTGGCCGCTATCAGCCGGACGTCTACAGAAATCGGATGATTGCTTCCCACTCGCTCAAACTCGCGCTCCTGTAGCACGCGCAGCAGCGCGATCTGCGTCTCCATCGGGAGATCGCCGATTTCATCAAGGAAGAGTGTCCCGCCGTCTGCGGATTCAAACCTCCCCACACGTCTCTGCAGGGCGCCCGTGAAGGCCCCCTTCTCGTGACCGAAAAGCTCAGAGGCAATCAGTGATTGAGGGATGGCGGCGCAGTTTACCCGGACGAAGGCCCTCGCTGCGCGAGTAGATCTTCGATGGAGCGCACGCGCAATCAGTTCTTTGCCCGTTCCGGTCTCGCCGAGGATGAGAACGGTCGAATTCGACGGCGCAACTTTCGCCACTTGCTTCAACACCTGACGCATGGGTTCGCAAGAACCAACAATCTCCTCAAACATCGAGAAGCGATCAATTTCCTCGCGCAACGCAACGTTCTCGTTTTGAAGGCGCTGCTCAGCCACCTTGCGATCGTGGATATCGGTCCCCGCGGAATACCACCGTGTAATGAGCCCTTGTTCGTCCCGCATGGGATTAAGACGGAAATGAAACCAGCGATACTGCCCGTCTCTTCTCTTTAACCGAACTTCGAGCTCGAACGGGAATCCATTTCGGAACTTGCTCGGAAGTTCTCTCAACAGGCGTTCCGCGTCCTCTGGATGAACCCTCGTATTCAAATCCGAGGCGCGCCACGCCTCAAGAGTAATTCCGAAATAATCGAGCGCGGCCTGGTTGTTATAGAGAGGAATTCCGTCAGGCCCAAATTCGCCGATGTGTATCGGAGAGAGATCGAGGAGTTGTCGAGCTTCCCGCTCGCTTTGTCGAAGCCTCTCTTCAGTTCTTTTCCGAACGTCGATGTCGGTTGCGGTGGCATACCAGCGGATAATCCGGCCTTGTTCGTCTTTCAGCGGTTCGTACTGAACGAGGTGCCAGCGATACTGCTCGCCCTTTTGCCAACGCATCTCGTATTCGAAAGGGGCACCGCGTAAAAGTCCCTCGTGCCGCTCGGCTCTGAATCGGTCGGCGTCGTCAGGATGGATGGCGCGCGCAAAGAAACCATCCTTGTTCATCTCTTGGACCGTTAGTCCGGTGTGCTCAAGAGCCACGCGATTTGCATAGAGGGTAGTTCCATCCGGCGCAAGAACCACGATGGATTGGCAAATGGCATCAGTGATGTTGCGCCCGATGCTGGAACTGTCGATGTTGATTCCACGCCAGCTGACAACGTTGCCCTGTTCATCGCGCACGGGTACCGCGCTTATCTGGAACCAGCGATATTCTCCGTCGAAATGACGAAAACGGGCTTCTGTCTTGGCGGGTTCTCCAGATTGCACGAAACCTCGCCACCAGCTTTCCAGTTGTTCGATGTCATCCGGGTGAACAGTTGATTTCCAACCTGACCCGTACATTTCTTCCGAAGACAGATCCGTGTACGTATGACATTGTTGGTTGAAGAATTTCATGGAACCATCCGGTGGAAGGCACCAGGCAAGCGCAGAAGGTCTATCGATGAAAGTGCGATGTTGAGCTCCCGATTTCCTAGGTTGACAAAAGCATCTCCGGATTTTGGATGATTTTGGCCCTCACTCGGATTCATAGGGCGATCCTACGGAGCAGGTAATTTCGAGCGGACGACCTCCGCGCATTAGCGGCTATCCGTTTGCGCCCCCTTCAGCCTGCTCGCGAAGAATCCACGCGCGCACATAGGGAGGGCAGTGAACCAATAGAATACCTTCATTCTCGCAGTCGCTCAAGAATCGTACGACCTCAACGTCCACAAGAGTGACTTCTCCCAAGTCGAGGACTATGTGAACACTGTCATCATCCATTTGTGCCAGTATGTTGCCGATATGGGCGGATTGAATTCTGCCGCTGAGCCGCAGGCGCATGGTGTGTCCGTCTAACTCCTTTTCAATCTTCAACATTGGTTGCCTAATTGGTTAACTATTCCTTTCGGGCGCGGTCGCGGACTACCAATACGAGATCATGGCCCGCCTGGCGAAGCGGTAGGTAAAGACAGCGCCAATTCCAGTGGAAACGCCTGTAGTCCGGACGAAACTGAAGAAGTCATTGGTTGCTACTCTTTATCAATTCACCATCGGTTGCTGGATTCCAGAATCCACGCTCCTGCAGTATCCGGATATGCATGGCGAGCGCCATTTGTAAATGACTGAAGCGGAACTCGTAGGCCACAGCCTGCGAGTGACAAGGCTCACGTCGCGCTCGCCACGACGAATGCGTCGGCGTGAAGTGGAAATGCACGTTCAGATGCGTAGCCAGAAAATCGCGAATCACCTGACTCTTGTGCGCCGACAGATTGTCCAGAATGATGTGGGCCTCTCCCGCCGGCGCCCGTTCGACCACCTCTATGAGGAACTCCACAAACTCCTGGCTGGTGGGATACTACGTCGCTCTCGTCGAGTGGCGGCGGCCATCACATTATCTTGCCCCTCCTTGAACAAACCACTTCGAAATGTAAGTCCATCCGTCGCCGGTCAGTCTTCGATTCCAGCACGTCCTGCTGAGCGCTCGTCATTTTGCTGAGCGTGCAGCATGACTCTGATGATGAAGCGCTCTCTTTTCAGCACCCTAGCAATTGGCAGGATACCTGCTTATCCAAATTGCGAGACCCGCAGGAGACAGATCGCCAAAGTTTAAGGAGCGATTCAATCGCCCTCGGCTGAACTTACTCTGCACAGAGAAATCAAATGAAACACATTCCATGTCGTCTGCAAATCATCGTGAACGATTGCATGTTCAGTATCACCGCAAACAAAGCTATGAAGTTGGCTCGTCGCTTTAACATCGTGAGGGTCATTTATCTATGACGTCAGTCGGAAAAGACAGCCTGAAGACCCAGCGCACACTGGCGGTCGGCAATAGAAATTATGAATATTTCTCGCTGCCTGTGGCGGAGCAGAAGCTCGGTGATATCTCGCGCCTGCCGATCAGCCTCAAGATACTCTTAGAGAATATCTTGCGGCTCGAGGACGGGCGCGCTTACACGGTAGAGCATGCGCAGGCGATCGCGGGTTGGCCGAAAAAGCGCACTTCCACCCAGGAGGTGGCATTCAGACCCGCGCGCATCCTCATGCAGGACTTCACTGGCGTGCCGGCGATTGTCGACCTCGCGGCGATGCGCGATGGCATTGTGCGCCTCGGTGGTAAGCCCGAGACGATCAACCCGCTCGTGCCGGTGGATCTGGTGATCGATCACTCGGTCACGGTCGATTTCTACGCTCGCAACGACGCGATGTTCAAGAACGTGGATGTCGAATTCGTGCGGAATGACGAGCGCTATGCCTTTTTGCGTTGGGAAAGAAGTGATCGTCATCGATCGCGAGGCAATGCATTTTCTTGTGGGTTGCGAAGAGGATGGGGTGAAGCTGGAAAACTGCGCTCCCTATATTCGCGAATGGATGGAAAGAGAAAAAGATTGAGGGAGGTCGGATAAGTGATGTGGCCGAAACGATCACCTGAAACGAACACCCCGCCAACGGACGATGTTCACGGATTGAGCGATGAGAGCCTGGTGGAAGCAGCCCAGAGAGGGTATTCCCCGGCCTTCGACGCACTTTCGAAGCGATACAGGCAGCAACTGTTTCGTGCCGCACACCGAATCACCAGAACCATTGAGGACGCCGAGGACGCAGTTCAAGACACCCTCCTGAGCGCGTTCCTTCACGTAAGGGAGTTTGATGGCAGATCCGGTTTCGGAACCTGGCTCACGCGCATCGCCATCAACTCGGCGCTGATGAATCTCCGCAAGAAACGAGCTTCGCGCGAGATTGCCACGGACTATAACGATGATTTCAGCGCGGATGGCCTGCGCTGCAAAATAACCGATCATCAGCCGAATCCGGAAGGGCGGTACGCGCAGAGGGAAGAAGAAAGCAAGCTGAGGAAAGCGATCCAGGGCCTGCGACCCGCGCTCCGAGCGGTAGTGCAAATTCAACTGTTGCAAGAAAGCTCGATACGGGAGACCGCGGAAGCGATGGGTATCTCCGTGGCCGCAACCAAGGGACGGCTGTTCCATGCCAAGAAAGCGCTTCGCAAGTCAGTGATCCCGAAGCTGAAAAACAAACCTCGATTTGACAGGAGGATTCGTGTTCTGACTGCCGGGCCGTGGCTCGGGCAGAACGCAGGAACGAACACGCTTCGCCGATCAAAACAATCCAATCACAAGAAAAAGGGAGATGAGTATGTCGTCGAAACCGAAGACACAACTAAGTACAGAGCACCAAGCAACCCGCATCCAGGGGGAGAGGGAGGAAGTTTCCACGGAGAAGCCGGCGCGTGACGAGGAAATCCGACGCCGCGCATACGAAATCTATCTCAATCGCGGCGAACAGCCGGGCCGTGAGATGGAAGATTGGCTGCAAGCCGAACGCGAACTTGAACGCGGGGTGCTGTGGCTCGCGCAGGCTAACTAGAACCTATCTGTAAATGAGGTCCCGATGATCGAAGAGTGTCCTCAGCGGGCTGAGGCCCAATTTTAGCGGTTGAGTTTGCAGGGGAGATTACAGACTTCGCAATCGTCCGGGCAGTAGGGGGAAGGAGGGAATGCGTATCTCTAATTGGGAGGAGACATGAAAGCCCCCCTGACCTTACCGCAATTGACCGTTATCTGAACAATCGGGCCGAGAACTCGCATCAACGCACCCGCGTACGAGAAAGACAAATGAAGCGCTTCAAATCTTCGGAGCAAGCACAACGCTTCTCTCTGTGTTCGAATCCATCAATGCTCCCTTTCGATTGCGACGGCATCTTCTCTGTGCAACTCGTCATCGACAGCTACACAACCATCCTTTCACCGTCAGTTATCCGGAGGAGACATGATCCCGACTTCCTTGACCCCGGGCGCGACCGTTAGCGCCCAAGACCGCAGCGACGTGATCGATCTGGTCAATCGGCTCAACATGGCGTTCGATGTCTGGGACCTGGACACCATGCTGGGCCTGCACACCGACGATTTCACCGTCCATCATCCCAAGGGCGTGGCCACTGGACACGACCAGATGGTGGCGTTCTATGAGGCCTACTATCCGCTTACAGTTGGCGTGCGTCGCCAGCATCTGAACCATGTCGTCACCGGCAACGACGACGGCACGATCACCGTGCTCAGCTACAACCTGCTGATCCGGGTGGCCACGCCCGAGCGGGCGGCGGCCCTGAAAGGCCAGTCGGTGATCGAGGCGGAGCCAGGTCTTCCGGCCATCGCGATGCACTCAGTGACGATCGACCGCTTCCGGCGTGATCCGGGGCATGGCTGGCGGTTCGTCGAGCGCCATGTCGAGGAGACGGTGCGCAGTCCGACCTACCGATAGGGTCGGCCAGCCGCTCCGAGGCGCCGCATCAGAACGAACCGGATTGTTGTAATAGGAGGAGGAAATGCAAAACAAACTCACTTACAGACACGCATTCAAAATGACGGGTGTGTCCCTTCTCGCAATCATTCTTTTTCCCGCACTTGCATGCGCGCAGCGGCTCCGTCGAGAAGGCGACGATATGCAAGCGGCCACAAACAGCTCCCCCTGGGGACAAGATCACAACACGACCGCTGCCGAAGCGGACGCATGGTTTGAAAATTACCGGTTTCGCGATGGTGAGACCTTACCGCGTCTGCGCATTCACTACGCCACGCTTGGCATTCCGCGTCGCAACCCCCAGGGGCAAATCGATAATGCCGTACTCGTGATCCACTGGACGGGCGCCGACGGAAGCACGCTTCTAAGCAAAAACTATATGGAAGCTCTTTTCGCTCCTGGCCGGCCGCTGGATGCGACTCGCTACTTTTTGATCTTCCCCGACAACGTCGGGCATGGAAAATCAAGTAAGCCGAGCGATGGCTTAAAAGGTGCATTCCCAAAGTATGGCTACGCCGACATGGTGGACCTGCAACATCGTCTAGTCACAGAAACGCTCGGTATAGAACATCTTCGCGCCATTCTCGGCATGTCGATGGGCGGAATGAACGCATGGCAGTGGGCCGAAGCGTATCCGGACGCCATGGACGGTGTCATGCCTGTCGTGTCCATGCCCATTCCGATTTCCGGCAGAAACATGCTCTGGCGCCGCATGGTAATTGATGCTATCCGCTCCGATCCTCAGTGGGATGGAGGCAACTACAATTCACCGCCGCAAGGCTGGCTGAACGCTTTCCCGTTGATGCGCATGATGCTCGATGGCGTACCGCGTCTTCAAGTCCAAGTGCCAGACGGGCCAGCAGCGGATCGGTTCATCGCAGAAGCACGGCGTCAGGCCGCTCCTGTAGATGCCAACGACATTCTCTACTCGCTCAGCTCTTCAGCGGACTACGATCCACGGCCGGGACTCGCGGTAATAAAGACCAAGGTGTACGCGCTCAACTTTGCTGATGACGAGTTCAATCCAGTGGAACTGCACGTCCTCGAAGAAGTCATGCCAAAGGTTCCTCAGGGCCGATTTGTCGTCCAGCCGGGCTCGGCGGAGTCGTTTGGGCACTTGACGATGGCACATCCCGAGCTCTGGTCAGAACATGTTGCCGAATTTATGCGGTCGCTCGGTGATGAGGTTTTACAGAGTTCAAACGCAAACTAGAAAGCATTCGGAGGAGTTTCTTATGTTGAACATAAAAGGAAGTTCTGGTGTCCTGGCAGCAACTTTTGCCGCCCTAGTGATTGCCGGAGTCGGCTCGGGAGCACCACCGCGGATGCGCACGCTCCAATCGTCAGGCTCCAATTCCGACGAGTCTACGCAGACTAAAATAGCGCGCGCGCTTTCGGCGGGGCCACCCGATGTCGCCAAGGCTGCGACAGTAGCGGAAATGGATAGCCAAGGTAAGATGACGATCCTGCGCGCCGGAACCAACGGATTCACCTGCATGCCGGGCAATCTGAAAGTTATTGGACAACCGCCGATGTGCGTCGATGCGGCATCGATGCAGTGGTACGCGGACGCCGAGGCTCACAAACCGAGGCCGACCAATACCGTCCCTGGCATCACCTACATGCTGGCCGGTGCCACTCAGCGCAGCGATTCGGATCCCAATGACATGACCAGCATGCCCATTGAGATCGGACCACACTGGATGATCATGTGGCCGTTCGATCCGAAAACTACCGGACTGCCAACCACGCACAAGGCGACTGGAGCCTACATCATGTTCGCGGGGTCGCCTTACGCCCATCTCCATATCATGGGGCGTCCCTAAATACCACATGGGTCCCATTTCGCCGAGCCCATGTATTCACTCCGGAAGCAGCTCGACACGCAATGTGCCACAAATCCTGAGTGGGGGTTGCCCAAGCCAAGCGCGACACAAAGAGGAGAATAGCCATGAAGGCCGTGCAGTTCGCTCACTTCGGTGAACGGGACGTACTGGAGTACATAGATGTAGCGACACCCAAGCCTATCTGCCCCTTGACGTGCGCTTCGGACGGGAGTCAAATATCCGTGTCCCCGCCCGCGCGTCAACTAACTAACCTCCTCAAACTCACACCTCGGAGGAGAGCATGCCCGACATCCGAAAAGAAACCGACGGCCTCGGCGTCGTTGAAGTTCTTGCCGACAAGCCCTGGGTGGTCAGATAGAACGTTCGGTCGAGCTAACTGCCCGACGCACCGTGGAGAAGTGAGTTATGTGGCCGGTGAGATTAGCGCCGCGAAGGCCCTACACCTTTGGATCACGCTATGCGAAGGAGGTCACTTAAAATGTCTACTGCACGATCTGCTGTACCTCAGGAGTTGAGCACTGCTTACGTTCGCGAGATTTTCAAAAACCTGGAATCTGGTGATGGCAAAGGGTTCTTCGACCATGTGGCGGACAGCGTGGATTGGATCGTCGAGGGAACACATCCTCTGGCCGGTCACTATCATAGCAAGGCCGAGTTCCTCGCTCATACCTTTGAAAAGTTGGCAAAGGTTCTACCCAAGGGTGCGGAACTGCATGTGGAACATGCGCTCGTAAGTGGTGACTGGGCGGTGGTCGAGCTGCATTCCGACGCCACCGCCAAAAACGGTTTCAAGTTCGATAACCGGTATTGCTGGGTATGTCGATTTGTGAATGGCACGATCGTTGAGGTTCGAGCGTATCTCGATTCCGCACTCGTTGCCCGCCTTTTTGAGGAGAATCCGATTTAGCAGGAATAAAATTTCTGCGGCAGCCTCCATGCCCCAACTGTCACCTATGCGCAAGTGAAAGGCATCAGCCTTTTCATGATGAAAGTGGTTCTCAACGGGCGCGGTGACGAAGTCATCGACCTCGCGAAAGTCAATCTGCTCCGCTAGTTCTAAGGAACGTTCAGCGCCAAGAGAAAAGAAAGGAAGGAACAACAATGGCTACGCAGCAGCAATCGATAAAGGGACCAGGTTTAGCGGACAAATCGCACGCCATCCATTCGCTGAAGAGTTGGCTCTTCACTCCGGCAACCAAAGCAGATCGCTTCAATCGCGCCGCTGAAGTCGGGGCTGACGCGCTCATCATCGATCTCGAAGATGCAGTTGCAGCTTCTGACAAGCAGAAAGCTCGCCTGGCCGCTATCCAATATCTTGAGCAGACTGCTGGAAATATGCTGCCATGCGCTCTTCGCATTAACGCGCCCGTAACTCGGACGGGAATCGACGATTTGCACTCGCTCCTCGAATCGTCGGCCACCCCTGACTACATCATTCTGCCGAAGTGCGATTCGCCTGCGTTCGTGAGCATGGCGCGATCGCTGCTGGACCAAGCTGCGAAAAAAACGGGGATTATTGCACTCATCGAGTCGGCAAACGGAGTCGAGGCTCTACCTGAGATCGTGAGGAGCAAGGTCAGACCCGCTGCGCTGCTGTTCGGAGCGGCAGACATGGCGGCAGACCTTGGGGCGAAGGCTACCTGGGACGCGCTGTCATTTGTCCGATCGCGAATCGTTCAAGTCGCCGCCTTGGCAGGAGTCGCCGTCATGGATTCTCCCTTTTTCGACATCGGCGACATTGATGGGCTCAAGCGGGAGACCGAGGCAGCGCAGGACCTAGGATTTCACGGGAAATGTGCAATTCATCCGAAACAGATCTCCACCATTAATAAGGTCTTTACCCCATCGGCAGAAGAAGTGGCGAAGGCACGCGAGATTTTGGCGGTGAATCAGAGGGGGGTAGGGTCTGTCGATCATCAGATGGTCGATGAAGCTATTGCACGCAAGGCGAGGCTCATTCTCGATAGAGCTGGGATTGCTGCTTGAGGATTTGGTCCATTCGTCGAAACACATAGCGGGACAACCAGAGGAGAGGGATATGGGAGAGACAAAAGTAGACGTCGTGAAAAAAACACTTTCGGCATATCGGGAACTGGGCGCGAAGCGGTACCAGGAAACATCGGGTCTTTATTACGAAGATTTTGAAATTGGCGACACGTTCGAGCATCGACCGGGTCGGACAATCCTCGATGTTGACAACACCTGGTTCACGCTGCTCACCATGAACACGCAGCAACTCCATTTCGACGCGGCTTATGCGGCCAAGACCGAGTGGAAGAAGCCCTTGGTCGATTCGACTTTCACACTCGCCTTGCTCACCGGCATGAGCGTACGCACGGTCAGTGCCAAGGTCGTCGCCAATCTCGGCTGGAACAATGTGAAAGCGACACATCCCGTTTTCGCGGGCGACACGCTCTATGCGGAATCAACCATCTTGGCAAAGCGCGAGTCGAAGAGCCGCCCCACGCAAGGAATCGTGACGGTTTCAACTCGTGGTGTGAATCAGGACGGCAAGGAAGTGATGAGCTTCGAGCGCACGATGCTGATTTACAAACGGGGCCATTCGCCGGAGGCCGCTGCGAACTACTAGGGTCGAGACTCATTAAATCCACCACGGCGAACAACGGACGGGGTGCAACGTTTCATTTCACTGTGCCGACCTCAGCCGAAGTCCTGCAAGTGCCCGCGACCGGAACGTGATTCGGTGTCCCTGGGGCTGCCTCGTGGGTAGCTGGTGGCCACGATTTGGTGGGAACCGTGGCAGGCGAATTGCTTCGCGGAGGGGCGATTGAGCAGACAAACCAGCGACGAGGCCATGACGAAACTCGATCGCCCAGAGGCGCAAGGGCAACTCATGGATGCCGTCAGGGATGTCCCGGATTTCATCCGGCGTCGGTCCCTCCATATTGTCTTTGCCTCTACGAGCGGCCACACGGAGTACGTGGTGGATACGTTGCCGGTTACAAGTCGGGAGGAATGATAATGGTATCCACAGAGCAGTACAAATCGAAGTTCACCATGCCCGCCGACGCAGTCGGACGCATCGCATCGGGCGTTAATGTGTCGATGGGCATGGCGATGACCGAGCCCCCGGCGCTGCTGAAGGCACTGGCAGACCGTGCCGCTGCCGGCAAAGTCGATGACCTGAAGATTTACTACTTTGAGTCCACGAGTATCGCCGGCGAAACGATTTTGCGTTACGAGCTGGGCGACCGTATTCACCCGTATTGCATGTTCATAAGCGCTGTGGAGCGTGCCCTGATCAAGAAGGGCGAGGGTGGCCGCAAGGTGCTCACCTACGTTCCGAGCAACTTCTCTCAGTCGCCGCGGATACTGACCGAGCACATCGGCATCGACACATTCCTTGTGGCAGTGTCGCCCATGGACCGCCACGGATATTTCACACTGGGCACCGGCAACGACTATTCCAGTAAGGTGGCTCGAGCGGCCAAACACTTGATTGTGGAAGTGAACGAACACATGCCGCGCGTCTATGGCTCGCTGGCGCAACTGCACGTCTCGGAAGTCGAGGCCATCGTCGAGAACAATGTGCCGCTGCTGGAGTTGCCGACGCATGCGTCAGGGCCGGAAGACGTCACGATCGGCAAGATGATCGCCGAGATGGTGCCGGATGGTGCCTGCCTGCAGATGGGGGTAGGTGCGCTGCCGGACCTCGTTTGCTCCTATCTCCGGGGCCGGAAGGACCTCGGCATACACACGGAGGCGCTCTGCCCGGGGATGATTGACCTGATCGAAGCTGGCGTAGTGACTAACCGACGCAAGAGGCTCAATACCGGCAAGACTGTTTTTACCTTCGCCATGGGGCAGAAGGCCATGTACGACTTCCTGGACGACAACCCGTCCATCGAGAGCCATCCGGTAGATTACGTCAACGACCCATACATCATCGCGCAGAACGACAACGTCGTCTCAATCAACGCCGCTTTGCAGGTTGACTTGACGGGCGCCGTCAATGCCGAGCATATGCTCGGCCACCAGTACAGCGCCACAGGAGGGCAGCTCGACTTCGTACGCGGCGCGTACGCCTCCCGCGGAGGCAAGTCGATCATCGCGTGCCACTCGACCGCGGCCAAGGGAAAGGTATCGCGCGTCGTCGCCCGCTTGGAAGGCCCGGTCACCACTCCGCGCATGGACACGCACATCGTGGTCACGGAATTCGGCTGGACGGACCTCAAAGGCAAGTCATCGACGGAGCGCGCCAAAGCATTGATCGCCCTCGCACATCCCGAGTTCCGAGACGAACTCACAGCCGCCGCCAATGAGATGCACCTGATTTGAAGCAATGGGGACACGAGGACAACAGCGGTGCTGAACACTATTTTAGGCGCGCTTCTTCCGATGGTCGTAACGTTCCTGCTTGGTTTCGTGGCGGCCTGGCACCACGATTTTGTGACCAAGGACGCCGCTATCCTGAATCGGATGGTGCTAGTCTACGCCGTCCCCCTGGCACTTTTCGCTGGAACAGTCAGCACGCCGCGCGCTGAGTTGAGTCAGGACATCCCGCTGGTCATTGCGCTGTGCATCGCGATCATCGGTCTATACGCCGCGATATTTCTCTTGTCCCGTTTCGCTTTCCGCGCTCGGGTGGGTATCAGTGCGTTGGCAGCGCTCACGGGTTCCGCGCCGGCAGTGCCTTTCGTGGGTCCGGCCGTTCTCGGTGACCTGTTCGGACGACTGAGCGCCATTCCGATCGCGATAGGGGGTCTCGTCATCAACCTCACTGTCGTGCCAGTCACGATTCTCCTTCTCACGTTGGACAAGCCAGGGGAAGACTTGCAGGCAAAGAACCCGACCGCTCATGACGTTGGGCATTCGGCGCCGTCGCACCTACCTATTCTCGCAGCCAAACTCGGGGAAACGGTCAAAGAACCACTTGTTTGGGCACCCGTTCTCGCTTTCGTGGTGGTGCTAACCGGTGCCCGTGTTCCCCAGCTCATCGTCCACTCGCTTTCCATGCTGGGATATGCCTCCGGGGGCGTCGCGCTGTTTGCCTCGGGAATCGTGCTTGCGTCCGGCAAAATCAAAGTCAACTCGTTCGTCGTGATTTTCGTAGTTCTGAAAAACATTGTGCAGCCCGCGTTGGTCCTTGGTGGTTTGCGATGGTTCGGCCACAGCAATCCAATTCTCAAGGAAGCCGTGTTGACGGTAGCCATTCCAGCCATGCCGATTGTCACCATGCTCGCTCTCCAGTACCACGTGGCACAAGACGAGGCTGCTTCCACCGTCTTCCTCAGCGTGATTGCCTCGGTCCTCACGATGGGGATCTTCATCGCCCTTACATCTTAAACAATGAACTCACTCAGAAAAAAGGAGGAGCCGATCATGACTCAAGTCGAATCTCTCGCTAAGTACGCCGCCCGCGCTTCCTTCGCCGATCTCTCGGCCGAATCGCGCAGGCAGTTGCCAATCCACATCCTGGATTCGCTGGGCTGCTCCATCGCCGCCCTGGGAGCCGGTCCGATCCAAGCCTGCCGCGAGCAGGTCGCCGAGTTCGGCGGCACTGGCCCGTGCGCGCTGATCGGCGGCGAACAGGCGAACCCGATCTATGCTGCGTTCTGGCACACCGCACTCGTGCGCTATGTCGATTTCATGGACAACTTCCTCGCGCGGACCGAGACGTGCCACACCGCGGACAATTTCGGCGTGGCACTGACTATCGCCGACTACGTGGGCGCTAGCGGACGAGAGCTATTGCTCGGGGTGGCGCTCGGCTACACCGTCCAGTCACGCCTCGTGGATCAAGCCAACTTCATGACTAGCGGCTTCGACCACACAACGCAACTAGCCCTTTCGCACAACGCTGCTGCCGGCCGCCTCATGGGGTTAAGCGAGCGGCAGATCGCGCACGCCATCGCGATGGCAGCGGTCAGCGATGCGTCCTTCGCCGTTGTTCGGGCCAAGCCTCTATCGCAGTGGAAGGGCCTCGCCTCGGCGCAGTCTGCGCTCGGCGCTATGAACACGCTGTTCCTGGCTCGACGCGGCGTCGAGGGACCGCTGCAAGTGGTGGAGGGCCCGCTGGGCATCGACCATCTTCTCAGGATGAAGATCAATATTGACTGGGACAAGCAGGGATATGAGGGCGTTGTGGAGAGCACCATCAAAAAGTATAACTCCATGATCCACACGCAGTCGGCTGTTCATTGCATGGTCGAACTCGCCAAGTGGAACAAAATCGATCCCGGCAAGATAGTCTCGATTGAGGCAGAGGTTTTTCAACTCGCTTACGACTTTGCCGGAGGCGGCCTCTACGGCACGGACAGAGTCATCCAGACCAAGGAACAGGCGGATCACAGCCTGCCGTATCTGCTTGCGGTGGCCCTCCTTGACGGCGACGTACAACCGGCGCAATTCAAGCCGGACCGCATCATCAAGGCCGATGTGCAGGGGCTGCTAAAGAAGGTCTCCGTCCGGGCGAAACATGAATACACCGACGAATATCCCGGGAAGATGCCGGCCAAGATCACCGTCCGGCTCCAAGACGGAAAAGTGATCGAGCACGAGGTTCAGGACTATCCGGGCCTCGCGTCCCATCCGTTCACGTGGGAGGACTCCGTCAAGAAGTTCGACAGGCTAGTGGCTGGTCGCATCGACGAGGGGCTCAGTCGGGAAATCAAGGATGCCGTGCGTTCCTTGGAAAACGTCCAGGTCAGGGACCTGATGAAACTGCTCGGCCGCGTCGGTGCAGCCGCTTCGGCCGCGTCATCGAGTGCCACCTGACAGGAAGCAAGAGACCGGCCACACGGCCATGGCCGACCATGAACAGCGTCTTGAAATGCACAAAGATGCCATACGTGCGCCCCAGGCGCACCCGAGCGAGGGTGGAACCGAATGGAGTACATGGCGGACGCTGCACCTGCCTATGTTTCGGAATCTGCTGGTTGTCGACCTGGTCTCAGATGTGGGTACCTTTATGCAAGGCGTGGGTGCCGCATGGCTGATGGTCTCGCAAGGGGCTGGGCCGCTGCTTGTGGCGCTGACACAAACTGCCTCAGCATTTCCATTTTTTCTGCTGGCGCTGCCAGCAGGAGCTTTGGGCGACATCCTTGATCGGCGGAAACTGATACTGACGACGGAAGTATGGATGTTTTCTGTCGCGATAGTGCTCGCTGTTCTGACGGCGCTGCATTTAATTACGCCCTTGGTGCTGCTCCTATTAACGCTTGCTTTGTCGATCGGAGATGCGCTCGAAGCGCCAACCTGGCGAGCGGTGCTTCCAGAAGTGGTGCCGCAAGAAGGATTGATGCCGGCTATTGCTCTAAACGGCATTGAATTTAATCTGGCCCGCGCGATCGGTCCAGCGCTGGGTGGATTTCTGATTGCGGCGGCAGGAATTGGCACACTGTTTTGGCTCAATGCCGCATCGTATCTCGGCGTGCTTTGGGTGATTGCACGGTGGAAACGACCGCCAAATCAGCCAGGCCCGCTGCGAGAGACCGTGTCGGGTGCGATCCGCGCGGCGGTTCGGTACACAAGAAACGCGCCTGACATTCTGACCGTTCTCGGACGAATCGGATGCGTTATGTTTTTCGCAAGCGCATTTTGGGCGCTCCTGCCCACAGTCGCTCACGAATTACGACGAAGCGCGACACTTTATGGGTTGCTCTTAGCGGTCTTTGGCGTTGGCGCTGTGCTAGGAGCCATGGCGCTACAACGAACACGTTCGTTGTTCTCGTCTGATGCACTGCTCGCACTGGGAACCAGTGTCTTTGCAGCGTCGCTTTGGGGCGTCGCTGGATTCAAATCCGTAGCACTCCTGTCCGTTGCCATTTTGTTTGGAGGGGCTGCATGGACCGCGATCATGTCTTTGATGACCACGGTTATGCAGAACCTGGCGCCGGACTGGGTGCGCGCGCGTGCAATGGCTGTGTTCATGCTCGTCTACATGGGAACGTGGACAGCCGGCAGTGCTTTCTGGGGATATGTCGCGGGCCGGGAGGGTACACACTTTTCTTTGATTACCGCTGCGATTGGCACCGCCGTTTGTCCAATATTGGTTTTGATTTCGCGCTTGCCGGATACACCTGTGGATCTAGGGGCTTGGGATCACTGGGGCAAGCCGATGCTTGTGGGAGAAGTAGACCCAAGTCAAGGACCTGTACTGGTTACAGTGGAATATGAGGTTGAGCCGAGGAAGGCGGACGAGTTCCTGGAGGCTCTCCACAATTTTGCACGAGTGCGGCGGCGAGACGGAGCATCAAGGTGGAGCGTCTATCGCGATACTGAGCATCCGGCGCATTACGTCGAAACGTTCATCGTCGAATCTTGGGGGGAGCACTTGCGACAGCACGAGCGATTGACGAGAGGAGACCGCGACCTTGAGGAAAACGTGCATCGTTTTGAATCGAAGCCTATCAACGTGAGGCATTTCATCTATGCGCGTAGCAAGCGCGGGCGGCATTAATCGCAATGCGACGTGCAGAGGAGCGGATTAGTAACTAGAAGGCGGCTTGTGAAAAGTGATCTCTGCGATTGGCCTCGACTCAAGCTAACGGTTCCCTGGACCGTCGTAGACAGCACACCTGCTTGGCAGGCAGCCGCGCTACACAGTTCAGGCTGTTAGGGCGGTGGGCTTTCGATCCACGACCCCTCATCCAGTTTATAGTTCAAGAAATGCTATGCAGTTGGCTTTTCAAGCATTTCCTTGCGTCATGCATCACGGTTTAGCACCGTATTCGGCCGGTTTTGTTCCCAAAGTTGTTCCCAGATTGATGCCCTGAACCCTTGTAGTGAGATCCGGTCGAGGGCAGAACTCGTCAGTCGGTTCGCCAGCGTCCGATCTAATGCCCAGCCCACTACTTTGAGAAAAGGCATAGAGGATCACCGCTAAGTAGACGAACTCTATGCACCAATAACCCTGCCGGAAATCGAAACTAAAACTCGTCCGGTTCTCCAATAACGGCTATTGGTTTAGAGTCGGTCAAGCTTTGAATCATTTCCAATATTGGAACTATTCCGCCTTCCGCTGGCGTCCTTGCGCAGGTGCGACGCATTGAGTGAAAGCGAAAACTGATTTCCGGCAGACTAGACGGGTCTCGCTTTACGAGCTGATAAACTTCAAATGCAAGTCGATTCCATATACTTCTCGACTCCTGATGCCGGGCAATTTCACTCCCAGCTAGCCTACCCTCCAAGGCTTCAACCCAGTAGTTACACTTGCCGCGATTTAGGAGTGCTGCACATTTGGTCCAAATTTCGTCCAAATCTCGTTCATTTAGTAGCCGCTTTGCATCCGCCAACAAAGTGTTGCCACTCCAAGCCCACGCCTCAGCTCCCAAATACTCAAGCATTGCGCTCCGATTGGCGGTCGGAATTCTGTCGTTGCAGATCTCGGGAAGCCTAAGCGGAGCCATGCCGTTGTTCATCGCGGCATGGAGTGAGTGCAACGTCACACCACTTGCTGTCGCACGCCGACAATGCTCAAGTAGAGGTACTTCAGCTTCGACCGCAAGGCGAAGCTGTCGTTCCCTCTTCGCAGCTAAGGCCAGCGGATCCGTAGAGGCCGGCCGCCGAGCACGCCGAGCGCGAATCTCATTTGACAGTTCTTGTATGGGACTGAACTGCGACTCACTGGCGGCCGCTTCTACTTCCTCACGGCTACGGCATACCGGACATAAGTGTCGGAGTGAGTCTGGAATTGTTCGGGGACGAATCGGAAGCTGGTAAAGACGAAAGAAGCGGCCACCGAGTCGTGTTGACAGAGCTGCTTCCTGACTATCGCTTACACGACTCACAATCACCGTGGCCGCGACGGACACAGCTCCCGCTCCGTACGCTAAGTCACTAAGTCCTTCTAAGGTTGAACCAGACGCTACCGCGGTGTCGACAAGAAGAACTTTCGAGCCTTTGATCACTTGGCCGTCGGCAGCGGTGATCACGAATCTACCATGAGCCTGCTTTGCGGCAAGCATGTTGGGAGGCCACAGACGACCGCTGCCTACGATCCCCCGACAGAGTGTTCCAGCTAACAGTCGAGCGCGCGCAGGACCCGCCGGAAACAATACGACATCAGGAATGCCGATTAATCGCGGTAGGCGTCCTAAAATTTTTCCAACGATAATAGGTCCCACCGTATCGTGATTGATCAATTTGGCTGTGTCTATAAACGACACATAGTGCGTATTTCCTTCCATCCGGTGGTGTTCGTAAGCTCTTGCGGTGTCCACCTGTCTCCAGAAGTCAGCGGCCTCATGGTTTTCGTCAAGGAATTCCTGTGGGCTACGCGCTTCCGTCTTCTTAGAAGTCATGCAACAAGCGACCGGATTGAATTCCTTCGGCTCGAGTTCTCCACAACGTGGGCATGAAGAGATTGGAACCGCCTGAACATCGTACGCGCAAACGGCTTTGGCAGACCAAGCAACGCTTTGTGTCGAAGAACCACCGCTAGCATCGACGATTGCAATCGAGTCTGTAATTACCGATCCAGCCGTCTTGACGACAGCTGACACACGCTCTACGAATTGCCCGGTCACGACTACATCCGTCAGGATAACCACACGGGCGCCGGGCATCGCTGGCGTCAGAGGCAACGGCTGAACTCCCTCGTATTCGCTATGTCGAACCACACCAGCCCGCGTCATCGGCCGTAGGCGAATGACTTCCCTCGCAATCATCGCGACCGGCCACCCTGTGCTAACGATTGTGTCGTAGTCAGTTTGCTCAATCATTTTGGCGACACGCTGCGCGATCTTGCAAACTAGCCCAGGATGGCCGCACGCTGTCCCTAGGTTCACATGAGCTGCTGCGTGCATTCCCGAAGGTAGATGGTAGTCGGCGTCACGCTCGAAGACGCCAACACTCGAAAGCGCCTTTAGAATATCCAGTTCGTCATTTCCCGTTGTCGGTTCCGAACACTTGTCGGTCCGCTTCCCTAACACTTTTGAAATCAGTCGCTTTATAAACGCGGTCTTCAAGTGACCCTGCGACGCTTCACTCCACAGCCAAGCCGCCCATGCGTCTCGGTCTTCGTCCATCGCGGCTTCAGAGAAGCCCTTCGCCAACATGCACAATACGTTTTCGTCGGCTATGCTGCTAAGGTCAGCTGAAAAGAGCACACACAAGCTCCCACCGCCGAACATTGGTTCAACTGCCCGCACTGACTTGCCGACCGCATTGCTTTGGTGAACCCTGCTAATCATCACGCCAAAAAGAGTGTTGTCTGCATCAGCCGGATCTAAGATGGCCCAGAAAACGAGCCGACCAGGCCGCTCAGTCCGTGCGAGTTGAACAGCAAAGGTTAGTGCCCGCTGGGAACTCTTGACCCACATGATCGCACCACTCGAACACCGCCAACGGAGGGGGCCCTCGCTCCGTAGATGCTCGGGTTTCAAGACGGATGGTCCCTCAAAATCGAGCGAAGGGTACCGGTGGCTCAAGCGGGAGCCGAATTCAACGATCGCTCTCAATCCTGCGCGAATCTCTGACCCGTTCCGCCCAACTTTTTCTTCATGCAAAGTGCCAGCAGTCATCGTCGTAGTCCTCAGGAAGCAGGGGGAGTGGAGATTCCAAACCGTTTCCGCATGTCTCGCGTCGCCCGCGACACAATTTGCCGAACATTCACCGGAGTAATTCCCATAGCTAAGCCGATTTGCGCGTCGGACTCCCCTCTAAGTCGCCGCGTCATGGCTTCACGGAACTTGGGAGGCAAGCTACCCACCATGTCCAGAAGAGCTCTTTCGTCTAAGTTTCGTTCGACCAACCGGGCTCCGCGGCCTTTGTCCGAAAAATCACCCGCTACTTTGTCTTTGGTTGCAATCACAGCTCTAGAGAATTCGCGTTCCTTGTCGTGTAGTCTAAAGAACCTGCATACATGGTTGTGCAGGCAGCCGTAAATCCATTTCCGGAACGCTTCAGGACCGTCCCCTTTTGGGTCATAAGTCCTGCTCGCCGATAGCTCCAGCAAACAGGTTTGGAGAACCTCTTCCGCATCGGCCCAATTCCGTAGTTTCCGATAGGCGTATTTGAGAAGTGACCCGCTGACTGGGCCGATCGCCAGTGAATTCCAAACAGAGACAGTCTCGCTTTCGGACCAGGAACTCCTTGGTCTCGCCAGGATCGGCCCAAACTCCCCCAAATACTTCGGCCAAGGATTCGGCATCAAGCTCCTCGAACTTGATTCTCCTGGAACTGCGGACGTCGCTATTCTGTCCGTTAGAACTGGCCTACTTCTGCTATTGTCGGCTTCCCCCCAATTTGTGACAAGCTGTTGTCGCAAACTTAATGTTTTCCGCCGGTTCTTTTCACCAGGCGGGAAAATCTACTCGCGGCGCCGTTACATCGGCCCGGAACCGATTATCCTGTCCTCTCTAAGATCGCTCCCCTTTGACTTTCCCGTTCATCTGTCCGAAAACCACGCGCGGGCCCGATCCAACTAGTCGGGCTTCGGTCCTCAGGAAGATGGCCGCTTCTTGCGGGTGTTTCATTGGGGCGACCGAGGGGATTTGCTACCCCCACGCATCCGGCACCGACGGATTGCTCTCCATTGAGCTACGGTCGCCACAGGAATGGGGCGCCCGACGACTGCCGTTGGCGCCCCTGACTCGCGCGTAGAACTATCGTTTCGTAGCCGCGCTTCCTATAGTTGTACTTGTCCATTCTTTCGCGTGCCGTTACGGGTATAAGGGCAGTGCTCGCGGAGCGGACTACTTTCACGTTCGTGCCACTGCCTTGTTCGAACTCTTCCGTGACGTATTCTAGGTTGCTAAGGCACTCACAAAAGCCGAGCCGCAGGCCAATGCGGCGGTGCCGAAATCAGTGAACCGTGCGCGCCCTGGTCCGCGTGGCCAACCAGCGTTTCGCAAGAACATCCTGGCCGACAACCAACGTTGAATCCAACGTAGTCGAAGCCAGGCGCGAGAATGTTGAATTCAAAATACCGGTGCGGCGCCATGAACTTTCCGGTGAGCCATCCAACCGCGTAGCTGGCGGCCAGAGCGCCGGCCATCGATGTGAAATGCCCAACCGTCGGAATCTCAGGAACATCTTTCCAGTAAGCCCCGGCGTTATCGCCGCTTTTCTCCGCCTCTTTCGCTTCACGCCGACGGCGCTCTTTTTCCTCTTCCGACATCAGCTCTACGGTTGCTCGCCATGAATCTACGAGATTAAGGCAATAGGCGCACGGGGCTCCGGGGGAATAGATCGTGATACGTCCAACTTCCCCAGTCACCAAGCCGTCCTTCGATTCAAAGACGACACCCACATCTATCGCCGGGACCAGGTAGCGGTACGCCAATTCGCTCACCGCCGTCCGGCTATGGTTCGTGTCCGTGCAGCATATGACGAGGTCCGTGCCAACGACGTGATCCCGGGCAAGCGGTTGGAGTATATTCCCGACAATAGAAGTCACGTTCGCTTTGGGATTGATTTCTTTGATGAGATCCCGAACCACTTCAACTTTGAACGGGGCGTTTTTCTCGCCTTTTGCAAAATGGGCGTCATAACTGCCGTGAAGCCTTTCAAGATTGGACTTCCCTACTCTCTGAGGATCGATAAGCACGAAATTCTCTACCCCTGCCCGTGCGAGCGCATGCGCCGCAGGAGAGCCCGTGCCACTTGCCCCAATAATGGTCACGTGCGCATTCCTCAGCCGTTCGGCCGCCTCGGCTCCGTAGATTTATTCAAGCCGTGCCTGATATTCGTTCTTGGAGCGAACCGCAGGAGAAGGTGTGATTGAAGTAACACCTCGGCGGATTTCATTGCCGCCGACCGTGACCATCTCGGTCAGGCGAAATTCCCGAGTCCCGTTCCAGCCGCGGCCCGAAAAGCAAATATCGCCTTCGTCCGTCTTTGAAAAAATCAAGCTGAAATACGTCCCTTCCTTGCCAAAGGCTGGAAAATAGTCCTTGAAATAGGAATCCATATCGTCATCGACAGCGCTGGGAAACACGTCGTAATTCTGGGGATGGGAATGAATGACACCGACGCAGAGTTCGCGCTTCTGTTTTTCCAATGCCGCCCTCAGGCTGTACGGCTCGTTGAACCGCACAATAGATGTGGTTGAATCGAGGTCGCCGTCTCTTGGTTCAATCAAGTCGACGGCTGTGATGACGACGCTATCTGGCGTTTCACGCGCGCCGAAAAGAAAGAATGTCGCCCATTCCTTGTTCGGATAACGCGAGAAGATGAAGGCTTCCAAGCGTTCGCGGACAGCGCTAGTGATCCTCAGAACGGCGCGGGGCGCTACCTTCTGACGGAGAGCCATGACACCAGTTCATCCAGATAGGTGTGAAAACCATGCTGCGTGGGGTCCCATCCAGGAGCGCCGCCGCCGTTGTGTGGGTGATAGCTAATCGATACCCACGTTCTTCCATCCGCAGCAATCGCGCCTCCCGGTTGCCCTTTCACAACTCCGATGAGGGACGAACCCTGTGGAAGACAGGCTCCGTCGATCATGGACTGCGCGTACCCCCCGGGCACAAGCACCAGCACGTCTGAACTTGCAACGCCGAGCGTGCTCGGCAGCCCGTAGTAAATGACGGCATCGGGATTCTCCACCAGCTTCGTTTTCCAGCGGACCTTTTCAAGTTCCGCCGATACTCGCGCTTTGACCTCTGGCGTCACCGCCGCCCTCCTTCGACCGTCTTGCGCGTCACGACAAAGTGGTCGCCGTTTTTGATCGCGACCTCGCCTGTGAGCGGGTCTCCAACCGGACCGTCCTCTCCTTTGCGCTCCCGCACAATGGCCGTCTCGGCCGTCAGTCCAGCCAGCCGCGCGATAGCGTCCACAGACATCGGGTTAGTAACACCATCCATTTCGTTGGTTTTTTTCTTGCCGTTTACGAAGATCACTAAGTGTTTGTCTTCAGGCGCCATAAAATGCCCCTTTGGGCCATGCAGGCCGTAGAAGGCAGATCGCCCTCTACGGGTAGGCCCTGCTGCTGGCTAGTCTCGTGTTGCCCCTAATTACCTGTTGCTCAGATTTGAGACTTCCGTGACGCGCTCAGATTTTTGGATTTTTTATGTAACGATCGACCGAATTCTGAGCAATACCTACTGAGGCTCGGAATATTTGAGGCCGCGGATAACCAATGAAGGTCAAACCCAAACCCCCATGTGCCGCGCCCCAGCCCCAGCCCCAGCCGGCGGCGCGGGGCGAAATCGACCAAGCAATCGAGGCTCTAACCGAAGCGGACACTGAGCGCATCGAACAAACGGCGCTAAACCGAATTTACCGGATCGGCCGAGCGGCCAATGGCCGGTCCCACGACGACCTCATACAAGAAGCTCTTACGAGAATTCTCGATGGCACGCGTCAGTGGCACAAGGACCGCGTGCTCTTCCAGGATTTCCTCATCGGTGCAATATACAGCATTGCATCCGAGTGGGCTGGTCGCAGAGAGCGCAACGCTGAGGACCCGGAATACGCGGCCTTAGAATCGGCGCTCTCGAAAACAGACGAGGACGGAAAGACAACTTCCCCATTTGATGGTCTTCATGACCCAACTGTTAATCCCGAACAAGGTCTCATTACAGCCGAAGAAGAGGGGGAGAAACGGGCACTCGTCGAAGAAATCCTTGCCGGCTTCAAGGATGACGAAAAAGCGAGCATTATCCTCATGGGATTTGAAGATGGAATGGAGGGTCCGGAGATACGGGCCGAGTTCCAGATGTCGGAGAAAGAGTACCGGACAACGATGCGCCGCATCCGGTGGCGCGTGGGAAAGCTGATGGGCGAACATCATGGCAGCTAAAGCACGTAACCAAGCTGAGCGATTTGCCAGAATCCTCGACGGTTTCTGCGAGGATATACGCACGGCCCCGGCCGAAGAGCTCCTTCAATCGGCGCACGAAGCCGGGCGCGATCCTGTCATGACGAATACCCGGGTTAAGAGCCTCCTCCGCAGCACTTTCAAGGCATACCAACAGAAAGCCCTGAGGGAAGCCCGCCAGGAGTACGAGCGCGAGCTGGTGAACATTTCCGAAGGAAATTTTGATCTGCCGAAAACGGCTCAGGGACGAAGAAATTGGTTTGTCGCCGCACTCGCCCAGGCACCACAGCTGTTACCCGCCTTCACGCTGCAGAATCGTGAGCTAACCGATCTGTCGGACGAGGATATCGAATGTCATCTCAGGAAGCTCGCCCAGCTTGGCGTCTTCAAAGCGATTCGCCTTCCGGAGGAAGAATGATCCCTGCCGGAACAGCGCCGGACCAGATTCTCAACCTCCTCGGCATAACAGAACCAGAGGATCTGGACATCGAAGCCATCGCCTACGCTTGTGGTGCAACCATCGTTCCCCAACCGCTGACGGGGTGCGAGGCGAACATCATCGGATTCGGCGAGCGAGCAATTATCACCGTAAATAGCGATTCCATTTTGACGCGCCGACGTTTCTCAGCTGGACACGAATTGGGCCACTGGATGAAAGACCGCGGCCAAAACGCGTTTGGTTGCCAAGACAGCCAACTTCAGTCCGAATGGAGCGCGAACAATCCAGAGGTGCGCGCCAACCGCTTCGCTAGCGACCTTCTTCTTCCAACTGCGATGTTTGTTCCCCGGGCTAAGGGCCGTCCGATAACTCTCGAAACCGTCGTCGACCTAGCGACTCTGTTCCAAATGAGCCAGACCGCTACTGCCATCCACCTTGTAACTTATGGCTCGTTTCCCGCGATGCTCCTTTATTACGAGGGCGGCCAACGCAAATGGTTTCTTCGCTCTGGCAACGATATCCCGACCTCATTGTGGCCTCACGACCAACTTGATCCTCAGACGGTAGCTGCGTGTTTGCTCGCAAACACGCTCGCGAGCAGTAAGGATGGAGACACCCCCGCAGACCGTTGGTTCGAACGTGAAAAAGCAGAGAAGTACTACCTTCGAGAAAGCTGCTTAAGGACCGGGGCCGACGCAATTCTCGTACTTCTGTGGTGGGAAGATGAGCAGCAGCTTATCGACATTGCCGACAAAGAGGAGCGTCGCGCGAATCGCCGTTCGGATTGGCGCGAAGACGACTGAAGTCGCCGACAGTGTTGGCCACGCACATCTCTCCCGATACTAATGCGACACGACTATTCAGAGATACCACGTCGATCGCACCTGGTTAAGCCACACTGGCTTCCATGGCACAACCAGACCTCTTCGGCGAATTCCCAGCTCCCGACATCGAGTATCCCTTGAAGGGAGAGGGTTTCATCACATCTAGCAATCTCAAACAGGCCCAGCCCGAGCTACAGAAAGAAGTGATGCAGGTGTGGTTCTACAGCCACTACGAAGACCCTGTGCATAGCTGTCCGCACGATTCAGGGGAGGGTGGTTATCAATTCATTTACGGTGGTCCGTACGAAGCAAGTGAAGAGCTGCAAAACGAGTTCAGTGGTGTTGTTCATGATGAAGTCATTGAAGAGCTTGCCGAAGAGCTGACCGACGAATGTCCCGAGTGGAGCGGCGACAGTTCCTTCCAGCCGGACGACCTCACTGAGTGGGACTACGAGCCCAGCGTAGAGCTTCCGAAGCACTTGCAAACGTTCAAGAACAGCATCTCGAACGTAACTGCTCTGCTCGCAGTCGAGGTGCCGCCGGCGCAACGACGGCACTTCCGAGGCATGCTCTACGTCAGTGCGATCATCGCCATGGAAGCCTACCTACTCGACAATTTTCTATCCGCCGTAAACTCCGATAAGGCGATCTTTCGAAAGTACATTGAGACAACGGAGTACTTCCGCCGTCAGAAGATCCAACTCAGCAATATATTTAAGGAAAGCGAAGGGATCGACAAACGCGGGCGAGCCTATCTGACAAAGTTGTTATGGCACCGGCTCAGTGATGTCGCCAAGTTGTACCGCGACACGTTGGGCATTCACTTTCCGAAAGACATGACGCAGCTTCTTGACGCTGTTCAAATCCGCCACGATTTCGTTCATCGAAACGGAAGAACCCCAGATGGTAAAGAAATTACGCTAACGCCAGATCAAGTAAAGGAACTCATGAAGTTGGTGGAGAACCTCGTCGATGGCATTGAAACCCAGCAAAAGGAATTGTCAGGAAAGTCCAAATCGGGCTTGAAGGAACACGCAGACAACGCGGGTCCTGCGGCCAAACCCATCAACCTCGAACTCCCGGAAGAACCGCAGCCGTAATCGGTCGGGCGAAGCGCCAAGCAACGCCTTCCACCCCATAAAAGCAACGACTCTCGCTCCCCACCGCCTCGTTTTTTCCGGAGCCTTCGCTTCGCCTAATTTCACCCTTGTCCGAAACATCACTTTTTGCAATCTTTAAGGCGACATCACCCGTAAAGAGTCGCCCGCGAGATAACCGAATGAGAGACCGAAAGCTAACTCGTGCTGAGGCCCTCGAAGAGTATCTCGTCTATCAGATCAGACTGTTTGAGTATCTCAATTGCTTTCAAGCCGCCTTAGATATCAAAGACGAAAAATACAAGCCTCAGCCCAGTTTGGGGCAGGAGCTTACGCAGGTCGTAGCGACTTTCCGAAACTTGAGCTTTGGACTCTTCGCTAGCCTGATGGACCCACAGAATATGGCCCTGGATGTATTTGATGTATGGGTCGTTCTGTACCCAGAGAAAGAAGCCAAGATTGTCGACATATGGAAGAAAGTTGAGCCGTACATTCAAATCATCAGAGACTTTCGTAACGATGTGGCTTTCCACGCGAACAAAAATCTGCGGCGATATTTGCAAACTCGCGGTTCCTTTTTTGAGAAACGTGCAGAGATCACGGGCGCTATGCAGGAATTCTGGAGTTTGGCAGCGGAACTCATCAAAGAGCAACACAAAGTGTTGCCGAATTTCGACAGCGAAATTGAACCTATCCTGAAAAAAGCAGTTCCGGATGCGAGCCAAGAGCAACTCGGCGCCCTGAAATCGATCTTTATTCAAAACAAATCGACAACGGAAACCAAGACAAAAGGTTCCTAACTCTTACCACATCCTAGCTTTCTTCAACGACCAGCGCCGTGTTTCTCGCCGCGGCACTAGAGTTCTCGTAGGCTCAGGGCCGTGGGGTGCTTGCCTACTTCCCTTCTTCAGCTCCCTGCGGTTCGGGTTCGATCCCCCTGAGACGCTACCGCTTACGGCAACTCCCGCACCGTTCGCTGAACGGAATTCGGGTATCTCAACGCGTATTTCTGCAGCTTCTTTTTGTCGATCGGCTTCAGGCTCAGCTCGTCGAGCGCCACCGGCAATCCTTCCTGGCGTTGCAGGTAGACCCAATCCAGCAGCGCTTTTTCCGGCTCCGCGATTTTGTACGACCCGCGCCGCGTGCGCTTTTCCTCAAAGCCCCAAAACAGATTCTTGCTGATGTGCCGGTAGACGAGGCGAACGGACGCGCTGCGGAACTTTCGTGGAAAACCTGTCGTCACGCACGTCAAAGCAGAGGGGCTTTGTGTCGAAATTCCCCACTCCGCAAGCGCCGATTCCAGGGAAATGTACGCATTGGGTCGCAGGATACCTACGAGTTCCCGGGGAGAGAAATCATGTGCCAGCTTGTTGACGTAAACCCTGCGCGAAACGTGCTCGACGAGCCCCCGCCGCTCCTGTCTCCGCAGTGCGTTTCCGACCGCTCCCTCAGCAATGCCGTAGCGACGCGCCAGTTCGTCCGATCGCAGAATCGACGACCGCAGGGATTCTTTCCGGAGTGTCGCTGCCCAGTCCAAGACCTCTCTATCCTCCTAAAGCCATTCCTCAAACACGCTTCGCACTGCGGCTCGCAGACTTTCAAAGTCTTCCTGTTCGAGTTCAGCGTATACCTCGTCGGGCAAAACCGGTTTGAGTTCCGCCCGGCACAGCTTCGCGTCCAGTTTTTCGATCCGTTCCCCGATCTCCTCGCGGTTCATTTCGCGCCACAAGAGAGCGTCGTGCAAATGACCCTTCAGCACCTCGTCGAGTTTCGCTCCTCGCGCCAGCAACAAACGGATGTCGAACGCGTCTCTGGATTTCATGATCCTTCTTGACACGAACGACTCCGCTTTCTGCAGTAACAGATAGTCCCGCGAAGCAGTTGGAATGCGCGCTGTTCTCCCCTCTTCCGCGATCTCTTCCTCGACGACCTCCCGGGACAGCACCGCCCCACCCATGCGAGTCAGATCAACGGTGAAGAGTCTCTGCTTCCCTGGTCTCACAATCCATAACCGAAGAAAATTTTCACTCACACTTTCCCGCTCGAAGACCACGGGGCCGATGCCGAGAATCCCGGCCACTTCGCCGAGTCGCACGCGCAACGCCCCTTCGAGTTCCTCCGCTCTAGGGAATGCCTCGTCGCGCGCCAGCAGATCCAGGTCTTTGGAGAGCCGCGGGCTGTTGTGAAACAGGACGAGCGTCGCTCCTCCAATCAAGACGAAATGCTCCGGCAGGGAGGAAAACAGCGCGATCGCGGCCTCTTCCATAAGAACAAGGATATGAGCCTGATCCTCGCGGAAGTTCCGCTCCAAGTATCGGGCGATTCTCTCCTGGAGGTTCATTTGTATACTACACCATATATGATTGGTTTCGCAATCATAATTCAAATCTGATTTTCAAGAACCGCTCTATGCGATGCAAAACGCAATTATCCCAAAACGGACACCGTCTCTCAATACCATGCGTTTTTCGGAGCCGATTCCCCGCCCTTCCTGGCTAAACCCTGCACCTGATCCGCCCGCTTCTTCCGTCAAGGCTCTCCGCTCCGATGAACGCCAACCCCGCAGCCTTGACGGCGCGGACGGACACGCGCCTTCCCCCGCCGCGATAGCTATTTTGTCTTGGGCGATCACCGCAACAGCTCGAATGATTCATCGGCACTGTCGCTAGGCGTTTGATTGATGGCCGAGCAGTCTTGCGTACTGGCCTGTAGATCGTTTTGGCTCACTTTTGGCACAGCCGCTCGCGATTGTTGCCAACTCCTTCCTGAATTCATCTCGAACCCAATGAAAGTCCGCGAAAGCAGTCAGATCACACATGATGCAGACGGTTTGAGTACATGACTCTAACCATCCTCATGCAGGCAGCTTCCATACTGGGCGTGTAGCCCACGAGGATTTACCGCAGAAAGCCTCGTATCTCACTGAATCGACGCCACATCTCGTCCTTCCTGATCTCTCAAGACCTACCAATCATGGACTCTAATTGGACTCTATTGGATTCATCTCGAGTCCGGAAAGGAATTTCATGGTGTCTTCAGTCATCAATTCTCTTCGTGCATTTAAGGGTCTGTACGATCTGGCCTTCTCGGAGGATCAGTTCTACGTTGAACAGAGAACTGAATTTCTGGGAGGGGTTCGACACTGCATCGAACAGGCAAAGGAGGGTTATCACAATCCTCCACCTCCACGGGCATACGTCCGGAAACCGTTCAAAGTCTTGCTCGGCATCCTGATATTTGTCCTGTTACTGGCCGTGCTAGTCGGCGGTCGATAGAAAGAGAAGGAGCTTCCCATTCCTGACGACCTGGCAGAACTCCGGTAATTTTATAGACCCACCGTGACATTCGCCTTAACCCTTGGCGGTCGACCCTCACTGGTATAAGGCTTGCCTCTTGGTCCCAATCGATTTTTCATTCTGTTGCAACCAGCGTCGAATCGTCGGCCCCACTTCGTTCAGAATGCGCGATTTAAGCTTGAGCGCAACTTGGCGTACTCGGCTTTGGCTTGCTGGTAGATAGGAATATCGGAGTCAGCGTCCTTCCAGAGAGCCAAAAAGTCCTCATACGATTTGCTCGCCGCGGGGTAGTCGCCCATCATTTTCTGCGCCCTGGCTAGCTGCAAATGGGACAACGCCCCGGTAATGTCTCTTGCCACGACACCCGGATGATCGAGCAGCTTCTGAAACTCCGCCGCTGCCAGGTCGCCCTTGCCGATCTGGAGATACGCGAGCCCGCGAATGTAAGCAGGATAGAGACTGTTGAAGGACTCGGCATCCGCCAAGTCGTACTTAACCGTGGGCCGCAAGATTTCGACGGCCGCAGCTGGGTCGTTCTCATGCAGTTTGATCGCTGCCCGAATCGTCGGCAGGCAGTGATTCTGGACCACGGTATCCAATGAAAAAGTCTGACCGAGCGCATCGGCTAGTTTCTGGGCTGCCTCAATGTCCCCTGTTCGCGCAAGGACCAGGGCCAGAGCCAATTGCGTATCGCGGTCCTGCGTCTTTTGGAGAGCCTTTACTGCTGCTTGTTGAGCTCGCGCCGGGTTGCCGATTTCGGCCTCTCGCAGCGCAAGAATGCTGTCGTACTGACCGGTCGGACGCAAAAAGCCGGCCTTTTTTTCCAGAGCTATTCCTTGCTTCATCAAGCCGCGAGCTTCGCGGAAGCGCCCGTAGTAGATCGCTACACTTGGCCTTGCGAAAAGCAATAAGGATTCGGCGGCTGGCGCACCCACGGCACCCTCAGCCCAATTCCACTGTTCCTGCATCGCGGTCTGGTCCTTTTGCAGGAAGGCGAGCAGTGTACGGGTCACGTGCATTGGGGGCGCGTCAAATTTGCGCGCGGCCGCCTCATCGAATGTGGCCTTCGCTTCATCCAGCCGCCCAGTCAAAATGTCGTGGTAGATCAGCATGTTGTAGCTCCAGGGACTGGGAAGCAGGCGAGCCGCTTCTCGCGCTTCGGCGAGAGACTGGTCTGGTTCGCCCAACTTCAGCAGGCACCCTGCCAAGTTGTGGTGGGCTATGAAATCGTCGGGAAAGGTTTGCACCCATTGTTGGAGGACAGCACATGCTTTTTCCTGTTCTCCGGTTACGACATCGTAATACAAATCTTCTGCGTGGAAGCGGGCCCGTTCGGTCAATCGAGTGCGAAGCTCGTAGGCTTTCGTTTCAGCTGCGGTTTCTAACGCGCGTTCACCCCGGCCCTCATCAGCAACCCCAAGAGCCGCATACGCCAGTGCGAAGTTCGAATCTAGCTCCGTAGCGCGCTGGTAATAAGGACTGGCCGCACGTACGTCTCCTGCCAGATGGTGCCTGTAGCCCTCCGCCAACAGCTGCAAGGCTTCGAGAGACGGACTCGTCGCCTGCTCCAGCGGCTTATTGAATTTGGCAACAGAGGCCCCCGGTTCACCCAGCTGGCCGCGCAGTTCCGCCGAAGAAACGCCCAGCAAGTGCACGACCTCGTTTCGGGTAGCAGTGTCTTGCCGGACTCGCGCCACAGTTACACCCCACCGACAGTCAATCCCCTTCAGCTCGATGCGAAGGCCATTGCCCGCATCCGCAATCGAACTCGCTACCACCATTTTGCTGTTCGTCCGCAGACAAACTTCACGTGCGATCTCGGGAGTCACCTCCGTGCCCTCAGAAAGGTTGAGCGCCCTTAAAGTCCCGAGGACCTTGTTCTCTGCCAGAACATTGAGATAGGGTGTCTGCTCCAGGCTGGCACGCAATGCCAGCTTCAAGGCGTCACCGAACAC
>Ga0210407_10000825_pt1 | contig 32128 bp, 34 predicted proteins | sample IncBWC27MmetaG_FD_150860 | JGI IMG/M metagenome (GOLD analysis project Ga0210407, IMG submission 150860) | Forest soil microbial communities from Barre Woods Harvard Forest LTER site, Petersham, Massachusetts, United States - Inc-BW-C-27-M | ecosystem: Environmental > Terrestrial > Soil >...
GTGGGCGACCAGCCGGTTGCCGCCGACATGGGCTGCAGGAAGATGCCGAGCGACATCATCGTGCCCATCCCGAGGCAGGTTATGACGATGCCGGCGCCGACGATGATCCAGCCGTAGAAGAGCTTCATTGCCGCGTTCTCAGTAACCGATCTTACGGTTTTCCGCCAAGTATTCGGCGAAGCGCTCGAGGGTGCTGATCCAGCCGTGCTGGTGCTCGTCGCGCCGCGCGATGGTCTCGAAGACCGCCTGATGCAGAGTGAGCTCGGTCTTACCTCCGCGTTCCGCGAAGGTCACCGTCACCAGGGTTTGGTGACCGGGTTTGCCGTCGGCATCCTCCCAGCCAAATGTAAAGACGAGGCGCTCCGGCTCGACCACCTCGCGGTAGACGCCCTGCTTCCAATGCTCGGCATCCTCGGGCGAGCGCATGCAGACACGAAAGGCTCCACCCGGCCGGATATCCATGTCGTGATAAACGGTCGTGAAGCCTTGCGGCCCCCACCAGCGCGCTACCCGATCGGGCTCGGTCCATGCTTGGAATACGATATGCCGCGGCGCATCGATGATGCGGGTGATGACGAGCTCGCGCTCTCCTGCCTCTTCAGCCGTACTAATCCTTGCGTCCATGCCTCTCCTCCTCCGCCTGCAGCTCGCCGAGGTAATCGTCCAAGCGATCGAGGCTTTCTTCCCAGAAATGCCGGTAATGTTCCAGCCAATCGGCGGCATCCTTGAGCGGACCCGCAGCGAGCCGACAGGGCCGCCACTGCGCCTCGCGGCTGCGTTTGATCAGACCGGCGCGCTCCAGCACCTTGAGGTGCTTGGATACCGCGGGAAGGCTCATCGCGAACGGCTCGGCCAACTCGGTGACGGAAACCTCGCCGCCAATCAGGCGCGCCAGGATTGCGCGTCGCGTTGGATCGGCGAGGGCCGAGAAGGTGGTGCTAAGGCGATCCGGTGACATCGTGTTGAACCGATGGGTTAAGTAACCAATCACTCAAATGTGGCGCATCGCAGGGGCTGTCAAGCTCCTTCCCAGGCGATTTCGTTGGCTCCAGCATACTTGTGCGCCGCCGGCTCTACTCTCAGTTATCGGGCATGGATCTCTCTGCTGCGGATCAGGAAGCTCTCGCCGCGGCGGTGCGCCGGCTCGAAAGCCCGAGCCTCGCCGGCCGCCTTGCTGCACTCGCCGGCAAGCCGGTCGGGCTTATCCAGCGGGCGCTGCCTGCTGCCGCCTCGACCGCCGTCGCAACGGTGGCGAAGCATGCTCTCGAGCATGCGCTCGAAGTCGCCTTGTTCAGCTTGAAAAACCGCCGGCTCGCCGGAGGGCGCAAGCTCCATTCGGGGCTTGCCTGCACCTCGGGGGCGATCGGCGGTGCCTTCGGCCTGCCTGCCCTCGCGGTCGAGCTGCCGATTACGACCACAATCATGCTGCGAGCGATCGCCGCGATCGCTCGAGAGGAGGGCGAGGACCTCGCCGATCCGCGAACCGGGCTCGCCTGCCTCGAAGTGTTCGCGTTGGGTGCCTCCGCGCCCAATCGCGAGGTGCCGGAGAGCAACTATTTCGCCGTCCGCGATCTGCTCGCCCAGGGGGTCGTCGAGGTCGCCGATTTTGCGCTCGACAAGGGTGTCGTGCGCGAGGGTGCCCCGGCTGTCGTCCGGTTCGTAGCACAGATCGCCGCGCGGTTCGGCATCGTCGTCTCCCAGAAGGTGATGGCGCAGGCCGTGGTGGTCGTCGGTGCCGTGGGCGGGGCTGCTCTCAACCTTGCTTTCGCCGAGCATTTCCAGGACTTGGCGCGCGGCCATTTCACGGTCCGCAGACTCGAACGCGTCTATGGCGCCGAGGCCGTGCGCGCCGAATACGGGCGGATTAAATCGGCGCTCCTGCCAGCGCATGACGGCCCTGCAGAGCCGGGGGGAGCGATTGTCGATCAATCACGAGTACTGGTATGCTGACCAGGCAGCGGGGCTGCGGCGTTCACACCTCTGCGGCTGCGTGGTCCTCAATTGCGGAATGAGATTGCTTCGTCGCTCCGCTTCTCGCAATGACGTCGCTGGAGTGTCATTACGAGCGCAGCGAAGCAATCTCGTTCCGCAATTGTTGAGTGTGTATCCCAGAGAAGGGAAAGCTGCGTGACGACGGAGGTAGCGGTTGCTGCTCGCATCGAGCGAGGGGGCGAATATCAAGCGGTTGGGCTGGTCTCGGCAGCGCATTTCGTCAGCCATTTCCATTCACTGGTACTGCCGCCGCTGTTCCTGTTCCTGAAGGAGCGGTGGGGGGTCGGGTTTGTCGAGCTCGGCCTGGCTTTGACCGTCGGCTCGATTGTCTCGGTGGCCACACAACTGCCGATGGGCTATCTCGCCGATCATTTCGGGCCGCGCCGGCTTCTGATCATCGGGCTCTGCCTCGGCGGCTTTGCGATCGCCTCGATTGGCCTCGCCGATTCCTACACTTGGCTGCTGGTCGCGACCGGGCTGCTCGGTATCGCCAACGCCATCTATCATCCGGCGGACTATGCCATCCTCTCGGCCAGGGTGGCATCCTCGCGGATCGGCCGCGTCTTCTCCATCCACACCTTCGCCGGCATGCTCGGCGGGGCGGTGGCACCGGCCGTGATGCTGGTGCTCGCCAGCACCACCGGTATTCGCACGGCACTCGTCGTTGCCGGGCTCATCGGCCCGCTGGTGGCGCTCCCCGTCATCTGGTTCCGCGACTTGGAGGGCGGACTGCGCTCCTCGCGAGATCTGGCACAGCGCCCCGCCGTGGAAGCCAGGCAAAAGCGCACGGTATTCACCCCGGCGATCCTCGGATTGACCGTCTTTTTCGTCCTGCTCAGCCTGTCGGGGAGCGGGATCACCAACTTCTCGGTCGTGGCATTGATGAGCGCTGACGGTCTGAGCTTCTCGGCGGCGAATCTGGCGCTCAGCGCCTACCTGACCGCGAGTGCGTTTGGCGTGCTGGGCGGCGGGTTCGTCGCCGACCGCACCCGCCGCCATGGCCAGGTCGCCGCCGCCGGGTTCGCGATCAACGCGATCATCATCCTGTCGATCGGCACCATAGGGCTCGCTCCGATCGTGCTGGTGGCGGCGATGGGCATCGCCGGGTTTCTCTCCGGCATGATCATGCCGTCGCGCGATATGCTGGTGCGAGCGGCAGCCCCGGCCGGTGCGGTCGGGCGGGCGTTCGGGATCGTCTCGATCGGTCTCAGCACCGGCGGCATGATCGGTCCGATGCTGTTTGGCTGGATCATGGATAGCGGCATGCCGCGCTGGGTGTTCGGCATCACCGCCGTGTTCATGGTGCTGACCGTGGCCCTGGCCCTGATCGGCGACCGCCGATCGCTCGCCCGCCGTGGTGCGATGGTCGCCGAGCCCGTTCGCTCCGTCTGAGAGGAGGCCCGCGATGCCGATGCAGCGCAACACGACCGAAGACGACATCACCGCCGAGGCGCTGCAACGCTTTGCCGGGACACAAGACCCGCGGTTGCGGCAGATCATACTTGGCCTGATCAGACATCTGCACGATTTCGTCAAGGAGGTCGAGCTGACCGAGGCCGAGTGGTTCCAGGCGATCGGGATCCTGACCGAAGCCGGCCGGATGTGCAGCGACAAGCGGCAGGAATTCATCCTGTTCTCGGACACGCTCGGGGTCTCGATGGTGGTCGATCTGCTGAGCCACCGCAAACCCGACGGGGCCACCGAATCGACGGTGTTCGGCCCGTTTCATCGGCTGGGGGCACCCGAATTGCCGGCCGGCGGCAACATCGCCCATCTCGACAAGAAGGGAACACCGACTCTGGTCAGCGGCCGGGTGCTGGACCTCGACGGCAAGCCAATCGCGGGCGCGCTGCTCGATGTGTGGCAGGCGCAGTCGAGCGGCCTATACGATTCGCAGGACGAGAGCCTGAGCGAGCTCCATATGCGCGGCAAGTTCCGCACCGATGCGGAGGGCCGCTATCTGGTGCGCACCGTGCGTCCGGTCCACTACCCGATCCCGTCCGATGGCCCGGTCGGTCGGATGCTGCGCGCCACCGGCCGCCACCCCTGGCGCCCGGCGCACATCCATTTCGTCGTCTCGGCCGAAGGCTACGAGCCGGTCACGACTCACATCTTCGACCGCACCGACGAATACCTCGAAAGCGATGCGGTATTCGCGGTCAAGGACTCGCTGATCTGCGACTTCGCGTGCCACGAGAAGGCCGACGGCGACGCCGCCCGGCTCGGCATCGCGCCCCCGTACTACACCACCCAATTCGACTTCCGCCTAAAGCCCGCAGCCGAGCAAGGCGCCACCGTCCTCGACGCCCAACGCCGCCTCGCGGCACTCGGTGCGGCGGAGGGCTAGCCACCTACGACGAGATTGCTTCGTCGCTCCGCTCCTCGCAATGACGGCCGTTTGAGGCGTCATTGCGAGCGACGCGAAGCAATCTCGACGTGAGGGGCTCGGACCGCCAGCTAGGCCGCGACGTGGTCATCGGGCGCCGGCTCATCCTTGTCGAAATCGAACTCGACCTTGGCGCCGTGCGGATCATTGAAGAAGAGCTGCCAGATACCGCCTCCGGGAAGGCGGCGCAGCTCGTACTCGATGCCTTCGCGCTTCAACGTCATGACCGTGCCCGGCAGGTCCTTGGCGCTGAACGCCATGTGGTCGAGCACTCCGGCGCGCTCTTCGGGCAGCGGATCGCGGTGGATCACGTGCAGGATCGGCGTGTCGCCGTCGGCATAGAGCCACCAGCCGGGAAACTGGAACGGCGGCCGCCACCCCACCTTGAAGCCGAAGAGATCGCAATAGAACCGGCGCGTCGTCTCGAGGTCGTCGCTCAAGACGGTGAAATGGTTCATCGCCGAGACACCCATCGGAAGTACTCCCTTACTCTTGCGGTCGATATGGCAGATGCCTACCCGGAAGCCGGGTGCCGCGTCAACGACGGCGTCAGACGACACCCTCGTCACGCAGCCGTTTGAGATCTTCGGGACCGGCTCCGCACAAATCGACGCGCAGGCCGAAGGGATTGCGGCGGAACATAATTAGCCGCCGTGACCGCCACCGTGACCGCCACTGGCGTGACCACCACCGCCCTGACCGCCGCCGCCGTGACCACCACCGCCCTGACCGCCGCCGCCGTGACCGCCGCCGCCGTGACCACCGCCGCCCTGACCGCCACCGCCGTGACCACCGCCGCCCTGATGACCGCCGCCGCCGTGTCCGCCACTGGCGTGACCGCCACCACCCTGATTACCGCCGGCGTGGGCGGCCTGGTAACGACCGCCGCCCTGATGACCGCCGCCATGGGCGGCCTGATAACCACCACCGCCGCCCTGTTGACCGCCGCTCGCGCGGCTCGCGCCCTCTCGACTGCTGCTGCCGGCACGCATACCGCCCCCGAAGCCGCCATGACTGACGCCGCCAGGATGTTGCCAGTTGCCGCCGCCCCAAGCAGCGTTGCCGAAGGCAATACGGCTGTAGCCGCCGCCATCGACGGCGATGCTTCTCATTCCCCAATTGACCCCATACCAGCCCCAGAAGGCCGGCACGATCGGCCACGCCGGACCCCAGGCCCAGCCGACCCCGACCCCGAGCGCGCCCACTCCGAAATAAGCGGGCGAGAAGTAGACCGGGGGATACTCGGCCCATGGCCACGACCCATAGACCACGGCCGGGTTGTAATGGGGCGCAAAAACGACGTTCGGTTCGGCCGGCACAATGACGATGTTTGGCCCGTCGTCTCGACACACGATCTTGTCGTTCGAGGCCAGGTTTCCCGCGTTCTGTGCCTGGTGGCGCAGGAACTGGATTTGCGCCATGACATCGCTCTGTTGATGGGTAAAGGCGACGCCCAACGAATTTGTCCAGTCGAGGTTTTTGTCGAGCATCGTGACGATGGCGGGGAACGCGGCGATCGACTTGACGCTCGGGTCCCAATTCATCGGCTGCAGGGCGGTTACGAGTGCCTCGCCCTTGAGCGCGGCGTTGCTCGGATTATCGAGCCAGCGCGCCGCCTGGACGATCTGCAGCGGAAAGGTCGAACCCATCAGAATTTGCAACACCAGCTGATCGGGGTAGAGCGCGATCGGCGCGAGCATCTGATCGAGTTGCTGCTGAGTATAGGTATCGGATTTCGTGTCCACAGCCGATGGCGCGACCGTGCCCGGAGGTGCGGGCGGGATGCCTTGAGCGTAGCTCGCGATCGGCGTGAAAAACATCAGCGCGACAGCTGCCGACATCGTCGTAAGGCGTAAATTCATATTCCGGTCTCCAATAGGGCACGCTGACTATCTCGCATTGAGTATGAGTCGATCCGTTACATCCGCGTGAGCGGCCAGCGCGGCGGCGATTTCGCCCGGTGAATTACTCTGCCCGATAGCTTCTTCTTGATATGGAGCGAGCAAGTGATCTCTGTCAGCCTCGGAGACTACCTAATTTACCAATTAAACATTGTTTTTGTATCGTATTTCGCTCTTATAAGTTATTACAAGATACCGATTTTGTGCATGAGGGCGCGCGGCGCCGCCACCGGTGGTGCAGCCACTGGTCCTTGCGCAACTGCGCACCGGCCAGAAATCGTCCTATCTCGCCTCCCATGCCTCGCACATCCTCGATATGGACGAGGCTCTGGCAAAGGCGATCTATGCGTTAATGAAGACTTTCGCACATGAGCCGTTCGCCAGAGGATCAGGAACGATATAGGCTTGTGCACAAATAACCCCGTCACGTTGTCAGTCTCGAAATGCTTCGTGCAAAGTCAGTTATAACAATGTTTTTGCAACGGCGCGTGTTGCGCGGGCGGAGCCGAGATGACAACCAATCACCCGCAGAGCGATCGGGATCAGGTGCGTAGAGCGTATGAGTGCTACATCGAATTGGCCCCGCAATCGGCTTTTACTCGCCCTGCCATCCTCCGATCTCCAGCAGATTATGCCGGAGCTTGAACAGATACGCTGTGAACGCGGACAGGTCCTGATGGATGCTGATAGTTCGCTCGATCATGTATTCTTCCCCGACAGCGGTGTCGTCTCGGCGGTGGCGGTTTATGCGGACGGCAGCATCATTGAGATGGCAACGATCGGGAGGGAGGGTTGCACGGCTGTGCAAGCCGTATTCGGCGCCGAAATTTCTTCCGTGCGGCTTCTCGTCCAGATCCCCGGGGGAGCGGCAAAGATGTCGCGCCCGGCGTTCACACAGGCCATGGGGACGATGCGGTCCTTCCGAAGTCTGATGTACGCTTACGTCCAAGCATTTCTCGAGCAGGTCCTGGTGTCGGTAGCGTGCAACGGGGCGCACAGCCTCAAGCAGCGGCTAGCGCGTTGGCTGCTCACGATGCGTGACCGCGGTGACGATGACGCACTGCAGATCACTCAGAACCTTCTCGCCGAAATGCTGGGTGTCCAGAGACCAACTGTCACGAATGCTGCCCGGGAGTTGGAACGTGCCGGTTTGATTGCGCGCGGCCGACGGCAAGTGACGATACTTGATCGGCAGGGTCTGGTGGCGGAATCTTGCGAATGCTATCAGTTGGTCCGGGCGCGCGTCGCTTCTCACCTTCCCAAAACATACGCGTAAAATAGCGAGCCGCCGAGTTCGGTAATGTACATTACCGACACATCGTCTCAACGAGGTCACAATCAAGCTGGTAGAGGGCTGACCCGTCAGCCCTCGTGGGAGGTGCCACAGGTAATCGAAGAATGACCGGCCAGGCGAAGCATATTCTCGTCGTCGATGATAACGGTGACGTTCGGGATGTGATTGTCGACATCCTTCAGGAACAAAACTATCGCGTTAGCTCCGCGACGAGCGGTTCCGTGATGCGCGATTTTCTGGAAACCGGCGACACGGTCGATTGCGTCATACTCGACGCCCTCATGCCGGGAGAGGCAAGCGCCTCATTGGCGCTTCATCTGAAGGAACGTGGTATTCCGGTTGTAATGATTTCCGGAAGTCCCGCCGCCATCAAGTACGCCATGGATAATGGCCTCCAACTCCTCCGAAAACCTTTTCGCTCACAAGAGCTTTACAGTGCCGTCAACACCGCGCTCGCCAGCGGTGAGTTCGGACAGCGACCACAAGGCGACTGGTGAGCTGAAAAAAGACGGGAGAATGCGCCAATGCCCAGATGGTATGTGTCTTATCAGGCCGGAGCCACCACGGTCATGAGCTTAGCCAAAAGCAGGGACGAGGCTATCAGCGCCGCGTGTGCTCTGTTGGATCAAAAGATGAATGTTCAGGCAATCGGGCGAGTTCTCGGAACGCTCGATCCTGGCGACATCATCGATTCGGTCGAAATCCGTAAGTTACACGCGATGCGCATTCAGAGCGGATAGCCCTGTGCAGCTTAGCAACTGTGCTCGAGATGGAATCATCGCAGCAAGTTAATGCGGCGCACTATCGCGCAGAAGCGCGGCGCATACGGCGGCAGGTCGCAACTGTGAAGGACGAGGCCATCCGTAGCCAACTCCTAGAAATTGTGACAACTTACGAGCAACTCGCGGAGAGCTTTGAAAAGCAACAAGTTAATGCGGCGTACTATCGGGCAGATGCGCGGCGCATTCGGCGCGCGGCTGTAACCGTGAAGGACGAGGCCATCGGTCGCCAACTCCTAGAAATTGCGACAACTTACGAGCAACTCGCGGAGAGCTTTGAAAACCAAGGCTAAGTCAAGGCGGCGGTGCCGATTTTCCAGAACGCAGATTCTGCGCCAAAATTATGTAAGAGCAATTTGAGCGATTCGGTCGGGTACTGCCGCTATCCTAACGATCGAGCAACCATCTTCTGGTACAATGCGTGCCTGTCCGAGGCCCGTCCCTACGCAAGGACGGGCTCTGGACGCAGCAACCTATAAGTGATCCGACATGGGCTTCCAGCTTCCCGGCCCGACCAAGGGCAAAGTCGACCACCTGATCGCGACATACGGCGCCGAGCGGGTGCCGCATCCGCCCGCTGCCTTCCATGACCTCCCCGAGAGCAAAGCGCTGATCTGCGTGGTGGATACCTACATGTACGAGACCGCGAGCTTCTGTTTCTCGGCGGCCGAGATGGCGCTGCACAATGATTCGAGTGACTTCCGGCGGCGCACCTGGCTGGTGATGGACCGCGCGACGGCGGAGGAGTTGTCGAAATACCGGACAGCGCCCGCAGAGCGCAAGAAAGACGCGGGCGCCGAGCACCACGGATAACCGAGCCGGCGCTGCCGTTTGGTCCAATTTGCGCAGCCCTTCGCGGTCCGCAGGGCCGGATCGACCGAAACAAAGTCGCCTCAGGCGCGGGCCCAGACCATCGCAAAGCTGACGGGATGGCCCAAATGGCCCGCCAAACGCGGCTCGCCAAAGAGGCGTTGGTTCTCCCGGATCCACTCCGCGTCGACCAGTTGCTCGCGCAATTCCCGAAGCGACAAGCCGGCACCGCACCCCGCCGCGATATGGTCGCCGAAGAGATGAACGACGTTGGCGATTGCGGTCGCCCGCCTGTCGGCGCGGTGAAATGGGTGGGCACGCCCTTCAGCAGCATAAATGGATGGTAGTCGACCAGGACCACCTTCCCGCTCGGACGGGTGAGGTGCCGAGCCTCGGCATAGAGCTTGCCGAGGTCGGTGAGGTGGCAGGCGACAAAAGAGGAGATCGCGAGATCATAGCGCTGCCCGACGAGCCCGGTCGCGGCGGCGTCGGCACAGACCAATCGATCGTAGATCCCTTTGGCGGCGGCGCGGTCGAGCATCGCCGAGGAGGCGTCGACCCCATCGACGCGCTCCACGCCGCGCGCCTTTAACCAGCTGCCAATCCGCCCGGTGCCGCAGGCCAGGCGACGGCCGCGGCAATCCCGCGCCAATCGAGCGAGGTCAGCGAACCCAACAGCGGCAGATCGAGCCGGTCGTCCATCGTCGCATCATAAACGGGCGCCCAGGCGGCATAGCCGGCCGCCACGTCGACCGTGCGATACCCACGACTGTCGTAGCGCGCGAAGGGCTCGGTCATGTCGTTAGGGGTCGCTTTGTTGCCAAAAGCGCGCGTCGTCTCGTAATTTGATCGGCGAGGTCGTCATTGAGCCTGCCGACCGCCCTTGCGGAAACCATGTGGGGTTCGAGACTCGCGGGACTTGGATAAACCGCCGGTCGTGCTAGGGTAGAAGAAGGGTCCATTGCCAGGAGGTTGCCATGCCCAAGCTGCGTCACATCGCCATCGCCGCGGAAGATCCGGAGAAGATGGCCGAGTTCTACAAGAAGGCCTTCGACTTCGCGGAGGTCGGACGGCCGAACGGGGTGCTTGCCGATGGCGTGTTCCTGAGCGACGGCACCCTCAACTTGGCGATCCTCAAATTCAAGACCGACCAGCTCGGCAAGGGTCTCGACTATCGCGGCATCCATCATTTCGGCGTGCTGGTCGAAGATGTCGGCGAATTCTCGAAGAGGCTGGAGGGCCTCGGTGCCGAGTATTACATCGACCGCAGTCAGCAGGAGCCGAGTGCCGGCTATTTCGAAAAGAAGTTCTACGGCCCCGAGCGCGTGCTCTTTGACATCGCCGAGCATCCCTGGGCCGGCTGCGAGCCTCTTCCCGCCGAGATCAAAGAAGCTGCAGAATAACTGGAGGTCTCTATGGCCAAGCTTCGTCACATTGCCATCGCCGCCAAGGATCCGGACGCGATGGCCGACTTCTATGTAAAGGCTTTCGACTTCAAGATCGTCCGTTCGAACGATGGGCCGCTCGCTTATGGGCATCATTTGAGCGACGGCACGATCGACCTGGCGATCCTGCGGTTCAAGACCGACCAGCTCGGCAAAGGCCTCGACTATACCGGCCTGCACCATTTCGGCATCCTGGTCGAAGATGTCGACAAAGCCGCCAAGAAGCTGGAGGGACTCGGCGGCAAGCATTATATGGATCAGAACGGCGACCGGCTCGGCGGTTTCGAGGTCAAATTCTGCGGCCCCGAAGGTGTGCTCTTCGACGTCGCCGAGCATCCCTGGACCGGCACCGAGCCGTTGCCGCTGGAGAAGGCCGAAGCGGCCGAGTAACTGCGCGGCTGGCCGCTAGAACGCGATCTCGTATTCGAGACGCCATCGCACAGCGCCGCGGGGGGTGGCGGAGGTCAGCCCAAACTGGTAGCCGGCCTCGTATTTGAGCTTGCCGTAGGGCGCGAAATTCTGCAGCCCGACGAGCACAGGGCCGATGCGGTGCTGCTGCTCGGCGGGCTTGCCCGGGTTGAGGACTTGGTCGATCTGGCTGTAATACTCGAAGCCGGGTGCTATCCGCGGATCGATCAGCAGCCGCGATTGCCACGCAATGCTTAACCGCGTGGCATCGTTGCTGTCGTTGCCGACCGTCCTCGTAAACAGCAGGTTCAGCGTGTGCAGCGCTCCGAAACCTGCAACTTCGCCGAGCTGCGTCTGACCCAGCGGCCCGAAGGTGAAAGATTTGGCGTCGCCGCGGCCGATCGGCATTTCGTATTCCCCGAACATGGCGAGGTCGCCCCAATACTTTCCAGTCGGCGTCAGCTGAATATAATTCTCGATCTCGGTCGCGTCGTAGGTGATGTTCTGCCCGTTCGGCGCATGGAATTCGGTGCCGAGCTCGACAAACCAGTTGGGCAAAGGACCAAAACCGTATTCGTTCGTATACCTCTGGTTATTGGTCTTGCCGCTATTCGGCTTGTCGAAGGTGATATCGCTGAAGTGCTCGATCTCCACTTCCCTATAGTCGACGACCGGGTAGCGCACCTTGAGCTGGGCTTCGGCGACAGAACCGGCTCCCAGCCCGCCGAAAAGCAGGAGAACAACGAGCGGCGTCTCGATGCCCCGACGGAGGGAAACCGCGGGGCGCCGCGCTGGCGGGCTACCCACCCATTTCGTCAACAGCCAGATGCCGAGAAGGGTGGCGAGGTAGAACAGGATCTGAATGCCGTCAGGCCGGGCGACGTAGCCGATCAGCGTGTGCAGCGCCTTGCCGACGACGCTGTTGTCGGTCAACACGGCGGAGGTATCCCAGACCGCATCGCCGAGCGGCGGCAGTAGATCGGCCTGGACGAGATAGCCCGCGGCCTGGGCCGCCATCCCGGCGGCCAGCAGCAGCACCATGCAGCCGGTGACGGCAAAGAGCCGGCGCTGCGGAATGCGCAGCAGCCCGAGATAGAGTGCCGCACCAAGCACGACACCACCAGCGAGCCCGAGCACGCCCCCGGCGACGAGGGAGCCGACGCCGCCACCGCCGCCTGCGGCGATGCCGTAAAGGAAGAGCACGGTCTCCGAGCCCTCGCGCAGTACCGCGAGGCCGACCACGATCGCCAGCACATACAGCGGCTGAGCGCCGGAGATTACCGCGTCGCCGACCGCCCGAGCCGTTGCCGCGAGCTCGCGCCCATGGCGCGACATCCAAATGTTGTGCCAGCCGAGCATGCCGACGGCGAGCAACAGAATCACAGCATTCAACAGCTCCTGCCCGATGCCGGACGCGGCAGCGGCGATGCTCGCCGCAAAGACGGCAACGAGCCCGGCGCCGGCTATGCCACCGGCGATGCCGCAGGAAACCCAGCGGCCGCGGCCCGGCGCTCCGCTGCTGGCGGCCATCACAATGCCGACGATCAGAGCCGCCTCGAGAACCTCGCGAAAAACGATGATGGCCGTGCCGAGCATCGCTGCGATCCTACCTATTTGGCGATGATGTGACCGCGCGCGGTCTTCGGGTTGAAGTCGCCGAAAAACTCGTAACGTCCCGGCTTCAAGGGGCCGATGTAGACGGTGACCTGCTGGCCGCCGGGCACCACCTTTTCCCGCCGCAGCTCGGTGCTTTCGAATTCTTCCGGTGTTGGATCGTCGTTCTTGACGATCAGCGCGATTTTCTGGCCGGACGGGATCTCGATTTCGGCTGGTTGAAACCGGTGGTCCTTGATGATGAGCGTGTAGGTTGGTTCCTGCGCAGCGACGTTAGCGCCGGTGGCTAAAATCAGGGCGAGCGAAAACAACGCGGAGCGGACCATAAGGGGTTTTCCGGGAGAGGCAAATGCGACTTACTCGCATCATTAGCGGTTCCCGATCTTCGATGCAAGCTGTTCTTTTTGCAGGGCTCCCGCGATCGTTCCGCAGATCAATGGACAGCCCTAGGCTCCGCCGGGCATTTGGCGCTTCAACGCCTCCAGCCTCCGCCGCCATTTTGCCCGCAGCGCGCTCGGCCGCTCTGGGTAGCGCTCGTCGAGAAACCCGGCGGCCGTCACCCGGTCCGTGCGGAAGCTTCGGAAGTCCTGGCGCAACTCGCACCAGGCGATCAAATGGCGGACGGTCTCCATGTATCCGACCGTCACCGGCCAGACGATGCGCTTACTTTCGCGCCCTTGCTCATCGCGATAATGCAGCGCGATCTTCCGGCCCGCATGGATCTGGCTGCGCACATGCGCCATATCGAGGCCATCGGCGGCAAGGTTCCGCGGCGGCGTTTCGGTCACTGGCTCGAGCACATAGGGCCGAAGCCGCTCGGGCACGACGGCACCGATCTTGGCGATCAGATCTTCCGCCGCCCGCGCCAGCGCCGGATCGCTGTGGCGCGCCACCCATTGAGCACCCAACACGGCCGCCTCGATCTCGTCTTGTGTCAGCATCAGCGGCGGCAGGTCCATCCCCGCCTCCAGCACATAGCCGACGCCGGCCTCACCTCTGATTGGCACCCGCTGGCCGATCAGGTCGGCGATGTCGCGATAGACGGTCCGCTTCGAGGTCTCGAGTTCCGCGGCGAGCGTGTCGGCGGTCACCGGCTTCGACGTGCGGCGCAGGATCTGAATGATCTGAAAAAGCCGGTCGGCGCGTCTCATGAGCCGTTATCACCTGATGATGCTGACAGCATGATGGCAGCAGGTGGCGGCAGGCAAGCTGGCTTCCGCTCGGTTCGTTACCAAATATCTGACGGGTGACCACGGCATTGCGGCGACGGGTGGTCTGACCTGCCCCAAAGCTCGCCGGGAGCTCGCACCCGGCACTGCCGGATAGGATTCAACGATGAGCGAAGCCAAAAATCTTTTCTCGGTTTTGCGCCAGTCGGCCGACCCCGAGACGGTGGACGCTATTGAAACCCTGGTTGAGGTCGCTCCTGATCGCGCGCTCTGCCGCATCAACGTGTTGGATTTCGCCGCCAAGGCGGGTGTCGATGAAGAGCGCGCGGTCGCTGCATTTCTTCACGCCGCCCGGCTCGGGATTTTCGAGCTGTCGTGGAATGTGCTGTGCCCGGGCTGTGGCGGCGTGCTCGAGGCGAGCGAGACGCTAAAAAGCGTCGACCAAGAGGACTACCACTGTGCCTGGTGCGCGGCCGGTTATGCGCCGGTTCTCGACGAGATCGTCGAGGTCACGTTCACGGTCAGCCGACGGGTGCGGCGGATCGCGGCGCACGATTCCAACGAGCTCCCGGTCGCGGAGTATTTCCGGCAGATCTTCTGGAGCTCGGCGATCGACGTTCCGGAGGATTTTGATCGGCTGATGGAAGAAATCACCCTCGAGACGGTCGAGCTATCACCCGGTGAGAAGGCCCTGCTGTCGCTGCATCTGCCAGCGGAGTTCGTGATCCTCCTCGACCCGGTGACGCACGCAACCCATTTCCTCGATGTAAAGGGCGAGCCGACCCGGGATCGTCAGAACCTTTCGTTCGTCTTCGATAAGGTGCGCGCGCCGACCGAAACCGTCCAACTGCGCCCCGGGCCGTTGCGCCTGTCGCTCGAAAACCGCACCGATACTCGAGTGTTGCCGGGGTTGTGGATAGCCGGAGACAAGCTCCACGAGCTCCTGGCCCGGCGCCGACCGTTCCTCAGCGCAAAGCGCCTGCTGACCAACCAAGTGTTTCGCGACATCTACGGCACCGACACGATCGATGTCGACCAGCGGCTCAAAATCACCAGCCTGACATTTCTCTTCACCGATCTCAGGGGCTCGACCGAGCTCTACGAGCAAGTCGGTGATTTGGCCGCATTCGACCTCGTCAGAGCGCACTTTCAAGTCCTCAACGGGATTATCGCCGCGGAGGCGGGTGCCATCGTCAAGACGGCCGGCGACGCCATCATGGCAACCTTTCCAACACCCGATCGAGCCGTTGCCGCGGCACTGCGGATGCGCGAGGCGATGCAAGGCCTCAATGGCGGGCGCAATGGCCACGATCTGCTGCTCAAAATTGGGATCCATGAAGGGCCGTGCCTCGCCGTCGTGCTGGATAATCGCCAGGATTATTTCGGGAGGACGGTCAACATCGCCGCGCGCGTGCAAGGTCTCGCGGATTCGCGCTCGATCCTGGCGACCGGGCCGGTCGTAATGCATCCGCAGGCCTCGAGTTTGCTCGCGACCAGCGGGCTCAGCCCGGTAGCCCAGAGCCGCGCCCTGCGCGGCATCGCCGAGGAGGTCGCCGTCTACGAGATTCCGTGATCTAAACTAGATCCGGCCCTCGCCGCACACGGGGGCGGAGAGGCAGCCCCCGGCCCATCGCCGATCGTTCGAGCAACGGGTTGGGGAGGCTGAACGCGTCGCTACCCTAATCGTCACAAGAACGTCATCGCTCCGTCATCTCCCCCGTCTAGGTTCGCGCCGCCGTTGAGGGCATTGGGGGAGTTCGGAATGCTGTCAAAGCTGCTATCGACCACAGCTATCGCGACCGCCTTGGTCGCAGCGATGCCGGCGTCGATCAGTTTCGCCGACGACGGGCACCGCGGTGTTCAGCATGTGCTGCTGTTGAGCATCGACGGTTTCCATGCCGTCGATCTGGAGATTTGCGTCGCCAAGGGGACATGCCCGAACCTGGCAAAGCTGACAGAGCACGGCACCACCTACACCAACGCCTCGACGACAAAGCCCTCGGATTCGTTCCCCGGCCTCTTGGCCCAGGTGACCGGCGGCACGTCCAAATCAACCGGCGTGTTTTATGATGACAGCTATGACCGCACCTTATTCGTTCCGGGGAGCAATTGCAAAACGGGGCCCGGCACCGAGACGAACCTCGCCGAAAATATCGATAAAGACCAGCACTCGATCGATGGCGGGGTCAACGCCAGCCTGACCGGGCTCAACAGCGGGGTGGCGATCGATCCCAACAAGCTGCCTGGACAGTCGGTCAGTGGTCACTGCTCACCGCTATGGCCGCATTATTTCATACGCACCAACAGCATCTTTGGGGTGATCCACAAGCACCACTTGCGGACAGCCTGGTCGGACAAGCATGCCGCCTATGACATCATCAACGGCAACGATCCGGACACGCAGCCGGCCAATGCGCCGGGCACCAACGTCGACGACTTTTTCGCGCCCGAGATCAATTCGGATCTGACCACCGCGAATATCAATTTGGCCCACACTCTCCTCGGTCCCCATTTTTCGACGGCGCCCGATCCGACGTCGCGCGGCGGCGACTTCACCAGCGCGATCGATGCAGTCGAGTTTTACGACGGCCTCAAAGTGCGGGCGACTCTCAACCAGATCAATGGCTTCGACCACACTGGCAATACCCGTCTCGGCCCGCCAGCGATTTTCGGCATGAACTTCCAGTCGGTCAGCGTCGGGCAGAAGCTCAAGAGCGCCGGCTATACCGACCCGATGGCCACACCAACGGCCGACCTCGCCAATGCCATCGGCTTTGTCGATACCTCGATCGGGCAGATGGTCAAGGCATTGCAGGATCGTGATCTGCTGGAGAACACTCTGGTGATCGTCAGCGCCAAGCATGGTCAATCGCCGATCGATCGCACAAAGCGGGTAATGCTCGACGACGGCACGGTGATCGCCGGGCCGATCGGTTCCAACTTCGCCTTTGACATCGGCGATGATGGCGTCCTGATCTGGCTCAAGAACAATAGCGGCGGCAAGACCGCGGCCGCGGTCACGGCCCTCAACACCTTCAATGGGGATACCGGCATCGTCGAGTGGCTCTCCGGCCCGCTGCTTACCTTGAACTATCAAGATCCCGCCCATGATTCGCGCACACCGGATATCATCGGCGTTGCCCGGGTCGGTGTGATCTATACCTCGGGATCAAAGATCGCCGAGCATGGCGGCTTCAACGAGGACGACACCCACGTCGCCCTGCTCGTTTCGCATCCCGATTTTGCCGAACAGACCGTCAACGCAACCGTGGCGACAACGCAGATCGCCCCGACAATCCTTAATGTCCTCGGCATCGATCCAGACGAGCTCGACGGGGTGCGGATCGAGGGAACGCCGGTGCTGCCCGGGTTGGAGTGAGCGGGTAGCCAACGTCGAGGCGAAGTCACGGCGTTCTCGCGGGGCTGTCCGGGGAATCGCAAGCGGTTGCGAGGCTGCGATCCTGTGCAACCAAAGATGATCCCCGTGGCCGGGCCCGTCCCGGCCATCCACGTCTTCGGTCCCGAGATTGCCGCTGCCTCAAGACGTGGGTGCCCGGGACGAGCCCGGGCAAGGGGCGTTTGGCAGCAAGATTCGGGGCAAAACGCTCGTCCAAGCTGCCCTTGAGTTTTCCCCGGAGCCCTGCGCTCGCGGGGAGAGGGCTGGGGTGAGGGGCACCTTTTGCGAAGTCCCGTCAAAGGGATAGGCGAGCCCGAGCCCCTCCGCGGCGATCTTGTTGGCTGGTGGTTCAGGTGGATCACCGGTGACCATCGCATCGTTTACCGCATCCGCGGCGCCGGCGAGGAACAGCGAGCAGAAATCATCGCTTGCCGCTATCACTACTCGGCTCGTCGCTGACGCCTGCCGACGGTGTGCCGCTTTGTTGCCAATTTTGATGTTTTGTGTATTGCTATTGTGTCATTTAGATGCTAGTTTAAGCAACATGGATGGAGTGATTTCCGAAGGCGTGAGCGACCCGGGCGAGATCGCCAAGATCAGCGAGGATCAGCGGCGGCCGCCGCTGTTAGTTCGGGCCCGGCGTTGCCCAAATCCGAGGATTTCTGCGGAGGACGAGTTAATGACAGCTGATAATTTGATGGAAGAACAGCAAAAACAGCGGGGGCGGCCTTTTGCGAAGGGGCAGTCGGGCAACCCTGCCGGGCGTCCACGCAGGACGCGGATCGGCTCGGCAAATGCCGTGCAGTCGGCACTCGAGCGCGAAGCCGAAGCCTTGGGTCGCAAGGCCGTCGAGCTCGCCCTCAACGGCGACGCGGCGGCGCTTCGGCTATGTCTGGATCGCCTCATGCCGTTGCGGCGCGACCGAGCGGTGGCGCTCGCCCTACCGTCGGTTCGCGGCGCCGGCGACATCACTGCCGCGATGGCGACAATCATCGCGGCAGTGACGCGCGGCAAGATCTCGCCTCGGGAAGGGGTCGATCTGGCGAAGCTGGTTGACATCTTGATGAGGGCGATCGAGACGCGCGACTTCGACAGCCGGCTGCGGGTGTTGGAGGATGACGCTGGCCTAGGCCCTTAGCTCCAGGGCTTGTCCGGCGGGAGCGCCTAGATGACCTCACCCCGCCAAACGCTCATCGGCAGTGGAGAAAAGGACGAGAGGGCCGGGCCCGAGAGGGCGGAGCGAGAGCGTCTCACACGTCAAGGTTGGCGACGGAGAGCGCGTTTGTCTGGATGAAGTCGCGGCGCGGCTCGACGAGGTCGCCCATCAGGGTGGAGAAGGTCTCCTCGGCCGAGTCGGCGTGGCTAATCTTGACCTGCAGCAAGGACCGAACCTCGGGGTCGAGTGTGGTCTCCCACAATTGCTCCGGGTTCATCTCGCCGAGGCCCTTGTAACGCTGCACCTCGACACCGCGGCGGCCCAGCTCCATGACCGCCTCGACGAGGCTTGTCGGCCCCGTGATCGGGTAGGTCTTGTCGCGCGCGGCGAGGGTGCCCGGCCGGTCGTAGACCTCGCGCAACTTCTCGCCGTCGGCGTCGAGCCGGTGCGCCTCGCTCGACCGCAGCAATGCCGCGTCGATCAAGTGCCGCTCGGCGACACCCTGGCGGGTGCGGCTCAGCACCAGTCCTTGTCCGGCGATCACCTCGCCTTGCCAGAGGCGCTCGTGCTCCGATGCCAGCAGATTGAGCCGCTCGGCGATGCGATGGGCGGCCGCAATCGCCAGGTTCGGGTCGGCGAGCAATGCCGCCGACAGCGCGCCCGCGATCGCCGCCTGCTCGACGACGTCGATGCTCCCGACCTTGGCCGACAACGGCTGCAGCCAGCGGCGGTGAACCCGGGCTTGCTCCAGCAAGTCGTGCAAATCGAGGCCCCCACGCTCGACCCCGTCGTGCTGGGTGAACACCGCATCCCGCAGGGCTGCGTCGACACAATAGGCTTCGAGCGCGATATCGTCCTTGAGGTAGACCGCCTTCGCATTGCCCCGCTGCAGGCGGTAGAGCGGCGGCTGGGCGATGTAGAGAAACCCCTTGTCGATCAGGCTCGCCATCTGGCGGAAGAAGAAGGTCAGCAACAGAGTACGGATGTGGCTGCCGTCGACATCCGCGTCGGTCATGATGATGACCCGGTGATAGCGCGCCTTTTCCGAGTCGAAGTCCTCGGGCCCTATCCCGGTGCCGAGCGCGGCGATCAGGGTGCCGATCTCGGCCGAGCCCAGCATCTTGTCAAAGCGGGCGCGCTCGACATTGAGGATCTTGCCCTTGAGCGGCAGGATTGCCTGAAAGCGGCGGTCGCGGCCTTGCTTGGCCGAGCCGCCGGCGCTGTCGCCCTCGACGATGAAGAGCTCGCTCTTCGCCGGGTCCCGCTCTTGGCAATCGGCGAGCTTGCCCGGCAGATTGGCGATGTCCAGCGCGCCCTTGCGCCGGGTCAGGTCGCGCGCCTTGCGCGCCGCCTCTCGTGCGGCCGCCGCCTCGACAACCTTGGCTACGACCTTTCTGGCGTCGGCCGGATGCTCCTCGAACCATTGCGTCAGCTTGTCGCCGACGATGCCTTCGATCGCGGGACGAACCTCGGAAGAGACGAGCTTGTCCTTGGTCTGCGAGGAGAATTTCGGGTCTGGCACCTTGACCGAGAGGATGCAGGTCAACCCTTCGCGCATGTCCTCGCCGGTCAGAGCCACCTTTTCCTTCTTAGCGATGCCGCTGTCGTTCGCATAGGCGTTGACGGTGCGGGTCAACGCCGCGCGGAAGCCCGCAAGGTGGGTCCCGCCGTCGCGCTGCGGGATGGTGTTGGTAAAGCACAGCATCGCCTCGTGATAGCTGTCGGTCCACTCCATCGCGACTTCGAGCAGGATGCCGTCGCGCTCTCCGCGGATCACGATGGGTGCTGTATGCAAGGCCTGCTTGGAGCGGTCGAGATAGCGGACAAAGGCCTCGAGCCCACCCTCGAAATGAAGCGTGACGCTCTTCGGCTCGACCCCCCGCAGATCGCTCAGCACCAGGGTCACGCCGCTGTTTAGAAACGCGAGCTCGCGCAGCCGGTGCTCGAGGGTTGTAAAGTCGAACTCCGTCTTGGTGAAAGTCTGCGGGCTCGGCAGAAAGGTGATCTCGGTGCCGGTGGCCGTACCCTCGCGGACCGTGCCCGCCGGCCAAGGCGGAGCCGGACCGACCTCGGCGAGCGGCGCTTCCGGCACACCGTCGCGGAAGCGAATGAACCATTCCGACCCGCCGCGGAAAATGCGCATGTCGAGCCGGGCAGAGAGGCCGTTGACGACCGAAACGCCGACGCCGTGCAGCCCGCCCGATACCTTATAGGCGTTCTGATTGAACTTACCGCCGGCATGGAGGTGGGTCATGATGACCTCGGCGGCGGACACCCCCTCCTCGTCATGAATACCGACCGGGACGCCGCGGCCGTTATCGGCGACCGTGCACGACCCGTCGGGGTTCAACGTCACCGTGATGGTGTCGCAATAGCCTGCCAGCGCCTCGTCGATCGCATTATCGACGACCTCATAAATCATATGATGCAGACCGGATCCGTCATCGGTGTCGCCGATATACATCCCCGGCCGCTTGCGCACCGCGTCGAGCCCGCGCAACACCTCGATCGACTGCTCGTTGTACGCCACATCCTCTCCATTGGCGGCGCCGTTACCGGCGCGACCGGCGGCGGCGTTCGGCGCAGCTGCGCTATGCCTGGGGTCGACAGCATCGGATGCGGGGATATTCGCCATGTCGTCCTTAGGTTACAGTTTCCGGGGTCAAGAGAACGTCGCGGCCAAGGTTCCGTCATTTACCGAGCGAAATTGGGCCTGGTACCGCAGTGGTGCGAACAGCGCTTCGTCGGTACCAGTGAGCCAGACCTGGCTCTCGAGCCGAAGCAGCGCTTCGAACAGAGCCGCACGCCGGCCGGCATCGAGGTGGGCGGCTATCTCGTCGAGCAACAGCAGCGGGGGTTCGCCGCGAATCGCCTGCTGCAAAGTGGCATGAGCGAGCACAATCGAGATCAACAACGCCTTCTGCTCGCCGGTCGAGGCGAATTCGGCCGCGATTCCTTTCCCGGCCAGCTCGACGGCGAGATCGGACCGATGCGGACCGATTGTCGCCCCGCCAATCTGCGCATCGCTTTGCCGGTTGCCGGCGAGTGCGGAGGCAAACTCGGCTTCGGCGGCGAGTGCCGGCATCACGTCGAGCCACCCCTCGACGGTGCCAAGGAGCATCAGCCGGGCGCGCGGGAACGGGCCTTCGGCCTCGGCGCAAGCTCGATCGAGGCGCTGCACGGTTTCGCGCCGGCCCGCGGCCACGGCAACGCCTTGCTCGGCCATGACCTCCTCGAGCGCGGCGAGCCAAGCCGGGTCGGCCGGACCGTCGCGCAATACCCGCGAGCGCTCGCGCAACGCCTGCTCGTAAGCATTGACGCGCGATGCATGCGCCGGGTCGAAGCCGAACACGAGCCGATCGAGGAACCGGCGTCGCCCGCTCGGACCTTCGAGAAAGAGCCGATCCATCAGCGGCGTCAGCCAAACGACGCCCAGTCGTTCGCCGAGTGCGGCCTGGCTGCGCGTCGGCTCGCCATCGATTCGCACAACCCGCCGTTCGTTCGCTGCACTATCGCGACCGGTCCCGACCCGAAGCGTGCCGTGCTGCGTCGCGACGACCGCGGCAATGGCCCATCCCAAATCCGGAGCCTCGCATCCGGAGCCAGTCCGGCGATCGATCTCAGTCAGCTTTGCGCCGCGCAAGCCGCGGCCCGGGGCAAGAAATGATAGGGCCTCCAGCAGATTGGTCTTGCCGGCGCCGTTCGGCCCCGTCAGTACCACCGGCTCGGTGCCGAGGATGAGCCGCGCCACGCGATAATTGCGGAAATTGGTCAATACAAGTCGCGTTACACCGACGCGCCGCACCGCGGCACCGGCGCTGCCGCGGGCTTCCTGTGCCTCGGCTAACATCGATAATAGATGGGGTCGGAAGCGCACTTTTGCGAGGATTCAGCGCCTCTTGCCGGCGCTTACACCCGCATCGGCATCAGTACGTAAAGCGCGCTCTTATCAGTGCTGTCCTGAACGATCGTCGGCGACCCGGCGTCCGACATCACGAATTGCACACCCTCGCCGCCGATCTGCTCAGCGATGTCGAGGAGATATCGGGAGTTGAAGCCGATTTCCAACGGGCTCGCCAGGTAGCGCACCTCGAGCTCCTCCTCCGCGGAACCATTTTCGGGGCTCGTCGCCGACACGCGGAGGCCGCCGTTCTCGATAGCGAGCTTGACTGCCCGGCTCTTCTCGGTCGAGATCGTCGACACTCGGTCCACCGCTTCGGCAAACGATTTGGTGTCGACCTCAAGGATCTTGTCGTTGTTCGACGGGATCACCCGGTCGTAGTCGGGGAACGTTCCGTCGATCAGCTTAGAGGTCAGCGCCGCCTCACCAATGGCAAAGCGGACCTTTGTCTCGCTGAGTGCCACCTGAACTTCTTCCTGGCTCTCATCAACGAGCTTGCGCAGCTCGAGCACGGTCTTTCGCGGGATGATGACGCCGGGCATCGCGGCGGCACCCTCGGGCAGCACCAATTCAACACGGGCCAGCCGATGTCCGTCGGTCGCGACCGCGCGGATGACTGGCACCCCCTCGTTCTTCGTCACGTGGAGATAAATGCCGTTCAGATAATAGCGGGTCTCCTCCGTCGAAATAGCAAAGCGAGTGCGATCGATTAAGGTTCGAAGCTCGGAAGCCGACAGCGCGAAATTGTGCGGGAGCTCGCCCCCTGCCATCACCGGGTAGTCCTCGGGCGGCAGGGATTGGAGAGTGAACGTCGACCGGCCCGAGCGCAGCACCATTGCATTGCGCTCGCCGCTTGCCTCGATCTCGATCTGCGCGCCTTCGCGCAGCTTTCGCACGATGTCGTAGAGCGTGTGTGCCGGCGCGGTTGTCCGGCCATCCTGCTCGATCTGAGACGGCACGCGCTCGACGATCTCGAGATCCATGTCGGTAGCGCTGAGCGCCAGTCTCCCGGCGGTCGCCCGCAGCAATACGCTCGACAATATCGGAATTGTCGTCCGGCGCTCGACCACGCTCTGCACATGGCCCAGAGCCTTGAGTAGAGCCGCCCGTTCAATGGTCAATTTCATAGTTGCTACACGGGAGTTAGCGTGCCGGCGTTGGTCCCATGGACCCCGCCCCGGGGACCACGGAAGGCCATCGCCCCGTCACCGTGTTCCCGAACAGGCACGGTAGATGGGGGGCATACTATAACACCAAACGGCACCGGCCCCAGCATCGCTTTTGGGACGGTCCCACGGTATGCGGTGCGACAGATTCAGCTTTGCAGCATCCGGCGCAACAGCTCGACGTCCTCGGCGAGCGCCGCATCGGTAAGGGTAAGCTCCTCGATTTTGCGCACCGCATGCATGACGGTGGTATGATCGCGACCGCCGAATTTCTTGCCAATCTCGGGTAATGAACGCGTCGTCAACTGCTTGGCGAGATACATTGCGACCTGGCGGGGTCGGGCAACGGCGCGCGCCCGACGCTCGGAGGTCATTTCGCTCAAACGAATGTTGAAGTGCTCGGCAACGCGCCTTTGGATTTCGTCGATTGTCACCCGCCGCTCACAGTAACGTAGCAAGTCACGCAATAGCTCTTGCGCGCTCTCCAGCGTCACTTCGCGGCCGATTAGCTGCATGTCCGCGATGATTCGATTTAAGGCACCTTCGAGTTCCCGGACATTCGAGGTGATCTTGTGAGCCAAGAACTCCATCACCTTCCGGGGAATCGCGATGCCGCTCTGCTCGACCTTCGATTCAAGGATGCCTAAACGCAGCTCATAGGTGGTCGGGTGTAGGTCGGCGACGAGGCCCCAGCCGAGCCGGGAACGCATGCGCTCCTCAAGCCCTTCGAGGTCGGAGGGCGACTTGTCGGCAGAAATCACGATTTGGCGATTCTGATCGACCAGTGCATTGAAGGTGTGAAAGAATTCCTCCTGCGTCGAATCCTTGCCGCTGATGAACTGGACATCGTCAATCATCAACAAATCGACCGAACGGAATTGCTCCTTGAAGTCCATTGTTGATTTGAATCGTAATGCTCGAATGAACTGATACATGAATTTCTCAGCGGAGAGATAGATGACCTTGCGGTCACACGCATTCCGGCGAACGTGCCAGGCCACAGCGTGCATCAGGTGGGTTTTGCCGAGACCGACGCCCCCATAGAGAAATAGTGGGTTGAACGGTACCATGTGAACCGGGTTGGCGCAAGCCTCGGCGACGCGCCGGGCGGCGGCGTGGGCCAGTTCGTTGGGTTTACCGACGATAAAATTCTCGAAGGTGAAGCGTTGGTCGAGAGCCGAGACTTGTGCCTTGTCCTCGCCGATATCCGCTCCGAAGGAAGGCTCAAGCATGGGAGTATAGGATGGGTGAGGGCCTTCCAGCCCTTCTGCAGATCCACTCGCAGTGTCGATGCCATTTCGCTTGGGCAATACCGCCACGACGACCGAGACTCGAGTGACCGTCCGATTTTCCGCCCGCCACAGCGCAAGAAGGCGATCCGCATAATGCGTCGCAACCCAGTCGCGCAGAAAGCGGGTCGGCGCGGCAACGATGGCGTGACCGCCGTCGCACCGCGAGAAACTCGTCGGTTGCAGCCAGCTCCGGTAGGCGGCTTCGCCAACCTCCTCCTTGAGGTGACCCAGTACCCGGGCCCATTCCCCGTTCCAAGACTTTGCCGATGGATAAGCCTCACCTCTTAGATGTTCTTCTGCCACCGCCCCCATCCCCCAAAAGTGGGCCCCGCCGCCGACGGGCTCTGTCCCGGCAAGATTTATCCTGACGGACCGTAACTATTGGCCTGCGCGATCACCCCCATCCAGACGGGCATCGCCACAACGCGAGGTTAATTACTGTTGTTATTTGTGAAGAAAATGACATTTTCTTCACATTCATCCGTATTTACACGCCAACAGCGTGATTCCAGCTCCATTACTGACGAGTTTAGGTTAGGTGGCGCGGGGGTGGCAACTGGATCGAAAAGAGAACGCCGGTTTCGGGTCTGCGCCGACGGTCGACAGGCCGTGTGCGCAGCGCCCGTGAATGCCCGATGGTTCAAAGGAGATGTCGTTTCGCGACACTTTGTCGCATGTTTCAACCACGGATACGCGATCAAAGCCCGTTGATGCGCGTGGCGAGGCGCGAGAGCTTCCGAGAGACCGTGTTCTTGTGCAGCAGGCCCTTGGTGATCGCCCGATGAAGTTCGGGCTGGGCCAGCTGAAAAGCGGATCGCGCCGCCTCCTTGTCGCCGGTAGCGATCGCCGCCTCAACTTTCTTCACGAACGTTCTGACGCGGCTAATGCGAGCGCGGTTGATCGCAGTACGCTTGGCGATCTGGCGTATACGTTTCTCCGCAGATTTATGACTGGCCATGTTCGCTCATGCCGAGAATAGACGGGTCTTATGTCAGCACGCAGCAGATCCGTCAACACAGGGTGACCGGACGTCGGATCGCCTTGAGCTCATTCGTCACGAAAGGTCGGCTTCCGCTTTTCGATGAAGGCGGTCATGCCCTCCTTACGGTCCTCGGTGGCAAAGGTGGCATGAAAGAGCCGCCTCTCGAAACGCACCCCCTCAGTCAACGTCGTCTCCCATGCGCGGTTGATCGACTCTTTCACCATCATTGCGATCGGCCGCGACATGCTGGCCACGCGTTCCGCGACTTTGACGGCCTCGGCTAGTAGTTCCGTCGCCGGCACTACGCGGCTCACCAGCCCTGCTCGTTCGGCTTCGGTCGCGTCCATCATTCGCCCGGTCAGGCACAAATCCATCGCCTTTGCCTTGCCCACAAAGCGCGCGAGACGTTGCGTTCCTCCCGCACCCGGTATCGTGCCGAGGGTAATCTCAGGCTGTCCGAACCGGGCATTATCGGCGGCGATGATGATGTCGCACATCATTGCGATCTCGCAGCCGCCGCCGAGCGCGAACCCTGCAACCGCCGCGACGACCGGTTTGCGGCATTGCCCGACCCGCTCCCAACCGCTCGTGATAAAGTCCTCGACATAGATTTCGGGGTAGCTCTTTGTCACCATCTCCTTGACGTCGGCACCAGCGGCGAAGGCCTTCTCACCACCGGTCAAGACGATCGCACCGATCCCGGCGTCGGTCTCGAGATCATCCAGTACCGAGGCGAGTTCGGAGATCAGCGCCGCATTCAGCGCGTTGAGCGCCTGCGGCCGGTTGAGCGTGACGATCCCAACCGCGCCGCGCCGCTCAACCAAAAGATTTCGATGACCCGGAATATCGCTCATCGCTCGCCTCTCTAACGCTGGCGTTTTGCACAATAGAAGGTCGACCGGCCGGACTGCGCGATCCGCCTTACGCCCTCGGCGCAATTGCAGCCCGGACAAGGCTCGCCCTCTCGGCCATAAACCGCCCAGTGATGCTGAAAATAGCCGAGTTCCCCGTCGGCCTGGACATAATCACGTACCGACGAGCCGCCTGCCGCAATGGCCTCGGTCAGGACCGATTTGATCGCTGCCGCCAGCCGGTCCGCTTGTCTTCGGCCGATCGACGCTGCGAGGCGCTTCGGCGACAGCCCGGCGCGGTATAGCGCCTCGCAGACATAGATGTTGCCGAGCCCTGCGACGGTCCGTTGATCAAGCAGCGCCGCCTTGATCGGCGTCAGCTTGCCGGCGAGCTTGCTGGCGAGGTAGGCGCCGTCGAAGCTGGCCTCGAGCGGTTCCGGACCGAGCCTGGCGAGCAGAGGATGCCTGGCCGCCTCACCGCGCCTGACATAGTCGATCAGGCCGAAGCGGCGCGGGTCGTTAAAGCGGATCACGGTGTCGTCGTCGAGCGTCAGCACCATATGGTCGTGCGGGGCAGCGGGTAGAGCTGCGTTGCCCACGGTGACGCGGCCGGACATCCCGAGATGCAGCAGCAGCACGCCGTCCGCGTCCAGCTCGATCAAGATGTACTTTCCGCGGCGGCCGAGGGCACCGATCTGCGCGCCGTCGAGCCGCTCGGCGAGCGCCGGCGGAAACGGCCGACGCAGATCAAGCCGGCGCAGCTCCGCCCGCACGATCCGGCGTCCGCTGATCTTCAACGCCAGGCCGCGGCGGACAGTCTCGACTTCGGGCAGCTCGGGCATCGCTCCGCTGGTGGAGTGCGCCGGGGTCGGCGCGCCGTGGCGCGTGCGACCCCATCCGGTTATCTTCCTGCCCTATGAGCGATGACGAAACAAGCGGCGGGGTGCATTTCGGAGCACGCCGTGTACCCGAAGACGAGAAAGCCTCGCTGGTACGTGCGGTTTTCGACAGCGTGGCACCTCGCTACGACTTGATGAACGATCTGATGAGCGGCGGTACCCACCGCCGGTGGAAGACCGAAATGGTCGCTTGGTTGAACCCGCTTCCCGGTCAGCTTCTGCTCGATGTCGCCGGCGGCACCGGCGACATCGGGCTGCGCGCCCTCCCACGCCTTGCTTCCCCCGACGCGCCGACCCCCGGGAGAGTAGTTGTCTGCGACACCAGTGAGCAAATGCTCGCCATCGGACGGGCCCGCGCTCTCGACCAAGGAGTTTTGACGGGGATCGAGTGGGTGTGCGCCGATGCCGAGCGGCTTCCCACAGCGGACCGCAGCGTCGATCTTTACACGGTCGCCTTCGGGTTGCGGAACGTCACCCGGCTCGAAGCGGCGCTGGCCGAGGCCAGGCGCGTGCTTAAGCCCGGGGGGCGCTTTCTGTGTCTTGAATTCACCCCCGAGATCACACCGCTCCTGCAGCCGCTATACGAGCTCTACAGCTTCCGGATCGTGCCGCTCCTCGGCCAGATCGTCGCGGGTGATCGCGAGGCCTATACCTATCTCGTGGAAAGCATCCGGCGTTTCCCGCGGCAGAGCGAGCTTTCGGCAGAGATCGAGCGCGCCGGGTTTGATCTGGTGAGGTTCCGCAACCTGACGGGGGGCGTCGCTGCGCTCCATTCCGCTTGGCGCCTCTGACCCGCTCGGAGCCGGGTTCGGGCTCCTGCGGAGCATACGCAATCTCGCCCGGCTGATCCGGATCGGGCTGACGTTGGCGCGACACGACGCACTGTTTCCGCTCGATGCCTTCCCTGCCGCCGCACCCTTCGTGCGGATCGGCCGCCTCCTGGCGCGCCGCGCTACCGCCGCCGCGCCGCGCCCGGGTCAGCGGCTCGCCGCGGCATTCGGCGAGTTGGGGCCGAGCTTCATCAAGCTCGGCCAGCTCCTGTCTACCCGAGCCGATCTCTTTGGCGAGGAGATCACCCTCGATCTGACGAGCCTGCAAGACCGACTGCCGCCGTTCCCGGGACGCGAGGCGCGAGCGCTGATCGAGGCCGAGTTCTCGCGGCCGCTCGAGACGATGTTCGCGTCGTTCGACGACACCGCCGTTGCGGCCGCTTCGATCGCCCAGGTCCATTTCGCCCGGACAACCGACGGGCGCGATGTCGCGGTCAAGGTTTTGCGGCCGGGCATCATCGAGGCGTTCTCGCGCGATCTCGACCTCTTCTTGTGGCTCGCCTCGTTGAGCGAGCGTCTTCAGCCTATGCTGCGGCGGCTGAAACCGGTCGAGGTCGTGCAGATGTTGGCCGACGTGGTGCGGTTCGAGATGGACCTGCGCTTCGAGGCAGCAGCGGCCTCCGAGCTCGCCGAGAATTTCGCCGGGGACCCGGATTTTCGCGTGCCGCGGGTCGATTGGCCGCGCACCGGCCGCAGCGTGTTGACATTGGAGCGCATCTCCGGGGTCCGCGTCGACGACCGCTCGGCGCTGGCGGCCGCCGGGCATCGGATCGAAGATCTGTCGGTCAAGGCCGCCGCGGCGTTTTTTAACCAAGTGTTCCGCGACGGCTTTTTTCATGCCGATGTCCATCCTGGAAACATGTTCGTTGAACCCTCGGGCGCGATCGTGGTCGTCGATTTTGGCATCATGGGCCGGCTCGACCGCGCGACCCGTTTCTACCTCGCTGAGATGCTGCTCGGATTCCTGACGGGCGACTATAGGCGCGTGGCAGAAGTCCATTTCGCTGCAGGCTACGTCGCGCCGGCGCGGTCGGTCGACGCCTTCGCCCAGGCGTGCCGCGCGATCGGCGAGCCGATCCTCGGCCAACCTCTGCAAGAGATCTCGTTCGCCCGCCTGCTTGCCCAGCTTTTCCAGGTCACCGAGCAGTTCGAGATGGAGACCCAGCCGCAGCTCCTGCTCCTGCAGAAAACCATGATGCAAGTCGAGGGGCTGGGCCGTCGCCTCGACCCCGAGGCCAACATCTGGGCGCTGGCGCGGCCCCTGATCGAAGCGTGGATGCGCGACAATCGTGGTCCCGAGGCGAGACTACGCGAGCAATTCGACACACTCACCGAGCTAATCGATCGGGTGCCGCGGCTGATACGCAACCTCGAAGCCCTGATCAGCGACTGGTCTCGCGAAGGTATCGTGATGCACGCCGAGACCTTGGCCGCCCAGGCAGCCAAGCGCGCCCGCCATCTGGCGATCCTGCTCATTCCGGTGTGGCTCGTCACGGCCTCACTGATCGCGATCGCTCTCGCCCTCCTCTTCGGGCGGTAGCATACTGGCGCCGGCCGACCGCAGCGGAGAATCGATTTGCTTCAAGACAGGCGCATAGTACTGATCATTTCCGGCGGGATCGCCGCCTATAAGAGCCTCGAGCTGATCCGCCGACTGCGCGAGAGGGGTGCGGCGGTGCGCTGCATCATGACCGCCGCGGCGCATCATTTCGTGACGCCGCTCTCGGTCGCTTCGCTGAGCGAGGACAAGGTCTATGCCGATCTCTGGTCGCTGACCGACGAGAGCGAGATGGGCCATATCCGGTTGTCACGCGAGGCCGACCTTGTCGTTGTCGCGCCTGCGAGTGCCGATCTGATCGCGCGCATGGCGACAGGCATGGCTGACGACCTTGCGACAACGACGCTGCTCGCTTCGGACAAGCCGGTGCTGATCGCGCCGACAATGAACTTGATGATGTGGGCGCATCCCGCGACCCAGGCCAATTTGGCAACAATCGAGGCGCGCGGCATCAAGCGCGTCGGGCCCGGCTCGGGCGAGCTAGCCTGCGGCGAGGTCGGTTCGGGACGGATGGCCGAGCCCTTGGAGATCGTTGCCGCGATCGAGCGCGTCTTGGCCGGCGACACGAGGCTTGCCGGAAGGCGGGCGCTGGTGACGAGCGGGCCGACCCGCGAGCCGATCGATCCCGTGCGCTACATCTCGAACCACTCCTCGGGCAAGCAGGGCCACGCGATCGCAGCGGCACTTGCGGCACTCGGTGCCGAAACGGTGCTCGTCTCCGGGCCGACTCAAGAGGTCGCACCGGCCGGGGTCAAGCTCGTACCAGTCGAGACCGCGGCGGAAATGCTCGCCGCCTGCGAGGCCGCACTCCCGGTCGACGTCGCGGTGATGGCGGCGGCCGTCGCCGATTGGCGCGTCGAGACCGCCGCTCGCCACAAGCTGAAGAAAGAGGGCGGCGGCCCGCCGGTGCTGCGTCTCGCCGAGAATCCCGACATCCTCGCTTCCATCGCCCACCGCGGCAACGACCGGCCGGCGCTCGTCATCGGCTTTGCAGCGGAGACCGACGATGTCGTCGAGAATGCTCGGCAAAAGCGCCTGCGCAAGCGCTGCGATTGGATCCTCGCCAACGACGTCTCGCCTGGATCGGGCACCTTTGGCGGCGACCGCAACACGATCCATTTGGTCGACGCCGACGGGATCGAGCACTGGCCGGTGATGACCAAGCGCGACGTCGCCGCTCGGCTCGCCGATCGGATCGCCCACCACCTGCCGGCCACGTCCTCCCGAGACTTGTGAAAATCGAGCTCAAAACCCTCGATCCGAGACTGCCTGGGCTGAGGTTTCCCCTCCTGGGGCTCAAACCGGGCTCGACCTGCACGCCACGCGGCCGCGGTGGCGACCGGCAGTGGGAACAAGGTTGTGTGAAACAGGCATTTATCTATTTGACAACGATCCCTTGCTCTGATAGCGTTGCGAATATGCGGAGTCCATCACCCGGCGCGATGGATTTGTCTCCGGCGGTGGTGCTCTTTTGCGGTTCTAGAATTTTTTTCCAACCAAACAGCCGAAAACAGCGAAAGAACAGCGGACGCCGCAGCTGTTCTTGCGTTCGCCAAACCGTCGGCGGCCCAGGTTTTCCGCAGAGAATGAGACATCGATGGCTGATAATTTGCCGCAAAAACAGCAAAAACAGCGAGAAGTCCGTTGCGTCGTGTAACACGGCCCGTTGGCTTTGTGCAGCTTATCAATGCGTCTGAACACTAGTGCCCAAGGTGATGGCCTGATGCGAGGCGAACGTACCGACTACATCTTCGGCCTGGCCCGGCAACGTCACGCCCAGAAGCAGAATTGTCCCCAGATAAATTCAAAGCTGCGACAAAACCATAAGATTTGAGCTGCGTCTCCTGTGGATAACTCGTCGATACATTGGGGATAATCCCATGGATAGAAAAACCGCGTTTCTTTTGTCGCGTGGCGGCGGGTATGAAATGAAGAGAAGCGGGGCCGCTTGCGTCGTTCGCGCGAGGCTTGCCTCAAAGGGGGGGGCTGGGATTGAGTACACACTCGGATCTGTTCGGAGGCCCATTGACGCACTCGGATAAGGATGGAATTCCGGTGATCGCTACCGGCGTCAGCGGCATCCTACCAGAGCAGTTCATTCGCGCGTTCCTACGGGATGGCGTGATCTTGGCAGCGAGCGCATTTGAGCCGGCGCAGGTACAGCCCGCGAGTCTTGACCTGCGCTTGGGTAGTGTAGCCTACCGCGTCCGTGCCAGTTTCTTACCTGGAATTGAGGCGAGGGTCCTCGACCGGCTTCATTATATGGATGCATATAAACGCCGATGCCTCGCTCTGCGC
>Ga0210407_10000826_pt1 | contig 32104 bp, 28 predicted proteins | sample IncBWC27MmetaG_FD_150860 | JGI IMG/M metagenome (GOLD analysis project Ga0210407, IMG submission 150860) | Forest soil microbial communities from Barre Woods Harvard Forest LTER site, Petersham, Massachusetts, United States - Inc-BW-C-27-M | ecosystem: Environmental > Terrestrial > Soil >...
TGCCGATGATCGCAAGAGCGAGGTCTTTGGCGGTGACGCCTTCACCGAGATTGCCGCTGACGTGAATCAACATCGTCTTCGGCCTGCGCTGGGACAGGCATTGCGTGGCCAGCACGTGCTCGACTTCCGAAGTGCCGATGCCGAAGGCCAGCGCGCCGAACGCGCCGTGGGTGCTGGTGTGGCTGTCGCCGCAGACGATGGTCATTCCGGGCTGAGTGAATCCAAGCTCCGGGCCGATTACGTGGACGATGCCCTGCTCGGGCGAATCCATGTCAAACAGCCGGACGCCGAAGTCGCGACAGTTTTGCTGCAAGGCTTCAATCTGCTTTTTGGCGATGGGATCGAAAATCGGCGTGCCGCGCGGTTCGGTCGGGATGTTGTGGTCCACGGTCGCGATGGTGCGCAGCGGCTCGCGAACTTTGCGTCCGGCGACGCGCAGTCCCTCAAACGCCTGCGGAGACGTGACTTCGTGGACCAAGTGCAGGTCCACATACAGCAGCGATTGCTGTCCGTTGGCTGAGACAACGTGCTCGTCCCAGACTTTTTGGAAGAGGGTGCGGGGCATCGGTTGAAGCTATTAGTTTAGCAATAAAGCACCTAGGTGCGGGTTGCCGTCCGCTCACCAGGAGAGCCTGCAACAACATAAAACCCAAGCATCGCCGCCACCCCCAGCAACGGCACGATAAATCCCGACCGCAAGCTTCCGGTACGGGTCGAGATAACTCCGACCAGCCAGGGCAGGACCGCACCCCCGGTGTTGCCGCTGGCAAAAACCAAACTACTGGACCTGGCGGCGGATTCTTCAAACCAGCGCGGCAACAGGGAAACGCTGATGGGAAAAATCGAGGCCATACCCAATCCCGCGAGAATCGCGCCGAGAATCAGCAGGGCCATGTCGTGCGCGGCGACAATGGTCAGCCCGCCGGCGAGGGCAAGCACCAAGCCAATTCTCGCGACTGCGGTTTCCTTATGGAATTTAAGAGCGGCCGGGGCGAGGGTACGCCCGACCAGAAGCGCGCCCCAGAAAAACGAAGTCGTCGGGACCCAGTAGGAGTGTTGGCTCGTCCCCATGCGGTGGGCGTAGGAAGCGAGCCAACCTCCGAAAGAGACTTCCGTTCCGACATAAACGAAAAACAGTGCGCAAATCACGAGCAGCATGCGGTGGTTCAAGATACTTTTAACAGGCGAGGAAGAGGTTGTAGTCCGCGCGCCGGTGTCGGGCTCAAATCGCGCGAACGCAAATGCCAGCAAGAGTGCTAGCAAGGCGGCTGCGGTGCCGTAGAGAAATAGTGGGGTCCGGTGCGCGCGCTGCGCAATCGCAGCCAAAAAAGGGGAACTCACGGCCCCAATTCCCCAGACCGCATTGATCACGCTCAGAGCCGAAGCGCGGTGCCCAGGATTGACCTCGGCGGTACGCAGGTTTCCTGCCGGGGTAGTAACGCCGTGTCCGACACCGAGGACACAAACCGCGATCATCCCCAGCAACCACGGCCCGGAAACCAGCAAGGACATGCCGGAGGCCATCAGAAGCAGGCCGACGATCAAGGTCAGGCGGTAGCCGACGCGTTGCACCAGCTGTCCAGAAGCCAACATGCCAAACATCGAGCTGAAAAACTGCGCGAAAAGGAGATAGCCGGCCTGCTCGTCAGTCAGCGACCAGCGGGCAGACAGGGCCGGAAGCATGGGGCCGAGAAAGGTCATCACAATCCCAGTCACCAGGAAATCGAGATGGAGCAGCGTGGCGCCGCTGGTTGAAAACGGCAGCTTCGCTTTGGCCTTGGGAGTGGAACTGGAAACCGTGATTCTAGAACCCATGATTTATGATTGAGTGTAAATCAGCGGCCTTTCGAGGACGCTTGGAGAACGAATGCTGAATGGGAAACGCATCGCCGTGGTCATGCCAGCGTACAACGCGGAGAAGACGCTACGGGCCACGGTGGACGAACTGCCGGAGATCGTTGACATGCGCATCCTGGTGGACGACAACAGCTCCGACCGCACCGTGGAAGTGGCACGCGAACTGGGGCTGGTGCACTTTGTCCACGACCGCAATTACGGCTACGGACGCAACCAGCAGACCTGCTATCGCGAGGCGCTGGCCGAGGGCGCGGACGTCGTCATCATGCTGCACCCGGATTACCAGTACACCCCGCTGTTGGTGACGGCGATGGCCAGCATGGTGGCATACGGAATCTACGACGTGGTGCTGGGATCGAGGATCATCGGCGGCCAGGCGTTGCACGGCGGGATGCCGCTCTACAAATACGTCTTCAACCGGATGCTGACCGCCTTCGAGAATTTGTTTTTGCGGATCAAGGTGTCGGAATACCACACCGGGTACCGTGCCTTCAGCAAAGAAGTATTGATCCGGTTGCCGCTGCTGGAAAACTCTGATGACTTTGTCTTTGATAATCAGATGCTGGCACAGTGTGTTTACTTCGGATTCAAGATTGGCGAAGTTTCCTGTCCAACGAAGTATTTTCCGGAGGCGTCGTCCATCAACTTCCGCCGCAGCGTGAAATACGGGCTGGGCGTGCTGGTGACCACGATGCAGTTTGCTTTGCAGAAATGGGGGCTGGCGCATTTCCGGATTTTCAACACCGAGGGGCGTCGGCTGGAACCGGGCTCGGCCCCATACTACGTGCGCGGCACCCCGCCCGCGGCCTGATCAGCGGAGAATACTGTAATCTGTTGTCACTTCTTGCGGGAAAGAAATCCCAGGACCTTGCTGGCGAATTCGTCGGAGAAGCCCAGCCGGGCTTTGGCGCGCGAGTACAAGTCCACCGCTTTTTTATCCAGCCAAATCAGCGTCGCTTCTTTCCATCCGTCGCCCGGGCGAGCGTGATAGTCGGTGGAATGCGCGACCGCCTTGGCTTCTGCGTCAACCGTGTAGTAATAAAAAGCCAAACTCTTTCGCGTGACTCCTTCCGGACAAAGCAAGGGGTCGGCAAAACCGTGCAGCGAACGCTCGTCGGTGGTGAAGATGACGGCGTGGTTCAGGAGCGGCGGGTATTTGGCGGCGCAGCGCTGCATGGAACGCTCCCAGAACTCAATTGCTCCGCCCCACGATTCCTGCCAGCCGGGGTTCAGGTAAACGATCACGTTCACCCGCCGCCGCCAATTCTTCTGATAATGGTGGTTGCTGAAATCGGTATGAACGTTGAGGAAGCCTCCCCGGCCGGATTGGTGCAGGCCGCCGCCTTCGAGGCTGGGGTCAGGAATGAGGCCGGGAATGCCGGTCAACCGCGAGAGCCACGCGACAAATTCCGGTGAATTCAGTTCATCGGCCACCGCGCGCAGGCGGGGAGGAAAGAGCTCCCGCTTGGCCATCCCCATCTTGTTTTCGTTGTGGTGCTTGTACTGCGTCCATGCGACGGTGTTCGGAGAAGGAAACTCATCGGCGATTTCCCGGGCGGTCGCAGGGTCAAGAAAATCCGGCAAATGGATGTGCGGGAACGGCTGGTTCTCGCGATATTCCCGCGCCAGCGCAGCGACTTCCGAATCCCGTTTCCAGCGTGGCAACAGGAATTCTGGCGCGGACAGAGTTTGCGGATAAGCCATTTAGTTGTTCAACCCGGATCGAGGTGTTATCAGTCAAATGTAACAGATGAGTTTCGGGGAATCCATGAGGAGCTGTGGCTTTAAGGCGCAATACGGCAAACCATCACCGTGTGGTTTTCATAAGGGCAAGTTAGACCTGCGCCCCCCGGTTGCTGCAGGATGATCCAGGCAACACCGTACTTGTCGTGAAGGCGTAGAAAATCCGGCCCGGCGAAGTGTTTCCAATCCTTCTGCGCGTCAAACTGGGCCAGCCATTCGTCGGCAAGGGGCGGGAACATCGACACCGCGCCGCTGTCCTTCACTGCATCCGCCAGTCGGCTGCGCTGGGCGAGCGCCCGAAACCCGACTGTGTCTTCTCCTGGAATTTGAATGTAAAGCGGATCCACCGCGAACACTGCGTTCACCGGCGTGGTTTGCCGGACCCAGAGAAAAGCCTGCGCCCATTCATTTCTAGGAGCGGCCCACGGCCATTCGACATGCGCGCTGGCAGGAAACAACGCGAGTTGGGCGGTGAACATTCCGGCGCAGAGTGGCAAAAAGAACGCAAGCCAGCGCCAGACGCGGTTCTTGAGGATGTACTCCGCGATCAGCGCTCCCATGAAAAGCAACATCAGAATGTAGAGCAGGTGGAGGCTGCGCAAGGGTTGAATTCGCGCCAGGCTCTCGAACCGCTTGGGCACGGAGATCACCAAGGCCAGCGCAAAATAAATCAGGTCGTACACGATCAGCGCCCGGCACATGCGTTCCAGGTTCAGCAAGTGGCGTGATCGGGCAATTCGCGCGAACCACCAAAACAGGACTACAGGCGCCAGAATTCCAACCCACTCGTACCACTGCCAATTCAGGATGTAGTGAAAACCGTGAAAGCGCACCGCTTCGGTGTAGGCGGGAGACGCGGGCGCGAAAGAAAGTCCAAAGGGTATCCACAGGGCGGCCGTGGGCAGGTTAGCCCCGAATTTCTCCAGGGTAAGGAATAGTGCGCACAAAGAGAATGCAAAGAACGCCATCAGCGGATGGACCGCGCCCGCGAAAACCAACCACAATCCCATCCGCAAATATTTCTTTTCCAAAAGGCAGGCAATGGCATAGACTCCCGCGAAGGCGGCCAGATTCCTCGGATTCAGGTACTGATCCATGATGTAGAGCGCGGTCCCTGCCACGGGAAGCGTGAACAAGGCAGCAATCAGGCAGACCCCGCCCCAGCGCGCCCGCAAATTTGGCAAGCCTGGAAAGCAAAGCCCGGTCAACCGCCAGCAGGCCAGCAGCAGCAGAAAAATGGACGCCACATGCCACAGCAACAAGCCGACTTCCAGGCGCAGGTGTAACGCGCGCAGGGAAAAGGCAACCATATTGGGGAAGAGGGTCAGGCTGGCATGCGATGCGAAGAACTCCCGCCCCATAGGAAACAGGTTGGGGTTCAGCTTCGCTTCCACGCCGGGGAGATAAATTTCCGCATCCTCTGCAAATGGATGGTAGCCATGCAGCAGGAATGCCCCGGCGGTCAGCAGAGACAAAAAAATCGCCGGCTTGTATTTTTCAAAATGAGTTCCGCTCATACGATGGTTGGAAAACCCCGAGGGACTCCACTAAATGCCTTCGCCTTCACGCCCGCGCCTCGTCCTTCTCAGGAGTGCCCCTTAACCTGGAAGTAATTGCGTAAACGGCAAGCACGACAAAAATAGGATCTATTGGCCGCCGATAGTAATCCTCGGGATGGGTGACATAGTAAACCGCCGGAAAAAAGAAGAGCGCGATAGCGAACGGCATGCCAAGACCGAAGCCTTGCCGAAACGCCCGCCGCAGGCCGAGCAACGCCAGCACCGTTAACGTTGTAGTCAGGAACATGTTCGGCGGATCGAGCGGTTCGGCCTCCATGTAGCGATGGCTGAAGCTCCAGAAATTGGTCCACATATAGACCGCGCGGCGAAACGACAGCACTGCAAAATCCGCCGGATGCCCTTTGATAAAGGTGACCGCCTGCACTTGTTTGTGCTTCATGTAAGCCAGTTCACCCAGCTGCTGATATTCGTCCCACTCGCGGTCCGTGTCGGAAGGATGGAATCCGCCCGGGGCAAAATGCCAGGTTTCGCCATTGTTTCCCACGTACAGCTCCAGCCCGAAGTTGTCGCGAAAGGGAATAAAAGCGCCGAGCGCATGATAGTTCCGAACAAACCACGGCGTCACTACCAGGACGAATCCCAAGGCCGCGCACAGCGCTGGTTGAAGCCAGCGCTGCCTGCGTTTGAATAACCGGTAACACATCCAAAGTGCCAGCAGCGGGCCCACCGAGAGCACGATCGGATCAGTCATCGCAGACACGCCGGTCAGCAATCCGAAGCCTGCCCAGCGTGAGAGGCTCGGAGAATCCTCCAGAGAAAGTGCGGCCAGAAACAGCAGGCTCAGCATCAGAGTGGTCAGGGTTGTGGCCCAAATAAAATTGGCCGAGAAATAAATCGCGTATGGAAAAAAGGCCCAGCTCCACCCCGCAAGGACCGCGGTACCCGGCCCGAAGCTTCGGCGCGCGATTAAGAACACCGGAATGCAGGTCAGCGCGGAAAAAAGGCTGTTGAGGGAAAGCATCACCAACGCCGAAGCCTTGGTGTAAATCCCAAACACGCGAAACACGCCCGCAAGGATCGTGGGATAGATCGGCGTCATCCAGGCGGTCGGTCCCGTGGGCGCTCGCAAAGGGCTGCTGAATCCATTGCCCTGCACTAGTGACCGTGCAATTCGCCCTGTCTCGCCCGCAAAGCGCCAATAGTCGCGGTCCGGATTCAGGCGCTCCGGATAAAGAAACGCCACCACGACCAATCGCAACGCCAACGCGACGAGCACCATCCAGAACAGCGAGCCCCGGATGTGCGGGGATGCGCTGGCATCGGGATTTTCCTTCTTGACGACTGCGGCGTTAGAGATCATTGGCCCCCGGTCCAGATTTTCAAAGCAGCGACCCCCTACTTTGCCACAACCTGGCACGATGGTGCAGAACCACCTCGCGGAGGAGAGACAGAAGGTAGAATAGTCTCTGACCCTGAGGGCCAATTTCTAAGATACCAAGGTGTGCTAAGGCCATGAAGTTGCTTCGACCAGTCGCGATCGCAGCCGTGCTCGTCGGATTATTTTTTTATTTCACCACTTACCGTTCGGCGCCGTTCCGAACCGTGAATGCGCCGGGAGCGAGCGTGGAGATCACGGAAGCATCCGGTACGGCACCACTCGACCAGGAGGAGCAGAACAATATTTCTGTCTATCAGAAGAATGTTGGTTCCGTGGTGAACGTAACTTCCAAAGCCATCGCCTATGATTTCTTTTATGGGGCGGTGCCGCAGGAAGGGCAGGGGTCGGGATTCATTCTTGACGCCGCCGGCCACGTGCTTACCAACTACCACGTGATCGAGGACGCGCGCCAAGTGGAAGTTACCCTCCACAACCGCAAGAAGTACAGCGCGACGGTGGTAGGCAGCGATCGCTCGCACGACCTGGCGATCATCCAGATCAAAGCCCCGGACCTGGCTCCGATGACGCTGGGCGATTCGAGAAATCTTCAAGTCGGGCAAAAAGTTTACGCGATTGGGAATCCCTTTGGACTTAATGGCACGCTGACGAGCGGAATTGTGAGTTCCATTCGCTCCGTACAGGAGCCGAACGGGGTGAACATTGACGAAGCCATCCAGACCGATGCCGCGATCAATCCGGGCAACTCGGGCGGACCGCTGCTGAATTCACACGGCGAAGTGATTGGCATCAACACGATGATTGCCGGAAATCCCGGCGTCGACCAAAGCGCAGGCATCGGTTTCGCGATCCCGATCAACACCGCTAAGGCGGTTTTGAATGATCTGCTGACGCTGGGCCGAGTACGGCGGCCAGCGTTGGGGGTGGTCACCCTGCCGATCAGTCCGGAACTTGCCGACGAGCTAAGCCTTGCCTCCGGCTCGGGGCTGCTGATTATTCGGGTCACGCCGGGCGGAGCCGCCGACCACGCTGGACTGCACGGAGGCACTGAGCGAGCTTATCTTGGCAACATGCCGATCATGGTTGGCGGCGACCTGATCGTCGCCATGGACGGCCAACCGGTGCAGGATGAGCGCGACCTGTCGCAGATGATGAATAATCATCGCGCCGGGGACAAAGTGAAAATCACCGTCTATCGCGGAAAGAAAAAAATCGACGTGGATGTGGCCCTTGGCGAGGCGCGCGAGCAGGTGTGATCGCGAATTTGACTCTACGGATGCGCTAAGCTAGCCTCAGAAGTCCATCCTGTGGTTTACTTTGCCGGGGCTGGGCCGGACCAAGCGCGCCCGAGAAAATCATGCAGAAAGCAATCTCCACCTACATTTACGTCAAGGAGCGGCTGCATCCCGGCCTGCTGGACCGGCTGGTCAGCGGAGGCGCGCAGGCGATTGAGATTTTTGGCGCTCGCCAGCACCTCGACTACGCCAACCGTAAGCAGCACGTCCGCGAAATCGCGGACTGGTTTCGCACCAGCGGCATCCCTCTACATTCGGTCCACGCGCCGCTTTATGCAGATTATGAATGGGGACGCACCGGATCGCCTCCGGTAAACGTGGCTGCAACCGACCGGGCCGCGCGAATCGAGGCCATGGACGAGATCAAGCGCGCCATCGAACTGGCCGAGCAGATTCCGTTCCGGTTTCTCATTCAGCACATTGGCGTGGGCAACGAGTCATTCAGCGAGCAAAAGTTTGAAGCCGCAATGACTTCGGTTGAGCACCTGCGCGCTTTTGCCAAGCCGCTCGGGGTGCGGCTGCTGCTGGAAAATATTCCCAATGAACTTTCTACGCCCGAGCGCTTGGTGGAACTGATTCGCACTATGCACTTTGAAGATATCGGCGTCTGCTTCGACGTCGGGCACGCGCACATCATGGGCGACGTGGAGCCGGCGTTTGAGACGGTGAAGAGTTATATCCATTCGACCCACATTCACGACAACGATCGAGACCGCGACTCCCATCTTTGGCCGGGCGCAGGCACGATCGACTGGAAGCGCACGATGGAGTTGTTGAGCCAGGCGCCGCACAAGCCGCCTTTTATGCTGGAGATCGAGGACAACGAGAAGATCAATCCGGTGGAGAAGATGGGCGAGACCTTCGGGGACCTTGTACCGGCCTAGGAGCATTCACCGCCGAGCACGCCGAGGAGGCATTTTCTCAAGTCTTTCTCTGCGTACTCGGCGGTGAAATGGTTTTGAGAATGACCTCACCCGTAACCACAATCGCTGAAATCGGCAAGCACGAAGGCCAGTCGGTCACGATCCGCGGGTGGCTTTATAACCTGCGCGAAAGCGGGAAGCTGCTGTTCCCCATTTTTCGCGATGGCAGCGGAATCATTCAGGGTGTGGTGCCGAAGAATGCGGTTGCTCCAGAAGTATTCGACGCGTTGAAGGGGCTGACCCAGGAATCGAGTGTCATTGTCGAGGGTAAAGTTCGCGCGGACAAACGCGCTCCCAGCGGATATGAACTCGACGTGATGAACGTCGAAGTGCTGCAGCGCGTTCCTGCGGATGAGCCGTTTCCGATTTCACTCAAAGAGCATGGCGTCGATTTCCTGATGGAGCACCGCCATTTGTGGATACGCACGCCGCGCCAGGCAGCGATCCTGCGGGTGCGGGCGGAAATCATCAAAGCGGCGCGCGATTTCTTCGACGAGCGCGGCTTCACGCTCACCGATCCGCCGATCCTGACTCCGGCAGCCTGCGAAGGCACGACCACGCTGTTCCCGGTGGACTACTTCGATGAGCAGGCATATCTCACGCAATCCGGCCAGCTTTACATTGAAGCCACGGCGATGGCGCTGGGCAAGGTGTATTCATTCGGACCGACGTTTCGCGCGGAGAAATCGAAGACCCGCCGCCATTTGACTGAGTTCTGGATGGTCGAACCGGAAGTGGCCTACGCCGAGTTGGCTGATCTGATGGAACTGGCGGAGAATTTCATCAGCTTCATCGTGAGGCGTTGCCTCGACAAGCGGCCCGCGGACTTAAAGACGATTGGCCGTGATGTTTCCCACCTGGAGAAGATTACTGCGCCGTTTCCACGCGTCAGTTACGACGAAGCGGTGGCGATGCTGCAAGAGGCGCACGCGAAAGGCGCGCTGGAAAATAAATTTGAGTATGGTGGCGATTTCGGCTCGCCCGACGAGACTTACCTTTCCGGGCAGTTCGATAAGCCGGTGATCGTGCATCGCTATCCAGCGAAAGTGAAAGCGTTTTACATGGAGCCTGATCCGCAGCGTCCCGACCTGGCGCTGTGTATGGACGTGCTCGCGCCCGAGGGATACGGCGAGATCATCGGCGGCTCGCAGCGCATTGGGTCTTACGATCTGCTGTTGGCGCGCATTCGCGAGCACGGATTGCCGGAAGAGTCGTTCAAGTGGTATCTCGATTTGCGCAAGTACGGCGGCGTCCCGCACGGCGGCTTCGGCATGGGAATCGAACGTGTGGTGGCGTGGGTCTGCGGGCTCGAACATGTAAGGGAGACGATTCCGTTTGCGCGGACGCTGCACCGGCTGTACCCGTAGGCTGTGAACATATGACAGCGCGTATCACGTCCGACACCAGCATCGCTCCGAAGAAAATCCGCGTCATTGGCGTGCCGCTTGATCTTGGGCAATCACGGCGCGGAGTGGACATGGGTCCTTCCGCCGTGCGGGTTGCGGGCCTGGAAGCTCGCCTGGAAGAACTGGGGCATGTGGTTGAGGATGCGGGAAATATTTCCGTTGCAATCCCCGAGCAGAAAAAAGAAGGCGATCCGCACGCGAAATATCTGAAAGAAATCACTGCCACCTGCACCAAGCATGCGGAACTCGTGGTGAAGACTTTGGAAGCGGGGAAAGTTCCCTTGGTGTTGGGAGGGGATCATTCTGTTGGAGCGGGCACGGTTTCGGGAGTGGCGGAGTTTTATCGGCGCCAGAACCAGAAGATCGGACTGATCTGGATTGACGCGCATACGGACATCAACACGCCGGAAAGCTCCCCCAGTGGCAATGTTCACGGGATGCCGCTGGCGGCGATCATGGGGCTGGGACCCACGGAGTTGGCCAACATTTTTAACTTCTCGCCGAAAGTTGCGCCGGAAAACTGCGTGTTGGTCGGGATTCGCGATATTGACGGAGTTGAGAAAGCGAACGTCCGCCGCGCCGGGATTGAAGTCTTTACCATGCGCGACATCGACGAGCGCGGCATGCGCACCGTGATGGAAGAGGCCTTGCGCGCGGCCGGGCGCGGGACGGCGGGCTATCACGTGTCGCTCGACATGGACTGGATTGACCCAGAGGACGCGCCCGGAGTCGGCACTCCGGTGCGCGGCGGCGCGACCTATCGCGAGGCGCATCTGGCGATGGAGATCATCGCCGACCACGGGCGCATGGTTAGCTTCGAGATCGTGGAAGTGAATCCGGTGATCGACGAGCACAACCGCACGGCTGATCTGGCGGTGGAGTTGGCGCTTTCGGCGTTTGGGAAGAAGATCCTCTAAGCCGCGATCCTCTGATCTATCCCCTATAATGTTTTCTCCCTTGCCATGATTCGTCCTGACTACAAAGAATTTTCCTGCCTCGCGCGCGAATCCACCTTGGTGCCGGTGGTGAAGTCCGTGATGGCGGATTTGCTCACTCCGGTCTCAGCCTTCCTGGCGATTTCGCGGGGAGAGAAGCACGCGTTTCTGCTGGAATCAGTCGAGCGCGGCGAGCAGATTGGGCGATATACGTTTCTCGGAGCGCGTCCGTACATGCAGTTGCGCGCGCAGGGCAACGGCGATGCGGTCGTCGTCGAGAAGGGGAAAAAGCGTGAGCTGCGCCAAGGGAACGTTTTTCAGATTGCGAAAGAGCTCTTGCAGCAACATCGGCCCGCGGCTGTGCCGGGCATGCCACCGTTCGCAGCGGGCGCGGTGGGGTTTTGTTCATATGACATTGTCCGCCAGCTCGAGAACATTGGCGACGACACCAAAGACGACCTTCATCTCCCCGACTGCGTGCTGATGTTTTTCGACCGCCTGTTGGCGTTTGATCACCTGCATCACCAGATTCACATAATTGCCGCAGCCGACGTTTCCGCGGAGAGTCCCCGAAAGGCCTACGATCGCGCGGTCCGCGACATTGCAATTCTCGAACGAAAACTTGCTTCCGGATTGAATCCCCGCATCTGGCAGAAACATTCTGCAAAACCACGCGGCAAACTCAAGGTGCATTCGCTCACCTCGCGCAAGAAGTTTGAAGAGTCGGTGGAGCGCGCGAAAGAGTACATCCGGGCGGGAGATATTTTCCAAGTTGTGGTGTCGCAGCGGCTCGACTTCACACCGCAAGTCGCGCCGTTCGATATTTATCGCTCGTTGCGCGCGGTGAATCCATCCCCGTACATGTATTTTCTGCAAATGGGCGACACGCACGTTCTGGGATCGTCGCCGGAAATGCTGGTGCGGGTAACCGGGCGCAAGCTGGAGTACCGGCCGATTGCAGGGACGCATCCGCGCGGGCGCGACGAAGCCGAAGACCAGCGGCTGGAAGAAAAAATGCTCAGCGACGAGAAAGAACGCGCCGAGCACGTCATGCTGGTGGACCTAGGACGCAACGACCTGGGGCGGGTGAGCGAGTACGGGTCGGTGAAAGTAAAAGACCTGATGTACGTGGAGCGCTATTCGCACGTCATGCACATTGTGTCGGCGCTCGAAGGTAGGCTGCGACCGGAGTTACATGCTTTGGACGCGTTCGCTGCTTGTTTCCCCGCCGGAACATTGAGCGGCGCGCCGAAAGTCCGCGCGATGCAGATCATCGAGGAACTCGAGCCCACTCGGCGGGCGATCTACGGCGGCTCGGTGCTGTACGCAGATTTTGCCGGCAATCTGGATTCCTGCATTGCCATTCGCACCATGCTGATGCAGGGCAAGAAGGCGTCTCTGCAGGCGGGGGCGGGGATTGTGGCGGACTCCGATCCGGCGAGTGAATATCAGGAATCGCTCAATAAAGCGCAGGCGGTGCTAAGGGCAGTGGACGCGGCGAGAAAGTAGCGGCCACAGCCCGCTGGTCACTGACCACTGACTCCGAGAAAATTAGCAATCAGCTTTTTGCCTTCTCCCGTCAGCACGCTTTCCGGATGAAACTGTACCCCTTCCACGGGAAACTTCTTGTGCCGCAATCCCATGATTGTCTTTGACCCGTCCTGCTCGATCGTCCAGGCGCTGATTTCGAGGTCAGACGGCAAGCCTTTTTCTTGAACAATCAGGGAGTGATAGCGGGTCGCGGTAAACGGCGATTCCAAGTTCTGGAAGATGGTCCGGTTGTCGTGGCTGACGGGGCTGGTTTTGCCGTGCATCAGGTGCGGGGCGCGGACGACCTTGCCCCCAAACGCGGCGCCGAGGGCCTGGTGGCCGAGGCAGACGCCCAGGATCGGCAGCTTGCCGGTGAAGTGGCGAAAGAGGTCAATACTGATGCCGGCCTCCTGCGGAGTGCAGGGGCCGGGGGAGATTACGATTCGGTCGGGATGCATAGCCTCAACCTCGCCGACCGTGATCTGGTCGTTCCTGCGGACGACTACCTCCGCACCCAGTTCGCCCAGATATTGCACCAGGTTATAGGTAAACGAGTCGTAGTTGTCGAGGACGAAAACCATGCTGCAAAGAGGGTATCAAAAGTGGCCAGGGTCATGTCGGCCGCAGTGGAAAGCAGGTTCCCTTCGACTTCTCTAAGGGCAGGCCCTTGGCGACTGCGTCGCTCGGAATGACAAGGGCTTTGGTGGAGGCGGTCTGAAAGAACAGGTTTGGGGCGGGTGGGCCGACCGGGCGCTCCTGCCTGTCCTAAGTTCCGCTTGACATGGGGGCCGCCAAGTTTCATCCTTACAGGGGTTTCAGGAGACTCCCCCCTTATGCCAGTTGAAGTTCAGCAAGCGGAAAAGCGGGCAACCCGCAGGTTTGCGTTGCGGCTACCGGTTTCGATTAGTCACAACGGTGATTCTGGCCCGGCGATGTCGGCCCAGACGCGCGACGTCAGCGCTCGCGGCATCTGCTTCTGCCTGGAAGCGCCGCTGGCTCCCGGCTCGGACGTTGAGTTTACTTTGACCCTCCCCCCTGAAATTACTCTGACGGAAAGCATTCGGGTACGCTGCAAGGGGAAAGTGGTCCGCGTCGAGCCTGAACTGGCGGATGCCAAGGTGCCAGTGGCGGCGGTCATCGACGAGTACGAGTTCCTTTCGGAGTCCTAATCCGGCAGAAATCGCCCCTTCGACTTGCCCGGTTCCGCCCCGTGGAATAAACTTCGGGAACATTGGGTATCCCACGCAAGCCCGGAACCGCCACGATCGGCCAAACCATCCTCGGTCAACCATGATCGGTCAAACCATGCTCGGCCAAACGCTTGGCCGGTATCGCATCGTCGAACGCCTGGGCGAGGGCGGCATGGGGGTGGTGTTTCGCGCCGAGGACCCGCGACTTGAACGCGACGTCGCGCTCAAAGTCCTGAAGCCAGATGCGCTGCATGACGAGGATTCGAAGCACAGGTTCCGGCTAGAAGCGCGCGCCCTTTCGCGACTGCTCCACCCTAACATCGCGACCCTGTTTGATTTCGACTCCGACCGCGGAGTCGATTTCCTGGTGCTCGAGTTCGTGCCCGGCGAATCGCTGGCCCGCACTCTTGCGAATGGTCCCCTGCCCGAGACTCGGGCCCGCGCCATCGCCCTCGATGTCACCGAGGGCCTGCAATCCGCGCACGAAAAGGGGATCGTGCATCGCGACCTGAAGCCGGGAAACATCGTCATCACACCGCGCGGACGCGCCAAGGTACTCGATTTCGGCCTCGCTCGCGTCATGCCGGGGGCCGGGGACCTCACGCAATCGGCCACGGTCAGCGGCCCCTCCGCCCTGGTCGGCACCGTGCCTTATATGTCTCCGGAGCAGGTGCGTGACGGCCGCGTGGACGCGAGTTCCGATCTCTACGCACTGGGCGCGCTCCTGTTCGAGATGACGACCGGAAGGCGCCCGTTCGGCGGCGACGACGTGGTATCGCTTCTCTACCAGATCGCGCATGAACCTGCGCCGCTCCTACGCGCTATCAGTCCGGGCCTGTCGGCGGAGCTGGAGCGGGTGGTGGCACGTTGCCTCGAAAAGGAACCGCTGCGCCGTTTTTCAGACGCGGGCGCTCTACTCCGCGCGCTGCGCGGCGAATCCTCGGACGACGGTCGAGGATTGCCCATCCCGAAGACCGCAAGCAGCCCGCCTGAGTCCGGATCGCCTAAGAGTATTCGATCGCTGGTGGTGCTGCCGTTTGAAAACCGCTCCGGCGATCCGGCCCAGGAATTCTTTGCCGACGGAATGACCGACGCGCTGATCGCCGACCTGGCGCAGATCGCGGCACTGCGGGTCATCTCGCGCACTTCGGCGATGCGGTTCAAGGGGACGCATCCGCCCTTGTCTGAGATCGCGCGCGAGCTGCGTGTGGACGGCGTAGTCGAAGGCTCGGCAATGCGGGTCGGCGACCGAGTCCGCATCACCGTGCAGTTAGTGGACGTGGCGAGCGACCGCAGCCTGTGGGCGAAAAGCTATGACCGGGGGATCACCGACATCCTCACGCTTCAGAGCGAGGTCGCGCACGCGATCGCCGACGAGATTCGTATCCAGGTGACACCGGAGGAACGGGCGCGACTGCGATCCAAGGGAACGGTCAATCCCGCAGCGCACGTCGCCTACCTACAGGGATCGTTCCTGTGGAACCGCTACACCGGCGAATCGGTGAAGGGGGCGATCCAGCACTTTGAGGAGGCGCTCACAATTGATCCCAACTACGCGGCCGCCTATGCCGGGCTTGCCGACAGCTACGTCATGCTGGCGAACCACCACATTCTCCCGCCGCGCGAGGGGTATTCACTGGGGCGCAAGGCCGCCGAGAGGGGACTTGCACTGGATGAGTCGCTGGCGGAACTTCACACGTCGCTGAGTTGGATACATCGTCTTTTCGACTGGGATTGGCCGGCCGCCGAGCGGGAGTCCTTGCGGGCGATCCAGCTTAATCCCGGCTACACATTCGGACGGGGCCGATACGCGCTGCTGCTGTCCGGGATGGGGCGTCACGAGGAGGCCATTGCCGAAGCTGAGCGCGCGCACGAGGCCGATCCCCTGAATCTGCTTACGTACACGGTCGTGGGCGATACCCTGTTTTATGCGCGCCGTTTCGAGCGCTCGGTCGCGCCTTACCGCAAGTGCCTGGAGCTTGACCCGAACTTTGGCACAGCCCATACCGACCTTGCGCGCTCGCTTGAGCATGCAGGCCGGTTCGACGAAGCAATCGAAGAATTCGTGCGCGGAACCGTAGGCCCAGACGGCCAGCCGCGGCCCTCGTCAGGCCTCGCGATCCTCTACGCGCGCGCCGGGCGGCACGATGATGCGCGTGCCACTCTCGAAGCGGTGCAAGCGCTGGCGCAAAAGCAGTTCGTCTCACCCTACGGCATCGCTTCGTACTACGCCGTCATCGGGGACAATGACCGCGCGCTTGATTGGCTGGAGAAGGCCTACGCCGAGCGCGATGGAACGCTGGTCTGGCTCAAAGTGCATCCGCGCCTCGACGGGCTGCGAGGGGAGCCGAGGTTTCGCGATTTGCTTGCGCGCATGCGGCTGGATTCGTGAGAACCCCAGTCGCACGGCACGGGTTACGATTCCGTGATGGGTCAGTTTCCGGTTAGCTCGTCAACCGGGAGCAATCGCGTTCATTTCCTACAAGCCGACTTTTGGCCCGCGTCGTTGAAAGTTTGTTCCGGGCATAACTTCCGGGTAGCTCGTGATCCGTTCGCGATATTTTCAGCACACAGAATAAGCTGCGGTAGAATCGGGCGACGCTCTATGCCCCTAGCTTCCGGCACTCGCCTTGGCTTTTATGAAATCCGTGCGCCCATAGGAGCGGGCGGCATGGGCGAGGTGTACCGGGGAACCGACACACGGCTGGGGCGTGAAGTGGCCGTCAAGATTCTACCTGCCGTGATGGCTCAGAATTCCGAGCGGCTGGCGCGATTCCATCGCGAAGCTCGAGTCGTTGCCGCCCTGAACCATCCCAATATCGTGACGCTGTATTCGGTGGAAGAGTGTGACGGTGTCCACTTTCTCACCATGGAGCTCATTGACGGGGTATCGCTTGACCATCGCATTCCTGACGCCGGTCTGGCAGTTGACCAAATCATTGAGGTTGCCGGCGCGCTGGCCGAAGCGCTGGCGGCGGCGCACGAAAAAGGCATCGTGCATCGCGACTTGAAACCCGCCAACGTGATGGTGACGGACGAAGGCCGCATTAAGGTGCTGGATTTTGGGCTCGCGAAAGATGTGGGCGCCGAGACACTGCAGGACGCCACGCTGACCTCAGCCAGCCACACTCAGCCGGGAACGGTTATGGGAACGCCCGCTTACATGTCGCCCGAACAAGTCTCGGGACGCACGGTTGATCACCGGACCGACATCTTCTCTCTAGGAGTCATGTTGCACGAGATGGCGACGGGACATCGGCCGTTCGAGGGGAACTCTTCGGCAGAGCTGGCATCCGCCATCCTGCGCGACACTCCTCCGTCAGTTAGCGAGTTGCGTCCCGACCTGCCTGGCGATCTGGCGCGCGTCATCCGGCGATGCCTGGAAAAGGATCCGCGGCACCGGGTTCAGACCGCACGCGATGTAAGCAATGAGTTCCGCGATCTGCGGCGCGCATGGGGGACGACGTCAGTTCGGCCCTCCGCGCCGACCTCACGCTCCGTCCCCGCACCCGATTCAGTTTCTGCACGTGCAGCGGAAGGGTTTTGGGTGGCGGTGTTAACGTTCAAGTATACGGGCGTTAATGCCGATCTGACGGCCCTAACGGAAGGACTGACAGAAGAAATCATCACCGGATTGTCGCGCTTTTCTTACCTGCGCGTGATCGCGCGCGGCTCAACCAGGAGATATTCGAGCGAGTCAGGTGATGTGCGCGCGATGGGCAAGGAGCTAGGCGCCCGCTATGTCATGGAGGGAAGCCTTCGTCAGGCAGGTTCTAAGGTTCGAATTGCAGCGCAGCTAGTGGATGCCACCACTGGCGCCGGTCTCTGGGCGGAAACCTACGACCGGCCTTTTGATGCCGAGGCAGCATTCGAGCTTGTGGATGACGTCGTTCCCCGCATCGTTTCCACTGTTGCCGATACGCAAGGCATTTTGCCGCACAGCATGACGGAGGCTCTTCGCAGCCGGGATCCTGAACAGTTGAGTCCATACGAGGCGGTACTCCGGAGTTTCGGGCACTTCCAGCGCCTCAACGCGGCAGAGCACGCGGCAGCAAGGGCGGCTTTGGAACGCGCGGTGCAACAGCCGCCCGATCGTGGCGATTGCTGGGCGATGCTGTCCATGCTGTATCGGGAAGAGTACACCCATGGGTTGAACCTGCGGCCTGATCCGATCGGTCGTGCGCTAGCGGCGGCTCGGCGCGCGGTCGATGCTGCGCCCACCAACCACCTCGCTTATCACGCCCTAGCTTCGGCCCTGTTCTTCCGGCGAGAACTCAGGGCGTTCCGCACCGCCGCAGAGCGCGCCATCGCTCTCAACTCCATGGACGGATTCACCGCTGCTTATTTAGGTTTTCAGATCGCATATGCAGGCGACTGGAAGCGCGGTTGCGCTCTGGCGGAACGGGCTACGAGGCTCAATCCTCATCATCCTGGATGGTACTGGTTCCCGTTATTCTTCGATGCTTACCGGCACCGGGACTACGAGCGTGCCCTGGAGATAGTGCTCAAGGTCAACATGCCGGGCTTCTGGCGTACGCAATTCGCACTCGCTGTGGTTTATGGGCAACTTGGCGAACAGGAGGCTGCGCGCAACGCAGTGCGAGAATTGCTGACGATTAAGCCAGACTTCGCCGCGGTTGGGCGTGAAGAACTCACGAAGTGGTGGGATGCAGAGCTTACCGAGCAACTGATCGAAGGCCTGGGCAAGGCGGGGCTGGAAATCGCAGGCTAAAAGCAGACCTCTACGGCAAAGCCGCCAGCAACGTGACATCGGACGGCGCTCTCTTTGCGACCGCCTCGTAACCCATTTGGGGAGGATCGTCGGCAAATCGGAAACTATCCAGAAACGGGCTTGTGTTTGCGAACGTCGCGTTACCTTCCGGTTGGTCGGCAAACCAGAAACTGACGCACGCCTATGATTCCCAGCCCTTTATAAACGCCCAAACTAGTGCTACTCTCATCGCAAGTTCACTCCAATTCTGGATAAATCTTTGTTCAGCGTCCGCGCCCAATGCTGTGTGGCGGTTCTGGCTGCCGCGCTAGCGGTGTCGGCCGAAGCTGTCGCGCAAACGGACACCGCATCGCCGAGTTCGCGAGCGGCGGACGTGCAATCGGTCGCGGTCGTTCCCGGGGACAACGGGCCAGTGGTGCAGATTGTTTCCAGCAGTCCGCTCACTCCACGCCTGCAAGTTCTGGAAGGCCCACCCCGGCTGGTAATCGACCTTCCCGGAGCCAAGCTAAGTACCGCCCGCCGGCGCATTCCGTTCCGCAATGAGCAGATCAAAGGCATTCGCATTGATCAGTATCAAAGCGATCCGGCGGTAGTGCGGATCGTCGTGGACCTTGCCGAGCCCGTGCTTTACACCTGGGACGCACTGGGGAACCGTTTGCGAATCCGATTGCACGCCGATCAGTCGGCCAGCGCCAAGCCGGATTCGGTTTCGGCCTTCACTGCCGGAGTGCAGCCCGCGGCGGTGCCGGTCGGCAGTTCGGGGACGGTGGTCGAAGCGGGTAGCAGGGTTGCGTCGGGAGCGTCCATTACGGCTGCGGAGGAGACTGCTGTACTGCGCCTGACGCGAGGCGGCGAGGTGCGGGTGTGTCCGGGGACGACGGTTTCGGTGACCACCTCCGCCAACGGGCAGGACCTGATGCTGGGTATGAGCAAGGGCGCGATGGAAACCCACTACCGGTTGCTCGAATCGTCTGATTCGGTGCTGACGCCGGACTTCCGAATTGTGCTGCCGGGGCCGGGCGAGTTCGACTTGGGCATCAGCGCCGACGCGCATGGCAATACTTGCGTCAGCGCGATGCCTGGAAACACGTCGTCGGTGGTCGTCGCTGAGTTGATTGGAAGCGGCACCTACGAGGTGAAGCCGGACCAGCAGATTGTTTTCCGCCAGGGCAGCTTAGAAACGGTCGAAAGCCCGGTGGCTTCGTGCGGATGTCCGTCGCGGCAGGAGCCAGTGCTGCGAACTTCGATCGAAGGTGCTCCCGTAATTCCGGAGGACAAGGCTGGGTCAAAGCTGCAAGTATCGAATTCGGCTTCCAGTTCTAATGCAACGTCTCAAACCGTCGGGAATGGATCGGGTTCAGGACCAGCGGCGAGCCAGGTTGATCCGGCACCGGAGGCGAAGCCATTGCCGCCAGCTAAGCCCGGCGACAAGAATGTGCAGATCGAAGCGCCGCTGGTGTTCAACGCCAGCGAACTGGCCAAGGCTCAGCCGCCGCCAGCCGCGCCGGTCGCCGAAGCCGCGGCGCTGCCTCTGCCGCCTGCGCCGACGGCCCCAACGCAGGCGACCGTAGTTCTGCCGCCGGCGCCCGATCCCAAGCCGGCGCACAAGGGCTTCTTCGGACGATTGAAGGGCTTCTTTTCGTCTATTTTCTGACTAGCGGAGTTTCTGACTAACCGCGGCGGATGGCCTTGGCAAGCGGCTTCACCCGGTCGCGCAGGTCGTCAGCGAAATCCGAGCCGCGCTCGATGGCATCTTCGGCGAAGTCCTTGGCGGTGTCTTTCCAGTCGTCGAGAGTCTCGCGGGCGGTGTCATAGCCCTTCCGCAGGTCTTTGCGCATCTGGCGTCCGGCCTTCGGAGCGAACAACATTCCGACTACGGCTCCGGCGCCGAGTCCGATCAACAGAAAAGTAATGGCAGTTCCAACATTGCCGCTGGATTCGTATCTTCCTTCTCGCATGATTGCACCTCGTTAGAAGATTCTAGTGTTCCGATTCTAGTCTTCGATGACAACAAGCGCCATTCCGATGCCTGTCCTGGAGTACAGCATCCAATCAATTCGGGTAGTGGGCTGTTTATGGAAGTTGGCCTCGCGTATCACGTTTGGAACTTGGAAGAATTAGTGAGATTATTGGGGCGGAAAGCTAATCGGGCGGCGGCATGAGAATCGTGAAAGCGATCGCCATCGTATTGATCGGCCCTTTGTTGGGTATGCTACTTGCCGCCATTCTCGCTCGTTTCGCACTCCCTTCAGACGGGCCGCCCGGTGACGGGGTCTTGATCATCATCTATTCTCTGATTAGCCTTGTTGCCTCAGTCCCTCTGTCGTTATCAATAGCGGTGGTTTTTTGGCTTCGCTCAGGGCAAGTCGAAAGTCCTCACAGCTTACCGAAGGTTTATCCAACTAGAATTCAAAACAGCCCACTACCTCAATTCGGCAGCGATTCCCAAAATTGGGCAAGCCGTATAAAATACTGACTTTAGCCCTCTTAAGACATAAGACATAGGCGCGGCCAGCCGAAAAACAACATTCAGTAAATCAGTGTAAGGAGAGCAATTCCAGCGATGTCGATTCCAGCTACCCAGCTACGTCCGGGCATGATCATCAAGCACAACAATGATCTGCACTCGGTTTTCAGCGTTGAGCACCGCACGCCGGGAAATCTGCGCGCGTTTATTCAAGCCAAGCTGCGCAACCTGCGCACCGGCGCCATGTTCGAGCACCGCTTCCGCTCCCCCGATCCCATTGAAAAGGTCAACGTGGACGAAGTGGAAATGGAATTCCTCTACAGCGACGGCGACAGCTATTACTTCATGGACACCACGAATTACGAGCAGACGCACCTGAGCCGGGAAATCCTGGGCGATGCAGTCTATTACCTGATTTCGAACCTGAAGATTCAGGTGGAGTTTTTCGATGGCAAGGCGGTGGGGATCGAGTTGCCTCAGATCGTGGAGCTGAAGGTCATCGAAACCGAGCCAGGCCTGAAGAGCGCGACCGCATCCAGCGTGACTAAACCGGCAAAGACCGAAACCGGGCTGGTGGTGCAGGTTCCGCCGTTCATCAACGAAGGCGAGACCATTCGCGTGGATACTGCGGAAGGCGCGTATTTGTCGAGGGCTTAAGCCAATCGGGTGATCTGGCGATCGGGTCATCGAGTGGAGTGAACCCGTCCGAGCATCAGAAAATGAAATCAGAAGATTCACTGGCGAAGCGTTTCGTAGTCCGCGGACGGGTGCAGGGCGTCGGTTTCCGCTGGTTTGTGGAACGCGAAGCCAAAACGTTGGCGATTGCTGGCTGGGTTCGCAACAATGCCGATGGCAGCGTGGAAGTGCTGGCGATGGGGACGCGTGAACAGTTGTTTGGATTCCAATCGCGGCTACGCCAAGGTCCGCGGGCGGCGCGCGTGGATGATGTCGAAGAGCTGGAAGCCAGGCCGGTTGAAGGTCTGAGCACATTTCGAATTGAAGGAGCCTGGTAAATGAGCGACGTGGCGAAGGCGAAAACGGAGATTGATTGCGAGCCGCTGAAGAAGCTGATCCGCGAAGTCCCGGATTTCCCCAAGCCTGGCATTTTGTTTTACGACATCACCACGCTGCTCAAAGACCGCCGCGGCCTGGCTCTGCTGATTGACGCGCTGGCCGATCATTACATCGACAAGAAGATCGACCTGGTACTGGGGATGGAAGCGCGCGGCTTCATTTTCGGTCCGGCGTTGGCCTATCGGCTGAATGCAGGATTCGTTCCGGTGCGCAAACCGGGGAAACTGCCCGCGGCGACCATCAAGTACGACTACGCTCTGGAGTATGGGACGAACACCCTCGAAATCCACAAAGACGCGATTCAGAAGGGCCAGCGCGTGATCATCGTGGATGACCTGCTGGCCACCGGCGGGACCGCCGAAGCCACGGCGAAACTGGCAGAGTCGCTGGGTGCGGATATTGCCGGGCTGGGGTTTGTGGTGGAGCTGGACTTTCTCAATCCGCGGCAAAAGCTGAAGCAGTACGATGTGTTTTCTCTGTTGCACTACGACAAATAGCCGTCAGGTAAAGCGTCTTCGCTTCTATCAAAAGCGATGTCAGTCCGAACCCGTGCCAGCCAAGCGCTTGACCTGACCCCTGACGGCTGATCTCCCCCTAAAGTTCCCTTCCCATTCTCCCGATATATAGCTATGGCGGTCTCGGTCTCGGCAGACCGGGGGCACGAGTCCTCACTGCGCCGACTCGGACGGAGGAGATTGGAATGAATGCGGGAACAGACATCAGCATGCCTCGCCCGAGGTCGAACTCAGGGTGGACGAACGGTTTGAGCCGGGTGAATCGGGAACTGTGGCTGGTGCTGTCGCTGTTCATGATCGCTGGCCTGCTGAACTCGCTAGTCGCGTCCCACGGCATGGTTCTGGGGTTCTATACCTTGCCGACGTTGTTCTCGGCGTATGTTTTTGGCCGGACCCACGCGGTGTTGACGGCGGTTGGGAGCGTGCTTCTGGTGGTTGTGGTAAGCATTGCCAATCCTGCACTCTTTGCCCGTTCGACCGTCACCGAGTTGGACAAATGGTTCGATCTTGGAGTGTGGGCTGGCCTGCTCATCGTGACGGCGTACTTCATGGGAACGCTCTATGAGCGCAAGGAAGTCCATGTGCGCGAACTGCGCCGGACATACTTCGGAGTTCTGACCATCCTGCAGCAGTTCGTTTCCAATGACAAATACACCCACAATCATTCCAATCGGGTGGCTTTTTATGCAGTCGGCATTGCCAGCCACATGGGGTTTGATCAGGACCGTCTGGACGACGTGCGGGCCGCAGCCCTGCTGCATGACATAGGAAAGTTGGACACCAGCCGGGAAATTCTCTACAAGGCGAGCAGCCTGACTCCGGAAGAAACCACCGAGATGCGCAAGCACGTGCAAAAGGGCGTTGCCATGCTGGAGCCGGTCGGCGGCTCGCTGGGCCGTGTGATTCCCATCATTCTCGCGCATCACGAGCATCACGACGGTTCTGGCTACGATGCCGTCAAGGGTGACCAGATCCCCCTGGAGGCTCGCATCCTCGCCGTTGCCGACGCTTACGACACCTTGACCAGCGATCGTCCCTATCGCCGCGCGGTCACGCCCTTTGAAGCCAAAGGGTTGATCGTTTCCAGCTCGGGGACGAATTTTGATCCTAAAGTGGTGGAAGCTTTCCTCGCTGCTTTTAATGCGCGCCAGATGGAGATGCCGGAAGGCCTGACGGTGTGACGATTTCCAGCCGAGTTTTCCGACTTCATGCTTTTGCCCGACACCGGCATCACAAGGCCCGATTCCATGAGTAGAGAAACTGCCGCAGTCCGCGCTCTTCTAGTCAGCAACAACATTCAGACCATTGAGTTTCTCTGCGTGCACATGCAAAAGCTCGCCATGCACGTAGAAACCGCGTGCGACGTCGAATCGGCCAACCGGAAACTGTGCCACGCAAAGTTTGAAGGAGTGGTCATTGACCTGGAACTGGGGGCCGAGGCGCTGCAGTTGCTGAAAAAGTTGCGCAACCTGACCTCGCACAAGCACGCGATTTCTTTCGCCATCGTAGGCAACGAAGTCGAAACTGGAATCGAGTGCCAGGCCAATGCCATGTTCGTACTGCGCCGCCCGTTGTCCGGTCCGCCAGTGATTAAAATGCTTCGCGCGGCGTATCCCATGATGTTCCGGGAAAGGCGCCGCGATTACCGCCACCCGGTCGAGATGCGCACGGTGGTCAAGGGTGATGGTGGTGAATTCACCGCGGGCTCCATCAACATCAGCGAAACCGGCATGGCGATTCAGACCTACACTGCGCTCGTCATCGGCGCCAAGGTGCAGTTGCGCATCGAGCTTCCCGGCGTGCCGGAGTCTCTAAACCTCTCCGGCGAGGTACGTTGGAATGATCCGAAAGGACGAGCCGGAATTGTCTTTCAGGAGGTTCCCGTCAGGGTGTCGGTGCGGCTACAGACATGGCTCTCAGAGCGTATGGCGGAGTTGGTTCCGGGATACTGAACTACGCCACGATCCGGTGAAGTTTCCCACTCTCCTGCCGATGAATCAGTTACAGGCGAAATGAATCAACAACAATCCACCTCCGATTTAAACGCCGCAGCCGGGTTAATGGGCCCGCAGTCGAATACCGCTACGCCGCCGAATGCAGACGCTCCAGCGGCGCAGTCCAACGACGCCCGGTTTTCCATCATCGAAGCCCGAGTGGACCATCTGGAAGCATTGGCACTGAATGCCCCTGATCTCCGATTGGCAAAAGTGCTTGCGCTCAAGGCGCAGATCTCCGCCGGAACCTACAAGGTGCCACCACTCCAGGTGGCGGACGCGTTGCTCGACTACATGCGACGCTGGGCGGCCTGAACCATCCACGGTTTCTAACCAGAGCCTGTGGCCCCCGCCTTCGATACGCACTTCGATACAATAAGAATTGTGTTTAAGCTCAATTACCGCAGCACCAAGCCGGAAGCAAGACGCGCCCGGAAGATGGAAACGCTTGGCTTGATCGTGATCGCCATTCTGATCCTCGCGCTTACCATTACCCGTTCCTGGCATCTGATCGCCTGGAGTGCGCGCTGAGTGTCTGGCAAGCCTGTGGGTGGGCCTCCGCCCGATCCCTCGCCAGAATCCTCCCCTGATCCCCTGCTAGTCGCAATCCTCGGCCCCACGGGCGGCGGGAAGACTGCGCTTTCGCTCGCATTGGCAACCCGTTTCCACGGTGAGATCGTCAACTGCGATTCGGTGGCGCTATACCGCGAATTCCGCATCGGAACTGCCAAGCCAACTGCGGAAGAACAGGCGGGGGCTCCACATCACTTACTGGACGAAGTAGAACCCACCGGATTTACCACCGCCGGAGAATATGCGCGGAAGGCTAGAAACGTCATTCAGGAAATCCGCGAGCGAGGCGCGCTGCCGATCGTGGTCGGCGGGACGGGACTGTACCTATGCGCTTTGTTGGACGGGCTGTTTCCCGGCCCCGAGCGCTCAGAAGAATTGCGGAAAAGACTGCGCTCGCGCGTTTCCGAAAACGGCGCGGCCTATTTACATCGCATCCTGCGGCGAAAGGATCCCAAATCCGCCGCGAAAATCCATGCCAACGATGTTCCCAAACTCATCCGGGCAATCGAAGTGTCGCTCAGCGCGAAGCAACCGATGAGCAAGCAGTGGGAGCGCGGACGGGACGCATTGCGTGGCTTTACCATCCTGCGCATCGGACTCGATCCTGACCGGGCTTTGCTTTACGACCGCATCAACCGGCGAGTGGAAAAGATGTTTGAGGCCGGCCTGGTCGAAGAGACCAGACATCTGCGCGAAAAATACGGCGACGCTGCGCGACCGCTGGAAACGATTGGATATAAACAGGCGGTGCAACATCTCCGCGGAGAACTCGACCTCAAGCAGGCAATCGCCGCCGTGCAGCAGGCGCATCGCAATTATGCCAAGCGTCAGATGACCTGGTTCCGCCGGGAACCGGAGGTGGAATGGATAGCGGGCTTTGGGGACGAAGCGGGGGTGGTTGAAAGGGCTGCGGTGTTAGTCAGAAACCGGCGCCAAACTGCTTCATCTAGTCCCTGAGTGGTATTCTCCTCGAATGCCTCGCCGTGCACTTTTCTTAATCGCGCTTACCCTTCTGACCTCCTCTGCCTTTGCCAAAACCAAATACCAGCCGTTACCGGTCGGCCTCGACCACGAGGGCGAAAAGTGGGCCGAGAAGACCCTGCACAAAATGTCGGTGGAGGAGAAAGTCGGACAACTGTTCATGATCTGGACGCGGGCGCAGTTTTTCAACGTGAACAGTCCCGATTACGCGCAGTTGCGCGACACCATGAACAAGTATCACGTGGGTTCGTTTGCCATGACGGTACGCTATGAGCCGCCGTTTTTGTATCGCAACGAACCGTTCGAAGCGGCGGAATTGCTCAATCGGTTGCAGTCAGATTCCAAGCTGCCGCTGCTGATTGCGGCGGATTTCGAGCTTGGCGTCAGCAACCGCCTGCATGGGGCCACGGCGTTTCCCAATGCGATGGCGATCGGCGCGACCGGGCGCGCGGACTACGCGGAGGCTTTTGGTCGAATCACCGGCCTCGAGGCCCGGGCCATCGGAATTCACTGGAACTTTTCCCCGGTCGCGGACGTGAATTCCAATCCCGCGAATCCGATTATCAACACCCGTTCATTCGGCGAAGATCCGCAGCAGGTGGGCGACATGGTGAGCGCGTACATTCGCGGCACGCATGCTTCCGGCATGCTGAGCACTGCCAAGCATTTCCCGGGACACGGCGATACTGCGACCGACTCGCATCTTGGATTAGCTCAAGTGACTGGCGACCGGGCGCGGCTTGATTCCGTAGAGTTGCCACCGTTCCGCAAAGCGATTGCCGCAGGCGTGGATTCCGTCATGGTCGCACACGTGACCGTTCCGGCGCTGGATTCGACGCCGAACACGGTCGCAACGGTATCGCCGCAGATCGTCACCGGTCTGTTACGGCACGACATGCAATTCAACGGAATCATCGTCACCGACGCGCTCGACATGGGCGCGCTTACCCACCTCTACGTCGCCGACATCGGCCGCGAGGCGGTGGACGCATTCAAGGCTGGCAACGACGTGCTTCTCATCCCGCCCGACTTGGACGCGGCCTTCCGTTCCATGGTGGCCGCCGTTCGAAGCGGAGAGATTCCGCAGTCGCGGCTGGACGAGTCGGTACTGAAGATTCTTAAAGTCAAAGCCTCACTCGGTCTCGATAAGGCAAGACTGGTGGATATTTCCGCTCTGGACACGGCAGTGGGCCGTCCGGAGAACGTCGCGGCCGGGCAGAAGATGGCCGACGACGCCATCACCCTGGTGCGACAGAATGACTCGTTCTTGCCTTTGGCCGGTCTGCAGACAAACGCCTCATCGAAAAAATCCGGAACCGCCATCGCGGTGCTTCCGTATCAAACCGTAGAAGAGGTGCGCAATCACTTGCTGGTGGTTGTGTTCACCGACGATGTGCGCCTCGACGCTGGTCGTGTGCTGGAACGCCAGATCAAGATGCGGGTACCCGACGCGAACGTGATCTACACCGATCCGCAGCTTTCGGGAGTGCTGGCCGACAATATTCTGCACGCCGCGGCGGAGGCGGACAAAGTTGTGGTGGCGGTATATGCGTCTCCCACCGCCGGAAAAATGATAGCTAAGGCGGACGGCGGGGTACAGAATTCGGTTTCGCTGCCGGAAGAAGGCGCGAACCTGTTGCGGCAGATTCTGAAGACGGGCGCGGCCAAGACGATGGTGATGGCGATGGGCAATCCGTATCTGGCAAAAGATTTCCCCGAGGTGCAGAATTATCTGTGCACTTTCTCCGCCGCTCAGGTTTCGGAGTCCAGCGCGGTCAAAGCCCTATTCGGAGAGATTGAGATTCATGGGCATTTGCCGGTGACCATTCCCGGAATTGCGGCGCGCGGCAACGGCATTGTGCTGCCGCTTGAAAAGTAAGGCCAGAAGCACGGAGGAATCCGCAATGCGAACCCGACTATTTAGCGTTTCTTTGCTCACGGCCGCCTTTTTTCTGCTCGCGGCCTGCAGCGTAAACGTAAAGAAAGACAATAACGGCGAGGACAAGAACGTGGACATCAGTACGCCGTTTGGCGGGATCCACGTAAACAACAATGCCGATGTGCGCGACACTGGGCTGCCGGTTTATCCCGGCGCGCGGGTAAAACCGAAGAATGGCGACCACGACGAGAAAAGCGCCAACGTGGAACTTTCTGCCGGAGACTACGGCGTGAAGGTGGTTGCAGTCGAGTACTTGACCGACGACGCACCCGCGAAAGTCATCGCTTATTATCAGGACCAACTGAAGAAGTACGGGCACGTCCTGCAATGCCACAATTCGCACGGGACCAACTACAGCTACAGCAGCGACTCCGACGAACTGAAGTGTGACGGCGACAACAACGGCAAGACCACGGAACTCAAAGCCGGGACCAAAGGCAATCAGCGCATCGTCGCCGTCAACCCCGAAGACAAGGGTTCGGATTTCGCTTTGGTGTACGTGCACATGCGGAGCAAAGGCGACACCATTTAGCGGATTCCTTGGGCGCGGGCCGTGGCGCGCGGGCGTACCGTGGAAGAGCGGCCATTCATGGCCGCGTCAAGGCTAGGTCGGGAAGCGGCTCGCCTTATGTAATTGCCTGAGCTAATCCTGCGATAATAAGGAACGGTGGAACATCTTTGCCAAGGGTGCGGGGCGGCGGTCGAAGATCGATCTCCATTTTGCCCGAGCTGTGGGGTGCCGCAGATTCGGTTCTCCCCTCGCGAAGTTTCCTCGGACGCGGTCGTCATGCGGGTCGGCGCTTCCACGGTGGGCGTTTTTCCTTCGAGCAGTTCCCCGGAGAGCGTTTCCTCGTCAAGCTATTCCCCAGGCAACCTCCGCGTCGAAGCCGAGCCCATTACACGGCGCGCCGCGGGCTTAGACCCCCAGGCGGCGGTGCGTTCGGCACTGAATGCGGGGGCCATCGCCGCGGTGTTGTGTTTATTTCCTCTCGGATTCGTCGTGGCAATGCCGCTGGCGGGATATTTCGGGGTCCGGTTTTACCGCCGCCGCAGTCTGGCTCCGGAACCATCCCCGGGCGCGGGTTTTAACCTGGGAGCCCTTTGTGGGGCGTTCGGATCAGCCATCTTTGTCGCGCTGGCCTTTGTCCTTACGTTTGCATCCCACGCGCAGAACGAGTTTCGGGACAAGATGATCGAGATCGTGCGGCACGCGCAGGCCAGCTATCCTGATGCGCAGGCCCGCCAGCTCGACTACTTTGTCTCGCCGCAGGGCCTCATTGTGATGCTGGTCACGACTGGCCTCTTTTTCTGTCTGGCGTTCGTGCTCCTTTCCGGCGTCGGCGGTGCGATTTCCGCCGCCCTATTGCGAAAGCGTGGACCGCAGGCCTGATTTCGACCATCCACCCCGCCTTCTTGCCCTCCACCGCCTGCCCCGCGTATGATGCAGCGTTTATGTCTTCTAAAATGCCTGTTCGCCTGCCGAACCTGCGCCAGAAAGCCCAGTTGATGTCGGCTTCCGAAATTGAGCGGACACTGGTCCGCCTGGTCCACGAAATCATTGAAAAGAATGATGGAGCGAAGGATTTGGGACTGGTTGGAATCCGCCGGCGGGGAGTGTTCTTGGCCGAGCGCATCGGGCGCATGATTCAGCGCATCGAGAAAGTGCCGGTCCCGGTCGGGACGCTCGACATCACGCTTTACCGCGACGATCTCTCTCCGCTGGCCAAGCCGGTAGTGCAGAAGGCCGACATCGGCTTCCCGATCACAGGCAAGAAAATTGTTCTGGTGGACGACGTTCTCTACACCGGGCGCACCACGCGCGCGGCCATGGACGCGCTCTTTCGCCAGGGTCGGCCAACGCAGGTGCAATTGTGCGTGCTGATTGATCGCGGCCACCGCGAACTCCCCATTGAGGCCACGTTCGTGGGACGCAAAGTGCAGACCACCAACGACGAGATGATCGAGTTGCTCCTGCACGACGTGGACGAAACCGAGAAGGTCCTCTTGGTAGAGAAAGACAAGCAGAACTGAAAAATCCGATCATGCAAGCTGTCAAACAACAGACCGTACGAATGAAGACAACCGGTGCGCGGGGATCGCTGCTCGGCATTGAAGGCATGCCTGTGGCGGAGATCAACCGCCTACTCCAGCTGGCCCGCAAAATGAATCCGCAGAAGGCGAAGCCCCTGCTGCGCGGTAAGCGGGTGCTGCTGTTGTTTTATGAGGCCTCCACGCGGACGCGGGCGTCGTTCGAGATCGCCGCGAAAGCTTTGGGCGCGACCACCACGCTGATTCTCTCCAGCGGATCGAGCATCGAGAAAGGCGAGTCGCTGCTCGATACGGCGTACACCTTGCGCGCGGTGGGCGCGGACGTCATCGTCGTTCGTCATCCCAACGCTGGAGCGCCGCACCTGATGGCCAGCCATCTGGATATTCCAGTCATCAACGCGGGCGACGGAATGCACGAGCATCCGACGCAGGCTTTGCTGGACGCTTACACGATTCTGCGTCACAAGAAAAAGCTTGCGGGCCTGCAAGTAGCGATTGTCGGCGACATTTATCACAGCCGGGTGGCGCGCTCGGCGATTCATCTGCTGAGCAAATTGGGAGCGAAGATTACTTTGTGCGGCCCGCCGGAACTTTTGCCGGAAATTACGACTACGCTCGCGCCCGGTTTGCGAATCACTCGCAGTTGCGAAGACGCCGTCCGCGGGGCGGACGCGGTCATGGTGCTGCGGGTACAGAAAGAACGGCTGGCGGGCCTGCAGGTTTCGCTTGCGGACTACGTTACGCGTTATCAGATGACCATGGCGCGGCTGCGGCTGGCGAAGAACGACGCAATGTTCATGCACCCGGGACCAATCATTCGCGGACTGGAGCTGACCTGGGAAGTTGCGGATTGCCCGCAGTCGGTGATTGTGGAAGAAGTTAAAAATGGCGTCCCGCTGCGGATGGCCGTGCTGGCGCGAGCGCTGGGGAAAGCAAGCTGATGTCGAGAGATACTAAATCCGGTTCCCTTCTGATTCGCGGCGGACGCGTGATTGATCCGCTGGCGAAAGTGGACGCGCTGATGGACGTTCTTTTGCGCGACGGGCAGGTGGTCGACGTGGCCGCTCCGAATAAAATCCGCGGGGGAGCCGATGAAAAGATAGACGCCACGGGGCTGATCGTCGCGCCTGGATTCATCGATCTGCACGTGCATTTGCGGGAGCCCGGACAGAGCTACAAGGAGACCGTCGCATCGGGGACGGCCGCGGCCGCTGCGGGCGGATTCACTTCGGTGTGCTGCATGCCTAACACCCAGCCGGTGCTCGATTCCGCGGAGTGGGTCACGTGGCTGCGGCAGCCGCAGCGGGGCGCGGTGGTCAACGTGTTTCCAATTGCGGCAGCGACTCAGGGCAGCAAGGGCGCCGTGCTCACCGATTTTCGAGCCCTGCAACGCGCGGGCGCAGTGGCTGTCACCGACGACGGCAAGCCGATCCTGAGCGACACCACCATGCGCGACGCGCTGCGCGCCTCGGCGGAAATTAATTTTCCAATTGTGCAACATGCCGAAGACACACGGACGACGCAGGGCTGTTCGATGAACGAAGGCCCAACCTCATTGCGGCTGGGGTTGCGCGGCATGAGCGTGATGGCGGAAGCGGCGATCGTGGACCGCGACGTGCAATTGGCGCAGCAGTTCAATGGCGCGCGGTTGCATGTGGCGCATCTTTCAACCGCCGAGGCGTTAACGCCTGTGCGTCGCGGAAAACGCAACCGGGCGCGCGTGACTTGCGAAGTCACGCCGCACCACTTCGCGCTCACCGATGCCGACGTCCGCGACTACGACACCAATTTCAAAATGAATCCGCCGCTGCGCTCGAAAGAGGACGTCGAGGCAATAATTGCCGCGCTGGCGGATGGCACCGTGGACGCCATCGCCACCGATCACGCTCCCCACGCCCCTCACGAAAAAATTATCGAATTCGAGCGCGCCGCGTTCGGGATCACTGGGCTGGAAACGGCGCTGGGCCTGGCGATCACCGTCCTGC
>Ga0210407_10000827_pt1 | contig 32089 bp, 39 predicted proteins | sample IncBWC27MmetaG_FD_150860 | JGI IMG/M metagenome (GOLD analysis project Ga0210407, IMG submission 150860) | Forest soil microbial communities from Barre Woods Harvard Forest LTER site, Petersham, Massachusetts, United States - Inc-BW-C-27-M | ecosystem: Environmental > Terrestrial > Soil >...
TCAACCTTTCTAGAACGACCGTCGCGTCCGGGATCGTATCGCCGTTGACATCGGTGACGGTGCCCATGACGGTTGCGGTTCTCGACGCCGCTTGATAGTTCTGGCCTGAGGCCAGCGCGGAAAGAATTAACGCCACAGCGAGTGCGGCGCCCAGATCAATGTAAAAGCGTTTCAACCGTAGCCTCTCTACCGAAAAAAAGACAACCCGATGAACAACATGTGCGAGTCCAATCCAGGATTCTTATTTCCCAGATTCGCGTTCGAAATGTGGTGATATTTGTACCCAAGATCAATGGCGGTGCGGCGGCTGGATGTGAACAACTGCACACCGCCGGCAAGTTGAGCAGTAAAGTTGAACTGCGTGGCTCCAAACATCTGATGGTTGAAGTAGAGAAAACCGCCGGCGCTGGTGAGAAATGGTTCGACCCGGCGATAGTGAACGAAATTTACTTGCGCACCGGTAGGGCTGCCGCCAACGCCGTAGGAATACGCTCGCCGGCCGGTACTGGTGTATCGGTCGCCGACCAGCGCCACCGGGACTGCGTCGAACACCCAACGCACGGCAAGAGGCCCCCTCCAGTAGATGAGCCGTTCGTAGCGACTCTCGAAGTGATAATTTCTCGCACCCACGGTGCTCGAAAACGCATGGCCGTTTTCAAAAGCTCCGTTGAACCAATATGAGAATTCGCTGTAGGCATGGTGCTGTTCTTGTGCGGTTGCCGATGTGGTGAGAAACAGTGCAATGACAATCGTGGCGGCTAGCGCCGGTACGGCTTTTACGAACCTGCGTTTTCGGTCTCGATCCCGGGCCGTTAGCACCTGACTGAACACACGTGGGCAGGCGCTGACTAAATGGCGTTCGGTCTGGACGTTCATATACGCGCCAGTTCGAATTGCGGAGTCATCTTTCTAACCTCTGACATTTGATCTAAAGGCAACTGGCATTCCACAAAAGAGGGACACAGTGGTGTTTTTAACGTCTGGAAATAAAGGGATCTTGTTCGAGAGATTGGCTGGCGCTGGTGTTAAAGTGTCGAAACCGCCAAGAAACTGTCAAGTGCCAGCGACAGTGTGTGCGAAGACAGTCCTTCCGATCAGAAGCGGCTTCGATGTGTTGTATCGAGAGCTGTCGTCAAGCTTGAATTGAAGTGGCTGGCGAGATGTACGAAATGAATCCCTGGTTTTCACCGGGCAGGGCATCGAAGCCATTCATTCTCCTCCATGTATGCGCCAGTAGTCCTTCTCGGATTTGTCTGCGTCACGTTCGTGGCTGAAAAGCGAGGAGACGAATTCCAGTGTCCCAGTGCATAGCTCCAGCGCAAGCAAGATTACGGCTGCGAGCGCGAGCCACTCGGCCGCGTGGGATCCGAAAACATGGTTCGTGAACCAGTTCATAACAACATGCTCAATCGATCGCGAAAATGAGGAAGAAGCAGATAGAACTTCCGGTCCCATTCTTCGGAACGACTTTGCAGTGCAAAGTGACGGCCAACCAGGACTGACCGCATAAGCTCGGCAAGTGCCTGAGGGTGAATGAGCCTTCGAACAACATGCCGCAGACAAGGCTCAAGTTGTTTGGTCAAAAGGCAAGACCTTGACAGCGAGGATGAGAAGGTGACGATGGGATTGACGACCAGACAAGGAAAACCCGCACCCAACGAACTTTCAGATTGACGATTCGCGATGACGGGCGCGCTATCGACCCGGAGGTTCCAGAAAAAGGCGGGGTGACGGTGATTGTGGGCCGTCTTCGTTAAGTTCCGGGATCGCCGTAGCACATGGAATCCTCCGGAGTGCGGGTCAGCGAACTGACGAGGTTTGCGTCACCTTGGCCGAAGTTCCAAGGTTCATCTTCTGCCACAAAGTGAAAAGCGCCAGGCCGACCGCGATCCCTATTGAAACTTCAAAGAATCGGTGAAGTGCGACCAACCGAGCGCTGGTAGATCGCGGCACGAGCATGACGATCACAAGTGTAATGCTGGCATATCGGAAAGCGCTTCTCTCAATCCGCAGCACCACGCACATCAAACCGATGACGAAAATAGCCGCGCCACACGCCCAGACGCTTCCAGGGAAATGAATCTCCGTCGCTGCGCCCACAGCTGCTCCGACCGCTGTTCCCGCGACATACTGCATGGAAACTGGCAGTGCCGCGGTCAGTGTCGACTGGACGACAATTATCGCCGACGTGGGAGCCCAGTAGGCTTCTTGCAGGCGGAACAGCCGGGCAATCAAGTAAGACGCAACGATCGCCACCGTTGTTAGAGCCACATGGGCTACCGACGGGGGACTATCTTTGGCAATAAGCCATTCGCGGAGTTGCCTATTCACGCCAGAATTCTCGACCATTGTTTTGCCGACCTTTAGCTTCTGGTACAGATCATCAGTACGAACAGCAACGGAAGATAAATGATGGATGCCGCAAGTAGCCGCCGCGCCGCAGAGTTGGATCTGCGAAATACGAATTGTGCTCCGTAGTAGAGAAATCCCAGACTCAGGGGAAAAGCTCCGACGCGGTATAAGGTGCTTGTCGGAGCTCCAAAGGTGGGAAGCAGAGCTAAGGGCACCAACGCCAGCAATGGCAACAGAGTTTGCCAATGGACAAAACGCTCACGCGCGTGGCCATCAGGCGGTAGCACTAAGTAACCCGCGCGATCATAGTCGTCTCGGTACATCCAGGCGATAGCCATGAAGTGCGGGAACTGCCAAAAAAAAAGCACCGCATATAGCGTCCAGGCTTCGAAGTCCAGTTTACCGGATGCGCCCGCCCAGCCAATCAGTGGAGGCATGGCACCCGGAAACGCCCCGACCAGAGTGCACAAAGGCGTCTTTCTTTTTAGAGGAGTGTAGAAAAACAAGTAAGACAACAAAGTAAAAGTGCTTAGCAGGCACGCCAACAGATTGACTGCCACCGCGAGGTAAATGCTACCGACCACCGACAATGCGATGCCGAACCAGAGGACTGGTAAGGGTTTCAGACGGCCGGCAGCGAGCGGCCGCCGTGCCGTCCTGCGCATTTCACCATCGAAGCGCCGCTCGATGTATTGATTCAAGGTGCCGGTGCCGCTGGCAACGAGCAATGTGCCGCCCAACGTGTGAATCATTAGCAGGAACGGAAAATTCCGCCAGAACGCTGCACGACCCAAGTAGAACCCGGCGAAAGTCGTGATCACAATCAGAAAGTTGACTTCCGGCTTGGTTAGCGACCAATAGTCGGACAAAAACGTGGGACGGGCAACGCGACGGCTCTGTGCGGCGGACATATCGAGCGCCGCAATCATGGGCTTGGTAGCCATGTTTTAGATAGCCTCCAGGCTCTGGGGAGTTCTCTGCGGCAATGCATCAGGGCGCAATTCCGATTGCACCAAAGGGTCTTCCCGGGAACTTAAAGAGGAGAGCGACTTCGCAGTGAGAATGGTTCCCGCAACAAGGTAGACGACCGTGACGCAAGTCCACATCAACGCACCCGCGCACTGCTGATCTTCGAGAGCCGATAGGCCGAAGGGGTGCGAGGAGGAGAAATACATCGTATAAACCACGCGATCGCAAAACACAAGAAAGCCGGACAGGATGTCGCACGGCAGTGTGGCAAGAAAGAGGTACAAGATGATTGACAGCTCCGGCCACTTGGAGGCGCTCGGCCGGGGTTGAACGACGGGCCACCAGAAAAGAAGACCGGCTGCGAGGAACGATGCGTGCTCCGCAAGATGCCAGCCCGCGGATTGAAGCCCTAGCGTAAATAGCGCCGGAATATGCCAGCTCACCAAGGCCGCGGCGGCGGCGAGCCAACAAAATGCAGGTTCGGTGAGTGCCCTCCCAAGTCGTTGCACCCGCGCGGATCGACGCAGAGGGTCGATGACCCCTTGAACCAACTGCCGCGGGAAACCGTGCATGAACGGCAGTAATGGCGCGCCCAGCCAGATCAACGGAGGAGCGATCGTCATGAGCAGCAAATGCTGGAGCATGTGGACCGTCAGTAATTCGTGATCGAGTGCAGCAAGAGGTGAAGCCACCACGGTCCAAATCAGGGACATCCCGAGAAGAAAACTGCTAACCCGCCAAGCCGGAATGACGCTTAAAGAGGTCGAACGAAGGCAAAGCCACCCGCGCAGGTACACCACCGCAGTGAAAGCGATGATTATTGCAAGCAATGCCTGAGATCCGTACGCGACGTGATGCGAATGTGGCATGGATCGGTCCTACGGTTGCCCGTCGGTCCCTCTCTCTCTGACATCCCGCACGACGGCGTCGCGCGAAGCATCGCGGGCGGGAGTTTGTCCCGTCGGATGCAACGTTTCAAGGAAAGCCACAAGCGCGGTGGTCTCCGCCGGACTCAGATTTTTCCCGTAAGCAGGCATGTTGCCGCCACCTTGAATGACCTGGCGGATGAGTTGGTCCTGCGTGAGCCGCACAGCAACACTGTCGAGCGCCGGACCTCTTTGCCCGCCACTGTCCCCAAGAGAATGGCAGTTGCGGCACTGCTTGGACTGGAAAACGAGCGCTCCTTGCCGCTCAAGCGCAGTCGTGCCATGCAGCAATCGCACCGGCACGGGATCGCCACTCCACGCGCTCATGTGCGGGCTCCAGGGAGTGAACCCAGCCAGATGAGTAAAAGTGCCGAGCGTGATCGCAATTAACAACACGGTCAAAACTGCGATCGGGCGCCGCTTCCAACTTTTTTCTCCTTCGCCCGAAAGAAACGGAAGAAGCAGCAATCCGACAATTACAACAACGGGCCCGACCAGCAGCGCTGGAGTTTCGAGCGATGGGGGAAGGAGCGAAAGCAAGGCATAGAGCCAGAGGAAAAAGTAATCTGGTTTCGGTGCGGTCTGAATAATCGTTGGATCAGGCTGGCCGGTCGGGCCGAATGGGCCAAAATAAAGCGCGCATGCGGCAACTGCAATAATGACGCACGCGGCAAAAAACAGATCCTTCCACACTGCGTAGGGAAAGAATGGTGCGCCATCTTTACTAGTTAGTTCGTGATATTCGCTAACGTAGGTCGCTCGCTTGACCACGCGTCCGGGCATCGGCCATTCGTTGATCCCAAGCTTCAGCACCATTAACAAGTGGAGGCAGACAAAGCCAATCAACAATCCCGGGATCACGAACACATGCAGGGCGAAGAATCGGGACAAGGTTGCACCTGCAATGATAGGACCACCCAGCATCAATCTCACAATTGACGGGCCCAGAATAGGGACGCGGCTCGCGATTGACGCTCCGATTCCCAGCCCCCAATAGGCGTCTTGATCGAAGCGGAGCACCTGCCCGCTGAAGGCCATGCCCAGTGTCATGAGCAATAGAAATATGCCCACGATCCAGGTGAGTTCGCGAGGAAATTTGTAAGCTCCGAAGAGAAAAACCTGCACCATGTGAATCAGAACAATCGCGAGCATAAAATTGGACCCCCAGCCATGCATCGCGCGGATGAACCAGCCTAGAGTTACGTCGTGATTCAGAGCCTGGAGACTGCTCCACGCCTCTGCGGCCGAGGGAACGTAAATGAGAGCAAGAAGAATCCCGGTTACGATCTGCAGCATGAAGACGGTGAGCGCGGCACTGCCAAACACGTACCACCAGCTGGCCGTGCGCCGCGGCACGGGATGTTCGACGGCTTCACGGATGGGCGCAGCCAACTGCAACCGGCTGTCGAACCACTGTCCAATTTTGCCAATCATGATGCGCATGACGGTTTCTCTCCAGTGAGCGCTGCTATGGCTGCTCCCGGCGTGGGCAGCTCACCGGCCTGAATGTTGACCATGCCGTCCTGAACTTTGTACGGATATTCGAAAAGCCCGCGCTCGGGTGGTCCCGAGGCGCGCGAGCCGTCGCGGTAATACGCTCCGCCATGACACGGACACATGAACAAACCGGATTGCGAAAACCAGCGCACCGGGCACCCCAGGTGCGCGCAGTTGATGGCAAAGACCTGGAATTGATCGCCGGCGATGCGCCGTACCCAGCAGGCAGTATCGACTGTCTTGCCATCGGTTGGCATCACGTACGGATTTCGAAATGTTGCCAGCCGGGTCTCGCCCTCCGGAAAATCGCTGACTGGTCCGAGCGGCACCCATGAGAGATAGCCTTTGCCGCGGCCGCGCGTAATTGAGGAAAGAAGGAATCCCGCCATCGGCACCGCCAATGCGGCTGCTACCAACCCATTGAACAGGATGCCCATCTTGGTGAAGAATCCGCGGCGAGAAAGTGTAGTTTCATTCGACATTGTTCGACTCCTAGTGCTGCGCGACATTCGAAGCGGAATAAGGTTGACCAGGGTTTGGCACGCGCCGCGAAGCCAGCCAGGCAACAACGTCAGTGACTTCCTGGTCTGACATTGGTTTGCCAGCAACGTTTCCGCGCCAGTCGGGTGCTCCCAATTCCGGCCGACCGGCGATGACGATCGTGCGCAGCCCCTGATTGCTGACCAGCGCCAGAAAAGAATCGTTTGTGATGGCGCTGCCCTTCGATCCGCCTTGGCCTTCTGAGCCATGGCAGGATTTGCAGTAAGTTCCGTATGCGAGTTCACCTTGCTGAGCGTTGCCGGCCGACTTCGGCGCATAGGAAGGCGGATTGGCTCCGTTGAGGATTCCTGGCCGGCTCCAGCGCGAGAGGATTTCATTCGTGATTACATCAATCTGCTTGTCCGTCAGCATTCCGCCAGAACTCTGACCAAAGGCCGGCATTGACGTGCCGGGCACGCCGCTGGCAATAACCTTGCGAATCGCTCTTTCATCCGCGATACCCAGATAAACCGGATCGGCGAGCGCGATGGCCGCGCCGCCTCGACCTTCCGAACCGTGGCAACCCGCACAGTTTTCTGCGTACAGAGGGTCGAACTGCAAGACCTCGTTCGGCGCCTGAGTCTCGGAACCCTTTTGAGGCTGACCATGCGGAGAGCTGCAACCTGATAGCAGGATCACGGCCAGCGCCGCACATGCGCAAAGACATCGAAATAAGTTCACGGGCGTTTCGCTCCGTTGTCTCGTGGTGAAATCAATCCCGGAGCTTCGACTCCAGCGCGGAGCGCGAACGAGACGTTCTCGCGCGTTGGCATGCGCGACTGCCTGATCACGACCAGGCCGGCAACGACTCCGAAGGCAACTTGCGAAGCCATGAACCAAAGCCAGTCAATGCGGCTGGCGAGCAGGGGATTCAGCAAGCCCATCATCGTGTATAACAGCCCCGACCACAGCACCGGGGCGATCAACCCCCCGAGAACGATCGGCCTCCGTGCAAACATAGGAAGCATGGCTCCATAGAGCACTCCTACGAGCACGGACCCAATGCCGTGCAGAAGCACAGCGAGCGCAAAGCTGTCGGCATGAAACGAGTAAAGCTGTGCGGGTCCAAGCCTGAGGGATTGTGCGTAGACAGTTGCGGCGAGAAGATTAATGGGATACCAGATGCTTCCAGCCTTCAACACTCCATAGAGACAGGCCAATAGGGCCATCGCAACGCTTCCGGCCAGTCCGCCTTTTATACCAGCCGACATCGGATAGGTGTGGACGGGAAGCCATGCACGCAACTGATCTGTCGCAACCGGAACGCGCTCAACAACGTGGCGTTCAGTTACGATTGTGACGTCTTCTGGGACTACGGGGACCGCTACTTCATGCTGGCGCGGGAAAACTTCCCGGAACCAGCCAACACTCCCCGCCAGCGTGAGCACCGCGCCGAGGACGCTAACTGACAAGCTCGTGACAAGACCGGCGAACAGCAAGGTAAATCCGAATGCCAACACAAACGGCCAGGCCGTCGGGGCCGGTACTTCAATCTCGCGTGGAGCGCGAGGGCCTTCGCTCATCTGCTCGGTTGTCAGCAATGTTGCCATGGTTCTTCCTCAGCGCCCCAGCACGTAAACAACGGTGAAAACCACCACCCAAACGGCGTCTACAAAGTGCCAGTACATCGCGAGCACTTCCACTCGGCGTGACTCTTGCATCCGCACGCGTCCGGCCAAAGCAAAAATCGCGACAACCAAGAGCATGACCAGACCTGCGGTGACGTGAAAGCCGTGCAGTCCAACCAGCGAGTAGTAGGTTGTCCCAAAGAGGTTGGTTGAGATCGTCAGGCCGTGCTTATAAATGAGCCGGTGCCACTCCTGCGCCGTGCCGTACAAGAACAAGCCCCCCAGGGCGATGGTGAGCAGCCATAAGCCGAGAAACGCACCCACTCTGTCGCGCGCCAGCGACTTCGCGGCACCATGAATGGTCAAACTGCTCGACAACAGGCAGATCGTGTAGAGGATCGGAGTCTCGAGCACCTCGCTCGGGGTCGGTCCGCTGAGGCTCTTTCCGACATAGAAGAGATACGCAACCACAAAGATCGTGAAGATCGCCGACTCGGCAATAATGAGACCGGCCATTGCGACCTTACCGCGGTCGGGAAGGCTCCAGGTCGTCGGTGCTTCAGGGAACGGATTTGCCATTGCACTCATTGCTGTCTTCCTTTATTCATAGCGGCTGTCCGGATCTTCAGGACGCTTCAGGTCCCACAACGGCCTGCGGCTCGCAACCGTCGGAACGGTCGCAAAGTTATACGGCGGCGGCGGTGAACTGATGGACCATTCCAGTGTCCATGCGTCCCACGGGTCGTTACCGGCTTTGGCTCCCTTCAAATAAGAAATGATGAGGTTCGCGACGAACGCGAGAATCGCGATTGCCTGAATGAACGCGCCGATCGAAATGATGAGGTTCAATGTGTCCCAACCACGACCGGGTTCGTAGGTATAGATCCGGCGGGGCATACCCAATAGGCCGGGAATGTGCATGAGGTCGAATGTCAGATGGAAGCCGATCACGAAAAGCCAGAAATGCCACTTGCCGAGGGTTTCATTCAACATTCTTCCCGTAATTTTTGGGTACCAGTAATAAATGGCGGCGAAGACGCCGAACACAACCCCGCCTACGAGCGTGTAGTGGAAGTGCGCGACAACGAAATACGACAACGTGAGCTGCGAAGCGAAGGCGGCGCTTCCCAACATGACGCCGGTGAGGCCCGCGATCAAAAACTGAAACAGAAATCCGATGCTGAACAGCATCGGTACCTTAAACTGAATCCTTCCTCCCCACATGGTGCCGAGCCAATTGAAGATCTTGATTCCCGTAGGAACACCGACCGCCATCGTGGTAATCGTGAAAAAACTGTTTGCGTAAGAGTTCATTCCGACCGAGAACATGTGGTGCGCCCACACGCTCATGCTCACGAAGCCGATGCAGACAGTGGCCGCGACCATGACCGGATATCCGAAAATCGGTTTCCGTGAAAACACCGGAATGATTTCCGACATGAAAGCAAAGCAGGGAATAATGAGGATGTACACTTCCGGATGTCCAAATATCCAAAAGAAGTGCATCCACAACATGGCTGAGCCGCCAGCCTGCGTGTCGAAGAAATGACCCCCTAAATATCGATCGATGACCAGCATGATCTGTGCCGCGGTCAATGGCGAAACCGAGATTAAAACCATTCCCGACATGACCAGGTTGAGCCATGCCAGCAAAGGCATGCGGCTGAGCTTCATGCCCGGGCAGCGCATGCACAGAATTGTCGCAATAATATTGATGGCGGTTCCAATGCTTCCAAATCCGGAAACCAGCAGCGCCAGCGCCCAATAATCCGTGCTGTGGCCCGCCGAAAAGGCCCGTGCTGTTAGAGGCGCGTACGCCCACCATCCCACATCAGGTGCATTACCCGCGCCGTAGAGCCCATTTGCGCCCACCAGGCTGAAGTAAAAAAGAAATCCGCCCAGTGCCGAAAGCCAAAAGCTGAAGGCATTCAGCCGGGGAAACGCCATGTCGCGGGCGCCAATCATTAACGGCACAAGATAGTTTGCAAAGCCAAACAGGATTGGCATGCCCATGAAGAAAACCATGGTTGTACCATGCATGGTGAACAGGCGATTGAAGACCTGCGGCGAAACAAAATGATTGTGCGGGAACATCAGCTGAATGCGGATGATGAGCGCTTCGACACCGGCCACAACCAGAAATAGCAGGGCGTAGAGAATATAGAGGACGCCCAAGCGCTTGTGGTCAACCGTGGTCACCCACTCATGGAGAGTGTCAACCCACGGTTTATCTTCAATCTGGACGCCCGGAATCGTGATCGCACTCGATGACATATTAGCCTTCAACTTCCTCTAGCGAAGTGTCTCCATATAACTCACGACCGCATCCAATTCCGAGTCGCTCAACTTCATGGCCGGCATCAGCGAGCCGGGCTTGATTGCGTCTGGGTCCTGAATCCAGAGACGGAGGTTTTCTGGTGTATTCGTTGCTGCGCCGGAGGCGATTGTGACCCGGCTCATCAAGTGTGTGAGGTCGGGACCGAATCGCCCGTTGGCAGCTGTTGCTCCCACGGCATGACAGTTCATGCAGGCATTGCTTTCGAAAACTCGCCTGCCGGTAGCTACGCTTGCGTCCTGAACTGCGGGCTGTTGCTGGCCACGGACCCAGGCAGCAAAATCGGCAGTACTGTCCACAGAGACGCGTAACAGCATCTTTGCATGCTGAACCCCGCAGTATTGCGCGCACTGACCGAGAAAGATTCCGGTGCGCAGTGGGTCCATCCACATTCCGTTCGGGTGGTTGGGAATCAGGTCGGTCTTGCCCGCGAGTTCCGGAATCCAGAAGCTGTGATCGGTGTCAGTAGAAAGCAAAGTCAAGAACGTAGGAGTCGGATTCGCGGGATCGCTTACCGGGATGTGCAGCTCGTTCGCTGTAACAACTCCCACCTTCGGGTAGCGAAATTCCCACCAGTATTGGTGCCCGATGGCAGTGACCTCGATGGCGCCCGCGGGTTCGGGAGCATCCTGAACGGCATGGATTGCTCTCGCCGTAGCCAAGAACAACACGATGACGATGAGTATGGGAATGATCGTCCAAGCCAGCTCAATCTGGGTGCTTCCGTATACCTGGGCCGGTTCGCGGCCGGCATCCACAGCTCGCCCGCGAAATTTGATGATGGAATAGACCAGTAACGTAAACACGACGACAAAGATGATCCCGGTAATGGCAAGGACAAACATGGACAGGTGAGTGACCATCTTCGCCGGCGTTGATGCAGGCGCAAAGATATTTGTGATACCGGTTGATGGATCTGCCAATGCGGCGGCTGCCGCCGTAGCCATAAGCAGGAACAAGAGCGCGAGCATAAAAAGCGCGCTTAATTTAATCGAGTTTTGTTTGCGCTGCATTTGCGTTAATCGCTCTCTTTGAATTCGTGTCTAAGAATCAGTTACAGGAAGCGTGAGCATGGCCCCGATTACGGATTCGTAACACCCAAAGTCCGGTTTAGATCATCTCGGGCTAAGAGATACGCCAAGCTCGCATCGAGCAAACCTGCGCTAGCCTTCACCGCCTGGGCTCGCGACGTGTCGCGCTGGGACGCCAATGTTATTCCTTGCTTAAATTGATCTTCCGAAAGGCGTGCATTCTCTTGTTTCGCGGTCAGATACTCTTTCTTTACATCCACCATCGCACGTGCCACATCGAGCCGGTTGTAGATCATTTGCACACGGGCTTCGACTTCGTCCTTCACACGCTGGAGGTTTTCTTCTGCTTCCGCTATTTCATCCCTGCGTTCTCGAACTAGCGCTTTGCGCTTGCCTGCATCGAAGACGTCGTAGCTCAGGTGAAAACCAAATGTACCGAAGTTTCGAACCAGCAAGGGCACGTTGTTCTGATAGTCGTACCGGGCAAAGGCGGTGACATCGGGAATGTATTCCGCCTTTGCTGCGGCGTGTGCGGCTCGCGCCTTAGCGACGGTCTGCACCGCTTCTTTGACTTCAGGGTTATCACTCAATGCGGTTTTCACCGACTCTTCGCGCGGCGGCACATCAAGTGCGACGTCGACATTCGGATCGAGGGCGAGTTTTGTATTCAGCGGCATTCCAAGCACATCGTTCAATTGGATGGTGAGATCAGCAATCTGCATGTCGGTGGAGAGCAGCGTCTGCTTGGCCTCGAGTAGAGTGGCACTGCTTTCAACACGCGATACTTCCAGCAGCGACCCCCTCTTGACCTGCTGGTTGTTTTCATTCAGGTTTTCGCTGTCAGAGGTGATCTGCAGCTCAGCTGCTTGTTTTTGCAGCTGGCTGGTAAGGACGCGATAGTAGAGTTCGTGTACACGGAACACGACATTGTTTGTGGACTTTTGCAAAGAAGCTTGCGAGGCTTTCAAATCTGAAGCTGCGATTTTATTGTTCGCGTGAATCTTGACGAGCTGTGTGATCGGCTGCGCCAGAGTTGTGCCGCTGGTTTCGAATGTCTTTCGTCCCTGGGTAAGAAACACGTTTGTGGCCGGAATGGCGGGACCGAAAGCACCGACTGGAACATCGACACGCTGCACGTCGGTAATATGAAGCGCGAAGGATTCATTGCTGACACTGGGGAAATAACCGGATTTGGCGATACGCCGGTTCTGCTCTTCTGCCGCGACTTGATACGATGCGGCTTTCAATCCATGATTGGCTCGCGTAGCAAGATCAATTGCTTCCTGCAACGTTAATTTGTGCTCTTGGGCCGTGGCCCCGCACGCCATTGCAAGTGCGCAGGCTGCTACCGAGGTCCACCGGCGGATCGCGTGGTTTCGGGTTAAGTTCATGCTTTCGACTCCTGATTGTCAGATAATTGCTGCTGAATGGCGCTGAGGTCGCCGTAGTTCAAGGGAGCCTTTCGCATCAGCGCAACCAGCAGTAGAGCGAACACGCAGGCCCAGGCCACCAGATAGAACCCATCGATCAAGCTCAGCGTGTAGGCCTGAAGGCGAAGACGTCCAGAGATGACCCCGACTGCCCGGCCCGTCGCTGCCACGAGGCCGGAAGACTTAGCAAACAGTCCAGCAGTCAACTGGCGGATGTTGGCATCCGTGATCCAGTTCCCGCTCTGCACGTGGAGGCCGAGGAGATTCGAGTGCAGCTTCTCTCGCTGCGCGATGAAATGACCCATCATCACTGCGCCCACGTTTCCGCCAAACAGTCGAATGGTATGAAAGAACGCGGAGAATGTCAGAATCCACTGCGGTTTCGACAACCCTCCTGAAAAAATTCCCTGTAAGACAATGGTTGCGACCAGACCGATGAACGCGAACGCTTGTCCAACACCCATCAGCAGTTCAGTCCGGTAATAGTTCGACGCCGACCATGCGCTGGTTAAATTCGCGTTCAGGCAGGAAGCAAAAGCCATGCAGGCGAAACCAACTGCCATGAGCAGACGAGAATCCATTTTTGCCAGGAGGAGCAGTGCGGCCACAAAAGCGAAGAGAAGCAGAGGGGCCGCACTCCAAATCACGGCGGGCCCAATCTGATCAGCTTCGAAACCGTGGATGGCCAGCGACTGCGGCACCAGAATGATGGTGGCCACAAGACAGAAGCGAAAGAAGAAGAGCCCTATTCCCAGCAGAATCGTGTTCCATTGCCGGAGATAAGGCATGTCGACCAGGGGATTCGGACCCCGGAAACGCCGGACCAAGGCGCTGAGGATAAGAAATGAGCCGCTAGCGATCAATGCGGTGAAAACTCCCGAGCGCCACCAGTCGAGTCTTTCGCCTTGATCGAGGGCGGCGTATACCAGCGCGAAACCGGCGGAGGCATATAAGAAACCGGCAAAGCTAGGCGCGGCTCCAACCTTTTTGGCCGCAGTGGATTTAGGAATTCCGTAGTAAATGCAAAGCATCATGAGTGGCGTGATCAACGACGAATTCCAGAACATCCATTGCCACGAGAGATGTTCCCTGTACCAACCGTAAAGTGATGGTGCAATGTTCACGGCGCCATCAACGAAGGTCGCGTACAGCGCTATCGTGAAGGGCAGGTACGCAAGCGGAATATTGCGTAAGGCAAAGGTCAGCGTAAGGGGGTAGAACGTGCCAGATGTCAGTCCGGCCAGGACGACAGCCACGATGAGCAGGCTATAACTGTGAATGAACGGGATGAACAGGCAAATCAACGCAAACGAGGTCGCAGCGATGAACAGAATTCGGCGAGGGCCTAGCAACCCGCCGAGATATACCGTAAACGGCCCGATAAATACCAGAGCAGCGTTGTAGGCAGTGCTGATCCAGGCGCCGTCATCGAAGCTGATTCCGACGTGGCCTTTAAGATCAGCCAGGCCGAGTGTGATCATGCGCCCGGTGAGCGTGACCAGGCCCGCGCCCATAATGACGCCCAGGATTCCGAGCAGCGGACTCTTTGAGAGCTGGTGTGGTATCACCGCCGCAGTGGCTCTCGCGACTTGGAACGGGGTGGGTCGAAGTGTGATCGTTGATGAAGCCATTGTTTGTCCAGTCGGGTTCGTTCCAATCAGTGCCTGGTGCGGACAGTGGCGATCACGGAAAGACCCGGCCGCAACGTCGTGGCGATCTCGGAATCGTCGAACCCGATCTTCACTGGGATTCTTTGCACAACTTTCGTGTAATTGCCGGTGGCATTGTCGGGCGGCAGCAATGCGAACTGCGAGCCGCTGGCAGGCGCAATCTCGATGACCTTGCCGGTAAACACTTTCCCCGGGTACTCGTCAATCCGGATCTCGGCTGTGTCGCCGACTTTGACATTGGTCAACTGCGTCTCGCGGTAATTGGCTTGGACCCATTTGGTTTTGCTGACAAACGAAATCACTTGTGTTCCCGGAGACACCAATTGTCCGGGCCGGACCTGCCTTTCGCCCACGCTCCCGTCGCTGGGGGCGGAAATCCTCGTATAGCCGAGATTCACTTGCGTGACCGTAAGGGCAGCCTCTTTGGCATGGAGGTCGGCGATGAGTTGAAGCTCCTGCGAACTCAATACGTCAAGCCCGCGGCGTTCGGCGTCAGCGGCTGATCGGCTGCTGGAGAGCGCTGCTTTGGCTTGCTGCAATGATGCTTGACGGCTGGCGAGTTGTGCGCGTGAACGCTCCTCGTCGGCAACAACCTGCTCAAGTTTCTGCTGTGTTGTCGAGTTGGTCTGGATGAGGCTTTCCTGGCGACGACGCTCAGGAAGAGTACGGTCAATGTCGGCTTGGGCAGCTTCAACTCCCGCTTGCGACGCCGAGATTTCGGCTTCGGCCTCGCTTACGCCTGCCACCGCGCGGTCAACCTTAGCTTGTTGCAGCTGCTTCTGGCGGCGATTGTTCTCGATCGCGGCTTTTGCGGCTTCCACTGCCGCACTTGCCTGAGCTACCTGCGCGCGATAGTCGTCGTCGTCCAACTGAGCAATGAGGCCCCCTTGATGAATAGTCTGAAAGTCAGCTACTTCTACCCCCCGTACGATGCCTGCGACTTTAGTGCTCAGCGGTGTAACATCACCCCGAACGTAAGCATCGTCCGTAACTTGTTCGATGCGTCCGCCCTCCCAGGAATTCCAGTTTCGAGTGATGGTGTAGAAGACAGCCGCGGCCAAAAGCACGACCAGCAACGGCGCTCCGTACCTCTGCCAACTCGGTCTGGCCGGCGCCGCAACGTGCTCGGGTTCAACCGGTCGTGCGGGAGCAAGCGTCGGCTTCGCTGTCTCGGTCGTCGTAGAAATCGCGGATTCTGGAGCCATTCTTTACCTCCTCCTAAGGTACAGAGTGGAGCGACGGTGGGCGCGAGGCCATGCTCAACGCATTCGTGTACTGCATTCACGGTGCCAGATCGATTTCTCGGAATCGAAGGCTTTTTCCCCATGTGGCGCCCCGGCAGATCTGATTGTTGAGGCAGGGTTCTTGTCTTGTGACAAGGGTTCGTCACGCCAAGCGGCAACGGCCCAGGCATGTAGGCCTTCGCGGTCCATCACGCTATCCGCCCACCTAGCACGACTTCCAATCCGGATAGTGTCGACCAGTAACCGGTCTGTCCGTCTTCTACAAATTCCTGCAAGATGTAACGGACGCGTTCACCCGCGCGTTCGAAACTGTGCCGTCTGCGGAGACGGCGCACCGCATTGGGATTGCGCCAGACGATTTCTATCGCAGCCACTCCCTTGAATCCAGTTATAACGCCCAGCATGTTTTTCCTCCGGGTACGGCTCTCAATCGTTCGCACGAGCCGCGTCCACGCTGTGTAGTGTGGCAAATCGAAAATCGGCTCGCATCCCAAAATGCAGTGTTTTTTTCCTACCACGTGTGTTGGAGATCCGCTACCTCGGTTTAGGGAACGGTGGGTACGCAATTTCAGGAAGAGTTAGCCAAACTTTTTGGGAGGAAGATCAACCAAACAGGAGTGGCCCTTATTTTGCTCTCACTTTCCGTCGAGTTTCGCTACAGAGAAGGACGGTGGACCGTGAGCGGCCAAGTTCAACTCAAGTGCGCCTACTCCGAATGCTTATGCGTCGTGAGCGAAGGAAAATACTGCAGCGATTATTGCGCGGACGCTGACGATACCGGTGAGACCGAAATTCAATGCGATTGCAAACACGCTCCCTGTGCCCTCAACTGAATCACTCCCGCTTCCCACGGGAAGTACACGTTTGCTAGGTTCCCTGAGGGACAATTGACGATGGCTTTCCCTGAGCGCCGCATCGTTGACATTCTTCTCACCACATTGTTCTTTGCCGGGGTGTGTGCGGCCGTCTACTTTGCCCGGCGGATCATTCTGATCTTCGCTCTTGCCGTGCTGTTCGCCTACCTGATTAACCCCGCGGTCAAGTTCCTGCAGCGGCACTCGTTGTTCTTCAGGAATTTGAGAGCGCCGGCAGTAGTAGAAGTCTATCTTGCTTTTATGATTATGATTGCAGTGGCGGGTTATGAACTGGCCCCTGGTCTCGCCCGGAATACCGTCGTGGTCGTCGATAAAGTGCCGGGTTTGATGGAGGGCCTTTCTACCGGGGACATCGCGACCCAACTGGGAGAGAAATACGATTGGACTGAGGAGCAGGAATCCCGCCTTAGGGCATTTCTAGCCAGGCACAAGGAAAATATCCAAGACTTGGTCCGAAGTGTGGATCGTTTCCTTGCCGACAGCGCGCAATGGCTGGGTTCGGCGCTTCTGATTCCCGTGCTGGCGATCTTCTTCTTGCGTGACGGCGACCGCATTGCGGATATGCTTATCCGGTTGTTCTTCTCCCTAAGGCGCCGCCCGAAACTTTATGCTCTAGCAAACGAATTGCATGTCATGCTCACCGAATACATACGAGCGCAAGTACTCCTCTGCGGTTTTTCCTTCCTCTTCTACTTGTCCGCCATGATCCTTCTCCGGTTTCCCCACGCCTTCGCGTTGGGCATGTTGGGAGGACTGTTGGAGTTCCTTCCCGCGTTGGGTTGGATTACCACGTTTGCCGCGATCGTCGGCATCGGTGTTGTGAATCACCTTCACTGGATCTGGATGGCGGCATTGCTGGGGCTTTGGAGGGTGATTCAGGATTACTTCCTTACGCCGCGCGTCATGGGAAGCCACCTGAAGATTCACCCTTTAGCCGCAATTTTCGCCTTGCTGGTCGGGGCCGAACTTGGCGGAATCGTAGGCATTTACCTTGCGGTGCCTGTGATGGCGTCGCTGCGAGTGATCTTGCGTGGGCGTCCTGGACAACGCCTAGAACCAAATCCCCAGACTGTTGAAGGTGCGGAGCGGGCGTTTACTGAGACGACCGCCTGACCCCAGTCGCAAGAGTTCGGCGAGAGTTATGCCGAGAGGCGATTACCAAGTGAAGGCTCCAGAGCAATACTGCTAGGGATGGAGAGTTCTACCTCGGTACCAGCACTTGCATTGCTGTAGATTTTGAGTAGTGCGCCGATTTTCGCTGCTCGCTCCTGCATGCCTGCCAATCCCCAGTGTCCCTCACGCCCCGCGTCGAGCACTCTGGGATCGACGCCACACCCGTTGTCCCGAACCCTCATGCGCAGCTCACTGTCGGCGAATTCAAGTTCGACCTCAACCCGTGTGGCTTGAGAGTGGCGAAATGCGTTGATGAGCGCCTCCCTGCCAATGCGGTAAATCTCATGCTGGATGGCCAAATGTAGAGGCCGCTTCTCTCCGATAACAGACACTCGAAATTCAACGTCGGATGGAGCTGCGAGTTCGCGCTGAATGCCCGAAAAGGCCTGAACCAGGTCCAAGGGGGTAGTGTCAGATAGGCGAAGCCCCTGAAGAGCTTTCCGGCCGTCCTCTATCCCTTGCTCCATAAGCTGAAGAATTCGATCCAGTCGCACTTTCACCGGCGAATCGGAATGCACGCCATCCACGGTTGCACCAAGTTGCATCGAGGCGCTCAAGAAGTTCTGCAACAGCGTGTCATGGAGTTCCTGGGCAATTCGAGTGCGCTCCTCCAGACGCGCGTTTTCTTGCCGGACCCGTTCTTCCTCCTGTTTACGTGATTCAATTTCGGTTGCGCCCACGTACCATCTTCTGACTCGGCCTTCCTCTACCAAGGGGGTGTACCGGATCAGGAACCACCGGCAGACACCATCTTTTCTGACAAATCGTGCATCAAGTTCAAACGGTTCACTCCTGGCAAACGCGCCCTCGCGTGCGGCTCGCACCCTTTCCACATCGTCGGGATGAATTGTCCTGCCGATCACGTCCAGGGAGCGAAACTCCTCAAGTGTCAGACCTGTATATTCTCGAGCCATTCGATTTGCGTATATCCACTTGCCGTCCGGTCCCATCACCACAATCATCTGGGGGACAAGATCAACAAGTTGCTGGAGCTCCTGTTCCGCACGCTTGCGCTCGGTGATATCGATCACGGTGCCCACGAACTCACCGAATTCACCAGAGCGGCCGAGGACCGCATGGCCTACTACGTGAATGTCCCTGACCCCTTTGTCCGGATGAATAAACCGGTAGTCCAGTTCGAAATCTGACTTGTCGCGGATGGCTTTCTCGAACCGTTCCCTGCAATGGGCTTGATCGTCCGGATGAATCCGCTGAAAGAAGGCTTCGAATCGCGGTAGCGGCCCATTCGGGTCGAAACCCAGCACGCGATAACACTCCTCCGACCAGTATCTAATGTCACCGGTCACAGGGTTCCAGGCCCAACTGCCGGTTTGGCTCAGCCTCTGTGCTTCCGCTAAGTATGCTTCGCTTGTGCGGAGTTCCTCTTCTGCTCGTTTGATCGAGGTTACGTCAGTCGCCGCCCCGACAAACTCGCGGTTGCCGGATGCATCCTGTAATGCGTGGGCCAAGGCGTGAACGTTCTTGACACTCCCGTCAGGCAGCAGCAAACGATAGGTATGGTCAAAATGTGTCGCCCCCCCAGAGGCCCCATCGATGACTTTCTGGAAGTCCGCCCGATCCTCGGGATGGACGCGCTGCGCCAATAAATCCAGGGTTGGCTTCACCGCATGGTCGAACTCGAAGATGCGATAGGTTTCGCCTGACCAGATAATCTCTCCTGTGTCGGGTTTCCACCCGAAGCTGCCGGTATGACTGAGCCTTTGGGCTTCGGCCAGGTAGGCTTCACGGCGGCGGAGTTCCCGAGTGAGAAGCTCGTGTTCCGTCGTGTCCATCGCAGTACCGACGATTCTTTGCAGTATGCCATCCTCAACCACGGGGGTACCCACACAGCGAATGTATCGGAGTTCACCGTTTGGTCGCACAATTCGCTTGGTGACATCGCATCCCAGTGCTTCCGCCACCATTTTTTTGATCAGCGATCTCATAAACTCGCGATCCTGCGGATGGATCAGTGCGAGATACTCCGCAAGGCTGGGCCCTTCTTTCGCCGGATCAAGACCATACATGTGGAAAAGTTCGTGCGACCAGTAAGGAAAAGAACCCGCAGGGTCCAAAACCCAGCTACCTGTGTGGGCAAGCCGCTGACCTTCGGCCAGATAATACTCGTTATGCCGCAGGGCTTCTTCGGCGCGCTTGCGATCTTCAATGTCGGTCGTGACCCCATACCATTTGACGATGTTTCCATCTTCATCTCGGAGCGGCACTCCGCGGTCCAACTGCCAGCGATATTGCCCATCCGAGCGGCGGGAACGCACCTCACTTTCGTGAAGCCTGCCGGTAGCAACCGCTTCCATCCACTTACCTGCATGTCGCTCAAGATCATCAGGGTGAACCAGCGCTTGCCACCCTGATCCGGCCGTCTGTTCCGCCGATGACCCCGTGTATTCCAGAAACCGCTTGTTAACGTAAGCATTGGAGCCATCGGGCAGAGCACTCCACACCAATGCCGGAATCGTATCGATTGCATCGCGAAGCCCTTTTTCACTCTTACGAAGGGCATCCTCTGCCCGCTTCGCGTCTTCGATGTCGAGATTAACCCCGATCCAATACAGCAGCGCTCCATCACTCGCCCGGAGCGGTTCGGCGCGACTGAGGAACCACCGGTATCCTCCTTCGGCGTCACGAACTCGAAAGCTCGCCTCACCGGCACTGCCCGTGCGCAGACAGGTTGACCAGACTCGCCGTGATTCTTCATGGTCGTCCGGATGCAGAAATAGGAGATGGGAATCCCATCCCCCGCCGATGTCGATTCCGAAACGCAGTGGGTGGTCTTTCGGAAGACCAAGGTAATCCGCAGTTCGTTGGTTCACGAACGTAAGCGTGCCAGACGGACCTGCATACCAGGTATACGCTGGAATCACATTGAGAGTGGCTCGCAACTGTAGTTCGAGCGGGGAGTGTTGCTGAGCAGCCCTTGGTCCGACAATAGCAAGACTTTTCCCCATAACAGATCCATTCATAAAGCCATTTCGGACACGCGAGCATTGCCCGCGAACTCAGCCAGTCCAGGAGTTTACACCTTCCACGGCAATTTATAGATGCGCGTCGAAAATTATAGATCCTCGTCGAAAGCTGAATAATTATCGAAGATGCGGTTTGTCAGGTTGCTTCTAGTCAAGTGTCAAACAGTTGGCGCCCCCGGTAATCGACTGCGAAGCTGACATTGTCCCGCTCACTCCTTAACTAGCTCGTTTGAAAAGACATAGTGGCCAGGCCCTTGCCAAGTCCACATTGGATTTGAGCGTGCTCAACTAAGAAAGGTCGTCCGAGAGGAACAGCGATGAATACGGATTATGTTTTCTTGTGCGGTGTGATGTGGACGCAGTACGCTTCCGAGGATGCCGGCCGGGAACTGATGCGAGCGTTACACTCAGAAAATCCGGAAGTGGTGTCACTCGCATGCGCTCTTCTGGAAGCGCCGCCGGCGGCGCCTCGACTATCAGTCCACTAAAGCTCCGAAAGCGGCCCAGTTTCGCCGCAGTCGTTACGCAACCCAAGAATCGCGGCTAAAACTGCTCTACGCTGATAACGGCGGTCATCCTGTGTTCCTTCCCTGGCTCCAGACTAACCGCAGAATCCAGGATGTTGCTGGCTTCAACACACAGAAACCGGCTCCATTCGCCATCCCCCAGATCTCCCAAGGCTGCCGAGCCCTCGCGCCACGGATTCCACACCACGGTATTGAGTGAATTGCGCTTCCTAAGCCGAATTCGGCGGCGATTGACATCGTCCAAAAGTTCGACCTCGCCAGCGGTGTTCAGGTACGCATTGTCAGTTTGCGCGCTAACCGCGACGTCCCCGAGTTGCGTCTTCTCCTTGTTCGAATCGGTTTTGTCAAGGAAATGCGCGTTATTGAGGCCCCGCAAGCGTACACGCCCAACATCCCCCACGCGGTTGTAGGTGTGCAGGGCTTCTTCGAAACGGAAGGGTGTTGTGCCCGTATTGGTGCAGACAAGCTCCAAATTAAGCTCAGAACCAAACGTGACGCGATGCACAAGGCGAAATTCCGCAGGCCACCATTGCCGGGTGAGCTCGTCACTTTCAGTAGACATGCTGACTGTAACCCCGGTTTCGATTTCATCAATCGACTCAAGCTCCCAGATTTTCGTGCGTGCAATTCCGTGTGCTGGAGCCTTGCGATCGTTTACCTTGGCACGAAACCAAGGAAAGCAGATTGGGATCCCGCCCCGGATCGCCTGCCCTTCTTGCCAGGCCGATTTTGTACTTACAAAGAGTAGCTCGTCCTTGCCCGTGGGTTTCCAGGAGGTTACGTGGGCGCCATGCAGATACATCTCTCCCTGCCCGAAAGCGCCGTTGACTTGCACTCGTGGCAGCCCACCGTTGCCTTCGCACACTCTGACCAGGCCGGCGCCTCCGAACTTCCGGTCGAGTTCGGCAACAGTGAATGCTCCCTGCATCTTGACACGGTCCTTTCAACCGCAAACTAGCAAAAAAGAAAAGTGTCGCCTAGCCCCGATGGCTAGATGCCTGAGACATCCCGGTCGTCCGCATGGCCCACTCCCATTCCGCAAGCCAGTTTCTACCACATCTGCCATCGCATTGGTAATCCAACATGCGTCCCCCGCATTGTGGGCAGGTCAGATTGATGATGGCAGAGATGAAGCTAGCCTCGGTGTGCCCTGGTATCCTATCGATGATCCTCATAGTTGCTCCCGCGTTGAATCACAGCTCCTGCCCTGGAATCGATTTCGCTGGCAAGGATGCGAGGTGCAGCCGAAGACTGCGCATGTCGGTTAACTTGACGCCGGCGTCCTTCTCTTAGGCGCTCCGTGCTGTTTGGCGGCGGAGTTCGTGTTCTGCCCTTACCGGCTGCCATCTCGCTGTGCCTGCACTCGCAAGTGAGATACCAACGGCGAAACATACGGAGCCTCCGCTATCACACGGGGTTCCGAATGCTCGGGTGCCGTGTGTAGCCACCGCTGTTGGCAAGCTTTTGGCACGTGACGAGGCGTAAGTTTACCTAGGAGGCTGCTACAGCCTCCCTTCGAGAATGGATCGGCTGTAACTACGTTGAAATCCAACCTATCCAACAAATCCGTCTTGATGTGAGTATTTGGCACTGCTGTTGCCTATGCATACAGGTGATCAAAAACAAACTCCAGACGGGAGGAGCGGACTTGGGCTTCCCGAGTACTGAATGATTTTTCTTTTCTGTATCGGCGGATTGTTCCGGACCTTCTGCTTCGGCTTTGTTCTGGGTTCGTTGATTCAGACGGAAACCGCCGGGGATAAATGTGCATTGTGAGTTTACCCGCGAGGATCTCGAATTTTTGGAGGAGGCGCACATAAGTGATGAATAAAAAATGTGTAGTTGCTCTGTGCCTGACCGCGTCGATGGCATGGGCCGATTCTTTGGAGTTGAAGAATGGGAGCTTGATTAATGGGAAGTTCATGGGCGGCACGGAGAGCGCGATCAGCTTCCAGGTAGGCTCGGAGGTGCAAAGCTACAACCTGGCGGACATTACTTCGCTCCAGTTTGATTCTGGAACCAGCGACACGGGGGCGCGGGCGGCGAATTCGCGTTCCAGCGAAACTGAGACCGCCACCCAAGCGCCCGCGTATGTCACTATCCCGGCAGGAACGCGGATCTCGATCCGTACCATCGAAGGCATCGATTCCACCAAGAACCATGTGGGAGATCGTTTTGAGGCGACCCTGGAAGAACCCCTTACAGTCGACGGAAATGCAGTGGTCCCCAAAGACGCCGACGTCTACGGCCGCCTGGAGGAGTCGAAAAAAACGGGAACGTTTACCGGCCGATCAGAGCTACAGCTGGAGCTGACGGGGATCGTGGTAAATGGGCAGACCGTGCCTCTAGTGACCGGGGAGTATGAGTTGTCCGGCAAATCGCGCGGAGCGAGTACGGCAAAGAGAACAATCGGAGGAGCGGCGGTTGGATCGATCATTGGAGCCCTCGCCGGTGGTGGCAAAGGGGCTGGGATCGGAGCCGCCGTGGGCGGTGGAGTCGGGGCAGGGTCGGAAATCATCACCAAAGGAGATCAGGTGAAAATTCCAAGCGAGACCCTGCTCGATTTCACGTTGCAGCAGGACCTGTCGGTTCCGAGACCGCGGGAATGACATTACACAGCCTTGAGGAAGAAATCAGAGGAGAATCATGCGTAAGCTAATGGGTTTGATCTGTATCGGTTTAATGACGTTGCCGGCAATTTGCCAGTCAGCGTCGAAATACGAAGTCGCCACGATCATGGGGGTCGAGCCTCATCAGGCTAGCGGTGATGGGGCGACTCATGACGCCAGCTACGAGGTCTCCGTCAAAGTCGGCGGCACGATTTATGTCGTCCTTTATACACCGCCGCTGGGCGACACGGATGCGGTGAAGTATGCCGCCGGGCGGGAGCTGCTGGTACTGGTGGGAGAAAAGACAATCACCTACAACGACATACTGGGCCAATCCCGAGACGTGACGATTCTGAGGCGGAAACCTGCCGTACAGGCCAAGCAGCCCAAGTAGGCTTCTGGGTAACTTGGGAAGACTCGGCTCTGAAGCCGGAGCAAATTTGTTACGCGAGCGCCTGCGGCACCGCCTCTTCCCAACGTCCCTGCGCTTTCAAGATTAGTTCCACTACTTCGCGCGCGGCACCCCGCCCTCCCAGCCGGCGAGTAGTAAAGTGGCACACAGCCGCCAGATCAGGCACTCCGTCGGCTACGCACACGGCCAGTCCGGCTCGCCGGGCCAGAGGAATGTCCGGCAGATCGTCGCCCATATAAGCGACCTCGTCCTCGGTCACGCCCGCCTTTTGGATGCACTCCTCGAACGCAGCCGTCTTCTTCTGCTGTCCCAGGCACACAAAAGTGACTCTTAGTTCTTGAGCACGCTGAGCAACGGCCGGTGAATGCCGGCCAGTGATGAAGCCTGTCTGGATCCCCATGGTGTGGGCAAGCGATAGCGCCTGGCCGTCGTGGGCATTGAACACTTTCATTTCGGAGACGATCGGTTCTCCTGAACTGCCAGCGACGATGGGCGCGATCAGGCAGACACCGCCCTCGGTCAGCGTACCGTCCACGTCCATCAAAAAGAGTTTGATCTTACGGGCCCGAGCTAACACTTCGGGCGACGCGAGGTACGCAAGATCAGCGTCACTCATGGGCGGCGCTCCTAATCTGGCTTAAGCGAGAACACAATCCTGTCATCGATGCTTTAAGACTCATTCATGTGGCTCCGGTGATCATCGTTCCGCAACGCAATTTTAGAATCGCGCGCTTTCAGACGTTCGGCGATTCGCGCCACTTGAAGCAAACGAGCAGTCGCTCGTTGATCATTGGCCGATCGCTCATTGTGCAGCAAGTGCAAACAGACCACCAAAATGCTATCTGCGATCCGCAAATCGAGCCGTCGTTTCCCGTCTTGCAGTTCTAGCCGCGGCCTGTGGTGGCAAGAAATTCCTTGACAAGAGTAATGCGCCAAATCGTTGGCACCAGCTAACTTTTCGCCCCGCCGGTCCACGCCGCTGTTGGTGGGATGTATTAAATAGCTCGACATTCTCGTCACCAGGCCGAGTTCGGGTATGGAACCTTGCATGCTTGGTTAATTGGAAGATCCCTATCAAGGACTTGGAGAACATGAATCGAAAAACTATCCCCCCGTACCGCGCGCTGGATTCTTACCTTCTGAAGGGTCTTCCTGCGCTCACGTTTTGGACCTTACTGATTCTGTGCAGCGACGGAGCCCTAGCCCAGGCCGCCAGTGTAACGTTGGATACATCGTCCAGCGTGCACGCAACCCATCTTCTAGGTTTTCAAGGGGCCAAGAATAACGCCAAGGGAACGCTGTCGATTCAAGATAACGCTCTGCAGTTTCAAGACGGCGGGAAACCCGCTGTGCAGGTACGAGTGAAGATCGCTTCTGTGCAGGACGTTTTTCTGGGCGAGCAGAGCAAGCAGGTCGGCGGCTTGCCGATGACCCTGGGCAAGACCGCGGCTCCTTACGGCGGCGGACGAGTGGTTAGCATCTTCGCACACAAGAATTACGACACTCTCACTCTGGAATATGTGGACGCGGATGGCGGTTTTCACGGAGCCATCTTTCAGCTCGACAAAGGGCAAGCGGAGGTTTTCAGGAGCGAACTGGTGACCAGCGGTGCACATGTTAGCGCAAGTGAGAACAAGCCTGCGAAGCGAACTACGACGGAGGTGGTCAGTGGAAGCAACTAAACGAGTCTCAATGTTTGCACTTGCTACGGCAATTGTTGCCATCGCCCTCGCAAGTCCCATTCAGCCGGCTGCTCAAACGGTGGCGGCAAAATCCTCTGCGGGCGAGAACAGCTTTGGTGCTCCGCAATGGAGCGTGCAAGTCGGTAAGGTCGATCCGGGGGACTTAGCCGTTGCATCTTCGTTTCAAATCGCCATCTACGAAAGCTTGTTGGACGAATTAAGCAAGACGAAGCAGTTTAAACAGGTGCTCCGCGACGGCGATCGTAATGCCGGCAGCGTTTCCGACCTGCTGATTCTCAAAACAACTGTCCAGCAATACACACCGGGGAGTGAGACTCGACGCGCGGTGACTACTGTGAGCGGAGCCACGAAGTTAACCGTCCGAAGCCAGTTGTGTACACGAGAGGGCGCTGTCGTTTTGGAACGCACAATCAACGGCAACGTCCGTTTCATGGGAAGCAACCTGCGAGCTACCCACAACCTTGCTCACAATGTGGCCAAAGCCATCAAACAATCATCTTTGCCGGACCTCGCGCATGCGGCTCCGGCACAAAACGGGCAAATCTGAACCAGAGCCATGAGGATCGAAGAAAAGAAACGAACATGTGGAGACAACGGATGGGGTCTGGCGCCAAAGTTACAATTGCTCTTGCACTGGCTGCATTTTTCGCCGTAACAGTTCTCGCGGCCGAGGCGAACGGGCAGCAGCCTGATCCGGACAATCAACCGGAACTTTCGACTCCCCTTGAACCTTTGCGTCCCGGGATTGCCGAAAGCCAGCTTTTCGCTGAACTCGAAGCTCACAACCAGCTTCGGAAATCGGCGCTGCTCGACTACACCGTACTGAGAACCTATCAAGTCGTCGATCTTAAGGGAAAGGTGCATGCCGAAGAGATCGGACAGATGGAGTTCCGCGCGCCCGACGAGAAGAGATTCGTACTGACTTCCGAAAGAGGGTCGGGAGTCATTCGCAGGATGGCGCTGAACCCGCTGATCTCCAGTGAGATCGAAACTGCAGCCGGCAAGCAACACCACGATAGCTCGATCACACCTGCCAACTATTCCTTGGACTTGCTGGGTGAACAGCAGATCGGACCTTACCACTGTTTCGTGGCGCAGGCGGTTCCCAAGCGGAAGGACAAATACCTGTTTGAAGGCAAACTATGGATCGATGCGGATGATTATGCCGTGGTTCGCATTGAAGGGCACCCTGCAAAGAAACTCTCCTTCTGGATCGAGCGCGCCGACTTTGTGAGGCAGTATCAGAAGATCGGCGGGTTTTGGCTTCCGCAAAGAGATCAGACTCTGGTTCAGGTTCGGCTGTACGGCAAGAAGATTCTCAGTATTGACCATCAGAATTATGTCCTGAACGCGTCCCGGAACCAGGGGGCTCTGCAACCCACGGAGCAGGCTCGTGCGCGAGCCGTCGTCGGCGCGAATTAGTACGGTTTGCTACTCGGCTCTTAGGCACCAGGGTGGCCGGGCTGTGTGTTAAGGGCATTTGTCACTTGCCAAGCTCTCGTCACCCTCCGCTCGGCCCGTGCGTACAAGCAACGTGGATGTCGTATTCGAGGGCCGTAAGTTGACCTGCCAAAGGCGGATCAACCTCAGCCAGAGCCAGGTGCGTTTGGAAGTTCATATGCTCAGACAAGAGCCAGGCATTGGGTAGCCTTCGGAAACACGTGTTGTTGGATTCGACTGCGGTCAACATTCTTTTGTCCTACGCTTTTGTCGCGAGGAGTGGCAGTGCTTCACAAGTGCGTGAACCCCGATTGCGCCCAGTTCCGGTACTTGCATCAGGGAAGGCTATTCGAAATAGAGATTCAATACCTCGAGAGTGCAGATTCCGCAGGTCAGAGCACGTTGCGCAATGGCAAAGGCCATGTTGAGCGGTGCTGGATGTGTGATCAATGCGCGACACACGTAGCTCTGCGGTTTGATCCACGCCGGGGATTGGTGGTTGCGTCTTCACTCGGACGCGCCGAAGGATTGATCACACTGGCAACACCGCAAGCAACAGTAAACGGCGCAACCGGAAGAGCACGGGCCTTGATCCGATCATTAGATATGAATCCAAGAGTTTCGACTAAGCGAAACGCAGCAGGCCAAAGAAACGTGCGAAGGAGTGAGATAGCATGAGCGAAGTACTTCCGGTGGTATATGTGGCGCGGCACGGCAATACCGCGTGGACCCACTCCGGCCAACATACCGGTCTTACTGACTTGCCTTTGACCCCGGACGGAGAGCGCAACGCCCGTCAGCTTGGGGAGCGGCTGAAAGGCATGACATTCGCCAAGGTATTTACGAGCCCATTGCAGCGCGCCGCCCGAACCTGTGAACTATCCGGGTTTGGAGCTGGCGCCCAAACCGATCCTGACCTGGTGGAGTGGGACTACGGTAAATATGATGGACTAACCTCGGCCGAAATCCTCCGCCAGCGCCCCGACTGGGACCTGTTCCGCGACGGAGGTCCCGGGGGCGAATCACCGGAGCAAGTCGGCGAGCGGGCGGACCGTGTGGTCAGGCGTATCCGCGACGTGACGGGAGATGTCCTGCTCTTTACCAGTGGACATTTTATTCGAGTCTTGACCGCGCGCTGGCTAGGCCTTGGTCCTGGAGCCGGCGGGCGGTACTTTCTGCTCAACCCGGCGAGCTTGAGCGCGCTCAGTTATGAGCACAATCAGTCCCGGCCCGTGATCCGACTCTGGAATGACGATCACCACGTCGCGGCATAGTCAACGACATTTTATTAGGCATGAATTTTATTAACGGTTGAAACCTTACCTCCCACAGACTACTCAAACCAGAGGGTGACTTCATGAGCACAAAAAGTGTGGTGCGTCCAGATTCTGCGAAGGTTGTTCCGATGACAAAGAAGGCATCGGATATTTCCGAGGTTCTCAAACAGTACCGGTCGTGCCCTATACCGTTTGCCGGAACCGAAGATGGGTTCTATGAAAGGCACCTGGTGTTTGACCGCGCGATCGACCCAAAGGTGGCCAGCGCCAGGGAGCGTTTCGAGGCGTTCTCCAGTTCGGTGCGCGACATACTGGCGCAGCGCTGGGTACGCACCAAGCAAACCTACGAACAAAAGAACGCCAAGCGCATCTACTACCTTTCGATGGAATTTCTCATCGGGCGTTCGCTGGCCAACAACGTGACCAATCTCATGCTCGATCCTCTGGTGCAGAAAGCGGTTCAGGAGAAAGGAATCGATTGGCTCGAATTGATCGAGCAAGAACCAGATGCCGGGCTGGGGAATGGAGGCCTGGGCCGGCTCGCCGCGTGCTTTCTCGACTCGATGGCTACCATGCAGCTCCCCGCAACCGGTTATGGTCTGCGCTACGAGTACGGCATGTTTCGGCAGTCGTTCGCGAACGGCTGGCAGCAGGAAAACCCTGACAACTGGCTGCGCGATGGCGATCCCTGGGAGATCGCGCGGCAACACGAGCAAGTGGAAGTCAAGCTCAACTGCACCTTCAAGCTGCGCGACGGGCGCGTCGACATTATTCCGAACCGGCCGTCCAGCCTTTTCGGTATACCCTATGATCGTCCGATCGTGGGCTACGGGGGAAAGACCATCAACACTCTCCGTCTGTGGGCCGCGGCCGCGCCCGACTACTTCGATTTTCAGGAATTTGGGACGGGCGACTTTGTCGGCGCCCTCGGCGGAACGCTCGAAGCGGAATCACTGACCCGTGTGCTATATCCCGATGACTCGACCAGCGCCGGACAGGAGCTGCGATTTGTGCAGGAGTATTTTCTCGTCGCATGCTCGCTGGCTGACCTGGTACGCCGATTTTTGCGGCATAACACGGACTGGGAAAAGTTGCCGGAGAAGGCCTCCATCCAGCTCAATGACACACATCCTTCGATGGCCGTGGCTGAACTGATGCGCATCTTGCTGGACGATGCTCACTTGGGATGGGACGAGGCGTGGGAGCTCACCAAGAAGACGCTGGCCTACACAAACCACACTTTGCTGCCCGAGGCTCTCGAAAAATGGCCGGTTGCGTGGTTCGAAGCGCTTCTTCCTCGGCAGTTGGAAATTATTTACGAAGTCAATCGCCGGCTCCTCGACGAAACTCGAGTACGCTTTCCGGGTGATGAGGGACGCCTCGAGCGAATTAGCCTTGTAGAAGAAAAACCTTCTCGCAAGATTCGCATGGCAAACCTCGCCATTGTCGGTTCGCATAGCACCAACGGCGTGGCCGCTGTCCACTCGAAACTGTTACGGACGACAACAGTCAAAGATCTCGCGGAAATGTTTCCCGAGCGTTTCAGCAACAAAACCAACGGAGTGACGCCACGACGCTGGGTGCTCGAAGCGAATCCCGCGCTATCCAGCTCAATCACAGATGCCATAGGGGACAAGTGGATCACCGACTTGAGTCAGTTGGTTAATCTCAAAGCCTTGGCCGGGGACTCTGGTTTCCAGGAATCATTCCACGCATCGAAACGAGAGGCTAAAGCACAATTCGCTAATTGGCTCAAGGCAACGTCAGGCCAGATCGTCGATCCCAACACAATTTTCGACTGCCAGATCAAGCGCATTCACGAATATAAGCGGCAACTGCTGAACGCGCTGCGGATCATCGTTTGCTATAACCGGCTGCGGGAAAACCCCAATATGGAGATGGTGCCGCGCACATTCTTCTTCGCCGGTAAAGCGGCGCCAGCTTATCGCCTGGCCAAGCTCATCATAAAATTCATCAACAATCTCGCGGGCACAATTGACGGTGACCCGATTGTGCGCGGCCGGATGAAAGTCGTCTTTTTACCTGAGTACAATGTTTCGCTGGCTGAACGGCTGCTCCCGGCGAGCGATGTCTCCAACCAAATTTCGACCGCAGGCTACGAGGCCAGTGGAACCAGCAACATGAAGTTCATGATGAATGGAGCTTTGACGGTCGGCACTCTCGACGGCGCAACCATCGAAATGGCGGAGGAAGCGGGCAAAGAGAACCTGTTCCTGTTTGGCCTGACCGTCGAACAAGTTCAAAACAGCCAGAGCTGGTATGACCCGCATTGGCATTACGAAAACGAGCCGGAGACGCGGGCCGCTTTGGACCTTATTTTTTCTGATTACTTCAGCCGCAACGAGCCGGGAGTGTTCGCCCCAATACGCGACACGTTGCTGACGAATGGCGACCATTACATGCATCTGGCGGACCTCACCTCTTATTGTCAGGCCCAAGATCGGGTGGGCGAACTGTATGCTAATCCCGGTGAATGGGCGCGGAAGGCTATTCTGAATGTCGCGAGTTCTGGAAAGTTTTCCAGCGATCGTACAATTCACGAATATGCAACCGAGATTTGGAAGGTGGAACCATGCCCCGTACCTTAGAAACACAGCCCGCTACCAGGGCCGGTGAACCGGCACTCTCACCGCTTGCCGGGAAACCCGCGCCCAAGGAAATGCTGATCGATGTGGCTCGCTTAGAAAAAGAGTACTTCGAGCGCAAGCCCGACGTGAGCGATTCCACCCAACTGGTGGCGTTCGGCACCAGCGGACACCGCGGTTCTCCCTTTCACGGAAGTTTCACGGACTCACACATTCTGGCAATTACTCAGGCAATCTGCGAGTACCGCCGGCAGCAGGAAATCGATGGTCCTTTATATATGGGGAAGGACACCCACGCAATCTCCGGACCTGCACAGCGCACCGCGCTTGAAGTGCTGGCGGCGAACGGGGTTGAGACCATCATCCAGGAGAATGATGCGGTCACGCCTACTCCGGTAATCTCGCGAGCGATTCTGGCTTATAACCGCAGACGGAAAGACCATTTTGCCGATGGCATCGTCATTACTCCGTCGCACAATCCGCCCGAGGATGGAGGCTTCAAGTACAACCCGCCCAACGGCGGCCCGGCGAGGCGTTTTATCCCCTGACCCTCCCATTAACAGTCGGACCAGGCTCCATCTCGGTTGCCATCACTCTGGGCGCAAATGAACCCCGCAACCTGGGAGCAAACCTGCTTTCGATTCTTGCGGCCGTGATCGCTTCGGCCATCCTGGCGGTGACTATTTATCTCTGCTACGCTTTTGCCGATCGTTTAGCGCATGTGCTGGGTCCGACGGGAACGAACGTCATCGTTAAGCTTTCTTCGTTCCTGTTGGTCTGCATTGGCGTGCAGATCGTGTGGAACGGCGTCAGCCAGTTGCTTCGTTCCCTGCCGCACTGAGTCTGGCTTGGGCCCGCCTGGCGTGGGTTAGATCTCGATGATGCCGCGCTTCAAGGCGATCGCCAAAGCGTGGGTGCGAT